>OLRQ01000428.1_pt1 | contig 45031 bp, 35 predicted proteins | sample 1671971 | NCBI WGS metagenome assembly OLRQ01 (sample SAMEA3136631, study PRJEB25190) | human gut metagenome | biome: human gut; feature: human-associated habitat; material: faeces | place: Austria | collected 2013
GCCATGATGATAGTGCCGATGAGGGCGAGGTCAGAGGCAAACTGATTGTGACAAAAAGAACGTCCAGCAACGCTGGACGTTCTGAGAAGGGGACGGGCTTCTGTCCCAGATGGATTGCCTGCGGGCAAGAAACTGCGGGTTTGCAATCGGTCAAGACAGGCTGTCTTCACTGGGGATGAGGACGGCCAGGATGATGTAGAGCAGGATGCCGCTGCCGCCCAGGATGCAGAACAGAACCCACAGAGCACGAACCAAAGTAGGGTCAATGTCGAAATACTCTGCGATCCCCCCGCAGACGCCGGCGAGCATTTTGCCGGATTCAATTCGATATAATCTTTTCTTCATGAGGAGCACCTTTCTTTCGTAGTTGCAGGACGGGAACCCGTTGGTTCCCATCGGTTTCATCTGCCTTTACTATAGCACGAGGGGCGGTGGGGTTCAATCTATATTGGGATAAAGATGGATTAAAAAATGCTGAAAGAACAGATGAAACAACGGGAAACGGTGCGGGGAGAAAGCGCTTGCGGCATAGGACGTTTAATGGGGATTCATTATAGATGCGGAACTGCTGACGTTAGCGCGATGCTTTGGTGTGTCTGTAGAGAGGCTTTATCAGGATTGGCAGAAAACCGAAGAATCCTGCACATGAGTTTCGAAACGTGAAAATTGATTGCAAGTGCGGAAATAGATTAAAATCGTGAAATACAAAAGGAAAATAAACCGGAAAAGTTCTGGATTTACAGCAGGCGGTTGTCGTGAAAATGCGCAAAAATCCTTGCGATTTATTGTGCGTATTCCCAGAAAAGTCAAAAGTACGGGAAAACGATTGTGCCGAGGGGAGATTTTTAGTATAATTTTAACAATCTCTCGTCTCACATAGGCGGGAGCGCTGCCACACAACCAAACCATAGAAGGAGGAACCTCATGTCTGCTGAAAAATTGAATCCCGTCAACCCTGGCCCTCTGGGACTGCTGGGCTTTGGGATGACCACCATCCTGCTCAATCTCCACAATGCGGAGATCATCCCACTGTCCATCGTCATCGTTGCCATGGGACTCGCCCTAGGCGGCGCGGCTCAGATCATCGCCGGAATCCTGGAATTCTGCCACGGCAACACCTTTGGCGGCACCGCCTTTGTGGCCTACGGCTTTTTCTGGTGGTCGCTGGTCTTGATCTGGGTCTGTCCCTTCGACAGCATCGCCGCTGGAGATTCCACCTCCCTGGGCTTCTATCTGCTGCTCTGGGGCATCTTTAGCCTGTTCATGTTCATCGGTACCCTGAAGCACAACCGCATCACTCAGGTGGTCTTTGGCTCCCTGACTATCCTCTTTTTCCTGCTCTCCATCGGCGATTTCACCGGTGTCCACGCCATTCACCTGGCCGCCGGCTGCGTGGGCATCTTCTGCGGCGCCTGCGCTGTCTACAACGCTGTGGCCCAGATCTTGAACGCAGAGTATGGCAAGACTGTTCTGCCGGTGGGTTGAGCGGACAACGGAACTATGATGAAAAGCGCCTGCAATGCAGGCGCTTTTTCTGTGAAGGGATCAGGCAGGCTGTCTCACGATACCCACGAACAGCGGCGAACCGTCTGCTCCGGTGAGCACAAAGAGAAAGGGGCGATCCAGCACAAAATCTACTTCTTCGGCAGGCGGGGCGGACATGGCATCCACAGACATCACGGTGAACGCAGCGGCGGTGCAGCCATCCTCGTCAATGGTCACCCGTGCCGCGTGCTTGGCCTGGGACAGATAGGCAGGCTGTTTGTCCTGGGTCAAGGGGGAGAAATCCGCTTTTTTCCGGTCAAACACATCGGTGATCCCCAGCGTGTGCAAGCTCTCCTGTAAATCCAGGTCGGAAGCGACATCAAATTTAGGGATGGAACGATGGATGGTCAGGTACTTCGTCTGCTTCCAGCCATCCGGATGGGTCAGGAGCTTTTGCACCTGTTTGTCCTGTAGCAGCGCTTCTGGGGTTTCCCCGTCCTCCGGACGGAAGAACCACAGGAAACCGCTGTTTTCCAGCGCTTGGGAGACAGCGGAGAATCGGTCGCCCCAGTAGTAGCTGCCTGTACGGCTCTGGTGGAGAAAATCACAGGTCACATCGCCGTCCGAACCATGGAAGGTGTCCGGCCTGGTATTGGACTTGTCAAACTGATCTGTCCACTGGGCACGGTAATATAAGGTGGTGGCCAGGGCGATAAGGGTTTCCGGCTCTAAGGTCACCCCTTCAGCCTGCTCCTTCAGCATCCCGCCGGTCTGCTCATTCAGCCAAGTTTGCAGGGCTTTGTTGTAGGAGGCTGAACCCATTTTGCCTTGGAAGGTGCTGGTGTAATAATGCTGCGCCAGAGCGTCCAGGGTCTTTTGCGTATAGGGTATGTCCTCGTTCAGCCACAGGGAGGAGGCCAGACGGGAGGTCACTGTGCCGTCATCATTGTAGTTGGCATTCCACAGGGCGCTGACCTGCGCTCGCAGGGCGGCAGGGTCTTTGCTGCCCAGCACTTGCAAGATCTGCTTCTGGCTCTCTCCGGTGGTGACCTCAGTAAGCATACCCAAGGCCAGGTACAGGTTCAGGGGGGAGCAGACTTGATTGCCCTTCTGCTCTCCCTGGAAGAAGGCGGACAGATGGTTGGCACAGAACTGGTTCAGGCCATCCTGGTAATCCTTGGGCTGGTTTTGCTGCTTCTGCTGATCTGCTTGCCAGGCATCGTAGGCGGCCTGGAAGCCATCGCTGTCAAAGTCGCCGTTGGCTTTGACGTAGTCCTTCTCATTGGGATAAGACGCCAGCTTGGGATAGGTGGGCTGCGCCAAGGCATCCTGAGAGAGGGGGGAAGGGGCGGCAGAACTGCTGGTGCTGTCGGCTCCACGCTGGGCGCAGGCGGTTAGGGCGGCGGCGAAAAGGGCACAGGTCAGCAGCAGTGCGGTCAGTCGTTTCATAAAATACCTCCTTTTCCAGCGGGAAACGGGAATGTCTGTTTCCCTGTGTTGGCGTTGCCTTTTGTCCGCTCAGTGTAACATACTTTTCCGGCCAGTACAATGAAAAGGGGGAAAACCAGGCTTTTCTTTCCCAAACGAACATGATATACTAGGATTTAATTGAAATTGAAACCAAAGGAAGTGAATGGTATGATGGATCACCTGTTCAATGACATGGAACAGAATCAGAAATTAGAGGAGATAGAAGCGGAACTGGAGCGGCAGAGAGAGGCTGTGCTGAAAGAAGCCATGACGCAGTATCAGGACGCCGCTATGGATGGCGACCCCAGAGCGCAGTACGCTTTGGCGCACGCTTATTTCCAGGCACAGGACTATGTGACCTCCTTTTCCTGGTGGAGCCAGGCGGCAAAGAAGGGGCTGACTTGTGCATGGACCCGAGTGGCCTTGCAGTATGCGTATGGCTTGGGCGTGGAGCAAGATCAATCCATGGCGATGGATTGCCTGTGGAAGGCCATCCACGGGGATCCGGAGGATATGAATGCCCTGGCCTACCTGGGGTTGTTTTACGAGCAGGGGATTGGTGTGGAAAAGAACCTGGAGCAAGCCCTCTCCTGCTATCGTCAGGCGGCAGAGCACGGGGATCCGATGGCACAGTTCACCTTGGGGATGTGCTATTTCTTCGGCAACGGCGTGGAGGAGGATCTACAGACGGCGCTGAAATGGGTGAATGCTGCGGCAGAGCAGGATTGGCCGGAGGCACAGTACTTCCTGGGCTTGCAGCATTTCCTGGGCGAACGGGTAGATCGGGATCTGTATCTGTCCCTGAGCTACCTGCGTAAGGCGGCTGCCAACGGCTCCGTTGACGCCAAGCAGCTGGCGGAACTGGTGGAGCACGACATCAGCGTGGAAAAGCAGATGCGAGATGTGGACAGCCTGAACGGGATGTTGGATCAGTTCGAGGCTTATCTCAACAGCTTCAGGGATTATGATGATGACGAGGACGAATGACGTCCGGTCGCAGGAAAAACACGCAGTCGATCTGACTGCGTGTTTTTGGTTTATCGGTGCTGCAGCAACCCAGCCAGATGCCCGCTGGACCAGGCCCATTGCAGGTTAAATCCGCCGCAGTCTCCGTCCACGTCCAGCACCTCACCGGCGGCATAAAGCCCGGGACACCGGCGGCTTTCCAGAGTCTCCGGATCAAACTGGCTGGTGTCCAGGCCGCCGGCGGTGACCTGGGCGTGTTCCAAGCCTTGGTCGCCAGTCACCGGCAGGCGGAAATCTTTGATGTTCTTGGCGATGGCGGTCAGGTTTTTTCGGGTCAGATCCATCACGGCATCTCCCAGCTTCCGGCCGCCGTAGCGAATCACCGTCCGCCCCAACCGGTTGTGGAGCATCCCAGTCAGCAGGTTTTCCAAGGTCAGTCCCGGACAAAGCATCTGCCGCTGTGCCAGCAGCTCCACCAGCTCCTCTTGGGACACATGGGGCAGCAAATCCAGAGACAGGAGCACCGGTACGTCAGCGGTCACGGCCAGACGGGAGAGCTGGAAGATCACCGGCCCGCTGACGCCGTAGTCGGTGAACTGCACCTGTCCCGCTTCCTCTGCTGCCAGCTCCTGTCCCATCAGCAGTTTCACCACCGCATCTGCCCGCACGCCCTTCAGGGATTTCGGCCAGGTGGGGTCGGTGTTCAGCTGCACCAGGGAGGGGTGGAGACGGGTACACTTGTGGCCTAGAGTCTTGGCCAGCTGGTAGCCTGACTTGGTGCCCCCCAGCTTGGGTGCGGCGGCGCCGCCGGCGGTGAGGATGACCCGATCTGCCCACAGAGAACCGGCGGAGCCGGTCAGGGTGAACCCGCCGGATTTCCCCGGCCGAATGGCCTCCACCGGCCAGTCCGTCCGCACAACGACTCCGGCGGCGTCCAGCGCCAGGCGCAGGGTGTCCAGGACGCTGTTGGCTTGGTCAGAATAGGGATAGCACTTGCCATCCGGCTCGGCAATGGTCAGCAGACCACGCTGGCGGAAGAACGCCAAGGTGTCCGTCACGCCGAAGGCGTCCAGGGCAGGGCGGACGAAATCTGGATGCCCGCCATGATAGTGGCTGGGGGCGCAGGTCAGGTTGCTCAGGTTGCACCGGCCATTGCCGGTGGCTAGCAGCTTCCGCCCCAGGCGGGTTTGCCGTTCTAACAGAGTGATGGTTCCCTCCATCCATTCTGCCGCTGTCAAAGCGGCCATCATTCCGGCAGCGCCGCCGCCGATGATCGCAAGTTCCATAAATATGGCTCCTTTTTTGTTCCGTTGTCCCTATTATACTGGAAAAGGGACAGGAGGGAAAGAGGGGGACGGACAGAAAAGCCCTTGACAGATTGGGCGGGCGTGCATTAAAGTAAGGGGACAAGAGAGAGGACCCCCATACTGTATTGCAGAAAGGAATCCGAATGATGAAAAAATTGCTCAGTGCCATTTTGGCCGTTTCTATGCTCTGCCTGTTGATGGGCTGTTCCCAGAACACCCCCGCTGCCAGCAGCACTCCGGCTCCCGCAGCCAGCGCCTCTGTCCCCCAGACAGAACCCACCCAGTCGGAACCCGAGCAGGCTGATGCCTCCGCATCCGCCGCTGCCGCATCCACCTCGGAGAACCTGCCCGATGAAAAAACCGCTGCCAACCAGGTCAGCAAGACGGGCTTCCTCACCGGCGCCTTCTTGAACGATGCAGAACAGTCCGAAGATAACCAAAACTCGGAAGATGAGTTGATCTATCAGATCGGCTGCGCTACCATCGTCAGTGCCCGCTTTGAAACCAGACATGGCGCAGAAGCATTCATGGATGAATACGCCAATGGTGCGGACATTAGCGAACCCAAGGATGTCACCGTGGCAGGCCGGGCTGGTACCCAGTATCACTGGGCGGCTGGCAGCAATGAGGATTCCAGCGTGACCGATGCCGTTGTCACCGAAGCCAATGGCAAGAGCCTGCTCTTCCTGGTGACGAACAGCGCAGATGCCGCTGCCGGTTACAACGATGCTGGCCCTGTGCAGGAAGCAGTGGACAGCTGGATGAGCAGCCTGATGGTTGCGGAATGAGCTGGATATACAGTGCTTTTACAGCCCTAGAAGTTACTTCTAGGGCTGTTTTTCTGTGGTCGGTTGCTCCGCAGACGGAAACATGATATGCTGAACAGAGAAAACGAGAGGGAAGGGATGGAGATTGCCGTGAGAGAGAAAGCAGAACCCTTTGCCCCAGTGATCGCCCTGCTGTTCCTGTTGGTGGGAGCTGCGGTGTTCGGTCTGTACTTGGGGTGGGCACTGATGGCAGGGGCGATCTTGTTCACCTTGGACGCCAAGCGCCATGGCCGCACCTGGGAACAGGTGGGGAATATGCTGGCGCAAGGGCTGAAAAAAGCCTGGATCGTGGTGCAGGTGCTCTTGGTCATCGGTTTGCTCACCGCCAGCTGGATCTCCTGCGGCGCCATCCCCTGCCTGGTGCGTTTGGGGGCTTTGGTCATCCGTCCCCACGTCTTTCTCCTCTGCACCTTCTGGCTCTGCGCTGTCATGAGCTTTTTGCTGGGCACCAGCTTCGGCACTGCCAACACCATGGGGGTGGTCATGATGACTTTGGCACGAGCGGGCGGGGTGAGCCTTCCCATGACTGCCGGCGCGATCTTGTGCGGGATCTATGTGGGGGATCGGTGCAGCCCGATGTCCTCCTCGCTGCTCCTGTTATCCACCTTGACGGAGACGGAGCTGTATGACAATGTGGGCATGACGATAAGATCCATGCTGGTGCCTTTTGTGGCCGCCAGCGGCGGGTATCTGCTTTGCAGCGTTCTCTCACCTCTGTCCGCAGCCTCCACCGGTTTGGGGGAACAGCTGGAGGCTGGGTTCAACTTAAGTCCGGTGGTGCTGCTGCCTACAGTGGTGGTCTTTGTCCTCTGTTTGATGCGCAAGCCGGTGAAGCTGGCCATGGCGTTGAGTGTGATCTTGGCTTGTCTGCTGGCGGTGTTCTTCCAGAGAATGCCGGCGTTGGAGCTGGCCAAAACCCTGGTCTTTGGGTATCATCTGCCGGAGACGGAACCCCTCGCCACGATCCTCCACGGCGGCGGCCTGTCCAGCATGGTCACCAGCATCGTCATCGTCACCTCCAGCTGTGCCATCGCAGGCATTGTGGAGGGCACCGACCTGACTGCCCGCCTGGGCGGCCGCACCGGCGGCGGTCATCTGAAAACCTACCAGAAAACCCTGGTCACCGGTTTTGTCACCGCCGCCATCGGCTGCAATCAGACCATCGCCATCGTTCTCACCCACGCCGTCCGGAAGGACGCCTATCAGACCTTGGGAAATCAGGCTTTTGCCAGAGATATGAGCTTCGCCGGCACCTTGGCTCCCGTTCTCGTCCCCTGGTGTATCGCCGCCTATACGCCCACCAGCCAGCTGGATGTCCACGGACTGGGCTGGATGCCCTTCGCCTTCTGGCTCTGGTTTATGCTGCTCTGGCAGGGAGTGTATGCTTGGCGGATGGATCGGAAGGCCGGTTGATGGAGTGTCGCTTCTCTTTGCCAAAATGAAAACCCATCCCATTCGCACACACCACGAATGGGATGGGTTCTATTTTGCGCTGAAACCGATCGGTATCAGATTAGCCCCAGTTGTCCGCCCAGTTTTTGCCCCAGTCGGCGGCGGGGTCATAGATTTCCGCTTCCCAGCCAGCGCCGAACACCTTGCCGTCAGCGTTATAGGCCTTGCCGTCGTCACCCACGGTGTATCCGTCAGGCAGATAGAACAGGCTCACGCCGTCATAGTAGGTCAGATGGCCGCTGCTGTTCTCAGAGAATGCCGCAGTGCTCAAATCTGCGTAGGAGGCGGCGTCCCCGTCCCGATAAAAGACCCCTTCGTAGGTGCCGTCCGGCGACTGGGAGTCGCTGGACTCGAAGAACAGGGTGAAGCTGTTGTGGTCATCGGAGAGGCACACATAGGCATAGCCATTGAGGAACAGGTAGATGCCCTTGCCGTCCACCTGGTCGGCCAGAGTGCCGCTGGTCATGCCGTCCTTGCTGTAGGCCAAATATTCCATCCGTCCAGAGTCAATGACCAGGGTTTCCCCCAGAGCGTCCTGCCACACGCCGTCCAGCTCGTCGATGGGCCACTCGTACAGCTCGCTCTCGCCCTGGCCAAAGTGCGCACCGTCCAGCCCCTCTCGGTCGGAAGAACCGTTCTGCCGCAGGGTCAGGCCGCCGTCTACGGACAGGAGGTCATAGTTGAAGTTGTCATAGTCCAGCATGGGCTTGCCAGCGTCCTCGGTATAGTCCCCCCTGCCCACTCTGCCATAATAGGTGCGGTAGCCATAGGTGCCGTCCTCCGTGTCGATGACCAGGGTGTTCCCATCGTCATCCACCCAGCCGCCGGCCAGGTCTTCCGCACGCATGGAAGGGGCGCTGCTGGCGGGGGTGTCGGTGGTGTCGTTGGGGGTGGAATCGGTGCCCGTGTCCGAGCTGCCGCTGCAGGCGGTGAGGGACAGTGCCAGCGTGAGCGCCAGCACCAGTGCTGTGATCTTTTTCATATTCCGTATTTTCTCCCAAATGGTTCCTATTTTTCTGCTGAAATCTGCTCTGTGGAAGTCAATTCGCCGTTCTTGGTGCTGTCCAGCAGGGCACCGTTTTCCGCATTGTCCAGCCGCAGAGTGTCCCCGCTGCCGTCATAGCGCAGGGTCACACCGTCCTTGTCTGCCTGTGCGGTGCCGGACTCAATGACCTCATCCTCCGAATTGACAAAAGACCAGGTGGCGTCATCGTAAATGTGCAGCCAACGATGCGCCTGCTCATACCACCAAAGCCCCACATAAGGACTGATCTCAGGATGTGCCTGGTTGGGTTCGCTCTGATACACAAAGCCCTCTTTGTCCTCCCAGTACCACACCCAGGTGGTCGTCTTTTCCCCCTGTTTCAGGGTCAGCGTGGCATCGCTCTGTCCATCGCCGTTCCGATCCACAAAGGAGATGCCCTCATACGCCTTCGCCGCGGACTCCACCTTTTTCGGATAGGTCAGCTGGGTATACAGGGTGGGGGCGCTGCCGCCGACGGTCTCGTTCAAGTCCACACGGTCGTCATAGGTGCAGACATAGACTTCCTTTTCCGCCCCCATCTGGATGAGAGCCTTTTGGTCGTTGATGATGCCCCAGGTGGTCCAGTCCGCTCCGGCGACCGGCTCCGAGGTGTCAGGGGCGCTGGACGGGGCAGATTTGCTGGCGGTCGGTGCCTTTCCGCCGCAAGCGGCCAAGCTCAGGCAGAGCAGACCGGTCAGGCACAAGGTGCCCATGGTTCGTTTCCAGTGGTTCATGGTCTGTTTCCTCCTCTATCCGGCAGACAGATCAGCTCACATCCTCCAGGCGCAGGTTGGAGAACACATCCTGGTAGGTCTGTGCCAGCTCGTCTGCTGCATCCATGGTGGAAGAAAAGGCGTATAGGTAAGTATCGGTATCCGTTGCGGTCATGAACACCGTCCACATCCGCATATCTTCATTTGCGCCGGAGGTGAAGGTGACCACATAGACCGGATAGGTCAGGTTGGCTGTGTATGTGCTGTTCTGCTTGCAGGACTGAACCTTGCAGTTGTCCGACTGCGCCAGGGCAGTGGCGGTGGCCACGGCGTATTCTTCCAAGCTCTGCTCCTCGGCCTGGGTGGTGGGATAGGCGCTGTTGATGATGACCGTGGTGCTGTCCTGGGTCATGTCCTCATAGTAGTAGCCGCCATCGTCATGGTTCTCTGTCTTCAGGTTCTGCATATTGGTGAAGGGCAGTGCGCCGCCCATGAGCACCGGAATCTGCCTGGTGGTCTGGCCGTCCTGCTTTTCCGGCTTCTGGGTGGGCGTCTCGGTCTTGCCAGGGGTCTGGGTGGAGGTGTCAGGGGTGGCTTCCGATTTGTCTGCCGGCTCTGCCTGGCTGGTGGCGGGCTGGGTGCCTGCCGAGGCGGAGGATGCCGGAGCGGGTTCCTTCCCGCCGCAGGCGGTGAGCAGACTCAGGGTCAGAGCGACCGTCAAAATCATCCACTGTTTTTTCATATGTTTTCTCCTTTTCTGAAATTCCTGGGTTCAGTCTTGTTCCGCCATGGCTAAGATCTCGTCATGGCTCAGTTCTACGGTTTCAAATTGGACAAAGATCCCGTTCGTGCTGACACGATTCCAAATCTCTGGTCTGGCCAGCGGTCGAAACCGGATCTTATCCAAGTAGGGCTTCATATCCAACAGCAGTCGGCTGCCGGACACATAGTCCACTTGCAGGATGTGATCCTCCAACGCACGCACCGCTGCAATGTAACTTCGGCGCAACTGTCCCTCCTCCTCTCTGTCCGCAATCCGCGTTTGGCAGAAAGAAATCCACCGTACAACTGTAGTGTACGGTGGATTTCTTTTGAAAGATAGTAACCAAAGGTTAGGGTTTCTGCTCTACCAGATCCAGCAGCCGTCTGCGCTTAGTGCGGGTGTCGCCCGTGATTTGCAGCTTGGAATAGATCTGATTCATATACTGCTTGACCGTCCCCTCCGACAAAAACAGCTGCTGGGCGATCTCCTTATTGGTCAGATGCTGTGCCATCAGCTGGGTGATCTCCATCTCCCGACGGGTCAGCTCTCCCAACGCAGCAGGGCGAGCGCCCTGCGCCCGCAGCTGGGCGCAGCGGGCTTCATAGGCTTCGCCCAAAGCGGTGATCTGGGTTACCTGTTCCGTCTGGGGCAGGGTGGACAGCAGGTCGTGCAGATAGCGGTAGTTTTCCACAAAGGGGAGGAAAAATCCGTCCGCTCCTGCCGCCTGCAACGCCTGCGCCAACAGTGGCTTTGCCTCTGTCCCCTTGTCCAGCATGGCGTAGGCAGCAGCGGTCTGGATGCGGATGTGCAGTTCCGCCAGCGCATAGTGCATCCCCTGGCACAGGTGCAGCAGCCCTTCGCTCCGGCCGATGACCTTGGCGTAGGCGCCCTGTGCCAAATATACCTGATTTTCGATCAGTTCCATCATGGGACGGCAGGGCGCCAGGAAGTTGACGGCAGCCAGCTGATGCGTCCGGAACAGGGCAGGCACCTGCTCCGGCTGTCCCACCAGGGCGGAATAGTAGGCGCAGATGCTCTCAAAGATGTGCAGCCACATGGTGTTATGGCTCTGCATCAGCTCTTTCCGCTTTTGCGCAAAAGAATACCGCTCCTGGGTGTCCGCACAGAGGGAGAGCCGCCGCTCCAAAAAGTCGCAGCAGAGGGCGATGTTCTCCTGACCGTTTTCGGCAATGCGGGCGTAGGCACGTTCCAACAGGATGCTGGCATCTGCAAAACGCCCCTGCAAAAAGGCCGCTTCGCCGCTCATCACCAGCTCTGCCCCCTGACCGTGCCTCTGGGTCAGCTTGTAGTAGTGGGGCATACAGTCGTTCATCTCTGCCAGCTCTTTCTCCAGCGTCCCTGGCGTCCGATGGAACATCATCAGCACAGACGGCGAGCCGAAAGTCCAGCTCCCCTCGTTGCGGATACTCACCGCAGGGCGGGACATCTGTGCGCTGGCGCTGCGGTGGAGGCGGCTCATCTCGGTGATGTCGTTGTACATCAGGAAGCTCAGGATCAAGTCCCGTTCCCCCAGCAGGTTGCCCCGTTCCTCCTCAGGCCACTCCGGATGGGTGCGGATGGCGTCCTCCAGCAGCCCTTTCAGAGCCATCATCTTGGGGATCTGCCGCCAGGTGAACATCCGGCGCATGAGCACCAGAATGGTCAGCGGATGTTCTTTCAGCACCGCTTCCGGACACCGCTCCAAAAACGCCAGCACCGTCTCCGGCTTTAGCGCAGCCAAAAGGATCCCAGCATCCGCCTGGATGACCTGGAGGGCGGCGTCATAGTTGCCGCACGCCTGATAGGCGTCCAGGGCGTGCAGATATTGCTGGTGGGCTTGGTACCAATCGCCGTAACGGCTGCGGTAAGCGTTCTGCTTGGCCGGTTCCAGCTGAGCAAACGCCTGCTCCGCACAAGCCTTCATCATGTGGTGGAACCGGAAGGTCACGCCGTCGGACAGACGGGTCACAAAGGCGTTTTGCTCGGTCAAAGCGGCTAAAATCTGGTCAGTCTCTGGGTCTTCTGTGATGAACCGTGCCATCTCGGCGGAAAACTCATCGGCCAACCCCATGACCGCCAAAAACTCCTGCCGTTGGGGAGGGAGCGGGTCGATGAGGGCGTTGAAGAACATCTCATAAATGTCCGACTGCTTATCTGGCAGCGTTCCCTGCTCCGCCAAAAAGCACAGGTTCAAATAGACCGCAGAGAACCATCCTTCACTGGAGTGGAGCAGGGCGGCGATGTCCGCTTCCTGCAAGGGAATTCCACAGCGGTGTGCATAAGTGGCCAGTTCCCGATGGTTCAGACGCAGGTGCTCTGCGGTGATCTGATGGAGCTTCCCACCCAAACGCACCACCTCGCCGCGGGGGAGGAACCGGTCTCGGCTGGCCACGATGACATGGACGTTTTCCGGCAGGCGGTTGGCCAGGATACAGAAGAAGTCCACGATGCGCCCATCGGTCATCAGGTGGAAGTCGTCGATAAAGAGGTAGTATGTGACGGGACCGGTCAGGGTGAGACAGAGGTCGTCCACCAGCAGACTGGCGCTGGCGGTGTCGTCGGGACAAGGGTACTGTTCCAGAAAGGATAGACCGGCAAAGGCAAAGGCTTTTTGGACGCTTTTCCAAAAGACCGACAGGTTGTCGGAATAAATGCTCACCCGAATGGTCTGCACTGCTGCGTCCCCCTTGGCCTGCTCTGCCAGATACCAGTTGATGGCTGTGGTCTTCCCGTAGCCCATAGGCGCCACCACTGTGGTCAAGGCACAGCGCCCGATGGGAGCCAGGCTGTCCCGAAGACGGGGGGAGATATAGAGACCGGTTAAATTCTGTTTTCGTTTCGCCATGTGTCTTGTCCTCGTCTTTAAAAGCGCTTCCTGATTGCAGTTATTTTATCACACAATGTCCACTGCGAAAAGGGACTTGTCCGCTCTTTCTGCCCGACAATTTCGTTCAAGCCATCTCCCACGCACATGGATCGCAAAAGCTGGCGGGCGGCAGCCAGAAAGGCACCGGTCAGGGCACATGAAAAAGGCGATAGCCTGAGCAGGTCAGCAAATGCCGATCTGCTCAGGCTATTTTTCATGCGCAGGGTCAGAGCAAGAATCGTCCCAGCTCCAACGCCCAGCCGGTGAAAAACTGCACCACCTGTTTGCCTGTGGACAGGCTAGGCTCCGCCATTCCGTTGGGAAGGGAACGGTAGTGCTCTGCATCGGCCACCACGGCAGCCTGCGCATCCAGGACGTCCATGGAGGCTTTCAGCGCTTGGGTGACTTCTGGACTGTCTATGACCAGCATCAGTTCCGTGTCCAGATAGGTGCTGCGCATATCCATATTGAAGGAGCCAACAATGGCCAGGCGGTCATCAATGGCGATGCTCTTGCCGTGGTAGGAGATCTTGCCGATATACTCGTGGATCTCCAGCCCCGTGTCCACCAGTTCCTGCTTGTGCCGGACGTAGTCGCTGGAGGCGAAGGGGTTGCCGTTGGTGGCGGCAGAGTTGAGCAGGATCTGCCCTTTGGAGCCGATCTTTCCCAGCTGCTTCGTCATCCAGTCGTTGGCAATGACATAGGGGGTGTGAAGGATGACCTGTTTCTTGGCGCTCTTGCACAGCTCCATCAGCTCATAGAACAGCACCGGCTCCTTGACCGCCACCTGAGTGGGGTTGGACAGCAGGGTGATCTTACGGGTGGGCAGGGTGGCGGTGCGATAGTCGCATGGGGCGGCATAGCAGGCGGGATAGAGGGCTTTCAGCTCTGCCAGCCGCTGGTGCAGCGTCTCCCGTGCCTCCTGGACGGAGGAACGCGCTGCCAGATCTTCGTCATCGTGGAACAGCTTGCAGCAGTCTAAGGCGGAGATGCTGCGGTAGTAGTCCTCCACCTGATATAGGGAACTGTCCGAAACATTCCCCGCGTTATACACCAACACATCCCGATCTCGGTTCTGCCCTCCGCCGTAGCTGCCTAAGAAGGAGTTGAAGCAGTTGCGTCCCCCCAATAGGTAGGCGGTGTGGTCAGCGATGAGGTACTTGTCATGGAGCCGCCCCATGAGATTCCAGGGCTTCCAGAGCTGGATGGGGTTGTATACCCGAATTTCGATGTTGGGGTGACTGGACAGGGCGTAGAACAGCGGGTTGCGCTCCATGCGCAGGAAGGCACTGAATCCGTCCACCAGCAGGCGCACTTGCACCCCCCGTTCCCCTGCGTCCAGCAGGGCGGCCAGCAGGTCGGTGCCCGCTTGGTCGGAGCGGAAGTCGAAGGTGGACAAAATGAGCTGTTCTTGGGCGTGGGCGATCATCTGTAATCGCAGCTCCAGGGCGGCCTGGTTGTCGTCGATGATGGCGGCGCGGTCACTGCCGGTGCTCACTCCGTAGCAGTCCGAAGCCTGAAAACTGTCCTGGGTCTGGGCAGAGGGGCTGGGCTGGCTGGTGTAGGGGGCGATGCTGCCAACGAGCAGGTAACAGAGCAAGAGGAGCAGCAGCGCCAGGATCCTTTTTTTCATTTCCATCCCTCCGAGCAATAGCGGAAAAAGTAACTCTATTCTAGCACACCCTTGCCGGTTGGGGAAGGGGAAAGGAGGTGAGGGGAGGAAGCGGCAGGAACGTGATACTAAATATGAAAGAAATACAATAATTTTCCGCAGCCTCTTTTCAGATGAAATAGAACATGGTATACTATAAAATGACAGTTTGCAGCAAAGTCGGCGCGTATACTTTAAGCAAACTGTGCAAAGCAACGCAGAAGGGAGAACTTATGAAAAGAAAACAAGTGCTTGCACTGCTGTTGGCGGTGTGTCTGAGCAGTTCCCTCCTGCCCGTTCCCATCTTGGCAACGGAAGGGGCAGCGGAGACGGTTCAGGCGGTGGCCGAGGAGGGAACGGAACCCTCCGACAGTGGTGTGAAATCCGCATCCGACCTGGAGACGGAACCGGGAGACGAGAGAGAATCGCAAGAACCGACGGACGAGTCAGCCGTGCCCGTAGCTCCGGAAGGGGAAGAAGCGGAGCAGACTGACCCGACCGAACCGACAGAAGCGGCTAAGCCGACTGAACCCGCGGAGCAGACGGAGCCAACGAACCCGGTGGTGATGGAAGAGCTGGCGGAGTTCCCGGTGGAGACCCTGGGCTATTCCCAGGGCAGCACGGTGATCCAGGTGCAGCAGGTGGACGAGCAATACTACCTCTTCCTGCCGGCGTCCGCGGACAGCAAGCAGCTGAAGCTGAACTGTGACCTGAAAGAGGGACAGCGCCTGTACGTGGCGGGGGACAAGAACCCCGACGGGACAGATGCCACGGAAGGCGTAGCGCTGGACGCTGTGGCCACGGCCAAGGAGGGACAGTACACGCTGAAACTGACCTTGCGGACGGTGCTGGAGGATGGGACCATCCAGACCCAGACCAAAGAGGCGTCGGTGCAGGTGATGCAGTCCGCCAATCTCTCTGCCGTTTACCTGACCAGTGGGGCAGGCACCGGTGGACGGACGCATATGGAAAAAGCAAAAGAGAATGCCATCAAGGGCAGCATGGCGATGATTCCGGCCAGCGGAAAAGAGCCGATTTACGACGGTGCGCTGACCCAGATCAAGGCCAGAGGGAGCAGTACCTTTAAGTATTACCCCAAAAAGTCCTATCAGATCAAGCTGGACAAAAAAACCAAGCTCATCAGCGGCACAGAGAAGGGAAAGACCTGGGTGCTGCTGGCTGGCTATACCGATGCGTTGAAGCTGTCCGACCAGATGTGGAAGGAAGTCGGCGTGGCGGTGAACGCGCCGTACACGGCACGGGCGGAACACGTGGATCTGTACTTTGACGGGGAGTATCGCGGCATCTACGTCCTGTCGGAAAAGAACCAGATCAACGGCAACCGCATCGACATCACTGACATGGAAAAGGCATACGAGGGCTGCAATGACGACTATGGCAACAAGGAGAATAAGTGGATCAGCAGCGCCAAAAACCGATTTAAAAACCTGTATTATTACACCAATGGCCTGACCGACCCGGAACAAAAGGGCGGTTTCCTGCTGGAGCTCAATGGCGTAAAGGGCGATGAGGCCAGCTGGTTCAAGACGTCCATGGGGTACGGCATCAACGTGAAAAGCCCTGAGTTCGCCAGCCAGGATACCATGCTCTACATCAGCGAGTATTTCCAGGAGTTCGAGGACGCACTGAGGGCGCAGAACGCGGATGGGACCTATACCGGGCGCAATCCCACCACGGGGCGGTATTATTATGACTACTGCGATCTGGACAGTCTGGTGCAGCAGTACCTGCTCAACACCGTGGCTTCCAACCGGGATGGCTTCTGGCGCTCCCTCTACTTCTATATGGACACCGACGGCATGATGTACGCGGGGCCGATGTGGGACATGGAGCTGACCATGGGCGTCGGCTGGCTCAACGCCGTTTCGGCCGATCGGGATTGCCTGGTGGACACCGACACCGGCGGGGGATGGTGCAAATACCTGATTCAGATCCCCAGCTTCCGAGCGGCGTTGAAGGCAGAGTATGAGGCGCATTTTGCGGACGCGCTCAGCGCACTGCTGGGAGACAGCACCGCGCAGGCCAAGACAGGTCTGGCCTCGTTCCAGGAGCGTGCCGAACGGGCACGGGCTTCTGTGGCTATGGATCACGTGCTCTGGCCCCAGTATCTGCAGGATGGCGCACCCTATGCCGGGTATCCGAAACAGTCCTTTGCGGAGTACAAGGCTGCCGGCAACGTGGCGAAGTTTCACGTTTGGCCCAATGGGACCACATATGATACCATCGTTCAGGCGCGTGTGCAGTGGCTGACCAAGCATAAGCAGTTTTTGGACCGTTACTTTGGCGCCATGGACGGCAGTCATGTCCATGTGTTCACTGCAACAGGCACGGCGAAGAACGGCAATCAGCACAGCAGAGTGTGCCGGGAATGCGGAGCGACCGTACAGGAAGCCTGTGGGTTTGCTGCTACAGGCAAAGCGACAGCGCCGACAGCGAAAAGCGCAGGCGTTTGCCAGGGGAAGTGCCCGGTCTGTGGCCGGCAGCGCACCCAAAAGGTGACCCTTGAGCAAGGGGAAAGTTTCCGGAGCGGCAGCCTGTACTACCGGGTTTCGGCAAAGGATCAGACCGTCACCGTGACCAAGGGCACCAAGAAGACGCTGACCAGCGTTTCCATCCCGGCCACCGTCTCCTATGGCGGCGTGAAGTACCGGGTGACGGCCATTGGAGCGAAGGCGTTCCAAAAGTATACCAAGCTGAAGAGCGCGTCCATCGGCGCCAATGTGAAGACCATCGGCGAAGGAGCCTTTGAAAGCTGTACGGCGCTGACCAAGCTCACAGGCTGCGCTGGAGTGGAGACCATCGGGAAGAAGGCGTTCTGCTGGGACAAGGTGCTCAAGAGCGTGCCCAAGCTGAGCCGCTGCAAGACGGTGGGGGCCTATGCCTTCTATCGGTGCTATAAGCTCACCACCCTGTCCACTGGCACGGCCATCACCAGTGTGGGCGCTTATGCGTTCGGCTATGACAGTGGGCTGACCAAGGTGAGCGACCTGCGGAAATGCGCTTCCGTGGGAGACGGCGCCTTCTATGGCTGCAAAAAGCTGCGGCAGATCGGCGGCACTAAGAACCGGGTGAGCCTGTACCGCGTCAGCACCATCGGCAAAAAAGCCTTCCAGGGCTGTACCGCCATGACCAACTTCTACGAAGGGGGCAGCTTGACCAAGCTGGGCGAGAACTGCTTCTATGGCGATAAAAAGTTGAAGACCATCACCTTGAACAGCAAAAAGCTGACCAAAAACAGTGTGGGCAAGAATGCGTTCAAGGGTATCTACAGCAAGGCGACCATTCGGGTGCCTGGCAGCAAGAAAAAAGTGTACCTGACCTACCTCAAGGGAAAGGGACAAGGAAAGAAGGTGAGTATCAAGGGGATGTAACTCCAAGGTTGGCGCGTTGGAGTAAGAACAGGAACCAAACAGTTTAGAGAGGAGAACAAAAATAGAATGAAAAAGCTGTTAGCACTCCTTCTGACCCTCTCGCTGGTAGTCAGTACGCTGCCTGCCGCGGTCTACGCGGTAACGGCAGACGCGCTGGAATCAGCAGTGACGTCGGAAGAAGCGGAGCCTCAGGATCCGGAACGGAACGAGGATACTGAGGAGCCGACAGAAGAGGAACCAGAGGAACCTTCTGCCTCGTCTGAGGAGAAACCGGCGGAAGAAGAGCCGGCCAAGGAGGAACCGACTGCGGAAGAACCTGCCCAGGAGCCCACCCAGGATGCTCCGGCAGCGGCAGAGCCCCAGGCGGCTGCGGAGGAAGATGCTTCTCCGGAGACGGAAGCGGTCACCACGACAAAGAAGATCAAGGTCTTCAGTGAGACCAAGTATCCCCTGACCGAAGGGGTTGTGGAGTCCAAGATCTATATGCGCAACAGCTCCAACGGCAATATCAAGGGGCATATGATTACCATCCAGCCCGACAGCGACGTGACCTTCAAGGCAAGCTACACGGGCTACTATAAGAACGGCAACACGGCGGCAGCGCGAAAGAAGATCGCGGAGAACTGGAGTGCGGACAACTGGGGCATGGCCACGGTCATGAATCAGGCCAAGGCATATGAATCTGCTTCCGATACCCAGAAGCCCGTCATCGCCGCCATCAACGGTGACTACTTCAACATGTCCACCGGCCAGCCCTTGGGCTACCTGATCATGGAGGGCAACGGCAATTTGGGCACCACCAATGAGCCTTATTTTGCGGTGCTCAAGAACGGCAAATACGCCATCCGTGACGCAGGCGAGGATACCAGCGACGTACAGGAGGCCATTAGCGGCCCCTTCTTCTTGGTGAAGGACGGAGAGATCACGGTGCCGGAAGACGGTGGTCTGATCCCGGTGCAGAGCGTGGGTATGACGGCACAGGGGGAAGTGATCCTGTTCGAGGCAGACGGTCGGCAGAGTGACTCGGTGGGCATGACCGTGTATGAACAGGCTGAGCTGCTCCAGCAGGCAGGCTGTGTCAATGCCCTGTATCTGGACGGCGGCGGTTCCGCTACCGTATGCACCCGCAGAGAGGGCACCGACACCTTGAAGGTGCAGAACAGCCCCAGCGACGGCATTGAGCGGACGGTCTCCAGTGCCCTGCTGCTGGTCGCCACCGGCAACAGCGACAACCAGTTCCACCATGCGTCCATCAGCCCGGTGGATGACGTGTATACCCCCGGCTCTGAGGTGGCGTTTACCGCCATCGGTTCGGACAAGCGGGGCGGAAAAGCAGACCTTCCGGAAGGTCTTACATGGGCCCTGTCCCAGGACAGCGCCCATTATGGTGTCATCGACGCCCAGACCGGTGTTTACACCGACAACGGCCAGGAGGCTGAACCCCACGAGGTCACTGTGGAGCTGCACCTGGGCGACCAGGTGGTGGGTACGTCTCAGATCACCATTGCCGCGCCGGATGAATTGAGCTTTATCAATGACGCACTGAACCTGGAGTATGAGGCTCGTTCTGACCTAGGATTGAGCGTTTTCTATCAGGGCCGTCCGGTCCAGTATAAGGCTGGCGACCTGGTGTGGGACATTGCAGACGAACGGGCCGGTACCATGGACGGCAACACCTTCGTGGCAGCGCGCAACAATGAGGCGGGCAATCTGACGGTCAAGTGTCAGGTCACGGTCACGTCTAAATGGAACAAAGAGGTCACGAACCACATCGAGGTGGGCATCGGCACCAAACCGGCAGTCGTCATGGACGGCGGCGACAGTGACGGACTGAACTACAACAACATCGGTTATGTCCACGCGGCAGCCAACGGCGGTGGGCTGGTCTACGAGACCCATGAGGATGACCACGGCGACGTCATCGTGGTACATTATGAGAACCGCGGCGCCATCGGTTCTGCAGAGGTCTGCAACGTGGACAACGGCAAGGTGCGCTTTGGTGAAAAGGCACTGCGGCTGAACTACGACTTCCGGAATATCACCGGCATTGAAGGTGCTTGCCTGGGTTTTGCGAAGGATATCACGGTTGAAGGCAGCCCCACTGCTGTGGGCGTGTGGGTCTATGCACCGGAAGGTACTCCCAACCTGTGGCTGCGCCTGCGGTGCAGAGACGGCAACGGCACCATCCAGACCAAGAACTTCACTCCCAATAGTGCTGAGGTCAAGGACGGCACCAAGGGCGGTATCAACTGGATCGGTTGGAAGTACCTGGAGTGCGACCTGACCGACGTCATCGGCCCGATCACCCTCATTGCCGGTGAGACCTTCCGTATCATGGACACCAACGGCGGTCAGGTCGATATGGGCACTTGGGTATGTACTAAGGACGACGCAGGCAACGTGTCTGAGGCCAAGTATGTGGGCCACTCCGCAGGGCATCTGTTCATCGACAACCTGCAGTTTGTCTACGGCAACAACCCGGCTGACATTCACAACCCGGTCATCTCCACCATCAAGGGCGGCAGCGGCCAGGGCAAGCAGGTGGAGATCGCTGCGGATGGCTCCACGGTCTTTGACAGCAACACCCTGAACTTCGCTTCCGAGTTCTACGATGTGCAGAATAAGCAGACCTCCGGTCTGGATTTCGCTTACTGCTATCTGGACGGCGTGAATATGAAGGACAGCGACCAGTTTGTTGCCGACCTCAACGATGGCCGCTTCCAGCTCAACGGCGTCAAGCTGGCCAACGGCACCCACTCCATCCGCGTGCTGGTACAGGATAAGTACGGCAACGAGGCCAATGTCACCAGAACCTTTACGGTAAAGGGCGACAACGCCGGTCTGACCTCGGTGGATCTGGAACCGGGCGCAGCAAGCGCTCCGCTGGGCACCGAGTATGACCTGAAACTGACCTCCAACGCAGTGGATGACGTCAAGCAGGTGGACGCGCAGATCGAAGTGGGCACCAACTGCCCAGTGAAGGATGTCAACTTCTCCGAAGGATACACCGGCACTTCTGATTACAACGAAAAGACTGGCATCATCACCTTGCAGGCAGTGCGGAAGGAAGACGCCACCAGCAAGGGCGAGGGCACGCTGGCTACCATCACCGTTCAGGTGCCTACCAGTCTGCCGAACCCCTCCTATGTGACCTATCAGGTGGTCAAGGGCTCGGTCAACTATGTGAATCCCAAGGAAGGCGCAGTGCTCAACACCTTCGCTACCTCCAAGGCCAGCGTGCCGGTGACCGCAGCGTATCAGTTGACTGCTGACGTGATGGTCGTCGGCGGGGAACAGGGTACGATCACTGTCACCGATGCCAAGGGCAACCCGGCCAGCGGCGTGGAAGTCTACCAGGTTGGAGAGACTGACACCAAGCTGGGCGAGACCGATGAGCAGGGCACGCTGACTGTCCGCCAGTTCTGCGAATCGGTTCAGGCATTCACCCTCTACGCAAAGGGCGAAGCGGGCTATTCCTTCCGGTATACCAGCCAGAGCCTGACGCCTCAGGGCGAGGAGAATGGCGCACCTTATCACATTCTGAACAACGCCTCTAAGGACCCCAGCACGTCCCAGAACCTGAGCTGGCTCTCCCATCCCTTGAAGAGTGAGAGCAAGGCCATGGCACAGTATGCGGTCAAGAGCGCCTATGACGAAAAGGGCGAGGATGCGTTCCTCACCTGTGAAGGCAAGCGCACCATCAAGGAGTTCGTGGGCAGCAGCAACATTGGCGAAAACAACACCACCGCCATCAACTCCGTCCTCATCACCGGTTTGAAGGCGGATACCGAATACGCCTATCGCGTGGGCGACGGCAAGAACTGGTCTGAGGTCAGAACCTTTACCACCAAGTCGGTGTCTAGCCCAGAGACCCAGGATCACACCAAGTTCTTCGTCCTGGGCGATACCCAGGCGGAAGGGGACGACCTGTCCAACTTGAAGAAGATCGTCAAGCAGGTGGGCGACGGCTATTCCTTCGGCATCCAGGTGGGCGACAGCGTGGAGAGCACCCAGGTTTATCAGTGCTGGGATGACATCCTCAGCGTCTTCGACTCCTTCGGGAAGGCGGATCTGCTCCATGTCATCGGCAACCATGAGACCTTCGCCGACCCCAAGGCGGAGCGTGCCAACCTGATCTACAACACCCCCGACAACAAGCACTATTCCGTCACCTACGGCAATGTCTACGTGGCCACCATTGCATTCTCGGACAGCGAGGATGAGATGAAGGAGGCTGCCCAGTGGCTGATCCAGGACGCCAAGGCCAGCAAGGCTACCTGGAAGGTGCTGACCATGCACCAGCCGCCTTACTACACCAATACGGTGGAGAGCAGCAATAAGATGGTCAACAAGGTCCTGCCGCCGGCAGCGGAAAAAGCGGGGATCGACTTCGTGTTCTCCGGCCACGACCACTCCTATGCACGGACCTATCCTCTGTGGCAGGGTGACCTGGCCAAGGGCGTGGACGAGTCCAGCGACACCTATTGCGGTGATGGCGTGGTGTACTACATCTGTGGTTCCACCGGTGAGACCAAGTACGGCGTCACCAATAATCCGAACTTCCACTTCGCTCAGGCACATCAAAATTTCAAGGGCTCCTATATCTACCTGACCGTGGAAGCGGATAACGACTCCTTCAAGGTCACCACCTATCAGGGAGATGAAGTGGTAGACACCTACACCAAGACCACCGCTTGTGCTGGCGGCAAGCACAGCTACAACAGCGGCAAGCCCACCGGCACCTATGACAATGGTTACATCTACTGCGACCAGTGCGGCAAGGGCGTCAAGGCTGCGTCGATCGGCGTGGGCGGCTATAACGGCTTCATTCAGGACAAGAAGACGGGCGCGGAGATGTTCTTTGTGGACGGCGTTTATCAGACCGGCCTGCTCAACATCGGCGACGAGATGATGCTCTTTGACAAGAATGGCCTGGCCGCCACGGGTTCGATTCAGATCGTAGACGTGAAGTACAACTTTAAGGACGGCCACTACACCAGCTGTTCGGACAAAAAGGCTGGCGCCGTCACCTTCGGCTTCTGCGGCGCAGATCAGGATATGAGAAACCTGGTCTTCGCGTATCAGAAGGGCAACAAGACCTTGAACGTGGGTCTGAATCCCACTCAGGACAACCCCAGCGGGAAAATGAAGGACTGGGCACGCTATAATGAAGTCTCTTGGCAGATCTACCGCTACGAGATGGAGACCATCCACGTCGGCGAGGGCATCGTCAACCTGGGCAGCTGCTTCGCCAGAACCCCGGTCAAGTCTGCGGCGGAGTCCTTGAAGGACGCGGAGCCGCACCTGAAGACGGTCACCCTGCCCAGCACGCTGACCACCATTGGCGATACTGCGTTCACACACGCCATCGCACTGACCAATATCAAGATCCCCAACGGAGTGACCACCATTGGCAACAGTGCCTTTGAGTTGTGCAGTGCGCTGACCAAGCTGGACATTCCGGCCAGCGTGACCTCTGTGGGGACCAAGGCGTTCAGACGGAGTGGGCTGAGCACCATCCGGTTCCTGGGCAAGACGGCGCCGAAGTTTGGCGACAACATCTTCCAGCGGACCAGCAAAAAGGCGAAGCTGGTGGTTCCCTGCCAGAAGAGCTGGATTAGCGCCGTGAAGACACTGGCCTTCCCCGGTTCTGTCACCTATACGGGCCACCAGAAGGCAAAGGCGGTCAAGACGGTGCAGCCTACCGCTAAGGCCAAGGGCTATCGGCTCATCGACTGCTCCGCCTGCGGCACCAAGAAGGAGAAGGTGGAGTTCACCCTGGCCAAGGGCAAGAAATTCACCCGCGGCAGCCTGATCTATCAGGTGAACAACAAGGACAAGAGCGTCACCGTCACCAAGGCCACCAAGAAGACGCTGACCTCCGTGTCCGTACCCGATACCGTCACCTTCGGCGGTGTGAAGTACAAGGTCAACGTCATCGGCAAGTCCGCCTTCCAGAGCAACACCAAGCTCAAGAAGGTGACCCTGGGCAAGTATATCACCACCATCAGCGACTTCGCCTTCTACAAGTGCTACAAGCTCCAGAAGGTCACCTGCACCAAGGGCATCACCACCGTGGGCAAGGGTGCATTCAACTACAACAAGGCGCTGGTGAGCATCAGCACCCTGCAGAACGTGGTGTCCGTCGGCGACTCCGCCTTCTACAAGTGCTATAAGCTCAACCGCATCGGCGGCGTCAAGAACCGGGTGAGCCTGTACCGGGTGAAGACCATCGGCAGCAAGGCCTTCCAGAACTGCACCGCCATGACCAACTTCTACGAAGGGGGCAGCTTGACCAAGCTGGGCAGCAACTGTTTCTATGGCGCGAAACGGTTGAAGACCATCACCTTTAAGACCACCAGATTGACCAAGAGCAGCGTGGGCAAGGATGCCTTCCGTGGCATCAACGGCAAGGCGAAGATCAAGGTGCCTGCCAGCAAGCTCAAAGACTACAAGACCATCCTGAAAGGCAAGGGACAGGGCAAGAAAGTGACCATTTTGAAGCTGTAATGCCCGGCTCTCCTGCGTGACAGGAGGAGAAAAAACGACCCCTGACGGATTCCGTCAGGGGTCGTTGTCGTGTGCGAGCGTCAAGAAGTGCGGGTGGAGAACAGGGCGCGGAGCAAGGGGGTCAAGGTCTCCAGCAGGGCGCAGTATTTGTCTGCCACGCACACCAGCCACGCTTCTCGGCAGCGAGGGGGGATGGGACAGAGAGGGAACATATGGCGGGCGATGATGTTTTGTTCTACGGGAGTGAGCCTAAAATCCTCCTGGGCGTTTTTTAGTGCCGTACCTGGGTGGGTAAACCCGTGGAACCGATGTCCGGCATTCTTCTCGTGCCAGTCGTACAGAAAGTAGTCGTGCAGGAGCGCACCACGAAGGAGAGCGCGGACATCTACGGTCAGATGGAGCTTGTTGGCCAGAAAGAGGCTGAAGCAGGCCACCTTGACACAGTGGGCGAACACCGTGGTGGAGCCGTGCTGGGTGGCGGTTCGAGTCTGAGCCAGACGGCCGTTTTCCTCCAGGTTGGCGATGAGGGAGCGGAGAAGGAACCGCTCTTGAGGGGAGAGCGTGCTGTGATACATAGAAAAGTCTCCATTTTGAGAGGATTGCGAAATGTCATCCTGCAAAAATACAGGGCATTATAAAAGTAAAGCTATCATAAAAAAACAGGGTCATGGTGTCAAGGGTCAAATGATGAAAAAAAATTAAAAAGTGTAACAGAGAATCGGGCGAAATGCTGATGTGTTGGTCACAATGAACCAAAAATTCAGTCGTGTTTTTCTGATAGATACCTGTGTTTTGGATGGACAGAAGGGCGGGAATAGGGTACAATTTGTAGCAGAGCGTTGATTATGCTGTGGTGTAGTCATGACACGGGAAATAGATAGGAGAATGGTTATGTCAAAAATGCAAAAATATACGCTGATGGGGCTGATGCTCCTCATTCTCTGTCTCGTCACCTGGGCCTTGGCCACGGGGCTTGGCATTCTCCAAGGGAATGCGGCCGCTGCTGCGGCGCAGGAGACAGCAGAAGGGGTGAGCTACCTGAAGAAGCTGGAGAAGCAGGATGTGACCGAGGTGGAGACGATCCTCCAGGAGCGGGAGCGGGAGCACCAACAGGAGCAGATCCAAACTGGCCAGGTGGATGAATCCTCGGTTTGGGATCAGCTCAAGGATGTGGTCATTATGGGGGACTCCCGTGCAGTGGGCTTCTATTACTTCAAGTTCTTGGATCACAGTCGGGTTTTGGCCACCGGCGGCGCTACCATCGCCGATATCGAAGGTCAGATGGACACCTTGAAGGCGCTCAATCCCCCTCAGCTGTTCCTGTGCTACGGACTGAATGACATCAGTATTGGATATTGGAAAACCAAAGAGGAGTATATCACGGCGCTGGATCAGGTGATACAGAAGCTCCACAAAGAGCTGCCCAACACCACCGTTTATATTAGTTCCATCCTGCCCGCTCGGGATCCGGCTTTTGAGCGCTCCAAGCTGTGGCGGCAGATTCCCGATTTCAACGTGGCCATCAAGGCGTTTTGCGCAGAGAAGGAGTACCCTTATGTGGACAACACGGAGATCTGTGAGCAGTACGCTGACCTATGGCAGTATGACGGCATCCATGTGCGGCAGGAGTTTTATGCCCATTGGGGTGCGAATATGATCCGAGCCATGCGGCAATATGGCTGACCAAGTGGGAGAAAGGGAAAAACATGGAACAAGGAAAACTTCGGCGTTGGCTGGTGCCGGTGGTGATGATCGTATCCGTGGTGCTGATGGGGTGCTACCTCTGTCGGCTCCAGGGAGAGGATCGCATCAGTGACGCAAAACTAAAGGACGTGACAGCAGCGGTGACCAAAACCTTGGACACCAAAGCCATGCAGGAATCCGATGCCCAGATGATCAAGCGGCTGTATGGGCTGAATCCGGCGGATTATGAGGGGATCACCCTGTACTACCCTGTCACCAATATGGATGCAGAAGAATTGCTCATCATCCAGCTCAAGGACGTAAGTCAGCAGGAGACTGTGAAGGCTGCTATTGACGCCCGCTTGGAAACCCAGAAGAACAGCTTTGAAGGGTACGGGGTGGAGCAGTACGCCCTGCTGGAAAAGAGTGTCGTAGATGTGGAGGGGAACTATATCCTTTTCGTGGTAAATGAGCAGGCGGCAAAGGCGCAGAGCGCCTTCTTGCAGGCGTTGTAAGGAGGGGAGAGCATGGTATTCAGCAGTTTGATGTTCCTTTTCGTGTTCCTGCCCATGACCTTGGTGCTCTATTATCTCGTCCCCAAGCCCCTGAAAAATCCAGTGCTCATCCTGTGCAGTCTGATCTTTTACGCCTGGGAGACGCCGCAGTACCTGGTGCTCATGCTCTTCAGCGTGGTGTTCAACTACTGCGCTGGCCTGGAATTGGACGACCTGCATCAGCGGGGGAAGCCCAAAGCGGCCAAGTGGGTCATGATCGCCGTGGTGGTCATGAACTTGTTCCTGCTGGGCTTCTTCAAATACAGCGGATTTTTGGTGGAAAACCTCAACCACATCCCTGGCGTTGCCCTGACTGCCGCCAAGGTGGCGCTGCCGGTGGGGATTTCCTTTTATACCTTCCAGGTGCTCAGCTACGTTTTTGATGTGTACCGGCAGAATGTGCCTGTCCAGCGGAATTTTGTCCTCTTTGCCACCTATGTCACCTTCTTTCCCAAGCTGGTTTCCGGCCCCATCGTGGCCTACAAAGACATGGAAGCGCAGCTGCGGGAGCGAACGGTGTCCTTGAACCAGATCTGTGACGGGGCAACGCTGTTCCTGACCGGCCTGTTCAAAAAGGTGCTCATTGCGGACAACTTAGGCGTTCTCTATGCGAGCATTTCCGGCCAGTCCGGCACCATGTCTGTGGTTACTGCCTGGTTGGGCGCCATTGGCTATACCTTGCAGCTCTACTTCGATTTCAGCGGCTACTCTGACATGGCCATTGGCCTGGGACGGATGTTCGGCTTTGACATCGACAAAAACTTCGACTATCCCTATCTGTCCAAAAGCATTACCGAGTTCTGGCGGCGGTGGCACATCTCCTTGGGCAAGTGGTTCCGAGATTATGTGTATTTCCCCCTGGGGGGAAGCCGAGTGCGCACCACGAAAATTTTGCGCAACCTGCTCATTGTCTGGCTGCTGACCGGCATCTGGCACGGAGCGGCCTGGACATTCGTGTTCTGGGGGCTGCTGCATGGCTTGGCGCAGGTGTTGGAGAAGTTCCCCCTGCGCAGCCTGCGGGAAAAGATACCCGATTGGGTGAATTGGCTGGTGACCATGCTCATCGTCAACTTCGGCTGGGTCTTTTTTGCTGCGCCATCTCTGGGCAGCGCCCTCCACTGGATTGGGCAGATGTTCCACTCTGCCGCCGGATTTGTGGACGGCACCGCCCTGTACTACTTGGGCGCCAACTGGCCGCTGCTGCTCATCGCCATCATCGGCTGCACACCGTGGCCTAAGCTGGTGGGGGCGAACTTTGCCGGCGGCAAAGGCGTGGGCACTAAGGCGGTCAGCGTGGCAGTGTATGGCCTGCTGTTGGTGTCCTGCGTGGCCAGCATGATCAGTGCCACCTATAGTACCTTCCTCTATTTCCAGTTCTAAGGGGGTGAGCCGAGGATGAAAAACGAAAAAAATCCCCAGAAACGCCTGACCCGTCGGGAACGGGCAGTGCTGGAGCGAAAGAAAGTCTGCCGCCTGCTGGGCATCCTTCTGGCTGTGGCCATCCTGGCTGCGGCCATCGGGAACCTGACAGGGAAGGATAAGAAATTTTCTGAAAATGAGAACCGAATGTTGGCTCAGAAGCCCCAGGTCACTTGGGAAGGAGTCAAGGACGGCTCACTGTTCCGAGATCTGGAAAATTATCTGGCTGACCAGTTTGCCGGTCGGGATTGGTGGACGGCTCTGGATTTCCAGGAGCATCGGCTGATGGGACAGAAGGAGCGCAGCGGCGTCTATCTGTGCAAGAACGATTATCTCATGGAAAAACCAACTGTGCCGGACAAGGATTCCGTCCAGCGAAATATCAAGGCGATTCAGAATTTTTATAAGCGCTACAGCGATGTGAAAATGCACATGATGGTGGTGCCCAACGCTGTTACGGTCTTAAAGGATTACCTGCCCAAGCACGCACCTGTGCGCGACCAGATGAAAGATTGGAAAAAGGTGCAGAAGAAGCTGCCAAAGGGCATGGATGTCATCTCTGTGTCCGAAGCCTTGAACGAGCACAAGGAGGAAGGAGTGTTCTACCGCACCGACCATCACTGGACCAGTCTGGGCGCCTATTACGCCTTCCAGGCAGCAGCGCAGTCGCTGGGCATCAAAACGGACGAGCGGAAGCAGTACAAAGCCCACGCCGTCTCCAACACCTTCGAGGGGACGCTGGCCTCCAAGAGCGGCTGTCATGAGGTGACGGACACCATCACGGTGTACGAGCCGCAGAAGGACGACACCCAGTTCTATGTGACCTACGATGACACCCAGGAGAAGAGCCGGTCGCTGTTTGTGGAGAAGTGCCTGAAGGATAAGGATCAGTACACCGTCTTTTTCGGTGGCAACCATCCCAAAATCACCATCCGCACCACCAGCGAGAGCGGCAGAAGGCTGTTGATCTTCAAGGACTCCTACGCCAATAGCTTCATTCAGTTTCTGACTCCGTACTATGAGAAGATCATCCTGGTAGATCCCCGTTATTACTACGACAACGCCAGTTCCATCATCACCGGCGAGGAGATCACCGATGTGCTCTTTCTGTACAACCTGAACACCTACCTGGAGGACAACTCCCTGGCAGATACCCTGGATGCGGCTCAGCCGGAGCAGACTGAGGGGGGAGACACTGCTGCGACAAACACAGATCAAGCCTAAAACCGGACAAAACAAAAGGGGAGCGGAATTTCCGCTCCCCTTGCTGTACTTTGTATGAAAGAATTACTTGAAGTAACGCTCCAGCAGACCCTTCAGAGCCTTGCCGTGGCGGGCTTCGTCACGAGCCATTTCGTGGACGGTGTCATGGATGGCGTCCAGACCCAGTTCCTTTGCCTTCTTGGCCAGGTCGGTCTTGCCGGCGGTAGCGCCGTATTCCGCTTCCACTCTCATCTCCAGGTTCTTCTTGGTGGAGTCGGTGATCACTTCGCCCAGCAGCTCTGCGAACTTTGCTGCGTGCTCTGCTTCTTCATAAGCAGCCTTTTCCCAATACAGGCCGATTTCGGGATAGCCTTCACGATGAGCCACACGAGCCATGGCCAAGTACATACCCACTTCGGAGCATTCGCCTTCGAAGTTGGCGCGCAGGCCTTCCTTGATTTCTTCAGGTACGTCAGAGGCAATGCCGACAATGTGTTCAGATGCCCAAGCATCGGTCATGGTCTGCTCTTTGAACTTTTCGCCAGGGCACTTGCACTGAGGACAGACAAAGCCAGCGGGGATGGATTCAGCTTCCAGGACATAGCCGCAGATCGGACAAACAAACTTCTTCATAATAGTACCTCCTTGAATGGGATTTTCCTTTGAGTTGGTTAGAGTAGTTGGGGGAACCATGGTGGGAGCGTGAGAAGCAGCGCTCTGTTCCCTGCGCCGGAATTTCCAGCCTTTTGTGCCGCAAATCGGGCAAACAAATCCTTTCGGCAGCGAAGTGCCATGCTCCTCATGGAGACAGACGGGGCAAGTGAAAATTGCCATCGGGCATCCTCCTTTCGTAGTAGCAGGAATCGTACAGTGGGAGGGTGGTCTCCGTTATCAGGAATTGTTACTGATATTGTAGCAGGTCAAAAGCGGTTTGTAAAGAGTTTTTTTGAAAAAACAGAAAAAATTTTTCCGCGCTCACAGAGGTTCAAATCCCTGGGGCGCAGGGCTGACGGGGAGCAGGTCAGGCGGACAGACAATGTGATAGAAACCGACATAACTCAACTCCATATAAGGAGTAAGATAGACATAAAACGCAGTGAAGACCACTTCGGACAGGACATAGTAAAGCCACGCAGGCACACCAATGCTGGCCAAAAGATAGGCGGCCACATTGGCGGCCAGGTAAGCAGCTGCCATCCAGACCAGGAAGGACAGATCCAGCAGGAACAGCTGTGCCTTGCGCCCCTGCATCATCCGCTTGCTGTGCGCCCAAGCGGTGAGCACCCCCATATCCGGATGATCCAACAGGACGTAGCGGCTCATCCGGTAACGGTACCAGGCGATGACGCCGGGAATGACAAAGAGCAGACTCCATAGATAGGTACACAGGTAGATGACCAGGGAGAGCAGGATGATCTTTCCGCACAGGTCAAAGCGCCGGAAGAAGGTGACCGGTGTGGGCTGGCTGCCGCGGTAGAGCTGCATGGCGTAGTCAGAGTAGCCGTAACGGACGACCAGGGTGTAGAGCAGCAGCAGGACGGAGCAGAACAGCCCTACCTTGGCGGACATGGGCTCGAACACCTTGGGGAGACTGGCCACAGCGGCGTTGACCGCGGCAGGGGAGCCAGTGGCGGCAGCGGCTTGCAGCTTGTCCAGAATGGTGTTGATGGGATTTGTGGTGGTCAGGGAGAGCAGGAGACTGACCCAGCGGGTGGCCAGCAGATAGATCAGGGCGCCGGTCAGCACGGGAGCGATGCCGGTGGGATAGCGGTGATCCATCAGCTGGCGGGCGGTGAATTTGAGTTGTGCAGGTGTGAGATTCATAGGCGGTACCTCATTGTAAAGGGTTGGTATTTTCTTTCCGAATATCATAGCACATTCCCCTTTGGGGTGCAATGGAGGGCTTTCTTGACAGCGGACGGAAAAACAAGGTATTATGTATGATACTGACATCGCATTGAAATCGTTCCGGCGGCGGGGCAGAACAGGAAATCGCGCCTGCCGCAGACGCAGCAAAGGAGCAAGAACACAGTTATGGCACCACGCAAACCCAAAAAAGAAGCATACGGCAACCAGTCTATCTCCGCCCTCAAGGGCGCTGACCGAGTGCGCAAGCGGCCAGGGGTCATCTTTGGCAGCAACGGCCTGGAAGGGTGCGAGCACGCAGTCTTTGAGATCCTCTCCAACGCCATCGACGAAGCACGAGAGGGACATGGTGATCTCATCGTGGTCACCCGATATGCGGACAAGTCCATCGAGGTAGAGGACTTTGGCCGAGGCTGTCCTGTGGATTGGAACGAGTCGGAGGGACGGTTCAACTGGGAGCTGGTGTTCTGTGAGCTGTACGCCGGCGGCAAGTACGGCGAGGACGGGGACAACTATGAGTACTCCCTGGGGCTCAACGGCCTGGGCAGCTGCGCCACCCAGTACGCCAGCGAATACTTTGATGCCACCATTTATCGGGACGGCCAGAAGTACACTCTCCACTTTGAGAAGGGCGAGAACATCGGCGGCCTGCACAAGGAACCGGCGAAACATCACAAGACTGGCTCCAAATTCCGCTGGAAGCCGGACTTGGCGGTGTTTACCGACATTGATATTCCAGCGGAATACTACCAGGACACCATGAAGCGGCAGGCTGTGGTCAACGCCGGCGTCACCTTCCGGTTCCGGAACCAGGTGGGGGATCAGTTTGAGACTACCGAGTACCGGTATGACACTGGCATTGTGGAGTATGTCACGGAGCTGGCTGGGGAAAACCCGTTGACCCAGCCGGTGTACTTCGAGACCGAGCGGGTGGGACGTGACCGAGAGGACTTGAAGGACTACAAGGTGAAGTTGTCTGTCGCCTTCTGCTTCTCCAACACCACCAGCATCATCGAGCACTATCACAACTCCAGCTGGCTGGAGCATGGCGGCAGTCCAGAGAAGGCGGTGCGGAGCGCCTTTGTGTCCGCCTTGGACAGCTATCTGAAAAAGCTGGGGAAATATAATAAAAATGAGAGCAAGGTCACCTTTGGGGATGTGCAGGACAGCTTGATCTTAGTCTCCAACAACTTCTCCACTGCCACCAGCTATGAGAACCAGACCAAAAAATCCATCACCAATCGCTTTGTCCAGGAGGCCATGACCGAGTTTTTGCGGAGCAGCTTAGAGGTCTATTTCATTGAGAATCCGTCTGAGGCGGAGAAGATCGCCGGACAAATCCTCATCAACAAGCGCTCCCGTGAGACGGCGGAAAAGGCGCGCCTGAACATCAAAAAGAAGCTCACCGCCTCCAACGACTTGACCAATCGGGTGCAGAAGTTTGTGGACTGCCGCACCAAAGAGGTTTCTAGGCGGGAGCTGTATATTGTGGAAGGTGACTCCGCACTGGGCGCTTGCAAGCTGTCCCGAGATGCGGAGTTTCAGGGCATTATGCCGGTGCGGGGGAAGATTTTGAACTGCCTGAAGGCGGACTACAACCGCATCTTCAAAAGTGAGATCATTACCGACCTGCTTCGGGTCATGGGCTGCGGGGTGGAGCTGAAAGGGGTCAAGAAATCCAAGGATCTGACTGACTTCGACCTGGACAGGCTCCGTTGGAATAAAATCATCATCTGCACCGATGCGGATGTGGACGGGTATCAGATTCGCACGCTCATTTTGACCATGCTCTATCGGCTCACCCCCACGCTCATTGAGGAAGGGTATGTGTATATCGCCGAATCTCCCCTGTATGAGATCAATTATAAGGAGCAGACTTGGTTTGCCTACTCGGATAAGGAGAAAAATGACATTGTGGCCGGCGAGCTGGCGGGGAAAAAGGTCTCCATCCAGCGTTCCAAAGGTCTGGGTGAGAACGAGCCGGACATGATGTGGATGACCACCATGAATCCGGCCTCCCGACGGCTCATCAAGGTCATGCCGGAGGAGGCGGCCGCCACAGCGATGATGTTCGATCTGCTGCTGGGGGACAACCTGGCCGGTCGAAAGAGCCATATCGCCCAGCACGGGCATGAATTTTTGGAGCTGGCGGATTTGTCGTAAAAAGTGTAACATTCTGTCCGCTCAGAGGACAGAATCCAATGAAATTTATTTTTTTTCGGCGGCGTGTACGTCGAAAAAAATACTGCTCAGACTGGTAAGTGTGCGAGCGGACATGCACCAGGCTGTATGACCCAACGAAATGATTTCATTTCGTTGGAATTGGAGAAAAGGAAAACGAATGGCAAACAAGAAGAAAACCAAAGCGGATCGTCCCAAAACGGACAACCCAAACGTCAAAGGACTCCATGCGGAGGTGCTGGAACAGCCCATCACCCAGACCTTGGAGATCAACTATATGCCCTACGCCATGAGCGTCATCATCAGCCGAGCTATCCCAGAGATCGACGGCTTCAAGCCCAGTCACCGGAAGCTGCTGTATACCATGTACCAGATGAAGCTCCTGGGGGGCAAGCGCACCAAGAGCGCCAACGTGGTGGGCGCTACCATGAAGCTCAACCCCCACGGCGATGCCGCCATCTACGACACCATGGTGCGGCTCAGCCGCGGCTACGGCGCCCTGCTCCACCCGCCGGTGGATTCCAAGGGCAACTTCGGCAAGGCGTTCAGCCGAGACATGGCCTCTGCCGCCAGCCGGTACACTGAGGTGCGGCTCAGCGACATCTGTGCTGAGTTCTTCCGAGACATCGACAAGGACACGGTGGATTTTGTGGACAACTACGATGGCTCCATGCAGGAGCCCACCCTGCTGCCCACTACCTTCCCCAACGTCCTCGTCTCCGCCAACCAGGGCATCGCCGTGGGCATGGCGTCCAGTCTTTGCGGGTTCAACCTAGCGGAGGTATGCGATGCCGCCATCGCACGGCTGAAAAACCATGACGCCGACCTGATGGAGACCCTGAAAGGCCCTGATTTCCCCACTGGCGGTCAGCTGCTCTATGACCGGAAGGCGCTGGAGACGGTGTACCAGACCGGCCGAGGGAGCTTAAAAGTGCGGGGCAAGTGGCGCTATGTGAAGGAAGAACACCTGATTGAAATTTTTGAGATCCCCTATTCCACCACCGTGGAAGCCATCATGGACAAGGTCACGGAGCTGGTCAAGACGGGCAAGCTGAAAGAGATCGCTGATATGCGGGATGAAACCGACCTATCCGGCCTGAAACTGGCCATCGACCTGAAACGGGGGGCAGACCCAGAGAAAGTTATGGCCAAGCTGGCCAAGCTGACTCCCTTCCAGGACAGTGTGTCCTGCAACTTCAACATCCTCATCGGTGGTGTGCCCAAGGTCATGGGAGTGGGGCAGATCTTGGACGAGTGGAGTCAGTGGCGGATGGAGTCCGTCCGGCGGCGTGCCGCCTATGACAAGAAGCAGAAGGAGGACAAGCTCCACCTGCTGTTGGGTCTGCGGAAAATTTTGCTGGACATTGACAAGGCCATCAAAATCATCCGAGAGACGGAACTGGATGCGGAGGTCATCCCCAACCTGATGATCGGCTTCGGCATTGACCAGATTCAGGCGGAGTATGTGGCCAACATCCGCCTGCGGAACATCAACAAAGAGTACATCCTGAAACGCACCCAGGAGGTGGACAAGCTCCAGGAGGAGATAGACGACCTGGCAGATTTGATTGCCAAGCCCGCCCGCATCAAGCGGGTCATCATCGCCGAGCTGAAGGATGTGCGCAAGCGGTACGCCCAGCCCCGTCTGACGGAGATCGTCTGCGAGGAGGATGTGCCGGAGTTGGAACTGGATTTGGAAACGCCCGATTACCCTGTCCACCTGTTCCTGTCCCAGGAAGGGTATCTGAAAAAGATCACCCCTCAGTCCCTGCGGATGTCTGGGGAACAGAAGTACAAGGAGGGGGACGCTGGGTTCATGCAGTGGGAGGCCAACAACCGAGATGAGCTGATGGTGTTCACCGACCGGCAGCAGTGCTATAAGCTGTGGCTCTCCGACTGTCCGGATGGCAAGGCCAGCTTGTTGGGGGAATATCTGCCCTCTAAATTGGCCATGGAGCCGGGGGAGAACATCCTGTGGGCTTGTCTGCCTGGCGACTACAGCGGCGACCTGTTCTTCTTCTTTGAGAATGGCAAGGCTGCTCGCATTCCCCTGAACAAATATCAGACCGTCACCCGCCGGAAAAAGCTCACCGGTGCGTACAGCGACAAAAGCCCCCTGAAAAGCGTCCTGCACTTGCGTGGAGAAGGGGAGATCGCCGTGTTCTCCACCGAGGGACGAGCGCTCATCGTGAACACGGAAATGCTGGCGACCAAGAGCACCCGCACCACCCAGGGGGTGGCGGTGCTGACCCTGAAACCCAAGTGGGCACTGGCTCATGCGGCACGGCTGGAGGATACCACCATCGTCAACAAAGCTCGCTACCGCGGGCGTACTCTGCCATCGGCAGGGGCGCTGCTGAAACCGGAGGATCGGGGCGAGGTGCAGTTGACGTTGACGTAAAGGGAGAGGAGGACAGCCCATGCATAAAGCAATTTCTATCCTGCTGGCCAGCGGGCTGTTGCTCGTCTGTACCGGCTGCGGCTTGCTGGAACGGGAATACGTCCAGATCAGCCAGCACCAGGAGCAGACGGCGGAAAACGATGACGCCACCACCCTGCGGGCGGAGAGCTATGCGGAGCTGGTGGGGGGCGCTCAGTACTTTGTCTCCATGGGCGTACCCAGCGGCACCGTCCGGCTGTATCAGTACACGGGGGACATCCAAAAGGCAGTAGATCGAGCTTGTGAAGCGCTCTTGCAGGATGATCCGCTGGGCTCCTACGCCTTGCAGGACGTGCAGTGCCAGTACACCCGCATTGTCTCCTATTACGAGTGTGTTTTCACCTACCAGTACCGGCGTACTATGGATCAGATCGCGGCCATCCAGACGTTGAGCGGCAAAGGCGATTTTCGGGAAAAGACGGGGAAAATCCTGGAACAGTTCCAAAATCGGCTGGTGTTGAAAAGCGACAGCTATTACCAGTCAGAGGAGTCAGTGCGCCAGGAGTTTTGGGACGTTTTTTATGACACGCCCCAGGCCGCTGTGGCCAAGCCGGAGCTGACCGTACACCTGTACCCCAACCATGGGGCGGCGCGGGTCATTGAATTGGATTTAGAGTGGCCATTGGCGCAGCAGGAATTGTTGGAGCAGGCGGCGGCAGTGTCCGATACGGCGGATAAGCTGACGGCGGAAGTCAATGGGGAGCCCTTGACTAAGGTTTGGACGTTATATAGCAGCCTGCTGCACAGCGTGAGCTGCCAGAAGGATGGCTCAGACAGCGTATCCAGCGCCCTAGTGGACGGAACAGCCAGCAGCGAGGGCATTGCCATGGCCTATGAGCTGCTCTGTGACCGGATGGGCATCGAGTGCCAGGTGGTGCGGGGACAGTATAAGAACCAAAGCCACTGTTGGAACCTGGTGACCATCGACGACCAGAGCCGGCACCTGGATGTGACCGCCGGAGAGGGGAAGTACCGCTTCCTCCGCAGCGATGAAGAACTGACCGAGCAGGGCTATAAGTGGTCGCAGGAGGACTATCCGGTTTGTACGTTGGAGGCGGCCATCGCAGCACGGAACACCGTGTTTTAGGCTGTTCGTAAAAAAGTGAAAAAAGACGAAAAAAAGGCTTGACTTTTCCCGCCTGCGTGGTATAATAAAAAACGTTCCGCGGGAGTAGCTCATCTGGTAGAGCGCCACCTTGCCAAGGTGGAGGTAGCGAGTTCGAGCCTCGTCTTCCGCTCCAAGTCAGAAGCTGGTATCGGTAAGATACCAGCTTTTTTATTTCTGTAGTAGCAAACTCGCTGCCGTCCCACAAAATAGAGCATTTTGCGGGAACCCTTTTGATTTGATCTGCTCGGCGGAAATGAATTCCGCCTGCGCCAAGGTTTTGCTGCGCAAAACACTTGTGACGCCGGACTCCCGGCGGAAAATCCGGTTGTAGACCGGATTTTTGACTTTTGGAAGATTACCGCAAGAAAACGACCTCCATCCGACAGGATGGAAGTCGTTGATGTTTCACTGGGTTTACAGCAGCGGGATCCCCGCTTCCTCACAGGCGCGCTTGGTTTCTTCGTCCCAGACGCTGCACTGGACTTCGCCGATATGGGCGCTGCCCAAGAGGAGCATACACAAGCGGCTCTGGCCGATGCCGCCGCCGATGGTGTAGGGGAGCTGACCGCTGAGCAGTTCCTTGTGGAAGGGCAGTTCCCGACGGTCGTCACAGCCAGCCAGGGTCAGCTGGCGATCCAGGGATTCGGGGCTGACGCGGATGCCCATGGAGGAGATCTCATAGGCCTGCTGGAGGGTGTGGTTCCAGAACAGCAGGTCGCCGTTCAGATCCCAGTCATCGTAGTCCGGCGCTCTGCCATCGTGGGGCTTGCCGGATTTCAGCTTGCCGCCGATCTGCATCAGGAATACCGTGTGGTGCTCCTTCACGAAGGCATTCTCCCGTTCCTTGGGGGTCAGGTCGGGGTACAGATCCTCCAGCTCCTGGGTGGTGATAAAGGTGATCTCCGGCTCGGTCAAGGGAATCCGATTCAGGGTGGGATACATACTGTGGAGGGTCTTTTCGGTGGAACAGATGGCAAATACGATCTTCTTCACCGTCTCCTTCAGATAATCCATCGTCCGGTCTTCCAGGTTGATGACCTTCTCCCAGTCCCACTGGTCTACATAGATGGAGTGGAGGTTGTCCATGTCCTCATCCCGCCGGATGGCGTTCATGTCAGTGTATAAGCCGTTGCCCACATGGAAATCATAGCGTTTCAGCGCCTGACGCTTCCACTTGGCCAGGGAGTGAACCACCTGAGCCTGGGTGCCGGTGGCTTTGATGCTGAAGCTGACGGGGCGTTCCACGCCGTTCAAGTCGTCGTTCAAGCCAGTGGACGCTTCCACGAACAAGGGTGCGGACACACGGCGGAGATTCAGCTCGCCGGCCAGCACGTCGGCGAACAGACGCTTGGTCATGCCGATGGCCAGCTGGGTGTCATAGGAATTCAAACAAGGGCGGTAGCCCTCGGGGATATATACCGTATTCATCGTCTCTCGATCCTCCTAACATTGGGCGCACGCAAAGCACACAGTGTGATTGTAACATAGGTAGGCAAGCGCCGCAACTATGTTTTGCAATAGTTCTCGTGGAATCATTCATTTGTTTTTGTGAAAAAAGCAGTTGACAAACCGCTGGCAAGCGCCTATAATGACACTATCAACACGAGAAACCGAGGAGAAAGAGAAGTAGCCTGGCAAACGGGAGCTTTTAGAGAGCCGCTGATGGTGGAAATGCGGCAGTTGCTGGCAGGTGAATGGACTTTCGAGGGCGGCCTGAACCGGAGCGATCCGCAGTAGGGCACGACGGGTACCCGTCCCGTTATCCATTGGGCACAGGTCATGCAAGGCGCCTGTGAGAAAATGAGCGGACATATCATTATGTCAATTTGGGTGGCACCGCAGGAGCGCAGCTCTTGTCCTAAAGAAACTAGGACGAGGGGCTGCTTTTTTTGTTCCCTTTTCCAACCCGTGTGCTCAGAAAACGAAACTACGTTCGGTGGCTCAAAACCTGAATCTCAATCATTCGAAACAAGGAGGAACACACCATGAAATCCATCACTAAGAAACTGCTGGCCGGCCTGCTCGGCACTGCTATGACCCTCTCCCTGGCCGCCTGTGGCGGCGGCTCCAGCAATGCTGGCGCCAGCTCCGCTGCCGCAGCGTCCACCGCAGCATCTAGCAGCGGCAAGACCTATAAGGTGGGCATCGTCCAGTACGTCAGCCACGCTTCCCTGGATCAGATCTCTGACAATATCAAGTCCGAATTGGACGCAAAGGGCAAGGAATTGGGCGTAACCTTCGATTATGAACCCTATTTCCAGAACGGCGAAGGCGATGCCACCGTTATCAACCAGATCGCAACCGACCTGATCGCGGACAATGTGGACATCATCGTTCCCATCGCTACCCCCGCCGCTGTGGTCATGCAGACCGCTACCGAGGAGAACAAGATTCCTGTGGTATTCTCCGCTGTCTCCGACCCCGTCAGCGCCAAGCTGGTCAAGGCCATGGACGCTCCTGGCGGCAACATCACCGGCACCTCTGACGCCCTGGACACTGCTGCGATCTTCAAGCTCATGACCACGGCTGATCCCGACTGCAAGTACGTTGGCCTGCTGTACGACCAGGGACAGGACGCCTCCACCCAGGCCATCGCAGACGCCAAGGCTTATCTGGATAAGGCCGGCATCAAGTACATCGAAAAGACCGGTTCCACCACCGATGAGATCAACCTGGCAGCTCAGTCCCTGATCGCAGAAAAGGTGGACGCCATCTTCACGCCCACTGACAACACCGTTATGACCGCTGAGCTGAGCATCTATGAATCCCTGGCCAAGGCCGGCATCCCCCATTACTGCGGTGCGGACTCCTTCGCCCTGAACGGCGCATTTTGCAGCTATGGTGTGGACTACGCCAACCTGGGCAAGATGACCGCTGACATGGTGGTTGATGTGCTGGTCAACGGCAAGGATCCTGCTACCACTCCCGTCCAGACCTTTGACAACGGTATTGCAACTGTGAACACCGAAACTTGCAAGGCTCTGGGCATGGACTTCAACAAGATCAAGGAAGAATTCACCCCTCTGTGCACGCAGGTCGTGGAAACCACTACGTCTGAATCCTTTGAAAAATAATCCTTTCGACGGGATCTGAAACCGATCCCACGAAGCCACAACCGAAGGGTCAGGGTCTTTACGACCCTGCCCTTTTGTTGGGTCGGATGTGCCTGGGGGAATGGGGATCGTTTTCCCGTGAAAAAACAATCCCAGTTCCCCTTGGCACAACCCTACCACTATAAAAAGGAGGAACTCCCATGGGTTCGATTATCTCCCTGTCCACTATTCAGACCGCCCTGGAGCTAGGCGTGATCTACTCCCTGGTGGCGCTGGCACTTTTTTTGAGCTTTTCTATGCTGAACGTGTGCGACCTGTCCACGGACAGCTGCTTTACCTTAGGCTGTGCGGTGGGCGCTACCGTCTCCATCGCCGGTCACCCTATTTTGGCCATCTTCGCCGCCATGCTGGCCGGTATCCTCTCCGGCTATATCACTGCCCTGCTTCAGACCAAGCTGGGGGTGGAGAGCATTTTGGCGGGCATCATCGTCAACACCGGCCTGTACACCATCAATATTTTCATTATGGGGAAATCCATCCTCAACTTGAACAAGACCACCACCGTTTTCACCATGGTCAAGGATTGGCTGGCAGGCACGCCCCTGGAAAACTGGTCCCGTTTCATCGTGGCCATCGTCTTTGTGGGCATCGTGGCGCTGCTGCTGGCCTTCTTCCTGCACACCCGCCTAGGTCTGTCCATTCGAGCCACTGGTGACAATGAGGAGATGGTGAAGGCGTCCTCCATCAACCCAAACCTGACCATTATCGTGGGTCTGTGCGTGGCCAACGCCATGACCGCCCTGGGCGGCTGCCTGTTGGGTGAGTATCAGAAATCCTGTGACATCAACATGGGCACCGGCATGGTCACCATCGCCCTGGCCTCCCTCATCATTGGGGAGACTCTGCTGGGGCGTGGGAGCATCCCCGTCCGCATTGTGGGCGTCATCTTTGGCTCCTGTCTCTACCGTGTCATCGTGGCCATCGCCATGCGCTTTAACCTGCCTGCCTCCGCCCTGAAGCTGGTTTCCGCCCTCATTGTGGCCATCGCCATCGCTTCGCCTACCCTTCGCCAGCTGGTGGGCTTCCAGAAGCTCAAGTGGAAGCGGAAGGCTCAGTACGGCGGCAAGACAGAAAAGGCAGCCGCTGGAACGGAAAAGGAGGAGAAGTGAGTATGCTGAAATTGACCAACCTCCACAAGACCTTTAACGCCGGCACCGTCAACGAGAAGAAAGCCCTGAACGGCCTGAATTTCCAACTGGACAGAGGGGATTTTGCCACCATCGTGGGCAGCAATGGCGCAGGCAAATCCACCATGTTCAACGCCATCACTGGCGCCTTCTTCGTGGAGGATGGCACCATCGAATTGGACGGCGTGGACATCACCTTTGAAAAAGAGCATCGGCGGAGCAAGTACATTGGACACCTGTTCCAGGATCCCATGAAGGGCACGGCTCCCCATATGACCATCGAGGAGAACCTGGCCATTGCTTACCTCCGTGCCAGTACCCCCCACCACGCCTTTTTCAGCCGAGTGACCAAAAAGGACAAGGAACTGTTCCGAGAACACCTGTCCCTGCTGGGTATGGATTTGGAAAACCGGATGCGCCAGCCGGTGGGGCTGCTCTCCGGCGGTCAGCGTCAGGCGCTGACTCTGCTCATGGCCACCATCGTCACCCCTAAGCTGCTGCTGTTGGACGAACATACAGCGGCACTGGATCCGGGGACGGCGGAGAAGGTGCTGGAGCTGACCCGGAGCATTGTATCCGATCGGAAGATCACCTGCCTGATGGTCACCCACAACATGAATCAGGCACTGGAGCTGGGCAACCGCACCATCATGATGGACGCCGGCCGGATCGTCTTTGACGTAAAGGGGGAGGAGCGTGCCCACATGACCGTGGAAGACCTGCTGCAAAAATTCCGACAGGGCGCAGGCAAGAGCTTGGACAACGACCGCATCTTGCTCTCCACCCAGACGGGCGAATAAAGCAAAAAGAGAACCCGATGAAGCACTTGTTCTTCATCGGGTTTTTTCACTGGATACCGCAAACCAACAGTTCCGCCAGACCATAGTAGACGACCACCAGCAGGAGCAGGTAGCCTAAGATGGGGAGGAGGATCTTCTTCCAGCTGCGTGCCTGGATGCCCTGGATGACCAGGCAGACCGCACCGGCCAGCGCCAGCAGCAGAAGGAAGCAGAGGACCAGAGTAAAAGACATGGGAGTACCTCCTTTGGCAGGTCAGGGGAGGAGTCGGTGGGAATATTGGCGATGGCTCAGGCGGGTGAAGGGTTCCACCGAATGGTCGGTGAGAAACACGCTCACGTCCTCTGCGGGAACCCACTGCCATGCTTGGAGCGTTTCACCCAGCACCACATTCGCCGGAGCGGGGTCGGGCAGCTGTACCAGGTAGAGCTGTGCGATGGCGTGATAGGGGATGCCGTTGTGGCTGTCCCGATAGCGCTGGGCGCCCAGGCTCTGCCACTGGGCATCGGTTGGGGTGAGGCCAGTCTGTGTTTGCAGCGTTTGCCGAGCTGCGTCCTGACCTTGTACGCCGGCGGCTACGAAATCACCGGGGACAGTCCACTGTCCAGGTGTCCAACTGTCCGTGTCAGCGCAGCGGAGGAACAAAAATACGCCCGCTGCGTCCCGCACCCAAATGCGGGTGGCTAAGTAGAAGTTTCCGTCCTGAGGGGCTTGGGTGGTGGTGTGGGTCAAGCCTTTGACCCGCCCTTGGCAGTCATAGAGATCCATCCATTCCTTCATGTTCGTCTCCTTTGTTACAGCAAACTCTTAAAATCAGAGAAGGGGAAGACCACGCAGACCGCACGTCCCAAGACATAATCGGTGTCCACCATGCCCAAGCTGCCGAAGCGGCTGTCGGTGGAGCCGTTGCGGTTGTCGCCCATGACGAAGATGCAGCCTTTCGGCACGGTGAACTCCTTGTACACCATTCCTTGCTTCTCCTCCATCACGTCTGCGTCTTCCTGGTTGATGTATGGCTCGTCCATGGCCACCCCATCCACATAGACCGTGTTGGTGTCATAGTTGATCTCCACCTCTTGTCCCTCTGTGGCGATGACCCGCTTGACAATGGCCTCCTCCATAAAAGATTCTTTCCGGATGACCACCACATCTCCTTGTGCCGGCGTGTAGCCCAGCCGGTAGGCAAGCATAATGTCCTTGTCGTGAAGGGTGGGGTACATGGAGCTGCCCACCACGCTGTTGACCATGCCGAAGAAGGTGAAAACCATCACCACGGCCACCAGGACAAAGGTCAGCATTTGCAGCCAGTCATAACAGTCCCGCTTCCAGTTGTCCTGGCTGGGGTCGGGGACGTTGGATTTTTCGTTTGTCATTGTCTCTCTGCCTTTCTGCGCGGGGCTTTCTTGGTTTGCTGGTGCCCTGCCGCTTCCCGCTCATCCACACGCATGACCGCCACACAGTTCCCTGTGTCCGTATCAATGGTGAACAGCGTGCTCTCCAGCTTACAGGGGCCATCCGCCGCTTCATAGCGACGGGGAAGGCCGCCTAGAAATTTGTTGATGGAGTCCTGAGGACGGATGCCCAGCACCGAGTTGGCAGGCCCTGTCATACCCAGGTCGGTGATGAGGCCGGTGCCCTTGGGCAAAATCTGACCATCCGCCGTGGGGACATGGGTGTGGGTGCCCCAGAGGGCGGAAACCCGCCCGTCCAGATACCAGCCCATGGCCAGCTTCTCACTGGTGGCCTCCGCGTGGAAATCCACCACCACCACATCCGCCCCGCCTGCCATCTGCTCCAGAATGGCGTCTGCCTTTCGGAAGGGGTTGTCCACATTGGGATCCATGGAGACTCGGCCGATGAGATTGATGACCCCTACCCGCAGGCCGTTGACGCTCTCAAAAATGCCCCAGCCATTGCCGGGCAGCTCCGGAGCGAAGTTGGCGGGACGGAGACAGGCGCGGCAGTCATCCAAAAAGTCGTGGATCTTGATCTTGCCCCAGGTGTGGTTGCCCAGGGTGACTACGTCGGCGCCAGCGTCCAAGATGGCCTGTGCCTGCCAGGGAAGCACCCCGATACCAGCGGCATTCTCACCATTGACCACGGTGAAATCCACGTTGTGTTCCCGTTGAAGCCGGCGCAGCCGCCGTTCTAAATAGGCCAGGCCAGCTTCGGAGACTACGTCGCCAACCGCTAAAATCCGTAGGAGCATGATGGGGTACCTCGCTTGCCATAAAAATGATTCTTTTAGTATACCCTTTTCCGCAGGAAAGCGCAATTCCAGAATGGTATCAAATCATTACAATTTTTAGGATTATCTCTAGGGGAGAATGGGTTTAAGCGACAAAGAGGGGAAGTTCCCTTGTGGGACTTCCCCTTTTGCGGTTACTCTGCCGAGCTGGTGTCCTTGCGATGTTTCCCAGCCGGTTTCACATTGACATCCGGAGGAATCGGATTCTCAATCCTTCCGTGAACTGCTTCGAACTCTTGGATGCTTTTGCGCACAAGAACTAAAATATGGCTGTTGACTGACCGTCCTTCATAATCCGCTACATAGGCGGCCTTGCGCAGCATTTCTTCTTCAATTCGGATGGAAACACTCTTAATAGCCATATCATTACCTCACAAAAAATATATTGTGTGTTTATTTTATGTTTTTGATATGATATAGTGTTGGATATGGATGTGAAATAGATGTGTGATATATCTACTTTGGGAGGGAGCATCATGCGCATTGCGGTCATAGGGTCACGCACGTTATCCGTTCCTGATTTAGGAGCGTATTTGCCGGAGGGCACAACAGGGATCATCTCTGGTGGTGCGAAAGGGGTGGATACTTCTGCACGGAAATATGCTCTGGCACATCATTTGCCTTTGACGGAATTGCGGCCGGATTACAGGCGGTATCGCAAGGGTGCACCGTTAAAGCGGACGATAGAAATCATTGAACGAGCGGATTTTGTATTGATATTTTGGGATGGTACCTCTAAGGGAACACGTTATGCGATAGAACAATGTGAGAAGTTGGGGGTGGATTATCGGGTATATCGGAGAGAGGGTGCGGTCGGCTGAGTGATAGCACAATGAAGGGCGAACCCCCGACGAGGGTTCGCCCT
>OLRQ01000430.1_pt1 | contig 44953 bp, 40 predicted proteins | sample 1671971 | NCBI WGS metagenome assembly OLRQ01 (sample SAMEA3136631, study PRJEB25190) | human gut metagenome | biome: human gut; feature: human-associated habitat; material: faeces | place: Austria | collected 2013
AAATCAGGGACAGGCCAGCCGAAATCTCTACCCTGCCAGCCGAAAACGTAGAGCCAAGGCAGAGAAATCAGGATTTGGCCAGCCGAAATCTCTATCCTGCCAGCAGAAAACGTAGAGCCAGGGCAGAGAAATCAGGATCTGGCCAGCCGAAATCTCTACCCTGCCAGCCGGAAAAGTCGCATCAGGATAGAGAAATTAAGCGTTAGTTGGTCATTACATTTTAATACATTTGTGCTACAATATAATCTGATCAACAATTAGGAAAGAAAAGACAGCATATGAGGAAAGGAACGTAACAATGAAAAGAATCAGATGGAATAAAGCACTATGTATACTCCTGTGTGCCACATTGGTATGTAGTGAGGGGGTTACCGGACAGGCGGCGGTGAGTAAAAACTCACAATGTACAGTGTCAACGAAAGCATTTGTCAAGGCATCAGCGGACACCGAAGAACCATCTGCTGATTCGACAGAGACACCGGCGGCAACAAGAGAGCCATCTTCGGATCCGACAGAGACACCGGCGGCAACAAGAGAGCCATCTTCGGAGCCGGTAGAGACGCCAATACCAACCGTGGAGCCGGAACCAACAGAGACTCCAATACCAACACTGGAGCCAGAACCGACAGAAACTCCTGCAGTTCCGATAGAACGGCCGGGAAAGGTCAGCAACATTAAGATCTGTTACGGGAAAAACAATAGCCGTCTCGTGATTACTTGGAAAGAAGCGAAAAATGCAGAAAAGTATTTGATATATCGTCAGATGAACAACAAGGCGTTCCGGTATGTAGGTACGACGAAGAATTGCCGTTTTGACGACAAGGGAATTAAAGCAAATAAGAAATACAGATATAAAATTGTTTCTTATCAGTCAGAAGCGATCAATAAAGAAAATAGTAAGCTCAGCAGGTGGTTTTCTACCAAAACGATTGTCAACACAAAACATCAGCGCTACAGCTATAGCGAGATGAGTCGGGATATTCATCAGCTCAAAGCCGCCTATGGTGATCGTGTACATTATCAAGTGATTGGAAAATCGGTCGATGGAAGGAATTTATATGATGTGATCATCGGCAATCCGAATGCCAAGAAAACCTTGCTTGTTGTATCGAATCTTCATGCACGAGAATATATGACGGTACAGCTTTGCATGGCACAGATTGAATATTATCTTAAAAATTATTACCGTTCTATTTCGGGAACAGTACCCGTCAATGTTTTTGAAAAAATTGCCGTTCATTTTGTACCAATGGCAAATCCAGATGGTGTAACGATATCACAATATGGAATTAGAGCGATACATAAGGCATCCTTGCGTAAAACCCTGCGAAAAATGCCGGGGGCAAACCGCCATCGGTTATGGAAAGCAAATGCCAGAGGCGTTGATTTGAATCGTAACTATCCGGTATCCTATCGTGCAAGATATCAGAAACGTGGAAGTGAGGGATACACCGGCACTCATGCAGCAAGTGAACCAGAGACAAAGGCAATCCTATCTTTGCTTCGTAAAATCAGGAAGACATCGAAGTTAAAGGGTGTGGTAAATTATCATGCAATGGGTTCGATCGCATTTGGCGGCTGTTCAAAACGGGGGAACGTCAGAAAGGTGACCGCTGCGATGTATCGTCGCGCTGTCGCATTGACGCGATACGGTTCTTCAGCAGGATATAATGCCGGCAAGCCGAGTATAGGAAACTTTCGGGAATATGTGGTGTATAAGAAGAAAATACCTTCGATTACATTAGAAATTGGAGTGCGTGGCTGTCCGTTACCAAGCAGTCAGTTCCCGTCTGCTTGGCGAAGAAATTATCGTTTGGTATTAGAGGAAGCCAAACTACTTCGTTCAAAATAACCAGAACGCTTGTGTTTTCGAGGATAAGAAGAATAAACAGAAGAAACGCCTGTTCCGGCAATGCTGGTTCAGGCGTTCTTTGTTTATGGAATGGGAAATTGCTGTTATATTGTGTGATATCATCGCAAAGCGCTGGCTTTGCTTTTTTGGTTGATAGGAAATTGCTGTTATGTAGTATGACATCATCGCAAAGCACTGGCTTTGCTTTTTTGGTTGATAGGAAATTGCTGTTATGTAGTATGAAGCCGCCAAGAATTGCTTTAGCAATTCTTGCAAAGCAAAGCGCTGGCTTTGCTTTTGTTTATTTATTCTTCTTGCGGAATTCTGCCGGACTTTCTTTTACATACTTCTTAAATTTTGTATGGAAATAATCCACGTTGCGATATCCGACTTTCTCAGCAATCTCATACACTTTAAGTTCGGTGTTGATCAAGAGATCTTTGGAATGATTTATGCGTACTTTGTCGATAAATACATTAAACCCTTCGCCGACCTTTTTGTTGAAAATCTTGCCGAGATAGGAACTATTGTACCCAAACAATGGAGCGATATTTTCCAGTTTAATATTGTCCATATAATTATGCTCGATGTAATGAATAATATCATCCATTACACTATCACTTGACGGATTGCCAATAGCACGCATGATCAATTCAAATTGTTCCGTAAAATACAAAATAATCTCATACAAATAATACCGACTTCCGACAAAGGCGATAATGTCGCCATTACCAGGAAATGGAATATCTGCATTGTGATAGAGATGCGACAGCTTTTCCTTGATCGTCAGATACAGATCGGTCAAAAATAATTTAATCTCTTGAATATCTTCAGCAGAGTTGTATAAATTATTTTCGAGATCGTGCAGCGTTTCAGCAACCTGATTACGCTTTGCGGCCTGAATATATCCGATCAATTGCTTGCAGTAATTTTGCAAAACATCTTGGTTGATCTCAAAAGGTTTACGAGATTCCAACTGTGGCAATTGTTTGTAGCCGATCGTGTGCTGCTTATGTTCGCAGAAAAAGCGGCGCTGTAGTAATCGAAGTGCTTCTTCATAGGAAGTGTGAATGTCCTTTGGAGAAGTGACAGTGCGTCCATAGGTGATAAAAAGGGAGTCGAGTGGCGAGTTAGTCTGTGGTTTCTGCTCGCGTTCATAACGCTCCAAAAAATCTTGGAACTTTTGTAATATGAAAGTTCCCTTTAATAACAGGACTTCATTGCCATCAATCGTGATCGCTTCATAGGAATTGTTATCTTCATTCGTAACCATAAGCAGATCTGAAAAACGATAGGTAATCCGCTCTGCATTGTGGTTGTATTTTTCATATATGATCACCTGATAGCAATCTGCTTTTGGATAGTAATCAAAGTTATCAGGTGCAGTCGGAATATCCTGACCGATCAAAATATCATGCAGGATCATATCGTGTGCCTTGCGTTTGTATTCCAAGAATATTTCTTGCTGATGTTTACTTGTATCAAGCTGCAGTGCAATATTTTTGACGGTTTCCAATAAAGCATCTTCATCAATCGGTTTTGTTAAATAATAATCTACGCCATAGTGAATAGCTGCCTGCGTATATTCAAAATCCGTAAATCCGCTTAAAATGATGAATTTACCGGTAAAACCCTGTTCTTTCGCACGCCGCACGATTTCAGTGCCAAGAATCTGTGGCATTCGAATGTCTAACAAGACCAAATCCGGATTATTTTTTATAATAAAATCCAAAGCATCGGCGCCATTTGCGGCTTCGCCAATAATTTGAAATCCTAGTTCTTCCCAATCCAATATACAACGTAAACCTTGACGGATAATTAATTCGTCATCTGCAATAAAAGTGGTATACATACTTCACAAATCCCCATTTCCGTATACTATAGGCAACTATTTCTAACTGCTGTTCTATCTATATAAGTGTTTTCATAATATAAAATGAAAACAGGATCTCTTATATTATACTGAATTTTGTGTTGATTGGCAAATTCAGATGGAGGAGAAGAGTGATCATTCAATATATTTCCAATTTGACGATACCGCTATTACTATTTTATGTATTGGGATATGGGTTGTTTTGCAAGGTGGATATTTTCGATGCCTTTGTCGATGGTGTCAAAGATGGTTTCCGTGTTGTGGTCGGGGTACTGCCTACGTTGATCGGGTTGATGATCGCTATTGGAATACTGCGCGCATCGGGAATCTTAGAGGGGATTGCATCGGTTGCAGCACCCTGGACGGAAAAAGTGTTTTTACCGGCAGCATTATTGCCGCTTTCGCTGATCAAAATGATCTCGTCCTCCGCAGCAACCGGACTTTTGCTAGACATTTATAAAGAATTTGGAACGGACTCGACCGAAGGTTTTATGGCATCGTTATTTATGTGCTGCTCGGAAACGATTTTTTATACGATATCGGTATATTTTATGGCAACCGGGGATAAAGACCATAAACCGGTCACCGGAATGCGGTGGACATTGGCAGGAGCACTGCTTTGCACGGTTGCCGGGATGGCAGCAAGTATCGTACTTACTCGCATATTGCTGTAGCAATTCTTGCAGAGCAAAATGCTGGTTTTGCACTTTTTGGATAACAGAAAATTGCTGTTGTGTAGCGTGACATCACCAAGAATTGCTCTTTTTGTCCTAATGCCGATTTTATGTTATACTTATGCGCAAATAGAAAGAAGGGACGTAGAACATGGAATGTGATACTTGCGCCAACTTTATGTACGACGAGGAGTTGGAAGAATATATATGCGATGTTAATATGGATGAAGATGATCTGGTACGTTTTTTGTCGGACAAGCGTGCGAAATGCCCCTATTACCGCAATGGAGATGAATATCAAGTTGTCCGCAAGCAAATGTAAGAAAGGTCGGTGTGAACTATGGAAACAGCATTATTAGATACCATTCCGGTGAATTCGAATGCAACACCGGAGGCACGTGAATTATTACAATATCTTGCTCGCTGCAGTGGGACAAGCATTTTGACCGGGCAGCATACACAAACCAATCCGATGGAGGAATATCAGTATATCCATGAGGTTACAGGGCATTATCCTAAAGTCGTTGGGTTTGAGATGCTGTCGTATTCGGGCAATATTAATTGGGAAGATGCTTCGGAAGCATGCCTGACGGAGGTTCGGGAGAATCAACATACGATGGAGACGGCACTTGCGCTTGCCACACAAAAAGACGTGATCCTCACGATCTGCTTTCACTGGTTTTCACCGATGGGAGGCAGAGACAAAGCGTTTTATACAGAGCATACGGACTTTGATCCGACGAAGATTTTGCAGGAAGGCTCTGCCGAGGAGGCAGCGTTTTATCGTGACTTAAAGAGCATTGGTGAAGAACTGCGGAAGTTTGCGGAGGCAGGAATCCCGATCTTGTGGCGTCCGTTTCATGAAGTAGAAGGCACTTGGTTCTGGTGGGGATCCAAAGGCGGCGAAGTAGCAGCAAAGTTATATCGCAAAATGTATCATTATTTTGTGGATGAACTCGCTTTGAACAACCTTTTGTGGGTGTGGAGTGCACCAACGAAAGAGGCGTATCCGGGAGATGAGTATGTAGATGTGATAGGATGGGATATTTATCTGCCGGAGAAAAAAGCAACGGATTACGCCTCTTATTATGAAGAACTTCGCGCGAACACGACAACACATAAAGTGGCCGCGCTGACAGAAGTGGGATACGATCCGGATGTTGCTTTGCTGGCAAGATCACATGTACCGTGGGCGTATTATATGACTTGGTCCAAACAATTTTGCTTAGGCGAGCAGTATAATACGAAGGAAGAGCTGCTAGCACTTTACGGCAGCGAGTATGCCATTAAGAATTGATGGCAATTTCATAAAAACACATTGAGAATATTTCGCAAGTATGCTAGACTAATCAGCGTATATTGTACATTTGAAAGGAAGGTATGGTAATTACGATGAGAGAACGCATTGAGCAACTGAAGAAAGAAAAAGATATTGTGATTTTGGCACATTATTATGTAGATGGAGAGGTTCAGGAGATTGCAGACTTAGTCGGTGATTCCTACTTTCTAGCTAAGAAAGCCACAGAAGTGAGCCAGCAAAACATTTTATTTTGCGGTGTCTCTTTTATGGGAGAGAGTGCTAAGATCTTAAATCCGGGTAAGCGTGTCATTATGGCGGATGAGTTTGCAGACTGTCCAATGGCGCATATGGTGGACATTGCCAAAATCCAGCAGGTGCGTGAACAGTATCCGGATGTGGCAGTTGTCTGTTATGTCAATTCGACGGCAGAGATCAAGGCATATTCGGACGTATGCGTAACATCCTCTAATGCACTTCGCGTAGTGCAGTCTCTTCCTAATAAACATATATTCTTTATCCCGGATAACAATTTGGGCCGTTACATTTCGACATTAGTGCCGGAAAAAGAATTTATTTTTAACGATGGTTTTTGCCATGTGCATACGAGTATCCATCGTGAAAATGTGGAAGAAGCCAAAAAACTGCATCCAAATGCACCGGTTCTGACACATCCGGAGTGTACGGCAGATGTGCTGGAAATCTCAGACTTTATCGGTAGTACCTCTGAGATATTAGACTATGCGACGAAATCAGATGCCAAAGAATTTATTATTTGTACGGAGATGGGAATTTTCTTTGAGTTAGAGCAGAAAAACCCGGATAAACGTTTTTATTCTGTCGGACATCGCCAGTTTTGTCCAAATATGAAGAAAATCACATTAGAGAAAGTGGTTCGTGCAATGGAAGAGATGGAACCGGAAGTGACTATGGATGAGGAACTTCGTGTAAAAGCGAATGCACCACTTGTCAAAATGTTGGAACTTGCTAAATAGTATAACGCAGCAGGAATAAGCGTTAAGTGAGGAATTAAGTTGAAAGAGACAGTTGTAGTAGGAATGTCAGGCGGGGTCGATTCGTCGGTAGCCGCCTATTTATTAAAAGAACAGGGTTACAACGTGATTGGTGTGACAATGCAGATATGGCAGGATGAGGATGTCTGTACATTAGAACATGAGGGCGGATGCTGCGGATTGAGCGCGGTTGATGATGCCAGACGCGTTGCAGATGTGCTGGAGATTCCTTATTATGTCATGAACTTTAAGCAGGAATTTCAAACCAACGTGATCGATTATTTTGTGCGTGAATATCAGGCAGGACGTACACCGAACCCTTGTATTGCATGTAACCGCTATGTGAAGTGGGAGTCGTTATTGCAGCGAAGTATAGAGATCGGAGCAGATTATATCGCAACAGGACATTACGCACGTATCAAGCAGTTACCGAATGGACGCTATGCGATCGCTAATTCGGTGACAGCGCGCAAAGATCAGACCTATGCGTTATACAACCTGACGCAGGAACAGCTTCGCAGAACACTGATGCCGGTCGGTGAATATGAAAAAGAACGGGTGCGTCAGATCGCAGAGGAAGTGGGGCTGCCAGTAGCTCACAAGCCGGATAGCATGGAAATATGTTTTGTACCGGATGGTGATTATGCTTCCTATATCGAGCAGGCAACAGGGAAACCATCGGTTCCCGGTAACTTTGTGGATGTATGTGGACATATTTTGGGACAGCATAAAGGAATTATTCATTATACAGTAGGACAACGCAAGGGGTTGGGACTCGCACTCGGATATCCTGCCTTTGTAGTGCAGATCCGTCCAGAGACAAATGAAGTTGTGATCGGCAGCTTGGAACATAATTTGTCACATCACGTATACGCACGTGAAATGAATTTTATGGGCGAGGAAATGTTTGACGAAAATGCAGTGTATCAGGGAAAGATTCGCTATAACCATGCCGGAGCAGCATGCCATATTGTGCGTAGGGCTGATGATCTTTACGAATGTATTTTTGAGGAGCCGCAGCGTGGAGTGACGCCGGGACAGGCACTTGTCCTTTATCGGGATGGTATTGTAGCCGGTGGCGGTACGATCTGCAGACCGGAGACAGAGTGAGCATTGCAGTATGCAGTGATTTGATCTGCAAAAAAAGCAGAATAGAACTATGTGATAGGATGGAACAGTGTGGCGGGGCTGCAGTGTTCCATGTTTGCTTTATAATTATATATTCAAACTTTGCACATCAAAAGTTGCTGTCGGGTCACATATTGCTTATTATGTCAAAGAATACTAAGTATTTTGCAGCCACTACATAGTGATTTCTGCCGTCAGGGAACTATAGTAATTGCCTTGCCGCATTTTCGTTTTTAGTGATTTCTAGATTTTGTTGTCTCTGATGATTGATTTACATGCCTTACGTAAACTTAACTGTCCCGGAAGCAAGGTATTCATCATTTTTGAAAGGGACTTTGCGCTCGTCGTTACTTATGTCTCGTACTTCAGAGACATTAAGTAACGTGACGTAGCGCATCGTAGCGAAAGCGTCCCGTCCAAAAATGGATGATACCTTGCTAAACCGGGACATCTCAGACACTCCTTCAGGCATGTATTCATCAGAGACTTAACAAAATAAGAAATCACGTAAAAACTCAGCGTTCTGCGGCAATTATCTTAGTTCTCTGACGGCAGAATAAGTTAGTTTGTCGGCTGCAAAATATCATAGTTATTGCTGACATAATGAGCACTCTGTGCTCATCTTGGGAGTTTCTTCGAAACTCCATTATGCGCAGAAACCATGCGCAAGTATTATGACATAATAAGCAATATGTGACAGCATGACAATTTTTGAGGTGCAAAGTTTGGGGTATTTATATAGAAGAAAGGATTCATATGAACACAATAGAATTGATCGATCGTTTGGAACAGGACAAATCCTTACAAAAAGAAGAGTGGATTCATGTTATTGAAGATGACAGTGAGGAAAATCGTAAATATGCTGCAGAAAAGGCACGTGCTTTGGGTGATGCGTATTATGGAAAAGAAATATTTGTACGTGGTTTGATCGAATTTACAAATTATTGTAAAAACGATTGTTATTATTGCGGCATTCGATGCAGCAACAAAAAGGCGAATCGCTATCGTTTATCTGAGGAAGATATTTTAGCGTGCTGCGAAGAAGGAGACCGTCTGGGCTTTCGGACGTTTGTGCTGCAAGGCGGAGAGGATCCATATTACACAGATGACAAGATTGTGGATATTGTCCGGGAAATTAAACGGCGCTACCCGGAGCATGCGGTCACTTTGTCGATTGGAGAGCGGGAACGGGAAAGCTATGAGCGTTTTTTTGCGGCGGGAGCAGACCGTTATCTATTGCGTCATGAAACTGCCAATGATACGCATTATCGTAAATTGCATCCGGAGAGCATGTCGTTATCGCATCGAAAACAGTGTCTTCGTGATCTAAAGGAAATTGGCTACCAGACGGGGTGCGGATTTATGGTAGGCAGTCCCGGACAGACAGCGGCAGATCTGGCAGAAGATTTCTTGTTTATCCATGAACTACATCCGGAGATGATAGGGATCGGCCCGTTTATACCGCATCAAGACACGCCTTTTGCGAATGAAACACAGGGAACTTTGGAACAGACATTATATTTGTTGAGTTTGCTGCGTATTATGCAGCCGGATGTATTGCTTCCAGCGACAACAGCGTTGGCGACCATTCATCCACGGGGACGTGAACTTGGTATTTTGGCAGGAGCTAATGTTCTTATGCCAAATTTGTCTCCGGTGGCAGTGCGTGCAAAATATTCTTTGTATGACGGAAAGGTATGTACCGGGGACGAGGCAGCCGAATGCCGTAATTGTTTGGAGCGGCGTGTAGAAAGCGTTGGGTATCATACAGTCGTTGCGCGGGGCGATAATATCTCCATACTGCGGTAGCAGTATGGAGATATGGCAAATTTGTGCCGTAGGCACAAAGTTTGCGAGTGGGAGAATAAGTGAATGATAACTGCGGTAGCAGAATGGAGATATGGCAAATTTGTGCCATAGGCACAAAGTTTGCGAGTGGGAGAATAAGTGAATGATAACTGCGGTAGCAGAATGGAGATATGGCAAATTTGTGCCATAGGCACAAAGTTTGCGAGTGGGAGAATAAATGGATGATAACTGCGGTAGCAGTATGGAGATATTGCACCCTAATCTTTGAAAAAATAAAAAAAGTATATAAACCCTATTGACATACTAGGAATATAGTAGTATACTCAGTTCATCACTTGAAACAGACAGTGCAAGACGCCTCATATTATGCGGTGTCAGAGAACATGTGAAATTAGTACAGAAAAGGAGTTTGAAATATGGCAAAGTTAAAGAGAGAAGACAGAAATTTGAAGTTTGAGACATTACAGTTGCATGTTGGTCAGGAGCAGGCTGACCCGGTTACGGATGCAAGAGCCGTACCGATTTATCAGACATCTTCCTATGTATTTCACAATAGTGATCATGCAGAGGCTCGTTTTGGCCTGAGTGATGCGGGTAACATTTATGGACGTTTAACAAATCCGACAGCAGATATTTTTGAGCAGAGAATTGCAGCACTGGAAGGTGGTGTCGCAGCACTTGCAGTAGCATCCGGTGCAGCAGCAATTTCTTATACATTGAAGACATTGGCACAGAATGGTGACCACATTGTATCAGCAAGTAATATTTATGGTGGTACCTACAATTATCTGGAGCATACACTTCCTCAGGATGGCGTGCAGACTACATTTGTAGATATTGCAAATTTTGATGAGGTTGAGGCAGCAATTCAGGACAACACCAAAGCGGTTTTCATTGAGACATTAGGAAATCCAAATTCAGATGTTGTTGATATTGAGGGCATTGCAAAGATTGCACATGCACACAAGATTCCACTTGTCATTGATAATACATTTGGAACACCATATCTGATCCGTCCGATTGAGTATGGTGCAGACATTGTTGTACATTCTGCAACAAAATTTATTGGTGGACATGGAACTACGATTGGTGGTGTCATTGTTGATAGCGGTAAGTTTGACTGGGAAGCATCCGGCAAATTTGCATCTTTGACAGAGCCAAACCCAAGTTACCATGGAATCAGCTTTACAAAAGCAGTTGGCCCGGCAGCATTTGTTACAAAAATCCGTGCTATCTTGCTTCGTGATACAGGCGCAACACTTTCCCCATTTCATGCATTCATTTTCCTGCAGGGATTAGAGACATTATCTCTTCGTGTTGAGCGTCACGTGGAAAATGCATTGAAAGTTGTGGAATATTTGAACAATCATCCACAGGTAGAGCGCGTACATCATCCATCTGTAACGGATGATCCGGAGCAGCAGAGATTATACAAGAAGTACTTCCCGAATGGTGGCGGTTCCATTTTCACCTTCGAGATTAAGGGTGATGATCGCACAGCGAAAGACTTTATTGATAACTTGGAGATTTTCTCTTTGCTGGCAAATGTAGCGGACGTGAAGTCCTTAGTAATTCATCCGGCAAGTACTACACATTCACAGATGACGGTAGAGGAGTTAGAGGAAGTAGGTATTTATAAAAATACGATTCGTCTTTCTATCGGTACCGAGCATATTGATGATATCATTCAGGATTTGGATGAGGCGTTTAAGGCTGTAAAATGATAGTAAATATACCGCATAATAAGTATTATGGGACATCGTAACATAAATGGGTATGGGAAGTTTGAGTAAGCAATTAAAAAATAATGATCACTAATAACATTTTTAATATAAGGAGGACACTAACATGGCAAAGATTTATGAAAGCGTTACAGAATTGATCGGAGGAACACCGATCTTGAATGCAAAGAATTTTGCAAAACAGGCAGGAGCTAATGCAACTCTTTTGGCAAAATTAGAGTATTTTAATCCGGCAGGAAGTGTTAAGGATCGTATCGCTAAAGCGATGATCGATGAAGCAGAGAAAAGCGGCAAATTAAAAGAAGGTTCTGTTATTATCGAGCCAACCAGCGGAAATACAGGAATCGGTTTGGCATCTATAGCAGCAGCGAAAGGCTACCGTATTATTTTGACAATGCCTGAGACAATGAGTGTAGAGCGTCGTAATTTGTTAAAAGCATATGGTGCTGAGCTTGTCTTGACAGAAGGCGCTAAGGGTATGAAGGGTGCTATTGCCAAAGCAGAAGAGCTGGCAAAAGAAATCGAAGGCGCATTCATCCCAAGTCAGTTTGAAAATCCAGCTAATCCGGCTGCACATCGTGCAACAACAGGACCGGAGATTTGGAAAGACACTGACGGAAAAGTTGATATCTTCGTTGCCGGTGTAGGTACCGGTGGAACAGTTACAGGTATCGGCGAGTACTTAAAAGAGCAGAATCCGGATATCAAGGTTGTAGCTGTAGAGCCGGCAACGTCTCCGGTTCTTTCTAAGGGAGAAGCAGGACCTCATAAGATTCAGGGAATCGGTGCAGGTTTCGTGCCGGATACATTGAATACTAAGATTTATGATGAGGTGTTACCAATCGAGAATGAAGATGCATTTGCAGCAGGTCGTGCCTTTGCTAAGGCAGAAGGTGTATTGGTAGGAATTTCTTCCGGTGCAGCATTGCATGCAGCAACTATTTTAGCCAATCGTCCGGAAAATGCAGGCAAGAATATTGTGGTATTACTTCCGGATACCGGTGACAGATATCTGTCAACTGCACTTTTCACAGACTAATCAGTGATTTGAAGCAAGTTAAACTTCTTACAGTTGGTAATTTTTAATATAATTTTGAATGAGAGGCGGCAAAGTGTTGGCAATGAGATGTAGGTTACGCCGGTTGCTTTGCCGACCTTAATAAAAGATAGCAGACAATTAATAATAAAACCTAAAGATGAATAATTGTAAATAAAAAACCTAAGAGAAAAAGATTAAAACATACATAAGGGAAATGGTGTACCTAAAAAGCTTGTGATTAACAAAAAACTTCGCAAAGCAGACAAGAAATGGATCAAGAAACTGGCGAAGAAATGGAAAATAAAAGTTGTTGAGAAAAAATAAGCTAAGTCCTGCACCGTTACATGCAGCGGCATGCTGTCTAAATGAGAAATTTAATTCTTGACAAATACCCTACAGGGGTATATCTTAAGTGAAGATACCCCTGTAGGGTATTTCTTTTTGCAGGAAATTTTTGGTTTCCTATGGTGTAGCTTGATATCGGCTATTTGTGCTGCAGACGTCACAAAGCAGCCTTGATCGCAGAGACGAACATATGCGAATAAAATCCGCATAGACAGGTAGCTTGCGATTTCTCTGACACGAAAGCGTTTGCGGAATGGAGAATAAATAATATGGCAGAAGAAAAACTTTGTCCATGTCACAAGACGAAGGTGCGAGATGATAAGGAGTATAAAGATCTGCTCAATCGTTTGAATCGTATCGAAGGACAGATTCGCGGCATTAAAGGCATGGTAGAACGGGATGCGTATTGCCCGGATATATTGATACAGGTAGCTGCAGCAAATGCCGCATTAAATAGTTTTAATAAAGTTTTATTGGCAAATCACATAAAAACCTGTGTTACAACGGATATTAAGGATGGGAAAGAGGAAACGGTGGATGAATTAGTAAAAGTCCTGCAAAAATTAATGAAGTAGCCGCCGGACAATCTATTCATGACAGGTAACTGTCAACGAAAGCTGATTTATTCATGACAGGTAACTGTCAACGAAAGCTGATCTATTTATGACAGGTAACCGTCAACGAAAGCTGAGTTATAAAATTCACAGAAAGGAAGGTTCAAATGCAGCAGTATATTGTAACAGGAATGAGCTGTGCGGCGTGTAGTGCCAGGGTGGAAAAAGCAGTCAACGCAGTTCCGGGTGTTACCTCGTGCTCCGTTAGTCTGCTTACCAATTCGATGGGGGTAGAAGGAAGTGCATCTGGTGATGCCATCATTGAGGCGGTACAAAATGCAGGATATGGAGCCAAAATAAAGGGTGCAGACGTGCAATCCGGGAATGCGCAGAATCAGGGAGCACTCGAAGAGGAACTTGTCGATCACACCACGCCGCTTTTGCGAAAGCGCTTGCTGTGGTCGGTCTGCTTTTTGCTAGTACTTATGTATTTTTCTATGGGGCATATGATGTGGAATTGGCCGGTGCCGAAATGGATGGCAGGGAATCATGTGGCGATGGGATTGACACAAATGCTTCTCACGATCATTATTATGGTGATCAATCAGCATTTCTTCATTAGTGGGTTTAAGAGTTTGTGGCATCGGGCACCTAATATGGATACGCTCGTAGCATTAGGTGCGACAGCGGCATTTGGATATAGCACATATGCATTGTTTGCCATGACGGATGCTGTGATGCGTGGCGCGGACAAGCAGGTTATGGCGTATATGCACGACTTTTATTTTGAGTCTGCGGCGATGATCTTGACATTGATCACAGTCGGCAAAATGTTAGAGGCGCGCTCGAAGGGAAAGACAACGGATGCGCTCAAAGGTTTGCTTAGACTTGCACCAAAGACTGCCGTCGTTGTACGAGATGGCGCCGAAGTGACAGTGGATATTGCCAGTGTACAAAAAGACGATATCTTTGTGGTCAGACCCGGAGAAACGATACCGGTGGATGGCATCGTGCTGGATGGCAATAGTGCGGTGGATGAATCGGCACTTACAGGAGAGAGCGTTCCGGTGGACAAGCAAAAGGATGATCCGGTATCTGCAGCAACGATCAACCAGTCTGGTTTCTTGAAATGCCTTGCGACGCGTGTCGGCGAGGATACGACGTTGTCACAGATCATTCAAATGGTTAGCGATGCAGCAGCAACGAAAGCGCCGATTGCCAAGATCGCTGATAAAGTATCTGGAGTATTTGTGCCAACAGTTATTGTTATTGCACTCGTGACGATGGTTGTTTGGCTGCTTACCGGTGCGAGCATCGGTTTTGCATTAGCCAGAGGCATTTCCGTACTGGTTATCAGCTGCCCGTGTGCGTTGGGACTGGCCACGCCGGTCGCAATCATGGTGGGAAACGGTGTCGGTGCGAAGCATGGAATATTGTTTAAGACAGCCGTGTCGCTGGAAGAGACTGGAAAGATGGATATCGTATGCCTCGACAAGACCGGAACGATTACAAAAGGCGAACCGCAAGTTACGGATATCGTTGCAGCGGAGGGCGTATCAATCGATGAATTACTGTTGTACGCATATTCGTTGGAGCAAAAAAGTGAGCATCCGCTTGCTAAAGCTGTCCTGAAATGCGGACAGGAGAGCAACTTAACTTCAATAGAACCGCAAGAATTTATGGCATTGCCGGGAAATGGATTGTCAGCAATGTGCGATGGCGCAAAGATAATGGGAGGCAGTCGAAAGTTTATTGAGCAGACGATTTCACTCGAGAAAGTGTATAGCGATCGAATCGATTCACAGAATAAGAAATTCGATTGGCCGACAGAGCAGGAAAAGTCAATTGTGCCAGCTTCTGGTCGGTCGACAGAGCAGGAAAAGTCAATTGCGCCAGCCTCTGGTCGGTCGACAGAGCAGAAAGAACTGATCACACTGGTATCTGACCGCTTGGCGGGTCAGGGTAAGACACCGCTCTTTTTTGCAAAAGATGGCAAATTGCTTGGTATTATCGCAGTTGCAGATGTGATCAAGGAAGACAGTCTTTCTGCTATTAAAGAGATGCAGGGTATGGGACTGCGGGTCGTTATGTTGACCGGTGATAATGAACGCACTGCGAAAGCAATTGGTGATCAGGTCGGCGTAGATGAGGTGATCGCCGGAGTGCTTCCGGATGGCAAAGAAGCGGTTGTCAGACGCCTGCAGCAATATGGTAAGGTTGCCATGGTTGGAGATGGCATTAACGATGCACCGGCTCTGACCAGAGCTGATATGGGTATCGCGATCGGCGCCGGAACAGACGTTGCCATTGATGCAGCAGATGTGGTTTTGATGCAGAGCAGACTTCGCGATGTGCCTGCGGCAATTCGCTTGAGCAGAGCAACGCTGCGCAATATTCACGAAAATCTGTTTTGGGCATTTTTCTATAATGTGATCGGTATTCCGCTGGCGGCGGGAGTATGGATCCCGTTGTTTGGCTGGGAGTTAAATCCTATGTTTGGTGCTGCAGCAATGAGTCTGTCCAGTTTTTGCGTGGTATCCAATGCATTGAGATTGAATCTCTGCAAAATATATGATGCCCATAAAGATAAAAAAAGAGCTGGAAATTCACAAATTCAGCCCAAAATAGTATATAATGAGGAGGAAACAACGATGACGAAAACAATGAAGATTAACGGAATGATGTGTGGACACTGCGAGGCAACAGTGAAGAAAGCATTGGAGAGTTTGGATCAGGTAACAGAGGCTGTGGTAAGCCACGAGGCAGGGACAGCAGTTGTTACGTTATCTGCAGATATCGCAGATGATGTATTGAAGCAGACGGTAGAAGCGAAAGATTACGAAGTGACATCCATTGAGTAATAGAGCATAACCCAATGTTGATACGGATCCCGGAGTGTACGTTTTTATGGACAGGAAAGCATTCTCCGGGATTTTCTTTGATTAATAGGAAATTGCTGTTGTGTAGCGTGACATCACCAAGAATTGCTTTAGCAATTCTTGCAAAGCAAAGCGCTGGCTTTGCTTTTTTTGTTTAGCAGGAAAATATGTAAATTCCTGCTTGGATTGGAGGGGATATGAAAACTTTTATTACAAAACATAGGAAAGGGATCAAACGAATGTTGATCGGATGTGGAATTGTTGCTGCGCTAGGAGCAGCCGTTATATTTGGCATGGATGTGTATGTGGTGCATTACGCCAAAGGTTATGTATATGAGACGGGGCAGGAAAACAGTATGCCGAAAGCCGACTGCATATTGGTATTAGGGGCAGGCATGAAGCCAAATGGGGAGCCAAGCTTAATGCTTCGTGATCGTTTAAATCGTGCGATCGAATTATACCGTGCGGGGGTATCGGATCGTTTTCTGTTGACCGGGGATCATGGCAGGAAAGGCTATAATGAAGTACAGGGAATGAAAGACTATATTATGGCGAATCTGGATGTCTCGGAGGATAAGATCTTTATGGATCATGCAGGCTTTTCAACGTATGAATCCATGTATCGTGCCAGAGATATTTTTGAGGTACATAATCCGGTTGTTGTCACGCAAAAGTATCACGCATATCGCGCGGTGTACGCTGCACGTAAATTGGGACTGGATGCTTATGCCGCACCGAATAAACGGATGAAATACCGTAATATCTGGATCTGCAAATTGCGCGAAGTGGCTGCGAGAGATAAGGAAGTGGTCAATCTGTGGATACAGACAAAGCCGACTTATTTAGGAGATAAGATTCCGATCAGCGGAAGTGGGCTGGCAACGAAAGATTGATCTTAGAGATGTCCGAAAAATGCAGATACTTGTCTGTCTGCTCTATAGTATGGCAAATAGACAAAGCGTTATAATTAATATGGAGTTATGTTTCGTGATTATCGGACAAGTACTGACATAACAGAAAGGGAAAGGTAATGACAATGAAAAAAAGCAAAAAAGTATGGAGCTTGTTACTCGTATTGAGTTTGGTGATCGGCATGGCGGCAGGAGGTGTGCAATCGCAGGCATATAGCGTTCCATCGAACATGAAATGGTGGACGAAAGATCGTTTCGGTATGTTCATTCACTTTGGAGCGTATTCCTATTATGGACACGGGGAATGGGCGATGCAGACCGAGGGGATTTCGAAGCAGAAATACCAACAGACGGTAGCTGCGAAGTTCAATCCAACCAAGTTTAATGCCAATGAAATTGTGAAATATGCAAAGCTTGCCGGTATGAAATACATCGTGATCACAGCCAAACATCATGAGGGAATGGCAATGTGGGATACGAATGTTGCCAGCTTTAAGGATTATACCGGTAAGACGATGTTTAGTCTGCAGCAGTATACACCATTTGGCAAAACCGGCCGTGATGTGCTGATGGAGTTAAAAACAGCCTGTGATAAGGCAGGGATTAAGTTTGGCCTGTATTACTCGATCATAGATTGGAACCATTCGTCGCAGACGATCAACGGTGATTTTACGAAGATGAAGTCAATGGCTGCGCGCACAGCATACATCCGCGACATGAAGGCTCAGTTAAAAGAGTTAGTAGACCGTTATGATCCGGCAATTATGTGGTTTGACGGAGACTGGACTTATAGCAGAAAGGCGCCGACACTGGCAAAATGGTGGACGAAAGCAGATGGAAAAGATCTGTATAAATATGTAAAATCTTTGAAATCTTCTATATTAGTAAACGAGCGTGTCTGCCGTGGATTTAAGCTGGGTGATTTTGAGTGCCCGGAGAGAAGTATTCCGGAGAAAGCACCATCAAGACCATGGGAGACTTGTCAGTCCATGAACGATGCGTGGGGCTATAAAAAGGATTTGGAGAATTCATATCGAAGCTATAAATATTTAATCCGGGAATTGGTCGATGTTGCTTCTAAGAGTGGTAATTATCTGTTAAATATCGGACCGAAGGGTGACGGTACTATGACAGCGGGAAGTAAGAAAGCACTGCGTGGCATTGGTAACTGGATGAAGAAAAACGGCAGCAGTATTTATGCTACCTCCGGTAATCCGTTTGGTAAGGTCCCATCTTGGGGAACATATACCAAGAAAGGTAAAAATGTCTATGTACATGTGACGAAATGGCCTAAAAATAAAAAGCTGACAGTACGCAAGTACAAAAATAAAAAGCTCAAAAAAGTCTATTTGCTGGAATCCGGTAAAAAGATTTCCTGCAAAGGCAATAAAAAAGGAAAGACGAAGGTGACCTTAAAGGTGACGAAGAAAGTACCTAATAAAAAAGATACGGTTATTGTGATGCAGTATAAATAGGTGTCCGTATAATGGCACAGCAAGACGGGCAGACGTTTAGCGCATGAGATGTAGAGAAAATGATTCACTAGAAGATTAAGAGAAAGGAAGAAAATATGGAGATCGCACAATATATACAAGAAGGAAAAGCAGTACTTGGCATTGAGTTTGGTTCGACGCGTATCAAGGCTGTGCTGATCGGAGAACAAGGAGAACCACTTGCTTCCGGCAGCCACAACTGGGAGAATCGCTTAGAGGATGGTGTGTGGACATACCATGAGGAGGATATCTGGAATGGTTTGGCAGACTGTTATCGTTCCTTGGCAGAACAGGTGCAGCAAAAATATCAGGTAACAATCACCAAACTTGCAGCAATTGGTTTTTCGGCGATGATGCATGGATATTTGGCGTTCGATGCGAAAGGAGACTTCTTGGTTCCATTCCGTACTTGGCGCAATACAATGACAGAAGAGGCGGCAGAGCAGTTGACGAAACGGTTTGCGTTTAATATTCCGCAGAGATGGAGTATTGCACATTTATATCAGGCAATTTTGAACGAGGAACCACATTTATCGAAGCTTTCTTATTTTACGACATTGGCGGGCTATGTACATTGGAAGCTCACAGACGAAAAAGTACTCGGCGTGGGCGATGCATCGGGAATGTTCCCGATCGACAGCGAGACGGGAGACTACGATAGTAAGATGCTGGCACAGTTTGATGAGATGATTGCCGATCGTGGATACTCGTGGAATATAAAGGATATTTTGCCAAAGGTCTTGTCGGCAGGAGAGGAAGCCGGAGTGCTGACCGAGAGGGGAGCCGCGTTATTGGATCCAACCGGTTCTTTACAGGCGGGGATTCCGTTATGCCCGCCGGAAGGAGATGCCGGAACCGGGATGGTCGCAACAGATAGTGTAGGTGTCCGCACCGGAAATGTATCTGCCGGAACATCAATTTTTGCGATGGTTGTACTTGAACAGGCATTAAAACAGGTGCATACGGAAATTGATATGGTTACAACACCTTCCGGTGAGCCGGTGGCGATGGTACATTGTAACAATTGCACTTCGGACATCAATGCATGGGTCAACTTGTTCGGTGAATTTGCGGATTACATGGGATTTTCGGTAGACACAGGAACGCTGTTTACAAAATTGTTCCAAAAAGCAGAGGAGGGAGCGGCCGATTGCGGCGGTCTTCTTTCGTATAATTATTTTTCCGGAGAAGGTGTGACTGCATTAGATGCCGGAAGGCCACTCTTTGTGCGTAAGCCGGATGCGGCATTTAACCTAGCTAATTTTATGCGTACACATTTATATAGTGCGCTGGCAACCTTGAAGATCGGATTGGATATTTTGCAGCAGGAGCAGGTTCAAGTTGACAAAATGTATGGACATGGCGGCTTCTTTACGACCAAGGGCGTCGGACAGCGGATTACTGCGGCAGCAATGAATGCACCGGTTTCAGTGATGGAGACAGCCGGTGAGGGCGGTGCCTGGGGTATTGCGCTGCTTGCAGATTTTATGGTTCATAAGCAGGAGGGACAGTCGCTGGCACAGTATTTGGAAGATCATGTATTTGCCGGCAATGAAGGGACAACAATAGCCCCTGATCCGGAGATCGTGCAGGGATTTGAACAATTTATGGAATCATATCGTGGGGGCTTGCAGATTGAAGAAACTTCGTTACATTGGTAAGCAGATATTTTCGAATGGAGGACACTATGTTAGAAGAGTTAAAGAAAAAGGTATATGAAGCAAATATGGAACTGCCGCGCAGAGGATTGATCACGTATACTTGGGGAAATGTAAGCGGGATTGATAGAGATACCGGATATTTTGTGATCAAACCCAGTGGCGTAGATTATGATAAGCTGCGTCCGGAAGATATGGTGGTTATGGATCTGGAAGGAAACCGTATCGAGGGAACGCTTAACCCATCATCGGACACGCCAACGCATTTGGAATTGTACAAAAAATATCCGGAAATCGGAGGCGTTGTGCATACACATTCGCCGGAGGCAACTTCGTGGGCGCAGGCAGGACGTGACATTCCGTTATATGGAACAACACATGCCGACTATTTTTATGGTCCGATTCCTTGTGCGCGAAGTCTGACACCGGAAGAGATTGGTGGAGAGTATGAGCGTAATACCGGACTTGTTATTATTGAGACTTTTGAGCAGAGAGGACTGAATCCAATGCATACGCCGGGCGTACTCTGCACAAACCACGGACCGTTTACCTGGGGCAAGGATGCTGCTGAAGCAGTGCATAATGCGGTCGTGCTGGAAGAGGTTGCGCGCATGGCGATCCGAACAGAATTACTCAACCCTCAGGTACAGCCGGCACCGGATAGTATTCGTGACAAGCATTTTTTTAGAAAACATGGAGAAAATGCATACTATGGTCAATAGTATGATGTGAGGGGGATCGCTGTGGAATTTGCATTGAAACAGGGGCGGGTGCTGGTGCTTGATGCAGCGGAAGCGAAGGAACGCTGGGAGAGTGCCAGCTTTTGGAATGAAATGGAATATATGCTGCAGTCTAACCGTATGCATTTTTCGAAAGCTGTAGTTCTTGCGGACGCTGTGGTGGGCGAAATTATGTGGCATCCGGAAGAAGCATATGACGGCAGAGCGGTCAGTATTATTTACTATCTTGACCGCAGCGAACTGGTTTTGATCGGACAAAAGACCAGACATGATCACTGGGAAAAACAGCTTCGCTCGCTGATCAGTGATGAAGATGATCTGTCGCCTGTACGTTTTTTTATCCGCCTTTTGGACGAATTATTAAAAGATGATATCAAACATTTGCAGAGGATCGAAGCAGGCTGCTTCCAGATGGAAGAGGAGATCCAGTCCGGGGAGAAGACGGATCCGACCGGATTAATGGCCAAATATCGCAAAATATTACTCAATAAGAGCTTTCAATATCAACAGATGATGGATATGAGCGATACACTTGTCGAAAATGTCAATGATTTCTTTGATGAGAAAGAGGTGATCTGTTTTCAGACATATGGACAAAAGGTAGAGCGGTTATACAATCGCTCTAAAATGCTTCGGGAATATATGCTGCAAATACGAGAATTACAGCAGCAGCGCTTGGATGAAGAACAAAATAGGATCATGCGTATCCTGACGATCGTCACGGCTATTTTTTCGCCGTTGACACTTGTGGCAGGGTGGTATGGTATGAATTTTGTTGGAATGCCGGAGCTTAAGAGTCATTACGGTTATCCTGTTGTGGCAATCGTGTGTGGTATCATCATTCTTCTTGAATTTATCTATTTCAAACACAAAAAAATGTTGTAAGAAGTAATGAATCCCCCTTAGGCAGATAAGGTAGATAACCAAAAGTCTGCTCAAGGGGGATTTAATTTGTGTTGATCCATTATTTTGAATAGGAAATTGCTGCTATGTAGCGTGACATCGCCAAGCAAGAATTGCTTTTAATTTGCTGCCTGTGCAATATTCATAGCGTGCGCTGCAACACGTTCCAGATCCATCAAAAGTTCTACGAACATCATACCCTGTTGTGAATTACATTTTCCCTTATTCATACGGACAATATGCTTTTCCTTCATGTCCTCGATCATGCGGTTTACATCTCGTTTCAAGGCATATACATGTGCGTATTTATCCTGATCCGGTGATACCATTTGGGCGTAAGCTTCTTTGTAAATACGTTCAATAATATCCACCAACCCACGGAGTTCTTCCATGGCGGTTTTACTGAAACGCTCCTTATTCTTGTGCATACGAATACTATATTGTGCCATATTTTCTGCATGGTCACCGATTCGCTCTAAATCATTGATCACATGGAATAGATTACCAACGTGCTTAGCCTGCTCTGGCGTCAGATCTGCAAAAGAACTCATGCGGATCAGTGCATCGGTAATTTTCTTATTTAAGAAATCGATCGTTTCTTCCGTCTGGTTGAAATCATCCTCGTCTTTCAAACGATTATCAAAATAATTCTCGGTAGCGAGACGAAGGTTGGTTTGTACCAGTTCTTCCATACGATTGGTCTCCGCATCGATCTGACCGATCATTGCAGTAGAAGTCGTATGCGTTGTTTCGCTGATAAACTCTAATTTTGCCATATTTGGCTCTTCGTCGGAGCCGCGAATGATCTTCTTAGACAAAGCGGCGATGAGATTTGAGAATGGGAACAACACGATCAGTGATACTAAGTTAAAGATCGTGTTCGCATTTGCAATACGGCGGCTCGGATCTCCGGAAGTCATCGACAACCAGTCGAGAACCGGAAGGAATGTAGTGGCTAACATAAAGATCAGCATACCACAGGTCTCAAAAATAGCAACGATGGCAGCAACGCGTTTGGCATCCTTTTTGCCACCAATAGAAGCTAAGATCGGAGCGATACTTGCACCGATATTCATACCAAGCATTACATAAAAGGCCGGGCGGAATCCAATGACACCGCTTACCGCCATGATCTGCAGCACACCGACGGAGGCAGAGGCACTTTGGATAATTACGGTGAAAATCACGCCGACCAGTACACCGAGTAAAGGATTAGAAAGATTTGCCACAATATTAATAAACCATTCTTCCTGTGCCATTGGTCTCATTGCGGTGCTCATGGTGGACAATCCGACAAAGAGGATACCAAGACTTGCGACAACCTGTCCGAAGCTTTTGATGTTGTTGGATTTCGCAAACATCAAGAAAGCAACGCCCACAAAGGCAATAACCGGAGCATATTTTGAAATATAATTGGTTGCAAGAAGCTGTCCGGTGATCGTTGTACCTAGCTTAGCACCCATGATGATCCCAACAGAGCGCTCTAACTGCATCATTCCGGCATTTACAAATCCGACAGTCATGACACACATGGCATTGGAGCTTTGGATCAGTGCGGTCAGACCGGCACCCAGCAACACAGCCATAATACGTTTTTCCGTTAATTTTTCCAAAATAGTTTTCATATAATCGCCGGCAAGTTTCTTCAAACCGTCGCTCATGAAAGTCATTCCAAAGATGAAGAGCGCAAGCCCTCCAAGAAGATTGATCACGTGTTCTGAAGTCATTCGTTTTCTCCTTATCAATCACTAAATGGTGTTATTTGCATAAAAATCACAGCACATATCGACGAAAAGTTTTGTAAAATCTAGGCAAATAATGAGATAAACAGTAGCATTTTACGTAAAATCCGCGTAAAGCCAAATATAATTATATAGCGTGTTTCTATGAAAAGCAATCATTTTTATATCATCGATCTATAGGAAATCGATGCATATTCCTCCACAACCAATATGGGAAGTTAAAGTAAGGTATAGTTGATAAACGAGATGGGAAATGCTATAGTTAGGATTAATGTAAAAACAATTGGAGTAAGGAGGATTAGTGTATGCAGACAGCACTTTTAAGTTATTTTCCGGGGATGTATTACTATATGGATCCGACATATGTTCTTGTTATTATTGGTGCGGTAATATGTATGCTGGCATCTGCCAACGTCAGCCGGACATTTAATAAGTACAGTCGATATCATAGCAAACGTGGTCTGACAGGGGCGCAGACAGCAGAAATGATCCTGCGAAGTGCAGGGATTACCGATGTACGAATCGAACATATCAGCGGACAGTTGACTGATCATTATGATCCACGTGCGAAGGTGGTGCGATTGTCAGATAGTGTATATGGTGCATCATCGATTGCCGCCGTTGGAGTGGCAGCGCACGAATGTGGACATGTCATTCAACATCATGTTGGTTATGTTCCGATACAGATACGCAGTGCCATTGTTCCGGTGGTCAATATTGGTTCTAAATTGTCGTGGCCGGTGATCATTGTTGGATTGCTGATCGGGCATACCAATTTGATCTATCTTGGTATTATATTGTTTGCGTTGACATTGTTGTTTCAGATTGTCACCCTTCCGGTAGAGTTTAATGCGTCGGGCAGAGCACTTCGTATTTTAAATGATAGCGGAATGTTATATGAAGATGAGGTGAGAGGGGCGAGACGTGTACTTTCAGCGGCAGCAATGACCTATATAACGGCAACGGTATCCACCTTATTACAGCTGCTTCGACTGGTGTTACTGTTTGGAAGAAGAGATAACGATTAAATCAAACATACACACTTCATACATTTCGAAGTTGTTTATTAAAACTACCGTCAGAGAAAGGAATGACAGATTACGATGGAATTATGGGATATTTATGATAAGGACAAGAAGCCAACCGGGCGAACCATGAAAAGAAATGATTGGTGCTTGAAAGAAGGGGAGTATCATTTGTCGGTACTCGGTGTTATTCAGAGACCGGATGGAAAATATTTGATCACAAAGCGTGCGGCTGACAAAGCTTGGGCACCCGGCTGGTGGGAAGTATCCGGTGGAGCGGCTATTGCCGGGGAGACATCGGAAGATGCCGTGAAACGTGAAATCTTAGAAGAAACCGGACTGGATGTAACGAATGCAGAAGGTGGCTTTCTGTTTTCGTATCACCGTGAGAATCCGGGAGAAGGTGATAACTATTTTGTAGATGTCTATAAATATCATATGGATTTTACAGAGGCAGATATCAAATTGCAGACGGAAGAGACGAATGCATTTCAGATAGCGGATGCAGCACAGTTATCAGAATACGATAAGCAGGGGATTTTTTTGCATTATCAAAGTATTAAGCAGGCGTTGCAATAGTGACAGTGTATGATGCCGGGTGGGAGAATCGTTCACAGATATGTTCTGATATTAATTTTTGGTATGGTAAGCTCAAGTTTGATGTGCGAAGTTTGCGTTTTTGAATCTAAATGCTTTACAAAATCAAAATAAACTCCACAAACCATTAATATTATTAGGAGAATGCACGGAAAAACTTAATAATATTAAAAAAATAAAATATTGCAAAATAAAATGAACCTTTTGGGCTTCTAAATAGTCATATAAGTAGAACCGATCAAAAGGTGATCACTGGAGATGGTGAAACCTTGTGCCTATGGTGCACCTCTGGCACAGGGAGGTAATGCACTGGAAGTGTGCGCAGAAAGGAAGGAATAAATTGAGGCGTAGTTTGACTTCTAGGCAATTTGAACAATTTGTTGCAACAGAAAGAGGCATGCTGGTACGGCTCGCAATGAATATACTGCATCATCCGGAGGATGCAGATGATGCGGTGGCAGAAGCGTTATGCAAAGCGTGGGAACGCAGGGAACAGCTTCGATCACCGGATAAAATGCGGTCGTGGGTAGCAAAGATTACAGTCAATACAGCGTTATCTATGATTCAAAAAAGAAAACGGGAAGAATTGGTGGAATCTATGGATGACTATCCGACGAACGAAGCGTCGGGTTATCCGCATAGCGGAATTTGGCATGAGATAGAAAGTCTGGCAGAGCAGGATCGTACATTGGTATATTTGTATTACATATATGGCTTTTCGCAAAAAGAGATAAGCGCAATCTTAAACATACCAACAGGTACGGTAAAATCAAGACTCTATGCAGCGCGACAAAAATTAAAAAATTGCAGGTAAATAATGGACTATGGAAGGAAGTAAATACAATGAGAAGTAGATTGGATCGAGAAATCAGCCGACGACTGCTGCAGGAAGTTCCAACTGAACCAACGGTGAAAAACAGTAGAATAGATCAACTGTTATGCCGGGTGCGTGCGGAGGACGTGCAGGATAATAGCAAAGTGGTGCGTGCATTCTCATATCGAACGGCAGTCGCAGCGGTTGGTGCAGCCATTATGTTGACGACGGGTACATATGCTGCTGTGGATAACTATCATGAACATTTACAATCAATGTCTCAAGAGGAACAGAAGCAGCTAAACCATATGACACAGGCACAACGGGAAGATGCAGATCACTATTCACGCAAGTTGTCTTTTCAGGAGCAGAAGCGCAAGGAACTGCTGCAGAAGGAATATAAAAAGGGAACATTGCCGGAGACGAAGCTGAAGGAAGTAGATTCTCAGAAAGAAGTGAAAGCGAATGGCGGGAAAGAAGTCGTATACTGTCGTGCAAACAGTACCTTTTATCTGCCGAAGAGCGAATTGACCGATGAGCAGTTATTACAGATCATTGATTTTAATGAGCGGCGTGATTATGCGCTGGCAAAGCAGAATCAGGCAGACAGAGCGAGGGCTGCACAAAGGCCGGTTGACGAAACGGCAAATAAGCTGACAGAGGATCAGGCGATTGAGGCTGCCAAGCAGTATGTCAGCAAAATATATGGAATTGATACAAATCAGGCGAGGGCTGCTGTAGATGTGACGACCTATGAAGACAGCGAGGATGACGAATATAACATTGTTTTGAAAAAGAAAGGCTGGAAATATGAATATAGTGTTGCTGTAAAGATCAACAGCGGTGAAATAAATCAATCAGCTATATCTGAAGGAGATAAGTGGATTTCTGCTTCGGATGCAAGTTATCGAAAAGGGATAGAAAGAAAATATTTAAGAACAGTTCAACAGATGATGGATAAAATTGCGCCAAACCAATCAATAAAATCTATTTATGGCATATCACGGTTTGATAAGCAGAATCTTCTTCTGTATGGAGAAATTACCTATTATGTGAGGAGTGAAGATGGAGTTACTTATGTGATAAAGTATGCGCCGTCAGATAAGTGTTTAACAGGAGTATTTGTGCATAAAGATTTTCATGAACTTTGGCAACAAATGAAAAGAGAGAAAAAACAGGATCAGAAGGAGGGGATAAATACAATAATAGAGAAGTGTTACTAAGCAGACAGTCAATTGATAAGTAGGAGGAAAACATGAAACAGTACAATAAATAAGAAAAAGATGATGATAATGGTGCTTTGTGTTGCAATAGTGCTTGCAGGAAATATGCAGGCATCTGCCATGGTTACGGCAGATGATATACTTGCGGGGCGCAATACAACTGAAGTGAGTTCTGCACAAGTTGTTATGGTAGAAGGAGTTGTTATTTGCAATGAACTAGTTCCAACAGCCGATGTTATGATGTATTCAAATCAGAATGGATCGGTAAAGGGAGATGGGGTACGTTTACGTGCCAAACCAAGCACTTCAGCAACGGTGTTAGAAAGCATGAGCATACACGAAAAGGTATGCGTTGACATGACGAAGAGTAAATCTAAAAACTACAAATGGTATTATCTTAAAAGAGTTAAAACGGGTACATGGGGTTGGGTAAAAGCAGAGTATATAAGACTTAAAACAACTTAAGTGAGGGTGCTACAGCTTACTGCTTTGCATTAGGCAGAATTATTGCCAAATGCAGAGATAGTATATAGGTATAACAGGGTGGAATCTACGAAAGAAAGGAGATGGTCTAACATGGGACGAATAGTATGGATTAACATATTAAAAAAAGTTCCTACACCGCAGAGGGCAAGCCCATAGGCAGAATAGGAACTCGTAAAAAACCACAACAATTATAGCATATTTGACTTAATGATGCTATAAAAATCAGCTAATCGGAAGGAGTAAGGTATGTTAAAGCAGGAAATCCGAAGAGTGCTGCATTCTCCATTTTTTTATGTATCTATTATTATACTTGTTTTTGCAGATTTTCCCGTCATGCTGGATCAATTTGAAATGTCCAATGAATTGACTTACCTTGTGGATGTTGGTTGGGGAATGGGCTATGGAAGTGTACTGTATCCATTGCTGTGTGTACTGACGACAGCGGAGAGTTATCTGATGGAATATCGATCCGGGTACCGATATTCCTCTATGTCCAGAACAAGCAAGACGAGATATGCGGTTACGAAGATGGCAGTGGCAATCGGCACAGGAGCAGCCATTGCAGTGCTGTCCCGTCTGCTCTTTTTGGGACTGACGGCATTGATCGTTTATAAGATACATGGACAGGTACTGGTTGGAGGTGAAGATACAATAGAAGCAATGAGTCGTACATCCTTGCTGGTGATGCAGAGAAAATATGTGCAGTATCTGATGTTATATATTTTGGAAGACAGCCTTTATGCCTCGATATTACCGGGGATTGCATTGATTGTTTCGTTGTTTGTAAAAAATCGGTATGTGGTGATGTTGTCTTCTTACATTTATTGTGAGGGGATGGACATGATCTTTATCACACTACAATGGTATTATGGTTCTCCCCTTGTATTGATGAGCACTGGGCGGGCATCCCTCCTGCCATACAAAGGACTGCCATTCCGAGTGATCATGGTACTTTTGTATTGGGTGGTCGAGATGGGAGTGTTTGTATACGGTGTACGTAAACAGACAGAGTGAGAGGAGATAAAAAGATGCGTTATATTTGCAGAGACTATTTTCAAAGGACAGTCTGTAGTGGACGTTTTGTGTTGCTAGTACTGCTTGTATGGATCTCTTTGTGCAGTTTCTTTAGAGAGTTTGTGGAGCAGTTATCTGAAATGCATTGTCGGGTGGGAGCGTTGGAGATCTTTCCGGCATGGGCGTTTTGCGGTGGGGGAGTGAGTACCTATTTTATATTATTCATTTTTTTGATATTGGCATATCCGCAATGGGATGGAGCGGTGAACCGTCTGGCCAGGCAGGGCAGAAAAATGTGGCTGTTATCGCAGTACTGTTATGTCATTATGACATCGGTGATCTATTATTTGGTTGTTACCGTTGGTTTTATTATCGCTTTATTTCCAGTGGTGGATTGGAAAAACAGATGGAGCAGTTTTTACTGGAAAGCAAGTGATCCGAAGACAGGTTTTGATTTTGAAACAGGATTAAAATATAATCTTCCCTGTACATACAGCCGCAAGATTATGAAAATCGGTACACCGTTGAAGGTGTGGGGGTTGACTTTTTTACTGGTAGTCTTGGCATCTATCTTTTTAGGGATGTTAGTAGTAACATTTAATATTTGGTTCCGGCGTGGTACGGGAACAATTTTAGGTATTTTTGTGCTTGTTTTTTATTATATCATGGATTGGATTCCTTTATTTTTTGATAACGAATTTGCACAGTTTGATGGGTATAAGCAGATACAGAACATGTTATGGCGGTTGGAACCGTATCTGAGCCCCTTGTACCAGACGGATGTGTATGGGTTGACATTGCGCAAGGCTCGGCCGGTGATGGAACGGGTAGAGATTGCTGCAGTCTACTATATAGTACTGGCCGTTGTTGTATTGGTGATGGGACTGAGGATGGTGCGCAAGGTGGATCTGAGTAAAGATTAACTGTGCGATGATATAGATTGATAGAAAGGTATGGTGATTACTGTGAACAACATCATGGTAAAAGTAGAGGGACTTAGCAAAGAGTTTCGGGGAGAAATGATTCTGCAAGATGTAAATATAACATTGGAGAGGGGTAAGATCTATGGCCTTGTAGGAATGAATGGAAGTGGTAAGACGGTATTTATGAAGTGCCTTTGCGGTTTCTTGAAGCCGACAACCGGAAAAGTTACGGTGGATGGCAAAGAAGTCGGGAAGGAGATTGACTTTCCACAAGATTTGGGCCTAATGATCGAAACACCGGGATTTATACCGTATATGTCAGGCAAGAGTAATCTGAAAAATCTTGCGCTGATACGCAATCAGATCGGAAACTACGAAATTGAGGAGGCTTTGCGGTCTGTAGGTCTTGATCCGAATTTAAAGAAACATGTATCAAAGTATTCACTTGGTATGCGTCAGCGTCTTGGAATTGCACAGGCGATCATGGAGAAACCACGGCTGTTGATCTTGGATGAGCCATTTAATGGGCTGGATGTACAAGGGGTTAAAGATATCAGAGAATTGCTGATGTCACTGCAGAAGCAGGGAGTGACGATATTGCTGGCATCGCATTACGATGAGGATATTCGTACGTTGTGCGAAGAGGTATATCTTGTAAGAGAGCATCGCATACGAAAGAAGGAAGAGAGCGATGGAGCGGAAAAATAGGATAGATCATTATAAAATTCAGAGTGTGCTGCTATGGTTTGGGATCTGTTTTTTGTTACAGATCCTCTTGCTTCTGATGCAGGAATTTCAGTACGATGGAGAACATTATCAGCCGTTATTGTATCTCTTTGGCAAGAAATATGGGAAGAATGCTTTTTATGCGACATCAGAAACCATGATGTTTCTGACGCAGTTGACATACTGTATCATGGTAATTCGCAGGATTGCAAAAAAAAGAGAAGAGAATGCATATATGATAATACCAAGGTATAAGAGCTTTCGAGCGTATTATGGAAGTGTATATCGAGAGTTGGTAGGGTACACTTTTTTGTATCAGACGGCAATTTTAACAGGGAGTATAGTGGGATATAGGCTTGTTTGGTACACTCATCATGTGCAGGCTTTTGACGAAAGACAGTTTTTGGGATCACAGGTATGTATGCTTATGGGAGAACTGTTTTTCGGAGCAATCATGTCGATTTTTATTCTGCGTTGGAATGCACTTCGTGGAGCGATAGTGATCTATCCGGGCATTCCAATGATTTCATACTACCTGGGAAGTTCATTGTCGGTTAAATGGAGTAATTTGCTGCCAGGAAACTGGCTGATGGCAGCGCGAAGCAATTTAGTTTCAAAGGGTGGATATTCGATGGCGGCTGCGTTATTTGTGGAACTGCTGTTGTTCGTGATATGCAGTTGTCTATTGGTCAATATGCGGCCAGGATTGGAAAGAAAGTGATCGTTTTTTAAATTTTATCAAGGAAATCTCTTAATATTATTGCATAAGTGAAATGTTGACAGCCAAGATTTAAGAAACGGCTGTCAAGATGTTTCACATCTTCTTCAATGATTGCACACGTAATTTTCATGATTTTTTAATAAAGTAATTTCCAACCAAACATCAAATTTTTAGGTTACAACATAACTTAAGCAAGTTGATGAAGTCTTAAAATTAGCGAATGAAATTTGAGACGACATCATTTGTAGACTGGAGGTTACTATGAAAATTACAGCAAAACGAATCAAAAAGAGGTGGATTGCAGGGGGAATTGTGATCGTGGCAGCAGCCGTTGGAATCACACTTTTTGTGAAAGCGAAAGGAAGCAAAGACACCGTAAATGCGGGTTCTGGGCAGCAATCGACAGTTCAACTGTCAAAGCAGGATTTGGTAGAGTCTATCAGCGCAACCGGAACTTTTGAGAGCGCAACGAACAAGAGTGTAACGTCGACAGCAACCAATCTAACAGTTAAAAAAGTTCTTGTGGCAGTAGGAGATACAGTACAAAAGGGAGATTCTCTCGTTAAATTTGATCAGAGCGATCTGGAAGATGCTTATGCAGATGCAAAAGACAACTTGTCCGACACGACAACCAGTGCGAATGCCGAGGTGACAAATGCGAAGAAACAGCTCAGTAATGCACAGACAACTTATTCAGACAGTAAGACATCAAGTGCAGCGGAAGTAAAGAAAACGAAGGCATCCCTGCAAACAATCAAAAAGACAATACGTTCGTTAAAAGATAAAATTAAGGCAGCAAAAGATGCTGCACGCAAAACAGCGTTACAACAGGAATTGTCACAGGCGCAGGAGCAGTTGACGCAGGCGCAGGAAAAATATGAACAGGCTGTCAGCAACCAGACCTCCGGTAATCGTCAAAATCAGTCTTCTGTGGATTCTGCCAAGACTGCAGTAGAACAGGCTGAGACAAATCGAACCAAGCAGATCAAAGAAGCACAGAAGCTGGTAAAGGAAGCAAAAGAGAATTTGGACAATTGTGCTGTTACAGCACCCGTATCCGGTACAGTAACCTCACTTTCTGTAGAGGAAGGCGATACGTATTCGGGAGGAACTTTATTACAGATTCAGGATACACAATCCTTTGTTATTACGACAAGTGTAGATGAGTATGATATCAGCGATGTTAAGGTGGGGCAGCGAGTAGTTATTTTGACGGATGCGACAGATAATGACGAGCTGGAGGGTAAAGTGACATTTGTGGCACCATCTACAGATAGCAGTGGCAGTACGTCAACAGAAGCACAGGGTCAGTCATCAGGTACAACTGCCAGTTCTAGTGACGGATACGAAGTAAAAATCAAGGTGACATCAAGTGACGACCGTATTAAGCTTGGAATGACAGCTAAATGCAGTATTGTCAAAAAAGAAGCGTCGGATGTTTACGCAGTACCATACGATGCGGTACACAGGGAAAATGGAGAAAGTTATATTTTGGTCAAAGATGGGGATTCTACCTCAAAAGTGACCGTAACAACCGGAATGGAGACAGATTATTATATTGAAGTGCAGGGCGATGATCTGCAGGAAGGATTGCAAGTAGTTATTCCAACAGATAAAACAGATTCCTCTTCGGATTCTAATAAGCAGAATAGCACCTTTGGTGGTTTCGGCGGAATGGGAGGCACACCTGACGGCAGTACAGGGAACAAAGGCGACCGTGGTGGCATGAATGGATCCAAGGGTGGATCCGGCGGAATGGGTGGACCGGGAGGCGGTCAGGCACCATCCAAATAGAATGGAGGATTAGCTATGGAGATAACAAAGAAAGCAAAGCAGCAGTTGACAGCAAGTCCAGCCATTATTGATCTGCAGGGAATCGTAAAACGTTTTTATATTGGTAAACCAAATGAACTTGAAATATTACATGGTATTGATCTGCAGGTACAGGAAGGACAGTTCGTATCTATTGTCGGAGAGTCCGGTTCCGGCAAATCGACATTAATGAATATTATTGGTGCTTTGGATCAGCCGACAGATGGTCAATATCTGCTTGATGGCGAATGTGTTGGTAATTTGAAAGATAAACAGTTGTCTGAGATCCGTAATCAAAAGATTGGGTTTGTATTTCAAACGTATAATCTGATCCCACGGACATCTGCACTTGCCAATGTAGAACTTCCGATGCTTTATGCGGGGGTGCCGCATGGGGAAAGGACACAGAGAGCGAAAGAGTTATTAGCGCTTGTTGGAATGCAGGATCGTATGTATCACAAACCGGATGAATTATCCGGCGGACAAAAACAGAGAACGGCCATAGCACGTGCTATGGCAAACAATCCGACATTGATCCTGGCGGATGAACCGACCGGAGCCTTAGATTCGGAAACGGGTCATCATATCATGGATTTATTTCACAAATTACACCGCGAGCAGGGGAAAACGATTGTCTTGATTACACATTCTAGAGAATTGGCAGAAGAAACGGAGAGAATCATTACACTGCGGGATGGCAGGATCGTGGATGATACCGGGAGTAATGGTGAGATAACGAATGACAGGGACGTGAATGATATCCGGGAACAAGGTGAAAGGAAGGCAGATACCGGGAAGCGAGGTGCGATATGCTGATCATAGAAAACATACGAATGGCGGTAGGTTCACTTCGAGCCGGTAAAATGCGTGCACTTTTAACAATGCTTGGAATCATTATTGGTATTGGTTCCGTTATAGCGATCATGACAGTCAGTTCCTCGTTGACGACATCCATTGCGGATTCTTTTCAGGAAATGGGAGCCAATAATATTACTGTTGGCGTAAAGCAGTCCAGTGAACAGGAGCAGGTTTCTGCGAATGGAATGCGATTTGGCACTTCTGGCAAAAGTGCGGGTCTGGAAGAGGACGATCGTATTACGGATGAAATGATCGAAGGTTTGCAGAAGCAGTATTCCGATCAAATTGATGCGATTGCACTAAGTGAATCGGTTGGAAGTGGCACAGCAGAGCGGGAGAGTGAATCTGCGAACATCACTATTACAGGAATAAATGAGCAATATTTTGCCAGCAGTAAAATTACATTATTAGCTGGCCGCAAGATTAAGAAAAAAGATCTGACCGGTAAGAAAAAGGTGATCATGGTCACCGATAAAGTAGTGGAAAATCTGTTTGATGGAGATAATTCTGCAGCACTGGCACAGAGCATAAGCCTAAATCTTGATGGCAGTTATGAAAAATATTATATTGTCGGTGTGTATAAATATGAGAGTGGCAGCGATGTCAGTGAATCTTCGGATGAGGATGTGACAACGGCGGCGTACATTCCGCTAACGACGGCAAAGGAACAGACACATGCGGATGAAGGCTATTCGCAGTTTACAGTGGTTACATCGACCAAAGTGGATAGTGTATCTGCTTTTGCAGAGCAGATCGAACAGTATTTTAAGCCATATTATGCAGCAAATGAAGACTACGAAGTGTCGACTTCGACGATGGAATCAATGACGGAGTCGATGACAGAAATGGTGCAGACAGTATCGATCGCCATTGCATTTATTGCAGGTATTTCTCTCTTGGTTGGAGGAATTGGAGTGATGAATATTATGCTCGTGTCCGTCACGGAACGAACGCGTGAGATCGGGACACGGAAAGCACTTGGGGCGAAAAACAGTTCCATTCGATTACAATTTATTATTGAGTCCGTACTTTTGTGTTTGATCGGCGGCATATTAGAAATTGTTGTAGGTCTGATCCTTGGTGCGATAGCGGCATCTATTCTGGGATATTCTGCAACGGCACCGGTAGGGGCAATGATCATATCTGTAGTATTTTCGATGGTGATCGGCATTTTCTTCGGCTATTATCCGGCAGGGAAAGCGGCAAAGCTGGATCCGATCGAAGCACTGCGTTACGAATAAGAGAAGAGAAACGCTGCAGGGCACTGTATCATATCTTTATAAGCAAGATGAGAGGCTGGGGAATCTACTCCGGCCTCTTGCACTATGCTAATTGCCACATTGAGCCGATATAACCAATATAGTGAATCATCAGTTCTGATTTGTAGTGCTGATTAGATTGCAGATCAAGGAGGGAGTGCAATGAATCAAGTTAGTTTTGGAAACGGAGTTCCAACAAGGACACAGGTGGCAGTGCATTCTGTAGGTGCGCAGAGTACAGATGGTGAATCGTCAGAAGCAGTCGCAGCATCTGATACGATGACGCAGAGTGCTGCGGAGATGGGTTATGCACAAGATGCGGGACAGATGTCTGCTACGGCAAAGAGGACATCGACAGAGAAACAGGCGGCAAGTGTGGAAATTTCAGAAGAGGGATGGAATGCGATAGAAGATTATAATCAAAGTGCGATTGAGTATTCCATGCAATTGTTAGAACGCTTGAAAGAGAGCCGTCAAAACAGTAAGTCTACAAATACAAAAACAACAAAGCAGCCGGTTAATTATAGCTTTCGCAAAGTGTCAGCAGCGATTGCACGAGCAAAAAACGTGAATCAGGCGAGCAATGCGCTTACCTCTGCCAATTCTGCGCTATCCGCATTGCGACGCAAATCTGCTTCCGGTCAATATAATGACGACGAATTGCAGATTGCCATAAACCATGCCAAAAAGATGGTACGCGTTGCCCGCAAAAAAGTGCAGAATATACGGCGTGAATCGCAGATGGAAAGTGATGATAAAGGAACAGTGCATCGGAAGCAAAACGAAACCGGACAGAAGATAGTGCGACGTCGCAAACAGGCAGATGAAAAAGAAGATGCACTGCAGGAATTACAACTTCTGAAAAAGCAGATGAAAACGCGCAGGGAGCAGGAAAAATATTCACATCGAAGGTACGAGGGACAGAATTTAATGAGTGCCGACATGGAATATTTGCAGAAAATGATACGTTTACTGAAAAACGAAGGATTTGGAACGATTAATGCCACTTCTGATCTGATGTTTGCAGATGAGCAGACGGGAACGATAACGTACTCTACTACTGCAGCAGCGACAACGACAAGTACAGGGGAGGGTGCAGCATCTGCGACAGTGGAAGCACCGGCAAGCGCAGAATAGGGTGATCCACTATGAACAACAGACGTTTCAAATGGTAAGTGAATAAAATTAATGCTATATGTGAAAAAAATTAATTTTAAGTGTTGACAAATCGATTTTAAAGTGCTAATCTTTGTTTCAACAAAAACAAAATCGTTGAACAGAACAAGGTTTTTCGGATCCCTCGTATTGCAGAGAGCTGTCGGTTGGTGCGAGACAGTATACCGAACGGAAAGCTATCCTCTGCGAGATGTGCACTGAAATTTCTGGCTTAGTCAGATACGGTAAGTGTCACCGGGTTCTCCCGTTATAGAGAAGCTTATTGAAAATATGTGGTCGATTTATGGGACACATATCGTGATAAGAGTAAGAGGTCATTTTGATGTGACAAATGAAGTGGTACCGCGGAAGTATATAAGCTTTCGTCTTTGTGTAAAGATACATAGAGATCTTTATATGAAGACGAAAGCTTTTTTTCACTTTATGGGTCACATCGTCAAATCCATGTGAAAGCGTCATGGATCTGTAATACTTTGTTTTACGCTTTAGAAATGGAGGAAAGAAATGAATGGATTAGTTATTGTTTTAATCAGCATTGTTGCATTAGGTGCCGGTTATCTGCTGTACGGAAGATGGCTTGCGCGCAAATGGGGAATTGATGAGAATGCACAGACACCCGCTAAAAAGTTTGAGGATGGTCAGGACTTTGTCCCATCTTCAAAGTTTACTGTATTTTCGCATCAGTTTTCTTCGATCGCAGGTGCAGGCCCTGTGACGGGACCAATTTTAGCATCTGTTTTCGGATGGGTTCCGGTGCTTTTGTGGCTGATCGTCGGAGGTCTCTTCTTCGGTGCGGTACAGGATTTCGGTGCTTTGTATGCATCTGTTAAGAATGAAGGTAAATCGATGGGCATGATCATCGAGAAATACATAGGTAAAGCAGGAAGAAAGTTGTTTATGCTGTTTTGCTGGCTGTTTACTTTGCTAGTCATTGCCGCCTTTACGGATATGGTCGCCGGTACTTTCGTAGGAAAGGGAGCAAAAGACCTTACACAGGTATCTGCTTATGCACATTCTTCTGCAGCATCTATTTCAATGCTTTTCATCTTAGTGGCAGTTCTTTTTGGTCTGCTTCAGAAAAAAGTAGGAGATATGCCGGAGTGGTCAAGAGCAGTGGTAGCAATTGCAATGCTCGTAGCAATGTTTGCGATTGGTATGAAACTTCCAATGTATGCAACTAAATCCACTTGGATCTACATCATCATGGCATACTTGTTCTTAGCTTCCATCATGCCGATGTGGCTTTTGATGCAGCCTAGAGATTATATGACAACATTTATGCTGTTAGGTATGATCATTGGTGCTGTTGTTGGTGTTGTTGTAGCACATCCGGCAATGAAGTTAAATGCGTATAACGGCTTTGTTGTAGGACAGGGGCCGGCAAAGAGCTATTTATTCCCAACTTTGTTTGTTACGATTGCCTGTGGAGCGGTATCCGGATTCCATAGCTTGGTATCCTCAGAAACATCTTCTAAGACAGTAAGTAATGAAAAAGATATGCCGATGATCGGTTATGGCGCCATGGTAGTAGAATCATTACTCGGTGTTGTTGCTTTGGTTGTCGTTGGTGCAGTAGCTGTTAATGGAACAAAACCAGAAGGTACACCATTTGCTATCTTCTCAGCAGGTGTCGCAGGATTCTTAGAAAAATTTGGTATTCCGGTACAGATCGCAACGGTATTTATGACAATGTGCGTATCTGCGTTGGCATTGACTTCATTGGATTCCGTTGCTCGAATCGGTAGAATGTCTTTTCAAGAATTATTCTTAGGAGATACGACAGATCCGGAGAAAATGACACCGGTACAGCGTGTACTTACAAATAAATATTTTGCAACAGTAATTACATTGTTCTTTGGTTACTTATTAACACTTGGTGGATACAACAATGTATGGCCACTCTTTGGTTCAGCAAACCAGTTGCTTGCTGCCTTGGTATTGATCGCACTTGCAGTATTCTTAAAAACAACAGGTCGTACCGGATGGACTTTGTATATCCCAATGTTTGCTATGTTAGCAGTAACATTTACGGCATTGGTTCAGAAGTTTATCGCATTAGTACAGAATGTATCTGCTGGTCAGGCTACATTCTTAGTAGATGGTTTGCAGTTGATCGTAGCGATCCTGTTGATGGTACTTGGTGTATTAGTAGCATTTAGCTGCTTGAAGAAGCTCTTCACTGCTAAGAAATCAGCAGAGGCGTAAGGAGTTAGCCAAGCGATTACTAGAGACTTTGGATTATGTGATAAACTTATAGGTTAATGAAAGAGAGTTTGTTATATGTCGCTGGAAAGACAATATAACAAACTCTTTTTTTTCTTTATAGGATTAAGGTGTCAAAAGGTGGTTTTCTCCAATTTTCTATAAAATAGAAAAATCCAATCCCAAAATATTCCGATAATTTACGGCTAAAGTAGGACGAAACATTTAAATATGATGCTATTTTCAAGATTCATTCCCATACAGTACGTTAAATTAAGACGAACTTTTATTCAAAAAGACCTTTTGACACCTTAATCATTAATAGAAAATTGCTGTTATGTAGCGTGACATCGCCAAGAATTGCTTTAGCAATTCTTGCAAAGCAAAGCGCTGGCTTTGCTTTTTTATAAACTGATTGATCAAAATATAGAAAATAAAAACAAAAAAATATTGTGAGATATGTACAAAATTAATGCATGAGAATGTGAAAAATGTCAATAGTAATCCTCGGTCAAAAATGATATACTGCAACATACGAAACAATAAATGTAGCATATTTTAGGGAAGAGGAGATTATTATATGGCAATGAAAATGAAGAAATATGAGGAACTGGAACTACGAGACGACTTTATGTTTAGTCGGATCATGAGCAATCCTAAATTTGTGAAACCGCTTTTGGAGACGATCTTAGGTGTAAAGATACGAAAGATCGTATATCCGCAAACACAGAAAACCATTGATCTGTCCCTACAGGCGAAAGGGATTCGGCTGGATGTATATGTGGAGGATGATCAGAACACAGTATTCAATCTAGAAATGCAGACATCTGATGGCGCAAACCTGCCGAAGAGGATGCGCTATTACCAGGGGATGATAGATCTTAATATATTGGATAAAGGTCAGGATTATACGACATTAAAGAAAAGTTACGTAATCTTCATCTGCACATTTGATCCATTCGGAGAAGGTCGGCATATTTACACATTTTGTAATACATGTCAGGAAAATACAGCATTGACATTAGACGATGACGCAGTTAAGATAATCTTAAGTACAAAGGGAACAATGGACGATGTGAGTCCCGAAATGAAACGGATTTTGGATTATATTGATGGAAAAGGTGCGTCGGACAAATTTACAGAGGAGTTGGAAGAAGCAGTGTGTTCGGCCCGCCAAAACGAGAGATGGAGGTTGGATTATATGACATTAGAATATGAATACCGTCAGCGCTACCTAGAGGGAAAGGAAGAAGGCCGAGAAGAAGGTCGTGCGGAAGGCCGAGAAAGAACGATTCAAAAGCTACATGAACGTGGTGAAAGTATTGCATCTATTGCGGATATTGTAGAGTTGAATGAAGAAGAGGTTAAGCGTGTAATATCTAAATTGAAACTGTAAGGTATAAGAACTATAATGTACCCTATTAAGTGGACATGTGAAAAAGGAATCAAATCCTATAAAGTAGACACATGGTTAAAGGCAATAAATTAATAAAACTTCTCGTTTCCTATAATTTCTAAAATGGAGCAAAAGAACTAAATTTCTCTAACAGGCGGTTTTTTATTGTTTGGTGGTAATAACGTATTATAATGCAAGAGATGATGGCAACGGAGAGATCCGTGGCATTCGTGGTGGTCAATATATGAAGGATTTGCGTACAGAAAAGGGGATTATTATGAGTAAAAATATAAAAGTTACAATGACAGCAATATTTTCCATGTGTATTCTTTTGGTGGCAGCTGCAGGAGTAAAAGCGGACAGCAACTTGCAACAAAAGACAGTGCATATATTGACAAAGCAGGAAAAGGAACAAAAACAGGAGTTACAACAAATAAAAAAAGAACTTACGAATCACTCAAAATCGTATCAGAAAAATGATACAGAAGGAGAGACGGTTGAAGAACAAGAAAGTGCTTTGGGAAAAGAACAGTACGATTACAGTAAGGCGTTTCGGGTACAGTTAGTAGATGATCTGATGATTACAGCATATAAGAAAAAGGGGAAAAATATCGACAAACTATTTGGTGATACTTACGAATGGTATGTTCCCTCCACAACGAAATCAGGGCGTGCAGGAATTACAATGTTGCAGAAAGTGAACGGCAAATATCAATGGATGTCAGAGTCAGACGATGGGGAGATTGGTCAAACCGTTTTAGATAAAGACAAAGTTGCGTCGGTGGTTGCTAAAGTAATCAGCGCAAAGAATACGATAAAAGATATTTGTTTGTTAAGAAATGATTTGTATTATTTAAATATGATATATGTAAAATGTGCAAAAGAAAGTTATATGATACCTTTTGCAGATGCACCGGATGTGTTTAATGCTGAAGTTGGGAAAAAGGGACTTGTTAATGGAAAAGTATATACAACAAAAGAATTTATGAGTCTTATGAATACCATGTTTGATGAACAATTGTTGTTGAATGCAGATCCCGATACTTCCGGGAATGCATTACCCTATAGACAAAAATCTTCAAAATATATGGGATTTGTTATTTTGTTTCTTATTTGCGGCGGTGCGGCTATCATTGGATGCAGATTATTTGACAGACGGTATACAAGGTGATACATTAAAATATAAGGCATATCGGTTACAAGCACAGGTCTATATGTAGCAGTAGATAAAAGGGAGAGCAAAGTTTCAGATTACAAAGTAGCAATTTATCAAGTACAGTTAAAATAGTGATTGCAAGGAGGGGGATTATGAAAAGAGCAGGTTATATTATTACACTAATGATCGCATTTTGGATGGTAGCAGGGGGATTGTTTTTTGCACAAAGTGTACAGGCAAAAGTAGTCTCTGGAAGCTGTGGTGGTGAGACAAAATACCGCTATGACAGCAAATCGAAGAAGCTGGAACTTTATGGACGGGGAGTTGTGTCGCAAACCATTCGTGTAGATGAACAACTTAGCCGTAAAAACAGATACTTTCAGGTGAAAAAATTAGTGATACGACAGGGGATTACAGCAATCAAAGATTCTTCGGTTCTTCAATATGCGTCCGAAGAAGAAAGAGGAATATCGGATGATTATGAGCCCGGCTGGGGTTTTGATGTGTGGAGAGGTCTGGGTGATGCAACTGAAAAATTATATGTGGAATTACCGGAAGGATTCACCACGATTACAGCCAACATGTTTGGTGATATACAGGTAAGGGAAATCTATATTCCGGCAAGTGTGACAAAAATTGAAGAAGGGGCATTTGGGGCACAGATTTATCTTACAAGTATTCGAGTCTCTTTTAACAACTCAAAGTACAGATCGCAAAATGGTGTTTTATATAATAAGAAAATGACAACACTTATCTGTTATCCGATGGGAAAGGAAGGTCGAACCTTCGTTGTTCCTGATACTGTTCGTCAGACAGCACCACTATCATTTAAGGGAAATTATTATTTGAAAAAAATTGTCTTACCGAAGAACTTATACAAATTAGGAGAAGGAAGTTTCTTTGATTGTATTTTACTTAAGGATGTGAATTTGGAGACACTTAATCATCTGGAGCGAATTTCAGATTATTACAACAAGTCTGATGTGCGAGTGATACATTATTATGATTCGGAGAATGAAGATCCTTATGATCGCTATGTGAATGGCGTGGACTATTTTGCGTTAGATCATGATGAGGGACAATTCGATGGATATTTGAAGAGATATGGAACTTTTGCAGGGACAGGAATTACGAGTTTTCGTATGCCGTCAAACTTACAATATATCGCACCGGAGACATTTAGAAATTGTGAGCAGTTGAAAACATTTTATATTGGCAAAGCATTTCACGGAAAGATCAATTATGGCGAAGAAGGAGATCCGGATACGCTGTTTTTGTATTATGCACCGATCAGATTGATCCAGATTGATAAGGAGAATACGTCATATCAGTTGCAAAACGAAATTTTATATACGAGGGATGGTCACATTCTTTGCCAAGCACTCAAAAATGACAATGCAGATTCTCAATTGACAATTCCATCCTGTGTGACGGAGATTGCGGATGGTGCCTTTTATCGTAATAGTGAGTTTGGGGCGATTGAAGTGAAGGGGAGTCTTGAAAGAATTGGAATCTCGGCCTTTGCTTGCGCTGATGTCGGTAGTTTTTATGTGAAAGGTGGGGTAAACTATTTGGATCGCGGAAGCTTTTATCAGAGTGCTATTTCCGAATGGCGATGTCATGGAGGGGTGAAAAAGTACGAGAAAAGTGCATTTCAGGATGTTGATGCAACAAACGGATATGCGATAGATATGAATGCAATAACAAAATTATATCAAGAACTCTTATATGTGAATGCTACAACGGATTTGAGTTATTGGGTGAAGACAATCTGGAACTGGATCATAATGTAATGGGAATATCATGTAAGATTTGAGGACAAAAGAAGTGAGGGATAATGATGTTAAAAAAATAAATTATTTTGTCAGGATTTTGCCGCGCGATTCGTTATATATTATTGAAGCAGTTGAATTGATTACTCGAAAAGTGCTATGCTGTCAAAGAATAAGAGTATCATTAGTGGAGATGAGACAGTAAAGTATTTTTAGAATTTTTTTCAAATCATTTTAATTTATTAAAATAAAATGAACCTTTTGGGCTTTTAAATAGTCTAATATATAAAAGGGAATATTTTGGCAGGGTTCAAATCATTTGTCGAATAATACGAGGGGGTATAGAAATGGTGAAGGTTGCAGTATGGGATACTGATGAAAATTATTTAAGAAAGGAGAAAAGACTTGTAGATCAATATATGCGGGTACATGGTTATCAATACTGCATAGAATCTCCTGCATCTGAGGTGGATTTAATGATTATCGGAGATGCTTACCGCATTATTTTCGTGACAGCATGTCAGGGAGTGCATGTTGATGAAACTAAAATAAACGCAATGCAGAATATCATAAAAGGTGATGCTATGTGGGATAAGCGGATAGTTAGATGTATGGACGATTTTATGCAGAGATTTATTGAGAAAACTTCAAAATTACAATTTGCTTTTGTGGAAGGTAATAAGAAGATATATCCTAGCGATATAGTATATATTGAGAGTTGTTTACATAGAGTGATATTTCACATCAAAAATGTATCGAAAACATACTCTATGTATCAGAAATTAGATAGAACTGAAGAAATATTGTGCATGTATGGATTTTGTCGCATTCATAAAAGTTTTCTTGTCAACATGAGATATGTCGAGAGTATTCAGCGATATTCGGCGAGATTGACGGATGGAATTAGCATTCAAAAAGAACTCAGTGTTTCACAAAGTAAATATAATAAGGTACAAGAGGAGTATGCGAAATATTATGGTATATAGCAGAGAGGATAAATTATTGTTGCAACTTTTAAATTCTGCATTTTATTTTTGAATTCTGCAATAGTTATAGATATATTCCTCAGAGTATGTAAAATAAAGACAGATGCCATGAGGGTGAGCTTGTTTAGAATATCAATGCAGTTTTAACTGTGAAATCGGTGACCAATTCGTTTCCGACTACATCAGTGTCCTTTACAGGGACTTCAAATGGAAAGGCAATGAAATATAAAAATGCTATACCACTTGCAAAACAGAAAATAAAATTTAGAGGGACTGTAACAAAGTACACTGCTTTTACAATTAAAGCACAGGTGAAAGGATAATAAAGATTATGAGAGTATTTCACAAAAATTATTTGATATATTGTATATTATTAATTCTTACATTATGCATTACAGGCTGTCAAAAAGCGCCGAAGCGAGACAAAGATACAACGGATAAAGTTGATTTATCTTCGGACAAGTTAGTGCCTGTACAAGAAGCAAAGCGACAGACTTTGAAGTTGCAGGGGATTAATATGGATGGGCTGCAATTTCCTAAAATGATTATGTTTCCAGACGTGCAAGAGATCTCGGAGATAAAACTCACCCCTTGGTATACCCAAAATGATAATGATCTAAAAAAAGTGATCCAATCGTTATGGAGTGATTATGATACTGTGGATTGGGAGAAAATTCAAGAACAGGATTTTCCAAACGACAATATTCCAAATTATTATGGGAAGGAAAAAAGTGATAAGAAAACCGGAAAAACATATTCTTATAGTTCTATGGGATTTTTCTGTGGAAATTCATTGGGAGATGAACCTGAGCCATCAATTGATAACTGTGTGAAAAAATATAATTTTGAATGGGGAGAGGTCGCATCAAAGCAGGACAAATATGCTCTACAAGACGGTGAACTTTCGGTATTAGATGCAGTTACATATACAGAAGGTCTCTTTAATAAACATATGCGGTCGTTTGAGAAGGAAAAGTTTACTTATAAAGTACAACATTTGTATGTCATGAAAGTACCTGATCAAGAGTATTATAGCTACAGCATGGTGATCGGACGGCTATATAATGGAATGGTAGTGGATACAAGCTCCGATTTTTTATTAGACAATATGTAATGACCTCCACTTTGTAACTTCGTGGATTTACCTGTATACTA
>OLRQ01000433.1_pt1 | contig 44818 bp, 33 predicted proteins | sample 1671971 | NCBI WGS metagenome assembly OLRQ01 (sample SAMEA3136631, study PRJEB25190) | human gut metagenome | biome: human gut; feature: human-associated habitat; material: faeces | place: Austria | collected 2013
CGTGCGCATCGGCGCCTGCATGCACGTGACCACCGAGACGGCGAACCTCATGCGCGCGCTGGCGGCCTCGGGCGCCGAGGTGGCGCTGTGCGCCAGCAACCCGCTTTCCACCCAAGACGACACCGCCGCCTCGCTCGTACGCGACTTCGGCATCAAGGTGTTCGCCGTCACCGGCGAGGACATGGACACCTACCGCCGCCACATCGACGCGGTCATCGCCACGAACCCGCAGATCATCATGGACGACGGCGCCGACCTGGACACCGCGCTGCACACCACCCACATTGACAAGCTGGAAGGCGTCATCGGCGGCACCGAGGAAACCACCACGGGCGTGGTGCGCCTTGCGTCCATGGCGAAGGAGGGCACGCTGGGCTACCCCGTGTTCAACGTCAACGACGCGAACACGAAGCACTGCTTCGACAACCACTACGGCACGGGCCAGTCCACGCTCGACGGCATCGTGCGCGCCACGAACCGGCTTTTGTGCGGGCGCACCATCGTGATCTCGGGCTACGGCTACTGCGGCAGCGGGCTCGCCCTGCGCGCCAAGGGCATGGGCATGCGCGTGATCGTGTGCGAGGTGGACCCGCTCAAGGCGCTGGAGGCGCACATGGAGGGCTACGAGGTCATGCCCGCCGCCGAGGCGGCGCGCTTCGCCGACGTGTGGGTGACGGTGACGGGCAACTGCAAGGTGGTGGACGCGCCCGCGTTCGAGAACATGAAGGACGGCGCCATCGTGTGCAACTCCGGGCACTTCGACAGCGAGATCAACCTGGAGTGGCTGCGCGAGCACGCCGTGAAGGTGGAGGAGATCAAGCCGCTCGTGGAGGAGTACACGCTTGCCGACGGGCGCACGGTCATCGTGCTTGCGCAGGGGCGCCTCGTGAATCTGAGCTGCGCCGAGGGGCACCCGGCGTCCGTCATGGACATGAGCTTCGCGAACCAGGCGCTCGCTGCCGAGTACCTCTTCCAGCATGCGGGCGAGCTGGAGAACAAGGTGTACGACGTGCCCGCCGCCATCGACGACGGCGTGGCGCGCGTGAAGCTGGAGACTCTGGGCGTGAAGATAGACACCCTCACCGAGGAGCAGATCGCCTACATGAACAGCTGGAACTTTTAAAGTGTATACAAGGGTGTATAGTTCATACTAGGGGTGGTGCTGTGATTGGCTTTCCTAAATTCAATTCCGGTTTTTTAGCCTCCTTACTACCAGAGGAAGTGTTTTCTTCAGAATACCTGGGGTCTTTTTACGGTTTTCCTCTTATTGGGAAAGAAAAGGAAATATCACGAAGTTTTTCTTCTAAACGCCTGAAAGAGTTTTCCGTTGGGCGCAAATGTGCTCGCAACGCTCTCTCGCATCTGGGCTTCAATGACCCTCCTATCCTCATCGGTACCAACCGAGAACCGATTTGGCCCAAAAACATATGCGGGAGCATTACGCATTGCAGAGGATATGCCGCTGCCGCAGTCACCTCAGATTACCGATTTCGAACTATCGGGATTGACGCCGAGCCGAATAACCCCATTGAATCAGAGATATACAGTTTGATAATGAGCAAGAAGGAGATAAAACAGGTGGGTGAGCTTACCTGCAGTCAGCCAAATATATCTTGGGATAGGCTGACTTTCAGCGCGAAAGAATCTGTCTACAAGGCATGGTTTCCAACGTATGGGAAGTGGCTCGATTTCACTGATTGCGAGGTCATGTTTTATCTGGATTCACATCGTCCCAACAACCAACCCAAAGAACTGGTTGTTGGGCGCTACCATGCCCAACTGCTTAAATCAAAAAGATCATATTCCTGCAACGGACAATGGGCATTTGTGCCATTTTTCAATCTCCTCATAACGACAACAGCAGGCTCTTTGACGGAATCTTGATTCGATACGTCACTCCGTATTATAACTGTCGACATTCGCAGTTTAGCGCAAGTCGCAGATTTCACCCTCAGATTAAAGTCGCGCTTTGTACTTCGTTCATCAGGACTATCGCTTGGCTCTTTGCATCATAATGCAATTCATTTCTTTCTTGTTAAAGCTTGTCGAAAAGGATATCGAGTTAAACTCCCGCTCGATATTCCGTTCCAGCTTCATGCCAAAGACCGAAAAGTAGCAGAATCGCTCCAACAACCTTTAAGACAAAATATTGGATATTTATGCATTGTGCTGCAGCATGACGCCCAAGGGGTTGTTGTGGCGTAAGCAAAATCTCCCGCAACAACCCTAAACACTTGCGAACCGATAGACCGAGCGAGAATCTTCCGTCAGTTTAGCGGTGACGATGCATTACCCATCCGTCTCGTAGAGCACCCCAAGATCGACAGTCTGCGGAGCACCATTGTCGAACCAGACAGAATTTTGACTTTTCAAGTCGGGACGCTATGTGGTCAAACATGACATCATGCTCCGTCAGAGAGGAGGTGGCTGTATGCAAGACGTAAGGAATGCGCTCGGCAAGCTCGTCTGTCGGGCAGATAGAAAGCTGCGTCGCGTAGAAATAGTACGCAAGGGCCAGCTTACCGTGCTTACGTTCGAGAGCAATGGGACTATGCGCATAACGAATTTGCCCAAAACGTAGCACATCTTTGAGGATGTAAATAAATACCCGCCGATCCGCCAGACGGACAGGAGCCAAACGTCCTGCCCGTCCTTTTTTGCGCTTTCGGCCGGTTGCTCCTGCGGGTCTGAACCGAAGGAGCAATATATGGCCCGATTTTACGAAAGCAGGAACATTGACGACTCCCAAGCCCAATATCGCATTGTGGTGAGGACGCCCGACGGCAAACGAACCGAGATAAATCTGCCCAGGCAAGTATTCGAGGGCATAGAGGAACTTCAGCGTGAGTTCTGGCGAACGGAGCGCCGCGAGACAAGACACTCACTACACTTGGCGTCGATGGACGAAGCCTCTCTTGCCCCTAACAATCCCGAAAAAGACCCAGAGTTAATCTTTATGGAGAAACTGGAATCCGAAGCGCTGTTTCAAGCGTTCCAGCAGATACCCGCCGCACAACGCAGGCGTTTTCTGATGAGGCACTTGCTTGGTATGCCCACGGCGAAGATAGCCGAAGTAGAGAGGTGCTCCGATCGCGCAGTGAGACGCAGCATCAGTCTTGCGCGAGAGAACCTGAAAGAGATTCTCTCTTCCGGTTTCTAGTGTTTTTCTCCGTGCGGGGTTCCGTTTCGCCCACCTAGCTGTCCGTCTCTATGAGGGAGGAAATCCCTCGATGGAACCTTGACAGCCCCATACCCGCCCGCCCTTGCAAGGTCAAGAGCGCGCCACGCCATGAGGGGCCTCGTGGGCGAGCGGGAGCCGCGGAAGCGGCGTTTCAGGCGGCCGCGGGTCGGACGACCCCGACTCTCGGCCGCAGTTACATATCGAAACGAAGGAGGTGCCTCATGGACGACCATCCGCGCAGGGGCGATGTGTTTTTCGCTTTCCTCGACCCCGTTCTGGGATGCGAGCAGGGAGGCACGCGTCCCGTCCTCGTCGTGCAAAACGATGCGGGCAACAGGCGCAGCAAAACTATCATCGTCGCCGCCATAACCGGCAAGCCCAAGGCGAACCTCCCCGTGCACGTACCCGTGCCCGCGTCGGCCGGGCTCAGGGAGGGCTCGGTCGCCCTCCTGGAGCAGCTGCGCACCATCGACAAGCTGCGCCTGCGCGGGAGGGCGGGGCACATCGGCGCCGAGCAGATGAGGCTTGTGGACGCTGCACTCGCCGTGAGCCTGGGGCTCAAAGGGCCGGGAGACGACTTCATGCTGCTCACGCTGTGCAGGAAGTGCCATCAGACGTTCTGCGACTCGGACGACTACCTGGTGTGGCGCGCGGACTTCGAGCAGGAGCAACGCGAGCCCTGCACCATCTGCAATACCCGCACAGGCTACGACTACAAGGTCGTGAGGAGATGACCGCGCGGCCTTTCGTCCCTTGTCAAGCATGCGATGCGGAAAATCGCATCGTTTCGCGCTCTGCCGAAATGGCTCATTATGAGCGTCGCGCGGAGGCGGCGTTTGACGACGAGGCGCTTTGCGGGGCCGACCCTGGCGGGCTGTTCCTGCCCGCGCTCGAACCGTACCCCTACATGATGACCCCCTGCCAGATAGCCGAGTTCACGGGCCTCACGTCGCAGGGCGTGAGGAAGCTGTTGGCGGCGGGCGAGATGCGCGGGGTCAAGTTCGGGTCGAAGTGGCTGGTTCCCAAGCTCTGCCTCCTGCGCTATCTGAACAGGCGCGAAGATGGAGGAGAGAATGACGAAGACGCTCAAATGCGACAAGCCCGTGGATCTCGATGAGGCGAGGAAGGCGAAGGGGCTTCCCCGCAGGAAGCGCGACGACCCGAAAGCGACCGCCTACGAACTGCGCATCAGAGTGCCCACCGAGTTCCAGGGGGTCATGGGGCGCAAGAAGCTGTCGCGGACGGTGTTCGCCCGCAACAAGCGCGAAGAACTCAGGGCGCGCATCGCCGAGTTCGAGGAAGATGCCAACAGAATGCTTGAAGATAGGACGACGGGGGTGGGCATTGGGGCGCAAGACGTTTCACCGCTGAGTCCCGCAACGCCTTTCGGAGAGTACGTTGAGCGTTACATTGCGCTCCGCAGCAATGGGGCCATAGGAAGGCAAACCCTAGCCAACGAGCGGCGATACGCCGAGTACCTGCGTGAGGTAATAGGGCTTATCCCCCTTCGCGATTTGACGGCGATGGACGTGGAGCGATGCCTGCTTCAGGTGCCCGAGATTTCGCGGCGGTGGGCAAACGAGCGCGTGGAGGAATGGAAAAGGAAACGCGAGCAGGCGGTGCGCGAGGGGAATCGGCGGAAGAAGAAGCCGCTCGGCTCCCCGCGCGTTGCCGGGCCCGATATGCAGCACAAAATCCTCAAATTCTGCCGCGAGATCCTCAACGACGCGCTGGATAGGGAGCTCGTGCAGAAGAACGTGGCGAAGGCGCGCTTCCTCTCCAAGAACTTCAAGAAGAGCCGCCCGCTCATCGACCCTCTCATGGAGGAGGATGCGGCGCGGTTCCTCCATGAAGTGAAGGCGCTTCCCCTGTCGCCTTTCAAGGTGGCGTGCCTCGCCCTTTTCTCCAGCGGGATGCGCCCCGAGGAAGCACTCGCTTTGAAGATGGGCGGCGTCAACGTCGGCGGCGTCCCTTCGGCGAGAATCACCGGGTCGCTCGAACACGGGACGGCGGAAATCGTTGAGTATACGAAGTCCGATTCGTCGTACCGCACGGTTCCTATCGACGATTACACCTCCCGCGAGATAGGCAGATGGATAGAGGAGAAGAGCAGACGCCTGCGCGCCATGGGCATCAGGCCCGGCCCAAGCACGCCTCTCGTGGGAGAACTTGACAAGCCCCTCACCTACAACGTGTTCAAGAAGCAGTGGCAAAGGTTCGTGGAGAAGGTGGGGTTCGAGGGCGTGCGCCCCTACGCGCTGCGGCATACGTTCGCCACCATCAACCTCGCTCGCGGCGAGAACATCAAGACCATCTCCGTCATCCTCGGACACGCGTCGCCGTCCTATACGCTCGACCTCTATGTGGGCTACATCCCCTCGACAAGCAGGGAGCTATCCAACAGGTACGTCTCACGGCTCGAATCGCTGCCGCAGGCCGCATAGTTTTGGAACTTTTGTATTCCGCTGCGTTTTGCTTGGGATGCGTTATAATTCAAGCGCTGCGTTTAGTCAGCGAATGAATTGCGGGCGTCGCCAAGTGGTAAGGCCCAGGCTTCCCAAGCCTGTACCGCGGGTTCGAGTCCCGTCGCCCGCTCCAGCAATCAACGAAGGGCATCGGCGTTTGTCGGTGCCCTTCGATTTTTCTCTTGCAGATGTCCAGTTTTGAAAACAGTTGAAATTTGACGAACTTTTTGACGAACTTCTCGCCATGCGCTAAACTCTAAAAGCGATTTTGCAGGTGACGAGCGGTTTTCTCGGAAATGGAGCTCGGGATGGAAATAGCTTCCCAAGCTTTCATTCGCGGGTTCGAGTCCCGTCACCCGCTCCAGGTATATGCAAGCCGCCGATGGGTTTCTGCCGGCGGCTTTTTTATTTCGTGGGAAATGCTCTTCGGGTCCTGTTGTCGTACGATCCGTCTACGTCGTGTCGAATGAGGCGGGGTGTTTTGCTCCGTGCTTTAGTTTCCGACTTTCGCGTTCCGGGGCACAACTTCAAAGGAATGTACGTGCCGTTTTTAAGCGTGGGCGATATTCGGCAGTCTTAGATCGTGGTCTTCGGTAGGAACGGATGCAACATGCTGCTCGTCGAAAGCCGCTCCTATGATTGCGGTATCGCTCCTTGTTTTAGAGAGGAAGGAATCGTAATTCCCTCCGCCGTATCCGAGCCTCATCAGCGAATCGTCGAATGCAACCATGGGAATTACGGCGAAGTCCACCTCTTCAGGAAATACCGCAGGATAGTTTTTCACGGCCACGTCGTTCGTTGCATAAGCCCTGATGGGACTTATGATGAAAGGGACTTCTTGCGCGCGGTACTGTTCATAGGAAACAGATCGCATAATCATTGAGGGGCGTACAGGCGGTTTGTTGCGCTCCGGTTTGCCTCGCTGTTGATTGCCTTGCTCGTCTTCGTCTTGCTGCTCGGCTTTGCTCATGCAGGGGAAGGCCACGCGTGCGCCGCATTCGTAGGCGTATTCGATGAAACCTCCCAGATCGACCTCGCTGTTCATTGCGACGTACACAGCGACAGTCGGGTGAGCCTTGGTAGCGCAGACGCGCTTGAATTCTTCGGCAATACGCTGGCAGACGCATTTGGATTTCGTGCGCCTTGCTTCTTCGGGGATGGCATCTCTGCGCGCAATGACTTCGCGGCGCAGGGTCCGCTTTCTTTCGAGGATGTCTTCGGGTTTACACACGGTGGTAATCTTCTCCAGGGCAATCTCTTACAGAATGGATACGGGTTCTTCATCCTTGACGCATACGAGTGGAATGCGCGATTTGAGCAATGCCACCCAGGATGCCAGCGCTATGGACATGAAAACCACAATGAGAATGGCAATGCCCATGACAAAGTTCGTCCAAGGAAGTGCGGCAAGCGCCATGCCAATGGCTCCGATTCCCGTACGAATGCAATTCATCAGGGCGGAGGCCGACCCCGCATCGCGCTTCTGTTGCTCGAGCAGGATGTTCATGCAGTAAGGACGGGTGCACGATTCGGCCATGGCAAAAGCGACGAAGCATGCGCAGAACGCATAGGGGCTGTTCTGGCCTACGAGCATCATTGCGATGCCCATGGCCCCCGCAAATACCAGCATGATGGTGGTGAAGCGAATGACCGAAACGCGCCGCGATGCCACCATCCAGATGAAGGGGCCGGCAGCCATGAGGATGGCGGCCACGGCGAAAAAGAGGCTGTAACCTACTTCGCCGACGCCGAAGAAGTCGACATAGATATACGATCCCACTGCGATATACCCCATGAAAGGTATTTCGAAAAGGCTGGTCAGAAACAGAAAAGATATAAAACCAGGGTTTTTGCCAACGACGACTAGCTGTTTCATGGTTTGCAAGAAATTGCCGTTGGAACGTTCGTTTTCAGAAAGAGTTTCCTTGAAGGCGAGGGACAGGCCGAAGCAGGCTACTCCCACGATCGAAAGAATGAGAAACGTTGCTCTCCAGTCGGCAACAGCCAAAACGCCCGCTCCAATAACGGGGGCTGTGGCAGGACCAACAACGAAAAGCACCTGGATGACAGAGAGAATCTTTTCGCGGTAGTACGTCTGAAACGAGTCCTTGACGACGGCCGTGCATACCGCGCTTATGGATCCGGCACCTAGGGCTTGGATGACGCGAAATGCGATGAGGAGTTCGATCGAGGAGGCAATCGCGCATGCGGCCGATCCGACGGTGTAGAGGCCTACGCCTGCAAGAAGCACGGGCTTCCTGCCGTATTTGTCGCTCAAAGGACCGAAGAACAGCATTCCTAACGCGAAAAAGACGTAGTAGCCGACCAGCGTCATGTTCACCATGGATACGTCGGTGTTGAAATACTGCGCCATGCCGGGAACGGCAGGCGTGTACATGTCGAGGGAGAGGGGGGTTATGAGCGAGGAGGCGACGAGCAGGATAATGAGTCCAGCGGCGCCGAGTCTCGGTTGGGGCTGTACAAGCCAATCTCTGATAGACAATGCCATGGTGTTGCTTTCCGTTGTGTGCTGCAGGGATGGGACGAATTCCGAGGCGATATTGGCATTCCGAAGACGGGTTTTGCGGGCGAATACCGCTTGATATGCAAGTGTACAGTACGCAGGGTAAAAAAATGAGTTTTATTACTTGACGGTCGGTATATTCTTGGCTAATATAAACGAACTGCATGAGACATGCGCCGTTACCTCAGCTGGATAGAGGGACTGACTACGAATCAGTACGTCGGGGGTTCGAATCCCTCACGGCGCACCACTTTTCTTCAGAAGAGAGGCAGTTGCGGCGCGTAAGCGCCTTTTTTATTTTCTAGGGGTTTCCTAGTGTTCACGAGGAGAAAAGGTTCGACTTGAAGGTTCGAAAACACAACAACCGCTAATCAGCCTTTGTCTCGTCGCTCCCATGCGCACGGCCAAAGGCCGATTGCGCACGAAGGGGAGCTATGTTCTATTTGTCTAACATGCTCGGGCGGCCTGTGTATGATTCTACGGGTGAAAAGCTCGGCACGGTATCTGACCTTGCCATTTCTACGGGCGAGGTTTTTCCACGCATCACCTCGCTCGCATTCAAGGGGCCTGGTCGCACGCCTTTTATGATTAGCTGGCGTAAATATGTTGAAGATTTCACCGAAGACGAGGTTCGTCTCAACACCGAGTCTTACAACATTCGCTTTAGCTACCTTCAGCCCACTGAGGTTCTTCTTGCTCGCGATTTGCTCGACCAGCAGATCGTTGATACGCAGGGCTTGAAAATTGTTCGCGTAAACGACTTGAAGCTTTCCCCGTCTGGGTCGCAGCTGCGTCTTTTAGGCGCCGAAGTTGGCGTGAGGGGCATTTTGCGTGGTCTGCACCCGTTGCTTGAAAGAGCCGTGGTTTCGGGCGCGAAGCTTCTCAATAGGAAAATCGAAGAGAAGATCATCGCCTGGAACTACATGGACCTGCTTGACCGAGACCTGTCGAAGGTGAAGCTTTCCGTGACCCACAAGCGCCTTGACGAGCTGCACCCCGCCGACGTTGCAGACATCCTCGAACAACTCGACCCCAAACAGCGTGCAGAGGTGTTCAACCATCTCGACGATGCGCGCTCCGCCGAGGTTATCGCCGAGTTGGAAGACGAATTCCAGGCTGAGACGCTTGACGACATGGAAGATAGCGAAGTCTCCGGCCTGCTCGGTCAGATGGACCCGGACGACGCGGCCGACATCATCCGCGATCTTCCCTATGAGAAGGCCGAGACCCTGTTGCGCCTTATGGGCGTGGAAGACGCCGCTGAGATTCGCCGTCTGCTCGGATATCGCGAAAACACCGCGGGTGGCATGATGACCACGCGTTTCGTGGCTTTGAGCGAAGACGATACGGTGGGCGAGGCGATCGAGACGCTTCGTCATCTGGACGAAGATTTCCCCACGGTTCACTACGTGTATGTGCTTGAGGAAGACAGCGAAAAGCTCGTTGGTGTCATGTCCATGCGCACGTTGGTTCTGGCGCATAATGACACGCGTCTGGGCGACGTCATGTACACCGACATCATCAGCGTTCCTCCCGATGAGGATGAAGAAGAAGTTGCATCGGATATTTCGAAGTACGACTTGGTTGCTCTTCCGGTAGTTGACGAAGGCGGCCATATGCTCGGTCTGGTTACGGTCGACGATGCGCTGGATGTCATCGAGGAAAGCACCGAAACAGAGAAGACCACCAACCTCTGGATGAAGGTTGCCCTTGCCATTGCGGGAGGCGTCATGTTCTTGGCGCTTTACACCGCGGTCATCATGCGTCTCATGGAGGTGGGCTAATGGCTGCCATCAAGAAGGGCGCGTCGTACGACGAAGTCATGCAGGCTGTCGCTGAAGGCGACCAGGACGCCATCGAGGTGGCGTCGTCCGGTGGTTTGACATCGAGCGAGGAGCGCGGAGAAACCGCGAAGAAGCGGGCGAAGATCCTCCTCATCTTGGGGGCCATGGGCCCTGGCGTTGTGAGCGCCATGGCGGGCAACGATGCCGGCGGCATATCGACATATTCTACGGCGGGTGCCGATTTCGGCTATGCAACGCTCTGGGTCATTCCTGTCATGTGCGTTCTTCTCATGGTCGTTCAGATGACGGCTGCACGTATGGGAGCAGTCACTGGCAAGGGGTTCGCTGCTCTTATTCGCGAACGTTTCGGCATTCGCCTTACCGCGCTTGCTATGGGCGCGCTGCTTATTGGCAACGTGGCTACAACGTTCAGCGAGTTTGCTGGTATTGCCAGCGGCATGGAGCTGTTCGGCATTCCCCGCCTTGCTAGCGTACCGGTGGCGGCGCTTGTGGTGTGGCTTCTTGTAGTCAAAGGCAGCTATAAAAGCGTGGAAAAGATTTTCCTCGCTGTTTCGCTGGTGTTCGTAACGTATGTCGTAGCGGCGTTTTTGGCTGGTCCGAACTGGGGAGATGTCGCGCAGGCGACGGTTATTCCGCAGATTCCCGCAGACACTCATTTCGTATCGCTCGTTATTGCCATGATTGGTACCACTATTGCGCCGTGGATGATGTTTTTCACGCAGAGCAACGTTGTGGACAAGGGCATCACGGACGACCGTCAGGAAATGATGCTGCAGAAGGTGGACGTGGCCACGGGAACCATTGTTGCGTGTCTGGTGGCGTGGTTCATCATCATTACAACGGGTGCCGTGTTGTACCCGCAAGGCATTGCCATCGATTCTGCGGCTGATGCGGCCAACGCGTTGGCTCCTTTTGCCGGCGAATATGCGCAAATCCTTTTCGCGGCGGGCCTGACGGCGGCAAGCTTTCTGGCGGCCTGCGTGCTTCCTCTCACGACGTCCTTTGTCATCTGCGAGGCGTTCGGCTGGGAAGCGGGCGTTGATTTCACCTGGAAAGAAGCCCCTATGTTCAAGGGCATCTTCACGTCGGTCATCGTCTTCTCCGCTGTCGTGGTGCTTATTCCCAACCTCGATCTTATGGGAATCATGCTTACTGCCCAGTTCATCAACGGCGTAATTCTGCCCGTTCTCCTGGTCTTCATGGCGCTTATTGCTGCGGACAAGCGCATCATGGGCTCGTTTGTCAGCAAATGGGGCGGGAAAATTGTCATCTGGGCTACTGTTGCCATTGTGACGGTTCTTACCGTGGCGCTTTTGGTTATGCAGATTCTGGGAATTTAGCTGAAGACCCTGCCGTTCACGTGCTTCTTTAGGCTCCCTGTGGGCGCCTTCGCCTCTCCGATGCGTTTGCTTCGTACAATGCAATGATGTTCGCGCGCTTTAACGCATGCGGCCGCTTTCGCCTCTGCATTTGATTGCGCGCCAACGAAAGAACAGTTCTACGGAATCGGACCAATGAAGGAGGTCGTCGACATGGGCAGGGTTTTCAACTTCTCTGCAGGCCCCGCGGTACTGCCTGAAGAAGTTCTGCGCGAAGCCGCCGAAGAAATGCTGGATTACAAGGGTTGCGGCATGTCAGTCATGGAGATGAGCCACCGATCTAAGATGTTCGATGAAATCATCACGACGGCCGAGCAGGATTTGCGCGATTTGATGGGGATTCCCGACAATTATCGCGTGCTGTTCCTGCAGGGCGGTGCGTCCACTCAGTTCGCCATGATTCCCATGAATCTCATGAAAACCGGCAAGGCCGATTACATCGTGTCCGGCTCTTGGTCGAAGAAGGCGTGGAAAGAGGCTCAGATTTTCGGAGAAGCACGTTGCTTGGCGAATTCCGACGATGAGAATTTCTCCTACGTCCCCGACGTCAAGGCCATCGAGGTCAACGACGATGCCGATTATGTCTACATCTGCCAGAACGAGACTATCTACGGTACGCTCTACCGCGAGCTTCCCGACACCAAAGGCAAGCCGTTGGTGGCGGACGTCTCCTCTTGTTTTCTCTCTGAGCCGATCGATGTAGAGCGTTACGGCGTCATTTACGGCGGCGTCCAGAAGAATGTCGGTCCTGCAGGCGTATGCATTGTCATCATTCGCGAAGACCTTATCCCCGAGGAAAAGCTTCCCGGCGTGCCTACTATGATGCAGTACAAGACCCATGCAGATGCAAAGAGCCTGTACAATACGCCGCCGTGCTACGGCATTTACATCTGCGGTCTTGTGTTCAAATGGCTTAAGGCTCAGGGCGGCCTTGAGGCCATGAAGAAGCGCAACGAAGAAAAGGCGCAGCTGCTGTACGATTTCCTCGACCAGAGCAAGCTGTTTAAGGGCACAGCGCGCAAGGAAGACCGCTCCATCATGAACGTCCCGTTCGTTACGGGTGACGCCGATCTTGACGCGAAGTTTGTTGCCGAAGCCAAGGAGGCCGGGATCGAGAGCATCAAGGGACATCGTAGCGTTGGCGGCATGCGTGCCAGCATCTACAACGCTATGCCTCGCGAAGGCGTAGAGGCCCTGGTTGCCTTCATGGAAAAATTCGAGAAAGAAAACCTGTAATGATGCTGCGCCGTTCAAAAGAGCGGCGCAGATGTTTTGCGGGGAGGGTGCTTTAGCATTCGTCTTCATTTCGTCTGATAGGGGAGGAACTCCATGTACAAAGTACATTGTTTGAACAATATCTCAGCCGAGGGTCTTGCCGTCTTGAGCGCCGATTATGAACTGACTGACAGCGTGGAAGAGGCCGACGCCATTTTGGTTCGCAGCGCCGATATGCACGAGATGGAACTTCCTGCGAACTTGAAGGTCATTGCACGTGCCGGTGCTGGCGTGAACAATATTCCGCTGCAGAAATGCGCCGACGCCGGCATCGCGGTCTTCAATACTCCTGGCGCCAATGCGAATGCCGTCAAGGAGCTCGTGCTTGCAGGCATGCTCCTTGCCGCGCGCGACATTGTCGGCGGCATCGAGTGGGTTAAGGCCAATGCCGAAGATCCCAACGTTGGGAAAGCCGCGGAAAAGGCCAAGAAGGCATTTGCCGGCGGAGAGATTTTCGGAAAGACGCTCGGCGTGATCGGCCTGGGTGCAATTGGCGCTAAGGTCGTAGCCGCTGCCGAGGCGCTTGGCATGAAGGTTGTCGGCTATGACCCCTTCGTCAACGCAGAGCGTGCTGCAGCTATTTCGGCCGATATGACGTTCGTCACTGACCTTTCCGAGCTGTATCCCGCATGCGACTACATCACCATTCACGTGCCCGCGCTGAAAGACACGATAGGCATGGTTGACGCAGCTGCAATTGCGCAGATGAAGGAGGGCGTCGTATTCCTGAACTTCTCGCGCGACACCCTGGTTAACGATGCGGACATGGCTGCTGCGCTCGCCGAAGGCAAAGTCGCTCGTTACGTGACCGACTTCGCTAACTCCGCGGTTACAGCCATGGAGCGCGCCATCGTTCTGCCGCATCTGGGCGCCTCCACCAAAGAGGCGGAGGACAACTGTGCCAAAATGGCGGCGCAGTCCGTCATGGATTACCTGGAGAACGGCTGCACTGTCCATAAGGTAAATTAAGCAAGAATCGTCTCCATGCGTTGACCTGATAGTTTGTCGGCGGTTTGTGCGGCTCTTCGAGTATCGCGCAAGCCGCCGATGTGTATGACGAAGGGAATTTGTCTATGCGAATTCATCCGTTCAAGGCCGTCCGCCCCGCCGACGGCGTGGCTTGCGAGGTGGCAGCGTTGCCGTACGACGTATACGATCGCGCTGAAGCTGCGGCTGCCGTTGCCGGCAAGCCGCTTTCTTTCCTAAACATCGACCGCCCTGAAACCCAATTCGATCCCGAGATGGATATGTATGCCGATAAGGTGTACGAAAAGGGCCGCGATTTGTTGCGCGAGCGCATTGCCGACGGCACGTTCGTGCGCGAGGACGCTCCGTGTCTTTTCCTCTACGAGCTTGTCATGGACGGGCGCAGCCAGGTTGGCGTTGTGACGTGTTGCGCGGTTGACGAATACGAGAACGGAACCATCAAGAAGCACGAAAACACGCTTGAGAAGAAGGAACGCGACCGCATTCGTCATATCGATGCACTCGATGCTCAGACCGGACCCATCTTTCTTACCTACCGTGATAGTACGGTAGTTGACGCCTTGGTGAATGATGTCCGTACCGAAGCCCCCCTGTACGACTTTGTTTCCGAGGACGGCATTGCGCATCGTGTATGGCGTATAGCCGAGCCCGAGAAGGTCAACGCGCTGGTCGAGGCATTTACCGACGTTCCTGCGGCCTATATCGCCGACGGACATCATCGTGCTGCTTCCGCCGTGAAGGTGAGCCGCGCTCGCCGCGCGGCATGCTCTGATTGCACAGGCGATGAGGAGTTCAATTATTTCTTATCGGTGCTTTTCCCGGCAGGCCAGCTTGCCATCCTGCCGTACAACCGCGTCGTCCGCGACCTGAATGGCCTTACGGTCGAGGAATTCTTGAATAAGCTCCAGGAGAAATACGAGATACTTCATGTTCAGGAGCCGCAGCTCGAGCCCATCGAAAAGGGTGCTATGGGCATGTACCTGCAGGGCCGTTGGTACGGATTGGGGATTCGCCCCGAGTTCGAAAGCGACGATCCTGTGGGCGGCTTGGATGCGTCGCTGCTGCAAGACCACGTGCTTTCTCCCATTCTTGGGATAGAAGATCCGCGTACGAGCGGGCGTATCGAATTCGTCGGCGGCATTCGAGGCCTGGGCGAACTCGAGCGCAAGGTGAAAGCGTACGATGCGGCGGGAGGCCCTGCGGTTGCGTTCGCTATGTTTCCGACCGCTATCGAAGAGTTGCTTGCCGTGGCTGACGCGGGCATGCTTATGCCTCCTAAATCCACGTGGTTCGAGCCGAAGCTTCGCAGCGGTTTATTCATTCATGAGCTTTCGTAACCGATGACAAACGAACTGATTGTTGTGCTGGAATAAGCTCCGTTTCGTTCGGGGGGGGGCGTCTTGTGAAGGTCCCTTCGCCGTTCGGGGCTTTCGTCTGGTAACAAGTTTGTACGGAAGTGCCGCGTCTGCTTTTCGGACGCGGCACTTTCGCATACTATAGTGATTTGCGCAAAGGACGCTTTGAAGAATCGTTGCTTCGGCTCGCCCTGAGGCTTCGGTTCGCCTGCTGTCGCAGGCGTCAAATGCTGACGTGCGCTCTATGCCTTGAAGGGATTCATGCATGAAAGGAACACCATGAAAGACTCCTTGCCCCTGTATAGGGATTTCTCGTCCATCCATGCCGTCGATCCGGAATATTATTCTGCAAAGTACGATGTGAAGCGCGGTTTGCGCAACGCTGATGGCACGGGCGTGCTGGCAGGCGTCACCAACATTTCCAACGTGCATGGCTATGTCGTGTCCGAGGGCGATAAGGTGCCCGATCGCGGCCGTCTTTCTTATCGTGGCTACAGCATCAACGACCTGGTGGACCATGCGGTTCAAGAGGACAGGTTCGGCTTTGAAGAAACCGCATACCTGCTCATGGCCGGCTCTTTGCCTACGGCCGAGGAATTCGCTCAGTTCAAGGCCCTTATCGACGAGCAGCGCGATTTGCCTGACGGCTTTACCGCGAACTACATCATGAAGCCGCCTACGCGCGACGTTATGAACTGCCTGGCTCGTTCGGTTCTCCAGCTTTATGCCTTCGATCCGAATGCTGAAGATCGCTCCGCAGAGCATGAGGTAGACACGTCCATTGCGTTGCTTTCGCGTTTACCGCGCATCATGGTGCTCGCATACCACGTCATGCGTGACAAGTTCCACGGCGATTCCATGTTCATTCATCATTTCGTCGAAGGACAGAGTACCGCAGAGACCATCCTTTCCATGCTGCGTCCCGACCGTTCCTTCACGGACGCCGAAGCGAAGATGCTCGACATCATGCTGATGCTTCATGCCGAGCATGGCGGCGGCAACAATTCCACGTTTACCTGCCGTGCGCTGACCAGCGCCGATACCGATCCGTATTCGGCATACGCAGGAGCCATTGGGAGCCTGAAGGGCGCTCGCCATGGTGGCGCCAACAACCGCACGCTCATGATGACCGACGACATCAAGGCGCATGTGGCTGACATTACCGACGAGGGGCAAGTGGCCGATTATCTGCGTAAAATTGTCAAGAAGGAAGCGTACGATCGCACGGGCCTGATTTACGGCATGGGTCATGCCGTGTATACCTTGTCCGACCCGCGTGCTGAGCTATGCCACAAGTATGCCGAAAAGCTGGTTGCCGGCACCGATTTCGAACCTGAGTTCCGCTTGCTTGAAATCATCGAGCGTCTCACTCCGGAGTTGCTGGCCGAAGCGGGTAAGAGCAAGGACATTTGCGCGAACGTGGACCTCTACAGCGGCTGCGTGTACAGTGCGCTCGGCATTCCTCGCGAGATGCTCACTCCTATTTTCGCCTGTGCCCGCATGGCCGGCTGGAGCGCTCATCGTTTCGAAGAAATAGTATCGGGCAAACGCATCATGCGTCCTGCTTACAAAAAGACGGGATGTCCGCGCGAATACGTGGCCATGGCCGATCGCTCATAAAGCCAGAAGCCGAGAGTTTGTTTGAAAAGCCGCATTTCAGCGGCTTTTCTTTTCTAGAGAGCCGTCTTGGCAAAGGGCTGGTGGCGCCCCTTGGCTTTTTTCGTTATTTTGAACGAAGCCAGAAAAAAGAGGGGGCAGTATGGATATTCGTCAGCTTGAATACTTTCGCGCTGCGGCAAAGTCGGGTTCGTTTTCTGCGGCCTCGAAAACGATGTACGTAACTCCTCAGACGGTATCGGCGGCGGTTGCTTCGCTGGAAAACGAATTGGGGCTATCTCTTTTTGACCGCCGCGCAACGGGCATCATGCTCACCGATTTTGGGAGAAAGGCTCTTTTGCACGCCGAGGGTATCGTAGAGGCTGCCTCTGATTTGAAAATGCTGGCACTCGATTATCGGCATGCCTGGGAGGGCTCTGTGTCCTTTGCGTACGCTTCGGCTTCTATTCCGCAAGAAGGACCGGGGCTTTCCCTTTCTCGTCTCATGGACTTTTCAAATGAATACCCTCAGGTAAATCTAAGGGTTTTCGAATCATCGAGTGATGCATGCTTGGCTGCTCTTGAGCACCATACTGCTGACATCGCCTTCGTCGCGGGGAAGCCTGATGGTTCGAAATTCGATATGACGAGGGCTTTAGAAGCCCGGTTTTTCATTGCGGTGAGTGAAAGCCACCCGTTGGCACGCATGGAATATATAAGCTTTGAAGATCTTGAGGGCGTCGAGTTTTTCCCTCCTCCAGATTTGAACTATTCGGTTCGTGCTATTTCTGAGGCGTGCGAGAAAAAGGGCTTCTCGCCACGTTTCGCCCTTGCGTCTTTTAGTGTCGAGAATGCAAGGGAGTTTGTGAGGAGTGGTAGGGGAATCGATTTTGCGCCCGAGCACCTTGCTCGAAATGACAAAACGCCAGGTATTGCCTATAGACCGCTTGCTTCAAGGGACGACATGGGCATTGGGCTCTACCTTGTCAGGCTTGCGACCGGTGAAGAGAAGCCCGCTGCTCGCTTGCTGTGGTCCTATATCGAATCTTTGTGCAATCGGGGATGACTAATCGCTCTTAGAGCGTCAAAAATATTTTGAAGTCTCCCAAAAAGACCCACTCTTCTTCATTGCTAATCCTTGGTCGATACTTTGACCAGGGAAAACCAAGGAAGGGAGTTGGTTATGAAGGAGAATGCAACGAAAGCGATGCAGGGTATTTCTCGTCGATCCTTTGTTGGTCTAGGAGCTCTTGCCGGCGTCGGGGCGCTTGGAATGTTCGGGTGCGCTCCCAAAGCGCAAGGCGAAGCGGGCGATGCTGGTTCCGAGGGGTCTGCCGAGAAAGAGCTCAAAGCTGCCGATAGGACTGAGGAATGCGACATTGTTATCGTTGGTTTAGGAACGAGTGGCTTAACGGCTGCTGCTACCGCCGCTCAAGCTGGCGCCAAGGTTGTCGGCATTGACAGGGCCTCTTCTATGGCGGCGACGAACGCGGCCAATGTTTCGGGTGTATTTGCCGTCGGCTCGAAGCCCGAACTTGAGTGGGGCAACCATCTCACGGTCGAGGAAATGTTCAAGTTTATATGGGAAGGTACGAACTATCAGAGCAATGCAGGTGCGCTGCGCGCTCTCCTTGAGGCATCGGGCAAAGGAATGGATGTCCTTATCGATGGCGGTGTTCCTTTCATGTACGCGTTCGAGAATGCTACCGAAGAAACCGCTCTGTTGAATCGTGGCGGGCATATCTATTTGACTTCAGGTTCGGAACGTGCTGAAGCTTTGCAGGCTCTTCTTGATGCATCAGGCGTCGATTCTCGCTGGGAATGCGAAGCGACGAATCTTCTTGTCGAAGACGGTCGAGTGACGGGTGTTCGTTATATCGATGCTGATGAAAGCACCGTTGATATCAAGGCCCATAGCGTAATCGTCGGCACGGGTGGATTCATTCAGAATGAAGAAATGCTACGGGAGCATTATGCTGGCGGATTGATGTACTGCCCTGGTAACCAGTACAACGACGGCGCGGGCATCTCCATGGCGGTGCAGGTTGGCGCTCAATTGGGCAAAAACTTCAGCACGTCCATAAACGAATCCGGCGCATGCAACATGAAAGCATCCACTCCGTTCGTAAGCCTTACCGATTGCAACGAAACGCCCGTTTTCAGCATGCCTCTTTTCGGCGGGCTGTTCGTCAACAGGAGTGGTCGTCGATTCCTCGATGAGGGAAAAATGGCGAAGAAGACTATGTATTGCGGCGAGCCCCTTTTGCGCGAGATTTCCTATTATGCAGTAGTTGACCAGGCCTTTGTTGACGAATTGAGCACGAAGCCTGTTCTTGACCTTGTATCTTCCGACGCCTATGAAAATATGGCCCCCGGTGTTCAGATGGGGTTTCAGGGGAAGACGCTGACGGCTCTTTCCGATCAGCTTGCCCAGGGTATAGAGGAAGGTTGGGTATGGAAAGCTGATTCTATTTCCGATCTTGCCGAGCAGGCGGGCTTGGAGCATCTTGAGGAAACGGTCGAGACGTATAACGGGTATTGCATCACGGGCACTGACGACGAGATGTACAAAGAATCGCAGTTTCTGCGCGAAGTAGCGAGCGGCCCGTTCTATGCAATTGAATTCGAGGTCGCAGCATGGGTTACGCTTGGGGGAATCAAGACGGATGACCATTGCAGGGCTGTTGATGTAGATGCTCGTCCGATTGAGGGCCTCTATATTGTTGGCGTAGACGGTGACTTCTGGTCCGTTCCTTATTTTCAAGGCGGCTCATGCCAGGGGTTCTGCGTTGCCTCGGGGTATCTTGCAGGATCTACGGCTGCTGCCGATATTCAATAGAAATAGCACTCACCTGTTTTTTGTGGCATGACGGCTCGAATGCATCCCCTCCGCATTCGGGCCGTCTTTGGTTTTTTTGGATTGACGCGGTTTTGCCGTTGCTTTGTTGCCAGGTTCGAAAGGATACAATAAGTTCGTCCGTCCTCTCTAGCGAATGGAGTTGAGTCATGACTCTTGTGTTGAATAAATCGCTCGACGAGCTCAAGCTTTCTGGTATCCGTCGATTCGCCGCCATGGCAAAAGAGACGCCCGGTTGCATTTCTCTTACGCTTGGAGAGCCGGATGCGGATACGTCCGACGAGGTTAAGGCCGAGGTTGCCGCCGACCTTGCTGCCGGGTTCACTCATTATCCCCCGAACAACGGATACGATTTTCTGCGCAACGCATTGAGCAAGCACATGGCTTTGTTTGGCAAGCATTACGAGCCGCATGAGATCATTGTGACGTGCGGCGCCACCGAAGCGCTCTTCGTCGCTCTGACAAGCGTTCTTAATCCCGGCGACGAGGTCATTGTGCCTACGCCTGCCTTCACGCTCTATGAGTCCATCATTACGCTCAACCGTGCGACGCCTGTTCTTATGGATACGAGCGACGAGCTGTTTCAGATTACCGACGAAATGCTGGAATCGGTGGCTTCGCAGCGCACAAAGGCCATCGTTATAACGTCTCCGAACAACCCCACAGGTTGCATTTTGAGCGAAGAGAGCCTTGCTGCGGTCGCCCGCTTCGCAAAGAAGCATGACGTGTTCGTTGTTTGCGACGATGTGTACGGGCAGTTGGTGTACGAAGAAGGGCACAAGAGCTTTGCCGTGGAGCACCCCCAGCTGCGCGATCGGGTCATTGTGTGTGACAGCTTCTCCAAGCCGTATGCCATGACCGGCTGGCGACTCGGATGGATTGCGGCAGATGAGTCTCTTTTGTCTCAGATGGCGAAGGTGCACCAATATATGGTCTCGTCTGTGCCTGCATTCGTCCAGCATGCTGCTGTGCGCGCTCTTGAGGAAAGTGTTGCGCCGGCTCGCGAAGTGTATAGCGAACGTCGCGATGCGGTGTTGCGTCGCTTGGACGAGATGGGGCTCGAAACCGTCCGCCCTGCGGGTGCGTTCTATGCGTTTCCTTCCATTCGGGAATTCGGCATGTCTTCCGAGGAATTCTGCACGCGTCTTATCAAGGAAGCCCGCGTCGCGCTGGTCCCCGGAGTGTTCTTCGGGGCCGAAGGGTTTGTGCGTCTGTCGTATTGCTGCTCTATGGAGGACATTGTGCAGGGCCTCGATCGACTCGAGGGGTTCGTGAGCGGGCTGCGTGCATAAGTGTGGCTGGCGGACGAAAGGCGATACTCTTCCGATGTTTCACGTGAAACATTGCGCTTGCGCCTTCGGTCTTGGGAGAGGGGCTCTTTGAATCACTCGAGCGTATTTGGGTGAACGTATTGATTGGTATCTTTCATCCATTCCGTTTCGACAGCGTGTATTTTTCGCAGGGTTTACGCTCTGGTCGTACAATGAAGACATGCTGTTTCCAACGCGCCGTTGTGCGCGAGCGAACGAAAGGCGTTTTATGTCTGAAAAGAAGAATATTCTGGTTACTGGCGGTGCCGGATTCATCGGAAGCCACACGTGCATCGAATTGCTCGAAGCCGGCTACGGCGTTGTTGTTGTAGATGATCTTTCTAATTCCAGCGAGGTTGCTCTCGATCGTGTCCGTTCGATTGTGGCCGACTCTGTCGCGGCGGGCAAGGCTCCTGCGGATGCCGTGGATGGTTTGAAGTTTTATGAGCTGAACATTCTCGATCGCGACGCCTTGTCTGCTGTGTTTGACGAGAATAAGATCGATGCCGTTATTCACTTTGCTGGCTACAAGGCTGTCGGCGAAAGCGTGGAAAAGCCGCTCGAGTATTACCACAACAACCTCACGGGTACGTTTGTGTTGTGCGACGTGATGCGCGAGCATGGCTGCAAGTCCATCGTGTTCTCCAGCTCTGCAACGGTGTATGGCGAGCCAGAGAGCGTGCCCCTGTCCGAGTCTGCGGAGAAAAAGCCCGCTACCAATCCTTATGGCTGGACGAAATGGATGATTGAGCAAATTCTGACCGACCTGCATACCTCAGATCCCGAATGGGACGTTGTTCTTCTTCGCTATTTCAACCCCATCGGCGCTCATGAGAGCGGCTTGATTGGCGAAGACCCCAAGGGCATTCCGAACAATCTCGTTCCCTACGTCGCTCAGGTGGCGGTTGGCAAGCTTGCTGCGGTTCGTGTGTTCGGCGATGATTATCCGACGCCCGACGGCACAGGCGTACGCGACTATATTCATGTCGTTGACCTGGCTCGCGGCCATGTTGCCGCCCTGAAGTGGATGGCTGGCAAGACGGGTGTCGAGGTGGTAAACCTTGGCACGGGCAAAGGGTCGAGCGTCCTCGATGTCGTTCATGCGTTCGAGCGTGCATGCGGCAAGGAACTTCCTTATGAAATCCAGCCGCGCCGCGCGGGGGACATCGCCACGAATTACGCAGATCCGGCGAAGGCGAAAAGCCTGCTTGGCTGGGAGGCGGAATACGATCTTGACCGCATGTGCGAGGATTCTTGGCGCTGGCAGTCGAACAATCCGAATGGGTATGCGGAATAAGCTCCTTGAGTTGAGTTTTGGGAAATCTTAAATCTGCGATTTACAGCCGCCGACGTAATGTTCGGCGGCTGTTTTGTCTTAGCTGAACAAGGAAACCTCGGGGCATTTCGAGTTTATGCGTGATAGGTTCTTTTCGATAGGTCCTTAAAAGCGAAGACGAGAAACGCGCGCTAACAGTAGAATCGTTGATAACCTTTCATGTAATTAAGAAATTCTTCATCTTGTGGGCTTAGGGTTCGATCTGTCCGATATGCAGTGGAAAAGCCCCAGTCAAGGTTTCTTACAGGGATGGCCGCATGGTCTTCGTGCTTAAAGGCGAGCGCATGGACGCGTGGCAGAAGTGCGTACCCTCTGCCTCTGAGGGCCGCCTCAACAACTGAAATCATTTCATCTTCGTGAAGAAGGGTGCAATGAGGTGCCTGCTCGCGCAGGATTCTTTCGTTTTTGCGCGAGGTCTTGAATTCTTGGGATGTGACACAGGAGACGGCAAGCCCGTCCAGGTCTTCCACGTCAAGCTCGTCTTTGTCTGCAAGCGGAGAATCAGCGGGAACCCAGAGAAACATCATGTCCTTTTGAAGAGGGATAGACGCAAGAACTGAGTGGTCTATAGGGTCGTTGAGAAGCGCGAAATCGCACGTCCTCTCTATTAGGCTTGTTTCGCAGTCGTAATCAACTACGGTCCTCGATATGTCGACGTGCGCCCCGGTCTTAGACGTTTCGTTGAAGTCTCTAACGGCTTCTCGCGGAATGGCGTTGAAGATACCGGTGGATGCGGATAGGAGAATTCGACCTGATTTGCGCCGATAAAGAGAACGAATTTCTTCCTGCATCTCGTCGTGTTCGCGAAGAATACTTCGTACGCGTCGGTAAAGGATGGCGCCGTATTCGGTGAGTTCTATGGATCCCGACCTGGAATCGAACAAGGGCACCCCTAAAGAGGACTCGAGTCTTTTGATGGAGGATGAAAGCCCTTGAGGCGTTATATAAAGATCCTTGGCGGCTTTGGCGTAGTTCTTCGTTCGGGCAAGAGTGATGAAATAACGGTAAACCTTGATGTCCATGTCTTCATCTTTCTATTCAGGCGGTCGTGCACGGTGGCGTATCTCTTTGGCAGCCACGATATCTGATGTTCTGTTTTCTCGTGCGCAGTAAGCACTTCGTTTCGATGTCAAAAAAATCTGTTTATTTAAAGAATCTCTACATGCCGACAGAATAGAGGCATGAAAGGGCGTTCGCAAGACGTCAAGGGGCTGGCTTGCAGGGGCATGTCTTTTGCGAGCCATGTATCGAGGAGGGATTCAGGATGGATTTTACAAGGCGCAATTTCCTGAAAGCAGGGGCTGCCGCAGGTCTTTTTGGACTGGGGGCAGCGAGCCTTACGGGTTGTGGGACCCCCGAGGTCGCGGGCAAGGAAGGCGCAAGCGGCGAACAATCTTCAAATGAATACGATGACAAGTCCTGGCTCGGAGAGGCTCCGGCGCTAACACCTGCAGATTGCGAAGAAACCAAGGAATGCGAAGTTCTCATTGTGGGTTCAGCGCTTTCGGGCTCCATGGCGGCATATGGTGCGTTGAAGAATGGCGCGCAAGTGACAGTTATAGAACGTAACGGAGCGCCCCATATCGGGGGAATGACGATATCGTTCCTGAATTCGGAGACTCAGCTTTCTCGGGGCTTGCCAGAATATGACAAGATTCAGGTCGCAAACCAAATGTTCAATCTAACGCAGTATCGCTCGGACATGAAGCTTAACGCGGTATGGTGCAATCGTTCGGGCGAGATTCTCGACGATCTTGTCAAGGATTTCTGCGAGCCGTATGGCCAGTACTGCCAGCCCTTGAGCCTTGAGGGGATTTTCCCTGATCCTACGCAGGAAATCAATTCCTACATCTCGACAGGTGTTGCCTTCTCGGAGAAGACGGACATTTTGACGGACTTCACCCATAATATCCATGCCTTCTTGGAAGACGAGGGTGTCGTCACCGATTACAACACGCGCGCCGAGCTCATTGTGAAAGACGATTCGGGTGCAGTGACTGGCGTTATTGCCAGCCAGGGCGATAAGAAGGTCTATTACAAAGCCAGCAAAGGCGTCGTGATGTGCACGGGTAGTTTTGGCTCGAACGAAGCCATGATGAAGCGCTTTTTTGCACCGGATTTTGCTCAATGGGCATTGAACAACAATGCTTACAACGCTTATATGGGCGGCGATCCCGTCGATGAGACGATGGACGATGGACTGGGTCATAAAATGCTCTGCTGGGCTGGTGCCGAAATGGAAGATCGCAGCGGATATGCTTCTTGGCAGACCACGGCCTGGCGTAGCTTCCCGTATTTGCTGGTTGACACCAAGGGCGAGCGCTTCATGAACGAATGCACATCGCTTTTGACCAGCAGCCACTTGATTGCCGAATTGCCTGGTGATGGCAATTTTGTATGGCAGATTATTCCTACGAACGATTTCGAGATGCCATCTTCATTTGGCTACGATCGAGAGCAGGCCGCGCAGGTGTTCGACATCGAGAGCACTGAGCATTACGAGGCCGATACGATCGAGGAGCTTGCCGAGATGATTGGCGTTCCTGCCGATAAACTCGTTGCTACGGTGGAGCGCTATAACGAGATGTGCGAAGCGGGCGAAGACACCGATTTCATGAAGGCAAAGAGGTATCTCGACCCCATTGACGACGGTCCTTTCCAGGCCTGGAAAATGACGTATCTGTTCTACTGCACTTTAGGGGGCGTGCGCTGCAATGAGAAGCTTCAGGTGCTTGATGAGAACCGCGACCCCATCCCCGGTTTGTATGCGGCAGGCAATACGGTTGGATATCGTTTTGGGTCGAGCTACGAAACCTTGCTGCATGGCGGGTCGAATGGTCTTGCTGCAACGCATGGTTACGTTGCGGGCGAAAGCGCCGCGAACGCGTAGTCTGTCGTTGGCGTACTCGGCGAATGCGTATGCCTGCAGTTTCGTTTCACCAATCAAAACCTACGATAAAGCCGCCAATTCCCTCCCTTAAGGCGGCATGAGCAGAGAGGGTCGCCCTGAGCGGCCCTCTCTGATGCTCAAGGCTCAACGGAAAGGTAACGACGAGCAAGTTTCTCGATATGCTGCGATATAGTTTACATGCTTAACAATCATGTAAATATTTACATCGTAAAGAAAGCGAGCCTTCATGCTCGAGCTCAAGAACATCACGAAAGACTATGTTTCGGGCGATGCTACGGTGCATGCCCTGAAGGGCATCAGTCTGCAATTTCGCGATAGCGAATTCGTCGCCATTCTCGGTCAGTCCGGCTGCGGCAAAACCACCATGCTCAACATTGTCGGCGGCCTTGACCGCTACACGTCGGGAGACCTGGTCATCAACGGCGTTTCCACCAAAGAATATAAGGACCGCGACTGGGATTCGTACCGAAACCACAGCGTAGGCTTCGTGTTCCAGAGCTACAACCTCATTCCTCACCAGGATGTGCTTTCCAATGTCGAGTTAGCATTGACGCTTTCGGGGGTTTCGAAATCCGAACGCCGTGCGCGTGCCATTGCCGCCCTCGAGCAGGTTGGTCTGGGCGACCAGTTGCATAAGAAGCCCAATCAGATGTCTGGTGGCCAGATGCAACGCGTTGCCATTGCGCGCGCCTTGGTGAACGACCCTTCGATCGTACTGGCAGACGAACCTACCGGAGCGCTCGACTCGGAAACGAGCGTGCAGGTCATGGAGATTCTCAAGAACGTGGCCAAAGACCGCCTCGTTGTCATGGTCACGCACAATCCCGAGCTCGCTGACGACTACGCAGACCGTATTGTTCGTTTCAAAGACGGCATGGTTGTTGGCGACAGCGATCCGTATGAGCCCACTCCCGCAGAACGTCAGGCGGCCCGTGCCCGAGCGGGCCATGCGCGCCGCACGTCTATGAATCCACTTACGGCGCTTTCGCTCTCGCTCAACAATCTCCTGACCAAAAAGGGCCGCACGCTCCTGACGGCGTTTGCAGGATCTATTGGCATCATAGGCATTGCCTTGATTCTTTCGCTTTCAAACGGCGTGAACGACTACATTGCCAAGGTCGAGCAAGACACGCTTTCAAGCTATCCGCTCACTATCGCAAAGCAAAGCTATGACCTTACGAGCATGCTGGCGGGAGATGCCGGCTCAACGGACGATTCTGCATCGGGCGCTACGGCGGCGAATGACAACGATTCGTCGCAAGAGAGCGATCAGCAGGGCTCCATTCAAGTCTTCACCATGCTTAAAGATATGTTTGCGAGCGTGAAGTCGAACGATATGAAAAGCTTCAAGGCGTTTCTTGACGAAGATGGCAACGGCATAAGCTCCGAAGTCAGCGCTATCCAGTACGATTATGGCATCACCCCGCTCGTCTATCGTGCCGATACGACAGACGGGGCCATTCAGCTTTCGCCGAATTCCATGACCACGGCCATGACGGGCGGCGCTTCGAGCGGGGCTATGGCTGGAACGGGCATGGGAGCCACCACTTCGTTCAATGAAATGATTGACAACAGGGAATTGCTCGACGAGCAATACAACGTCGTCGCCGGGCGCTGGGCGGAATCGGCCGACGAATGCGTGCTCGTTTTGTCCTCAAGCGGGAAGGTCAGCGATTACACGCTGTATAGCATTGGCGTGCTCGATCCTGCGGAGCTCGACGATCTGGTGGATAGCACCATGAACGCCTCCGGCGAAATAGAGGTGCCGGAGACTGAAGTCAATTTCACGTACGAAGACGCGTTGAACACGAGCTTCAAGGTCTTGAGCCCTTCCGATTCTTATCGCAAGAACGAAGAAACGGGCGGATGGACGAACATGGAGGACGACGCCGATTTCATGCGTGAGAGGGTCGAGAGCGGTCTTGACCTTAAAATTGTCGGTGTTGTGCAGCCCGATCCTGCGGCAAAATCCGCCGCGCTAACCCAGGGAATCGCTTATACGCATGATTTGTCCATTGCCCTCATGGATCGCGCCGCATCGTCCGAAATTGTGAAGCAGCAGCTTGGTGCCCCTGACACCGATGTGTTCACGGGCAAATCGTTCGACACCTTGCAGGAAGAAGCGAAGGAAGGCGTTGACCTGGCCAATCTCTTTACTGTCGACCAGGCCGCCATTGCGAATGCATTCAAGTTCGACCGGAGCAAGCTTGGCGCTGGTCTTGATTTGTCAGGCTTCGATTTCGCAGGGATCGATTTAAGCGGCGTAAGCATAGACCTTTCCGGAGCGGCGGATTCCGTAGATGTCTCCTCCCTTGTTTCCCAGGCTCCGGCCCCTGATTTTTCGAGCATCTTGGGGGGATTGCAGGACGATCCCGTGCTTCAGCCCGATCAACTTGAGCAAGTAACCAAACTCAGCGGTGACTACGTGCAGGGATTCATGGCGTGGCTTGCGGCCAATGGTGATGGGATATCTCCAAACGATCCAGAATTCGGGCAGAAGATCGTAGCGAAATTCCAAGAGTACGCGGCAACGTCCGAAGCGCAGGCAATTATTGCGAAGGTTGTAGACATTGCCGGTCAGCCCGTTGCGGATCGATTGCAGGGGGTTGCTCAAGAATACGTATCGGGTCAGCTTGCTCCTTACATGCAAAGCGTGTTCACGGGAATTATGAGCCAGGTGAGCACCCAGATAGGCGCTGCCGTGTCTACTCAGCTTCAAAGCAGTCTTGCTTCCGCCATGACGCAGATGGCATCGCAGATTGGGCCGCAGCTTTCGCAGACTCTTGCCTCGAATATGCAGAACGCTTTCACGGTTGACGCGGCGGCGTTTGCCAACGCTATCCAGTTCAACATGGATGCCGAAGACCTGACGTCGCTTATGACGAATTATGCGAATGCGAGCAAGCTCACGTACGACAACAACCTGATTACCTTGGGCTATGCGGATGAAAACGATCCGCAATCGGTCAAGATTTTCCCGGTTGATTTCGAGGCGAAAGAGCGCGTGATTGCGAGCATCGACGAATACAACAGCCAGATGGAGGCGGCTGGCGAAGACGACAAGGTTATCTCGTACACCGACTACATGGGTGTTCTCATGGGTAGCGTGACCGATATCATCGACATGATTTCGCTGGTGCTCATTGCCTTCGTCAGCATTTCGCTGGTAGTGAGCTCCATCATGATCGGCATCATCACGTATATCAGCGTTCTGGAACGTACGAAGGAGATTGGCATCTTGCGCGCCATCGGCGCCTCGAAGGGCGATGTGTCGCGCGTGTTCAATGCGGAGACGTTCATCATCGGCCTTGCCGCGGGCGTGCTTGGCATCGGCATTACGATGCTACTCAATATCCCGATGAATATCGTGATAGAGCAGCTTTCTGGCGTGCAGAGCATGGCTGCGGTTCCTCCGGCTGCGGCGATTATCCTCATCGTCATTTCGGTGCTGTTGACGCTTGTGGGCGGCATCATTCCCAGCCGCATGGCTTCGAAGAAAGACCCCGTGACGGCGCTGAGATCGGAATAGATAGTATCTTTTCGGTGTCATTTTAGACGCACGCCTGATAGGGGCGATATGGCTGTTGTGCTTATACTTAATAACGATTCATCGGAGGGCAGCATGCCGCAGCATAGGGATCGTGGGTCGAAGACTCGCAGGTCGCCTGCCAGATAAGATGTTGAGCTTTTGTTTTCGGAGGGCAGTTATGCAATTGGAGCTAAGGCCGCTTGACGAGGGGAATCTCGATGATTTCGCAAAGGAGATGCAGGATGCGTTTCAGCTCGCAGTCGAAGAAGGGCTCGAAAATGACGATTCTCCCATTTTACCTCGGAAGGATATCGACGCAGCTATCGTTCGCCCGGATGCTTGCGCTCTAGAAGCGGTTGTCGGAGACGAGCGGGTTGGCGGAGCTGTTTTGTTTCTTGATAAGGAAGGTCACGAGCACGAATGCGCTCTTCTTTATGTGAAGAAGGGTGTCCATAACAGGGGTGTCGGAACTCTGTTGTGGGAGGCCATAGAGAGAAGCTATCCTGATGCCGTGGCATGGCGACTATGCACGCCATATTTCGAGACACGTAACATCTATTTCTATTTAAGGAAATGTGGCTTTCATATTGTTGATTTGTTTGAGGATGGCCAGGGGGTCCAACGGGGCGTTCAGGAATCCTCCCTCATGTTTTCTTTTATGAAAAGGTTCGATGGGAATTGGCGCTAGCTCCTGACATTCATCCTCTTTACTGCGGGAAAAGAAAAGCTGGCCAGAAGTAATTTCCCGGCCAGCAATTATTCAATGGTGCCCCCGGGCCGATTCGAACGGCCGACACCCGCTTTAGGAGAGCGGTGCTCTATCCCCTGAGCTACGGAGGCATATGCAGCGTTCTATTCTACCATGGCACCGTGTTCTTGCCGCGAAGGCATTGAATTTTCATGACCTTTTGTGCGGCGGTTGGCTGCAGGCACGAGTCCCTGCAACGGTTAGCCTCTCGTAACAACGAACATTTGTCCTTCGTCATCGACAAGATAGGCCGCAAGGATTGCCTCATGCGTGCGTACGAACTCGACGGCTGCGTCTTTGCCAAGGGCAAGCAGTGTCGTCGAATATCCTTCGGCATCAAGCGATGTGCGGGCGACAACCGTGGCTCCTGCAAGGTCGGTCTGTACGGGATAACCCGTTTTCGGATCGAGGATATGATGGTATGCGCGTTCATTGTGCATGAAGTAGCGTTCGTACGTTCCGCTGGTGACGGCGGAGGCGTTTTCCAACGCAACGGCGCCAAGGATGCTGCCACTTTCCCGCGAAGCTCTCGGGTCTTGTATTCCGACGCGCCACGGATTGCTCTGGGGTTTCGACCCGTGGGCAAGCACGTTTCCACCGAGGTTGATTACATAAGAGGAGAGGCCGTTGTCTTGCAGCAGTTCGCCCAGGTCGTCAGCGATGTATCCTTTGGCGGTTCCTCCCACGTCAACGGATGCCTTCGGGTCTGCTATACGTGCAGAGAAGCGTGGCCTGCGGCAGATATCATTGCGGGGATTGAGCTCTTCGCGTGTACCGAGTTTGATCGCGCGCCAATCCACATGGGTAAGCGCGTCGGCAACGTCGCTTTTGTCAGGAATCACGCCTTGATGAAAATCCCACAGGCGCACGACAGATCCCATGGTTATGTCGAAAACCCCGCCGCTTTCTTCGCAGTATCTCAACGAATGCTGCAGCAATTCGTACGTTTCCTTGCAGACTTCAACCCAGGATCCGTCGGCGTTGTTCAGCCGCGATATGTCGGACCTCGAAAGCGTTCTGCTGAACCTGTTTTCGAAGAAGCGGCACCGGTCGCGCGCGGCTTCGAAAACGCCGCGAAGATCTTTGGCGCGGCGGACGTCGGCATCTTTCCGAGAGTCGTCTGCGTCGCAGGTCGTGACGCCGAAGCTGTTCCGAAGGAACTCTTCGTTGCCGGCTTTGGCGGCGCTGTTCTTTCGGCGGATTTCTTCGTTATGGATGCTTGCCGTATACGCCTGCAGCGTGACCACGGTGTTGAAGGCGTAGAACGTGGCGGTGCACAGCCCTGCTTCGTTCGGGCCTTCGAAGACGAATTTGTCAGCGAGGGGTATTTCGTCCGTTGTCTGTTCGCTCATAAGAACCCCTATGCATTGGTCGGTTTGATTCATGTGGCGGCTGGGCCGGGAAAGCTCTATGCGGTGGTCCGGTCGGTCGGAAAAAGCGCTTTTCCTGCCTGGCTTGCTCGGTTGCGGGCGCGCGGTCGGACGGCAGCCGGTCGATCCGCGCAGCGGCAATCTTACGGGATACGCACCAGTTTTTTATACGTTTCCAACCCACTTACCAGCACGTTCTCGTCGAAATTGAATGTGTCGGCATGCAGGGGGATGCCCGTTCCCGTTCCAAGCAGCAAAAACACGCCGGGAAGATGCCTCTGGTAGAAGGCGAAATCTTCGGCGATCAGCAGAGGCTCGGGAAGCTCCGTCATATCGGGAAGGTGCGACGCGGCGAGCTCGAAAAGCTCGGGATTGTTGACGACGGGAGGATATCCCTCGGTGAAATCCACGTCGACCGTGCAGCCTGCATCGGCCGCCGTGTCATGGGCGAGTTTTGCCAGATCGGCCTTGGCGCGAACGGTCATTTCGTCCGAATAGGTGCGCAGGCTTCCTTCGATATAGGTGCGGGAGGAGATGACGTTGCGCGCCTGGCCGCTCTGCATGAATCCGCATTTGAAAAGACAGCGCTCTTCCTTGGCTCGCTCGGCCATGTAATCGTACGCCCCGAGCACGAAGCGCATGCCCGCCTCGAGCGAATCGGCGCCGTCGGAGGCTTTGGCGATGTGGGTCGCCTTGCCGTGGAAGGTGAACGTCGCCTCGCTCGTTGCCGCGAGCAGCGCGCCCGATCGGCTCGCGATACAGCCCGCCGGCAAGTCCGGCCACAGGTGGTAGCCGAACATGCGGTCGACACGGTAGCGTTCGAACACGCCTGATTCGCAGATGATGTTCGCGCCTCCTGTGGTTTCTTCTGCCGGCTGAAACACCAGAAGCACGTTGCGCGGCAGTTCGTCGAAGGTTTCTGCGAGGTGGTTGGCCAGCCCGAGCACCATGGACATGTGGCCGTCGTGCCCGCATGCGTGCATCATGCCTTCGTGGCGCGAGGCGAACGACACGCCGGATTTTTCCGTCACCGGCAAAGCGTCCATGTCGGAGCGAATGCCCGTGGTGTGCTCGGTGCCCCTGTTGAAGAATGCGCATACGGTGCTTTTGCAGGGGGAGAAAACCTCGCACGACCCTTCGCCGTGTTTCGCAACCACGGTATCGCGAACGCGCTCCAGCTCGGCGGTGACGTACGCGACGGTTTCAGGTATGTCGAAGTCGACTTCGGGAATTTGGTGAAGGTCCCGACGAAAGCGGGTAAGCATTTCGAGTTCGTTCGCATGGGTTTCGGTTGTCATGCAGGCCCCTTTCGTTGGGCGGAGGAACGGTTTCTGAGAGCAGTATGACAAAACTTCTTGCAAGGTGTGCGCTGCGGTCGGGAATCCATGCTATTTCGTGCGTTTGTGCACGCAAAATGCACGCATCGGCGAAATATCATGGCTGCCGGCCTCCTTCTTTCTCGGAGGAATCGGACGCAAGCCTCTGGCCTGGTGTTTTAGACGGCGCCACCGAGGAGGCGCGCCGGACGCAAGGCCGAATCCATGCTATCTCGTCAAAAGGTGCGTTTCGGCTGCGCAAGCGGACGATTTAGTATGGATGAAGCAGCCCCGGCTGCGCAAACGAACTGCCCCGCGCCCTCGCGCAACTTAGAGGCTCGTCCTTCCTGCATTGTGGACGCGTATCCCCTTATTTGGAGCGCTCGCGGACGGCGCCATAGATGGAGTCGAAAGCTTTCGCAGCCCGAAAAGTGTCCCAATATCCAAATGCCACGCCGTTCTTTATTTCTTATGCGCTTGCGCAATTGTTCTTGACTATCGCACACTAAAGCGGTAGTTTCGTTAAATCGATAGAGGCGCGGGCAAGATGAGCCTTGGCAAAGCCGGCAGGCGTTTGATGCCAGGGGGAGGTGCGCTCGCCGAACTTATGCGTCAGGCATGGCGCGTGGGTGGGCTTGCGGGGAATACCCTCAAGACTGTCCGCAGCAACGCTGCGGGTGCGCTATCTTGCTGATTTGCCATACGTCATGTATCGCCAGTAAGGCAGCGCCTTGCTGGCGTTTTTCGTAAGTAGAGACAGGCCGCTTTGGCGGCGGAGCAAAGAAGCAGGAAGGCGTCCTCAATGGAGAAAAGGCCGTTTGCCACTAAAGATCAGCTCGAGGCCATAGCGGCCCAATATCCCACGCCGTTTCATCTCTATGACGAAGCGGGCATTCGACGTAACATGGAAGCGTTGCGCGATGCTTTTTCGTGGAACGAAGGCTACAAGGAGTACTTTGCCGTCAAAGCGACGCCCAACCCGTTTCTCATCAAGCTTCTGCACGAATACGACTGTGGGTGCGATTGCTCTTCCTACACGGAGCTCATGCTCTCCGACGCATGCGGCATTCGCGGGCATGACATCATGTTCTCTTCCAACGAAACTCCCGCGGCCGATTACCAATTGGCAGACGAATTGGGAGCAATCATCAACCTCGATGACATCACGCATATTGACTTCCTAGAAGAAACCATCGGCCATATCCCTGAAACCATTAGTTGCCGCTATAACCCCGGCGGGCTTTTCGAAATTAGCAACGGCATCATGGACAATCCAGGTGACGCGAAATACGGCATGACCACTGAACAGCTCTACGAGGCTTTCCGCATTTTGAAGGCGAAGGGCGCAAAGGAATTCGGCATTCACGCATTCCTCTGCAGCAACACGGTTACCAACGATTACTATCCGGCGCTTGCCAAGGTTCTTTTCGAGCTTGCCGTCGATTTGCAGCGCGAGACGGGCGCGCACATCAAGTTCATCAACCTCTCGGGTGGCATCGGCATTCCGTATAGTCCCGATCAGGAACCCAACGATATTCGCATCATTGGCGAAGGCGTGCGCAAGGTGTACGAAGAAGTGCTGGTGCCGGCGGGCATGGGGGATATCTCCCTGTTCACCGAACTCGGACGATTTATGCTTGGGCCTTACGGCTGCCTGGTCACGCGCGCCATTCACGAGAAGCATATCCACAAGGAGTATATCGGCGTGGATGCGTGCGCGGTTAATCTGATGCGCCCTGCAATATACGGCGCCTATCACCACATCACGGTTGCCGGCAAGGAAAGTGCCCCGTGCGATCATGTTTACGACGTGGTGGGCGGCCTGTGCGAAAACAGCGACAAGTTCGCCATCGATCGCAAGCTTCCCGAAGTCGAAGTGGGCGATTTGCTGGTGGTGCACGACACGGGCGCGCACGGACATTCTATGGGCTACAACTACAACGGCAAGCTTCGTTCGGCCGAGGTTCTTCTTCGCGAAGATGGCACGGCGCAGCTTATTCGTCGCGCAGAAACACCGGCGGATTATTTCGCCACGCTGGATTGCTTCGATGAGTTTTCCGGCCTGGCGCAACGCGGCTAGAAACTTTGTCATGCGCAGGCGGCCAAACGGGCTGCCGCAGGGCGCATGCCCACTGGGTAAGAAATGCAAACGAAAGGACTTGTATCATGGGAAAGAGCTTGAAAGGACTGCAGGGCTCTATCGTTGCCCTGGTCACTCCGTTCGCTGAAGACGGCAGCGTCGATTTCGATGCGCTTGCTCGTTTGATCGATTTTCATCTCGAAGGCGGCACCGACGCTATCCTGGTGCTCGGCACCACGGGAGAATCCTCCACGATGTCTCACGAAGAAGACGACGCGGTATGCGAGTTTACCGTCAAGCGCGTGGCCGGCCGCGTGCCTGTCATTGCCGGTAGCGGCTCTAACACCACGCAGACCATGCTCGAAAAAAGCCTGAGCTACCAAAACCTCGGCGTCGACGGTCTTTTGCTCATCACGCCGTATTACAACAAGAGCAACGAAGAGGGCATCTATCAGCACTTCAAGACCGTTCTCGATGCCGTAGATATTCCGTGCATCCTCTACAACGTGCCCGGCCGCACGGGCTGTTCCATCTCGTCGCGCAACGTCGAGCGCCTTGCTAAGCATCCCAATGCTTTCGGCATCAAGGAGGCTTCGGGTAGCATTTCGTATGCAACCAAGATCGCCCGTTTCCTGTCTGATGATTTCGTCATGTTCTCCGGCAACGATGACATCGTAGTGCCGTTGATGTCTCTGGGCGCGAAGGGCGTCATCTCCGTATGGGCAAACGTCATGCCGCGCGAGGTTCATGAAATGACTTGGAATTACCTTGAAGGACGCCATGATGAAGCCTTGGCCGAGCAGCTTCGTTGCCTTGATTTGATCGACGCGCTGTTCTGCGAGGTCAACCCCATTCCCGTAAAGGGCGCCCTCGAGATGATGGGCAAGGGCAAGGCTGTCTATCGTCTACCGTTGTGCGAGCTTTCCGAAGCTGGCAAGATTCGTGTTGCTGAAGCCCTGAAAGGAGTTGGTCTGGTTGACTAGGGTTCTAATCGTGGGAAACGGCCGCATGGGCACCATCATTCGCGAGCTTGTAGAAGCGGATGAATCGTGCGAGCTTGCGGGCATTGTCGGCATCGAGACCATGGACACGCTTGCCGAGGAGGCTCCTGAGGCCGACGTGGTAATCGATTTTTCCCATAAAGACATGCTGCCGCATGTGGAAGCGTACGTGCGGCGTACGAATGCCGCACTTGTTTCCGGCACGACGGGCTACGACGAAGAGGAAATGGCCCGCGTGCGCGCGTTGGGCGAGCACGCGGCCGTCATCCATAGTGCAAACTATTCTCTGGGCGTTGCCGTGCTGCGCCGCCTTGCCTCCGAGGCCGCAGCGGCGCTTGACGGGTTCGACATCGAAATCGTCGAGGCTCATCATAATCAGAAGGTCGATGCTCCCAGCGGAACGGCGAAGCTGCTGCTTGATGCCGTGAATCCCGAGGACGAATTCGAACCCGTGTACGGACGCGAAGGCATGTGCGGCAAGCGTCCTGCTAAGGAAATCGGCGTTCATGCCTTGCGCGGCGGCACGGTCGCCGGTACGCATACGGTGCATTTCTTCGGACAGGATGAAGAGGTGGCGCTGACGCATCGTGCAACAAGCCGTAGAATCTTCGCAGCAGGCGCCGTGGCTGCGGCAAAGAAGATTGTTTCACGTGAAACGGGCTTCTATTCGTTTGACGAGCTGATGTTCGGCTAGTCGCTTCGTTAGTTTTCGACACCCCTATCGACGTGCGCCGTTCGTCTGCGCGTCCACGGCTTTCAGCGGAGGGGTGCGCCTGCTTGAGCGTTAACGTCCTCTGCGGACGGAGTCGTTCGCCTGCCAATACTTTTAGCGGCGTGCGTCGATTGCGGCGCGCGTCTTGGATTCGCTCGCATCGAAAGAAAGGTTCATCGTGAACGCAGAAGAGATTATCAACTTCATTGCAACTTCCGAGAAAAAGACTCCGGTCAAACTGTATGTCCGAGAAAAGCCTGGTCAGAAAATCGATTATGCCGCTAACGCGACCAAGGGCCAGGTGAAGGTTTTCGGAAGCCGCAAGGGCAAGATCGTTTTCGGGGATTGGGCCGATTTGCAGCCGGTTCTCGAGGAGAACGCCGACCGCATCGATTACTACGAAGTCGAAAACGACTGCCGCAATTCCGCCGTGCCGCTGCTGGACAAGAAGGGCGTCAATGCGCGCATCGAGCCTGGTGCCATTATTCGCGATCAGGTGGAGATCGGGGATAACGCCGTCATCATGATGGGTGCCGTCATCAACATCGGCGCGGTGATTGGCGAGGGAACCATGATCGACATGGGCTGTGTTTTGGGCGGCCGTGCCATCGTGGGCAAGCATTGCCACATCGGCGCAGGAACCGTGCTTGCCGGCGTGGTCGAGCCTGCAAGCGCTACGCCGGTTATCGTGGAAGACAACGTCATGATGGGTGCAAACGCGGTTGTTCTCGAAGGGGTTCGCGTGGGCGAAGGCGCTGTTGTCGCAGCGGGCGCTGTTGTGGTAAACGACGTTCCCGCAGGCGCTGTTGTTGCGGGCGTTCCTGCGAAAATCATCAAGATGAAAGACGAGAAGACCGAGTCCAAGACGGCGTTGGTAGACGCTCTGCGTACGCTGTAAGGGTCGGGAAGATTGCGAACTGGATACCTGTCTAGTTTGTAAGGACGGATGTTTTCGAGGAAGCGGGGCGTGATTCATTTCTCGCTCCGCTTTGCTTTTTCCTAAGGCTGTGCTGAGGCGCTTTTGAAGGGCCTTTCAGTATGGAATTTCACCTCGGCTAAAGAGAGTGTCGCGAAAAGCCCGGAACGTCAGCGGGTTCTCGCTCCGTTGGGTATTCATTGGCAACGCCGGTGAAAAGAACATTGCTCCGGTGCACTATCCGGGCGGGTACATGACAACGGGGTCAGCCGGAGTCCCCAGTGCTTTAAATACGGGTACTCGTCCGTGCCATTCAAGGGTATAGGTGTTGTTGTCCATGGGGCTGTAGCCGTCGTCGGCTCCGTATCGCGCAATCTCGATGCCGGGCCCGAAACCGTTTGGAACAAGGTAGACCGCTCCGTTTCCGCTCAAGAGCACGTTTCGCTCAACTACTACGATGCGATCGCCCGTCGGGCTCGGAGGGTCGGCTACATAGGGGGCATCGAGCAGACATTGGAGTCCTGAGATGGTAAGTGCTGCCGCAAGGATGCACGCCATGAGCCCATTCGCAATCCAACGGGCCGCGTGTCTTCTCCTGTTCTCCGCGACGACGATTCGGGTGCTGGCGCAAACCACGGCGCTTGCAACAGAGAGCGCGATGGCGGTGCATGCGAGCATAGCTGCAAACGCGTATCCCGCAGGCGCAATGACAAAGGAGCCGAGTAGGAACACGGAATTTGCAACTTGTTCGAATGGTGGCGTGCAGGGCGCGAACGCAAGAACCGCCGTAGTCCGACCGGCAATCGAAAGGCCATCGGTCCAGTGGCGGGCGTTTGGTACAGGACCAGGGTCGTGACCGGACACGGGACAGGGTTCGAGGGCTCTCATTCGCCTCCTCCTCCATCGGGTACGTACTCCAAGATGTCCCCCGGCTGGCAATTAAGAGCTTGGCAGATAGCATCCAGCGTCGTGAAGCGCACCGCCTTCGCTTTGCCCGTCTTCAGAATGGATAGGTTCGTGGAGCTTATGTTCACCTGTTCGGCAAGCTCGCCGAGCTTCATCTTGCGCTTTGCAAGCATCACGTCGAGATTCACTCTGATGGCCATTGCTACACCATCATCTTTAACTCATCATCCAGAGCGCAGGCTTCCCTATTCAACCTGGAAAGCGCAAGCGCGATGACGGAAAGCGCCGCGCTGAGCGCCGCCAGCGACGATGCGGAAAACACAGCGTAGGGCGCAATCTCGAAGCAAGGGAGCCAAACCGCACAGTCAACCGCCCATGCCACGGTGCTTGCGATATAGATCAACGTGGCCTTGCGCAAAAGCAGGGTGGAAGCCTCATCGAAGATGCGCCTTTCCCCAATATTGGTGAACAGGCGCCATGTAACCGCCCCCGCAACAACAAGCAGAATGAGCCCGGTAGCAGAAGCGACCGACGAACAAATAAACGCCGCATCGCTTACCGGCGTGCTGGTCAAGACCATTCGCAGAGGCTTCGTCATAATGAGGTACAGCAGCGGGCTTGCCATTGCCGTCAGGCATATTGCCGCCAGAATGCATACGGCAGCCGCACCCTTCAATGTGCGCGACAGATTCTTGAAATCCATGCGGCATCCTTTCTCTTGTTTTCGTATTTACAAGACAAACTACAATTTCACTGTTTCTCGATGATTATATATCGTTTATCATAAAATACTATCACGTTATAAATTGTTTACAACGGAATCAGAGGCGTCGAAAAAGTAATCCGACAACTTCTGCGGGGATTCCTGGCGAAACATATGCGTCACAGGTCGCTCGAAAGCTTTTCCTAAAGCGGGTGCAGTGGCGAGCAGGCAACGAACGAAACAACGGAGGTGGCCGTATGATTGAAAGAGCCCATGCAACAAGGTGCGGAACCATCCGCTATTGGGTGAGCGAGGAAAGTTTGCCGGGCAATCCACCCCTGGTGTTCCTGCCCGGTCTGACTGCCGACCATAGGCTGTTTGAAAAGCAGGTTGAGTACTTCGAGGGAACGCGTCCCATACTTGTCTGGGACGCTCCCGGCCATGCCTCATCCTGGCCGTTTGATTTGACATTCAGTCTTGCAGATAAGGCGCGGTGGCTCCGCGAAATCTTACGTTGCGAAGGTTTTGCCAAGCCCATTATCATCGGGCAATCGATGGGCGGATACGTGGGTCAGGCCTACGCCCAGCTGTTTCTAGATGAGATGGGCGGATTTGTCTCAATCGATTCAGCGCCCCTGCAACGGGAATACATGACGGCTCTGGAAATCTGGGCCCTCAAGATGGTCGAGCCCATCTACCGCTGGTATCCGTGGAAATCGCTGCTGAAAACTGGGACGAACGGTGTCGCCACATCCGATTACGGCAGGCGTTTGATGCATGACATGATGATGGTTTATGACGGCGACCAAAAACGATACGCCAAGCTGGCCGGCCATGGATACAAGATGCTGGCCGAGGCGGTCGAGGCCGATCTGCCCTATGCCATCGCCTGCCCAGCGCTTCTCATCTGCGGTGAAAAGGACCGCGCAGGTTCATGCATCCGATACAATCGTGAGTGGCATAAGCGAACCGGACTTCCCCTCGAATGGATTCCCGGCGCGGGGCACAACTCAAACACGGACAAGCCTCATCTTGTCAATCGGGCGATAGAGGAGTTCGTCGTCCGTCTGCAGGACGAACGTCCCGAATAGGCGGGCTCCGTCAACTTCCAAGTCGCATGAAGGGTCCGTACCGTCTTGCTGAAAGATGCGCAACGGCCGTGAAAACGGACGATTCAACATAGACGAAGTGGCTTCGGCGCATGAGCGGTTGATTTAATATGGGCTTTCGTGCTGGCCGAGAAACGCGGTTACTGCGTTTGCTGGGATTCTCTTTGATACAGTGAGATGATTTCGTCGCGGTTGTGCACGTTACATTTCCTATAGATGCTGCGCAGGTGCGATTTCACTGTAGATTCGCTGATGAAAAGTTCGTTTTCAATGTAGCGCATGCCGCGTCCGGCAATCCAAAGGGTAAGTACGTCCTGTTCTCGCGGGGAGATGTCGTATTGCGCTGCGAAGTGCCCCATGAACCCGTTTGTTGCCTCTTCCGGAGTTTCGTCTGCGGTCGTAGCCTCATCGGGGCCGTCCTTCTCGGAATCTTCTGCGGCGGAAAATCTGCGAGTATCGTTCTCTTCGAGGTTTACGTCCAAGACCAGTTGCCCTTCGCTAAAGGCGAATCCGACGCCAAGGATAATAAGAACGATGGCAACCGCGAAAAACGCGCCGCCTTGGGCGGCAAGAAGGGGAGCGACGGTTTGCCCCAGGGCGTTGCCCGCACATTCGGCGATCCATCCTACGGCGAAAACGACATGGGGAACGACGGGCGTCTTCTTCGCCCAGAGCGAAAGCATCGTCCACGTCATGACTTCGCAAATGATGATGGCGTAGAACACAAGTGACGATGTGATTCCCACCGACGATGCCAGCAGAAAAACCACGCCGGCAAACCCCGCAAGCAGAATTTTATAAAGGATAGACGGGTCAAGATGACGCTTTGCCAAAAGGGCGCTTCCAATGAAGAACGTGGTGATGCAAAGAGGGACGACCAATGAGATGGGGGAGACCGCCGCGCTGAATTTCTCGAATTCGGGTGCGAGCGCGGCTATGGAGCGCACAATGAAGAAGGTAATCGAAAGACCGAGAAGCGTTCTCAGCGGCACGGCAGCGGAAAGCACTTCGCGCAAGGTGCGTCCAGACATGCTCTGTTGAAGGTCGCCTTCAGGCTTTCCCGGAAGAAGGGCGACCGAGAGAAGAGGCAGGGCCGAGGTAATGAGGCTTGCCACCTCGCGCGGGCACGAAAGAATACCCCAGCAGGCGAACGCCGCAATGCTTACCGCGCATCCTGCCAGTACGATAATGGCGCGAGGGTTCAGCCGCGCAAATGTATCGAACCATGCCATGATGAGGGTGATGGCGAAAAAGCCTGACAGGACCAACCCACCTACGCGAACAACGCTTACACCCGCAAGCATCGGGTGCGTGCACATGAACGTTCCAGCGCATACCAACATTCCTGCCGCCATGACGAATGGGGTTCGTCCCGAAATGGAAGGGAATTTCTTGAAAAAGAAGATACTTCCCAAACATGCGACGAGTCCTGGAAGCATGGAGGCGGCAACGGTATAGGGCACATCGGGTGCATTGAACGCCGCCGAAGAAAGCAACACGACGGCCCAGATGCACGTGCAGGCGTAGCCTACGGCAAAGCGAATATGCCGAGGAGCCAGCCCCGGTATGTGCGAATCTATCAATGGTCCCCCTCCAGAACTCGTTCGCCGTATTATTGCATAATAATTGAGCTGGACAGGAAGATTCGACCATCATGGTCGATGCGCCCATCAGGGAATTCAGCGCAGAAAGACGAATCTCTTCCTTTCCTTGCGCGACGCCCGTCATTCCCTGTCTCGAGAACCTTTTAATTCTTCGCGGTTTGGCTGAATTCGACCATTGCGGTTGGTGTGCGTTTCTCCTCCTGCTTGCACAATGCAGGCATCGGATATCCGCAATGGATCGGTCCGCTCGGTAAAGATGAGACGCGAGTGTTCCGTCTGAAGGGATGGGATGCTTAGCCATCGCAAGAGGAGGGAATCATGTTGAACGAAACTAAGGGAATCAGCCGTCGTAATTTCTTGTCCGGCGCGGCGCTCGCAGGCGCGGCGCTCGCGGGCAGCGCGGCATTAGCTGGATGCGCTCCCAGCACATCATCTTCCGAGGAAGAAGAAGCCTCTGCCGCTTCGGCGTCTACCACCACGGTCGGCTATGACGGTACGGGAACAATGCCCTGGCTGGGCGAAGCCCCCGAAATCGCTGATGCCGATGTCGAGGAAGAGCTTGAGGCTGACGTTGTTGTCGTCGGTCTTGGCTGCTCTGGCGTTCCTGCTGCTCGTGCCGCAGCTGAGCAGGGCGCTAAGCTCGTGTGCCTCGAGGCTTCGCCCAAGCTCAACAGCGTAGCAAGCGACCTCGCCGTTCTCGGCGGCGCTACCCAGGAGAAATGGGGCCGCGGCGATGGTTTCCTTGACAAGAAGATGATTGCCAACATGCACATGACCGAATGCAGCCATCACTGCAGCTATAGCATCATCAATCGCTGGTGCAACGAATCCGGTGCGGCGCTTGATTGGTTCATCGAGCCGAGCGCAAATCTCTACATCACCGAGGAAAGCTACTCCGAAGTTCCTGAAGAAAGCCAGGCGAACTATCTCTACCCGTACTTCGTTCCTATGCTGGAATCGTACGACTACACCAAAGAGGAAATGCCCTGCTATCCTACGTCGGTAGGCTTTAGCAGCCTTGCCACCGTCATGGCCGACAATCTGCAGGTCGCAATCGATGCAGGTGCTGACGTTCGCTACAACACCAAGGGCGTCAAGCTGATCACCGATGACTCTGGCTCTGTCGCGGGCATTTACGCCCAGGCGGCGGGCTCCGAGAAATACATCAAGATCAATGCGAAAAGCGTGATTCTGGCAACCGGCGACTATCTTGCCAACGAAGAGATGATGAAGTTCTATGCGCCCCAGTGCGTCGAAAACGGCATTCAAATCCTGAGCCTCGACATGGACGCCGACGGCAACTACACCAATGTCGGCGACGGCCACAAGATGGGTGTCTGGGCCGGTGCTGCCATCGAGCAGTGGCATGCTCCCATGATTCACCACATGGGCGGCGGCGCAGGTGCCGACGGCCGCGGTGTCATTGGCAACAACGGCTTCTTGTGGCTGAACCTGCATGGCAAGCGTTTCATGAACGAAGATATTGCCGGCCAGCAGCTTGAGAACCAGGTGGAGCTCCAACCGCAGCGCAAGGCGTATCAGTTCTTCGACGCCTCTTGGCCCGAGCAGTTGCAGTATTTCCCCGCTGGTCACGGCGTTGCGTGCATCTATCGCGAAGAGGCTCTGCCCGAATACACCGCTGCCGGTCTACGCATCAACGTTCGCACCGCTGCGGATGTCGACACTGCGGTCGAAGAGGGCCGCTGCCTGAAGGCTGACACCATCGAAGAGCTTCTCGGCATGATCGAGGGCATGGACGTCGAAACCGCCAAGGCTTCCATCGAGCGTTATAACGAGCTGGCGAAGGCGGGCGCAGATGCCGACTTCGGCAAGAGCTCCCAGCGCCTGTTCGCTCTGGAAAACGGTCCGTTCTACGCGGCCGAGTGCGGTTGCGCGCTTACCCTGGGCAACCTGGGCGGTCTTGAGTCTGACGAGGAATGCCACGTCTACAACACCGAGCGCGAAATCATTAAGGGTTTGTATGTGTGCGGTGCTCCCCAGGGCGGACGTTTCAACGTGCAGTATCCCATTTCCCTCAAGGGCCTCAGCTCTTCCATGTGCGTGACGTACGGCAAGATTGCCGGCGAAAACGCTGCAGCCGGCAAGTAGGCTTCTGCAAGAGACTATTCGCAACAAGCGCTCCTGCGATCCCCTCCCTTCAACGCGGAGCGTCTTGGTTATCAGCACGTTTTGACGTGCGCCCGTAAAGAAGCGACGGCCGACTCGGCCGTCGCTTCTTCGTGTTCAGCCTTGTGTCGACGTGTCTTTGAGGGTCGTTCGGGGGTGTTAATGCAACAGATTCGATGTGTTGTTTGCTGAGCCTATTGTCGTTTAGGAAATGCCTATTTCGGTGTAGTTTCGAAGGGGCGTGCCACTTTCTAGGTCTGCTCGCGGTCTTTGTGGTATGCTTCAAGCACTTTGGAGGAATGGCCGAGTGGTTGAAGGCACTTGTCTTGAAAACAAGCAGGGCGAAAGCTCTCGTGGGTTCAAATCCTACTTCCTCCGCCAAATGCTCAACCCGCCCCTCATGGGCGGGTTTTCTTTTCTATATATAAAGTAGGCTCCCTCGGCGTATTGGATACGCTTTGCGCGTGCCGTGCAGCCTTTACGTACTACTCAGAGGCTTTCGTGCATTGGGGCGTCTGGGGGCGCCGCGCGCTTTTCGCCCATCGAACGAATCATACGTGTGTTTGGGCGAGGCAAAAGACCGTCCTTGCGGCCCGCCTTGTTCTTGGGTCATTGCCATATGCTACTGGGCGTCTTTCAGGTTGCCGGGGTACAAGGAAAGACGGGCTCGCCGCCGAGGATCGTCCGCCCGCCCCGCGCCCCGCATATGGAGGAAATATGGAGAGCGGAACCGGCCCTTGCGCAGGGGGCGGGAGGCGCGTAATATACAACCTCGCCGCTTGACGCGGCAGCCCTCCGCAGGGAGGGCGGGGACCTTGAAAACCGGATACTGTGGAACAGGAATTAGGAACAGCCATCTACCCCTCCTCGGAGGGGGTCGATTCCGATGAAGGATAGATAACGAGACGGACCGGGACAATCTCACAACGGACGCCCGAGAGGGCGCTTTTCGAACGGAGAGTTTGATCCTGGCTCAGGATGAACGCTGGCGGCGTGCCTAACACATGCAAGTCGAACGGTTAAGGCGCCTTCGGGCGCGCATAGAGTGGCGAACGGGTGAGTAACACGTGACCAACCTGCCCCCTCCTCCGGGACAACCTCGGGAAACCGAGGCTAATACCGGATGCTCCCGCCGGGCCGCATGGCCGGGCGGGGAAAGCCCAGGCGGGAGGGGATGGGGTCGCGGCCCATCAGGTAGTAGGCGGGGTGACGGCCCACCTAGCTGACGACGGGTAGCCGCGCTGAGAGGCGGACCGGCCACATTGGGACTGAGACACGGCCCAGACTCCTACGGGAGGCAGCAGTGGGGAATTTTGCGCAATGGGGGGAACCCTGACGCAGCAACGCCGCGTGCGGGACGAAGGCCTTCGGGTCGTAAACCGCTTTCAGCAGGGAAGAACACTGACGGTACCTGCAGAAGAAGCCCCGGCTAACTACGTGCCAGCAGCCGCGGTAATACGTAGGGGGCGAGCGTTATCCGGATTCATTGGGCGTAAAGCGCGCGTAGGCGTCCCTTCAAGCGGCACCGTCGAAGCCGGGGGCTCAACCCCCGGAAGCGGGCCGAACTGGGGGGATCGAGTGCGGTAGGGGAAGGCGGAATTCCCGGTGTAGCGGTGAAATGCGCAGATATCGGGAAGAACACCGACGGCGAAGGCAGCCTTCTGGGCCGCCACTGACGCTGAGGCGCGAAAGCTGGGGGAGCGAACAGGATTAGAT
>OLRQ01000434.1_pt1 | contig 44666 bp, 36 predicted proteins | sample 1671971 | NCBI WGS metagenome assembly OLRQ01 (sample SAMEA3136631, study PRJEB25190) | human gut metagenome | biome: human gut; feature: human-associated habitat; material: faeces | place: Austria | collected 2013
TTTAACGCAGCATGGGCGGAAATCTGCCCGTCAAAACCGATACGTGTTCGACTCTCGTCAGCTTAGGTTTAAGACGGTGACTATATCCTCCCCTTGCAGGGCGAGCCTGCTGCGCGGTATCTCCATAATGAGCGCAAACCACTTTTTGCTGCTTGCGTGGCGAAAGACCTCGTAGGTGGGGTTTGATATCCACGGAAAGTCGTTAACGGCGGCGTAGTTTTCGAGAATATGCCGCCGGAGCGTGTCTCTGTCCATTTCTGTTCTCCTGTTCAAAACGCCATCCGGAGGACCCGGATGGCGTAATACCGTTTGTCACTTATTCTCTTCCGAGCGGCGGCGAGCTTCCTCAAATCTGCGGCGAGCCTCCTCGTATTCACGGCGTGCCTTTTCGTAATCGTTCCTGCGTGCCTCGGCCTCGAGCTTTTCGGCCTCCTCGTTCAGGCGGCGGGTCTGCTCGGTGAGCTCGTCGATGCTGTCCGGCTCGGGCGTGTATTCAAGCTTTTCGGCGCTGTGCTTTTTGTTCTTATTGTCCCTGCGGCGCGGCTTGGGAGCCGGCTCTTCGACATCGTCATCCTCCTCGTCTGCGTCAAGCTCGGGCTGAGCGGCGGCGACGGCCTCCGACGGGCGTACATACTTTTCCCTCTCCCGGCCGTTTACGGCATCGGTGTACGCTCTGCCGCAGACGACGGTGACTATCGCCGCTATGACCGAAACGGCAAGCAGCACGAGCATTGCTATAAGCTGCGTCTGTCCGTTGCCCGAGCCGTCCTCGAGCGAATAGACGAAGCTGCGGTAATCGTTGGACAGACCGTAGATGTTCAGCACAAGGGATGCGACCGCGGCAATGCCGGCGGCTCCGGTCGCCGCATAGATGCGCGTGCGGTTGGGCTTGAGCGAGGCGAGAACGCCGATAACTCCGGCGAGAACGCCGACGATGCTTATAATGCGCAGAAGGTTATACAGGTTCTGGCGAACGTCAAGCTCGCTGTTGAGCTTGTCGGCATCGTCCTCGACATAGTCGCGCGCGGCCTGGAGCACGGCTTCGTAGTCGCTCTCGTCGCTCACGAGCTTTGCGATACCCTCGTTTTCCATGAGCACGGCAATGCCGGATTTGACTGCGGCCTCCGCGTCGTCCTGCTCGGTGAGCGTTTCCTTGAGGTCGTTCATTTTATCAACATTGTCGTTGAGCTTCTGCTGACCGGCGCTGAGCTGATTTTTGGCAACGGCGAGCTGCGCTCTGCCGTTATCGAGCTGAGCCTTTGCAGCGTCGAGCTGAGCCTTGCCGTTATCCAGCTGAGTTTTCGCGGCGGCGAGCTGCGCCTTGCCGTCGTTTATCTCCTGCTCGGCGGCGGATATCTGGGCGTTTGCCTCGGCAAGCTGTGCCTGACCGTCCTCATATTCCTTCATCGCGGCCCTCGCCTCGTCAAGCGAGGTGAAGCCGAAGTTGCGCAGGATGCTTTCGGCTATCTGGAGCGCCGGGTGCTTGTCGATAAAGGCAAAAAGCTGCTGCGCCTGCTGGTATGCCGGCGTTGCGGCGTCGAGCTTGGCCTGCGCCGCGTCGCGCTGAGCCTTGGCGTCGTTGAGCTGTGCCTCGCCGTCGTTAAGGCGCTTTTCTGCCGCCTGATACTCGGCGAGCTTTTCGTTATACTGCTTCTCGGCGGCGTCGTATTCCGCCTGACCGGCCGCGATCTTCGCAGCGCCGGCGTTATATTCCTGCGTGCCCTGACTGAGCTGCTCATTGCCCTTCTGGTCGGTCACGACGGATTCGGTGTAGTCCTTTTCGTCCTCGGTGCGGTTTTCCTCCGCCTTGCGCAGATCGGCAACGCGCTTATCGAGGACATCGACAAAGTCGATGATATCGGCCTTTTGGCCGCGCTTGAAGCGCATGATGTCCGACAGCTCGTCCGAGCCGCGTCCTGCCGCAATGATCCCGAATACCGAGCTTGCGGCGAGCAGGATGCTCATGATCATTAACAGTGTTCTTTTCATTATATCTTCCTTTCTTCTGCGGAAACACGTTTCCCCCCCAATGTTTCCTGCGGAATTACTTCCCCTTGCGCGCCCTGTCTCTGAGCGCTATCTGCTCGAAGTCCTCGTCAAAAAGCGGATGCAGGCGAAGCCTTCTGCCCTTGACGGTCGTGCGCGAGATGAATCTGTCGCCCCAGACGAGCATCTGCGGCAGAACGAACAGCACCAGCAGCAGAGATATTATCGTTCCGCGGCCGAGCACGAGTCCGATGACGGAAATTATGCTCTCGGTGCTTATAAAGCCGATGAGCAGGCCGGCAATGACAAGGATGCTGCCGCTTGTTACGAGTGTGGGCAGAGCGCCGTTGAGCGCAAGGCGTATCGACTTGCGGCGCGAAACATTGCGCTGCCTCAGCTCAAGATATCGGTTTGAAACGACGATTGCGTAGTCGATATTCGCGCCCATCTGTATCGCGCTGACGATCAGGTAGCCGACGAAGAAGATGGAGTTCTGCGTGAAATACGATATCGAGAAGTTGAGCCAGATGCTGCCCTGAATGACCGCAATGAGCAGCACCGAAAGTCCTGCCGAGCGGAACACGAACATGATGACCAGCACGACGAACACTGCCGACAGCACGCTGACCAGAATGTTATCCGTCGAGAACGAATCCTTCAGGTCGCGCGCGGCGGTAGCGTTGCCGGTGACGTAAACATCGTCGCCGTAGTAGCTGTCGGCAACACCGTGGATCTGCGAGATAAGCTCGTAGCTTTCGTCCGACTGCGTTGGCAGGTCGGAATAAACGAGCATGCGGCTGTAGTGCTGACCCTGAAGCTGCGCCTTCGCGTCGGAAAGCTGGGCATACAGGCTCTCTATCATATCTATCTTGTCCTGAGGAAGCTCTATCGTTCCGCTCTCGGCAACGTCATACAGGAACAAAAACAGGTCGATAAGCGGAATTTTATATTCGCGCATGTTGCTCTGCACCTGGTCGTAGTCGGCGTGGCGCGCGGCGTAGTAGACGAAAAGCGCGCTCGCGCTCGTGTCGTCAAGCCCGGCAAGCTCGGAAAATTCGCCGATGGTGAGCTTATCGCCGAGGCGGTAGCCGTCCATGACCTCAACGGAGGCTATGCCGAGAACCGAGGTGACGTGGTCAAGCTCCGATATCTCGTCGAGCATCTTCGCCTGCGTCTCATAATCGCCCGTCGGTACGACGAGCGCCATCATGTTATTGTTCCCGAATGTGTTTATGATCTGCTGATGCGCCTTTTGCGTTTCGTTCAGGCGCAGGGGGTAATCGTCGCTGTAGTTATACGAAAACGGGCACATGCTCGAAAAGAAGAACGCAGCCGCCGCGACACAGATGAAAACAGGCGGCACGAGCTTGTGCGTTTTCCACGCAAAGCGCCCGATGGCGTTTATGTTCGGCATGAAGCTGCGGTGCTTTGTTTTTTCTATCGCGCGGCTGAACATGAGCAGCAGCCCCGGCATGAGCAGGAACACCGTCAGCATCGAGATCAGTATGGATTTTATCAGCACCTTGCCGAGGTCGCCGCCGAGGCCGAACTGCATGAACGTCATCGCGACAAGGCCGCCGATGGTCGTCAGCGAGGACGAGGCTATCTCGGGTATCGCCTTCGACAGCGCCTCCACCGCCGCGTCATACGGCTCAAAATACCGCCGCTCCTCGGCAAAGCGGTTGCACAGGATGATGGCGTAGTCGATCGCCAGGGCAAGCTGCAAAATGAGCGTTACGGAGTTTGCGACATATGATATCTCCGAGAACAGAAAGTTTGTTCCCTGCTGGATGGCCGCGGCCATTGCGAAGGTTATCAGCAGAACCGGCACCTCGGCATAGCTGCGCGAGGTAAGCAGCAGCAGGATTATGACCGTAACTACGCTCAGCGCGCCGATTACGAGCATTTCGCCCAGCAGCGTGCTGCTGAAATCCGTGCCGACCTCGGTGTAGAGCTTCACGTTATCCGCGTCAAAGCGCACATCGACGAGAGATTTTATTCTGTCAAGCGCCTGAGTGCATATCTCGTCGCTCGCCGTCCCGGCAAAGCTTATGTTTATGAGCGCCGTGCCGGATCTATAGTGCTCCTGTGTATCATCGAAGCTTGCCTGACGCACGCCGTCGATATTCTCTATATCTTGCGAAAGCGCCAGCGCGTCGTCATACGAAATGTGCTCGATCATAAGCTCGGCCGTCGCGAAGGTGATAAACTCGCCGTCCATCGCCTTCAGGCCGCGCCGCGTCTCCGTTTCGGCAGGAAGAAACTGATAAAGATCGTTCTGAACCGTCGTAAGGCGCATCGTGTAGGCCGACATGCATGCGGCCGCGATGAAAAGCACGAGGATGATTTTTCTGCTGTCTATGATAAATTTGGCTAATTTGTGCATCTGTTTCTCCCGCGAGTGATGTATCTACATATTTTATTACATGTAGAAAAAAACATCAAGGGATTATTGTCAAGTTTTTATTAATTTCCTTGTGTTTGGGATAAAAGCATTATATAATTCAGGTGCGCCGCAGGGGCGCAGAACAAATATCAAGGAGAGCGCGAAAGCGCTGCCGAAAAAATGGTTAAGCTGTTATCAAAACTGTTCATAAAAAATCCGACGGAGTACGCCGATCCGCTTGTGCGCAAGGCTTACGGAACGCTGTGCAGCCTGCTGGGGATATTCCTCAACGTGCTGCTGTTTGCCGGCAAGTATGCCGCCGGCGCGATATCCGGCTCGATCGCCATAACCGCCGATGCGTTCAACAACCTCTCCGACGCCGGCGCGTCGGCGATATCGCTGCTGGGCTTCCGGCTTTCGGGCAAAAAGCCCGACCCCGACCACCCCTTCGGCCACGGCAGGATAGAATACATCTCCGGCCTTGCGGTCGCGGCACTGATCGTTGTCATGGGCGTTGAGCTGCTGATAAGCTCGGTCGATAAGATCCTCAGCCCCGAGCCGGTCGAGGTCGGCCTGCTCCCGGCGGCGATACTGCTTGCGTCGATCCTCGTCAAGCTGTACATGTTTGCGTATAATTGCAGCGTCGGCAAAAAGATCTCGTCCTCGGCCATGGCCGCCACGGGTGCGGACAGCCTGTCCGACTCGGTCGCGACGGCGGTCGTGCTGCTTTCAATGGGCGTAAGCTGGCTGTTCAAGGTCAATATCGACGGCTGGGCAGGCGCGGCGGTCGCGGTGTTCATTCTCTTTGCCGGCTACGGCGTTGCAAAGGACACACTCTCGCCGCTGCTCGGTCAGGCGCCCGATCCGGAGCTTGTCAAAAGCATCGAGGAGATAGTCATGAGCTCGGACGCCGTCATCGGCATGCACGACCTCGTTGTTCACGACTACGGCCCGGGCAGAATGATGATCTCTCTGCACGCCGAGGTAGACGGCCGCGGTGATATCTTCCAGCTGCATGACAGCATCGACACCGTCGAGCGCAAGTTGAAAAGCGCGCTCGGCTGCGACGCGACGATCCACATGGACCCCGTCGAGACCGACAACGAGCAGGTAAACGCCGAACGCGCCGCGCTTGAGGAGGCGCTTAAGGGCATTGACGGGCTGCGCGGCATTCACGATTTCCGCATGGTCATGGGACCGAGCCACACAAATCTCATCTTCGACGTCGTTATGGACACCGGCTGCGGCAAAACGCCAGAGCAGTTCCGCGATATCATCTGCCGCACCGTCGAGGAAAAGCTCCCCGGCCACTTCGCCGTCGTCACCGTCGATACCTCCTTTGTTTTTTAGAGGCGCATTGGGGCAGCTACCAATACGCATATTGCGGTCGCCCGGTTCGAGGGTGCGGAGAAAACCGTGCCGTTTCGCGTAACGTGAGTACGGCAAAGGATTTTGTTGCCCAGTTCAAGACAACCGACAAAACCGTAAAACTCTCGCGTAACGCAAGTGCGGTGCGGAGTTTTTGCCGCCCGGTGTCGAAGTTACCGACCAAACCATGGTTGCCTCGCGCTACGTTAGTACGTTGCTGAATTTTGCGCCGCACCTCATTGGCTCACCTGCAAGGGGAGCAGGCAGCTTTGCTGCCGTGGGGTTGAATAAAACCTATTAACTATCAGCTATTAGCTCTTCACTGCGGCCGCAGCCGCTTGTAGGGAACGGATTTATCCGTTCCGTCTGTACCGACCTTGCCTGCACAAAAAACCATAGCTGTAGGGGCGAGCATTGATCGCCCTTTTTTTAATAATGTGACGCCTACGGCGCGGATATAATAACACCTCATCCGTCACCAAGGTGACACTTTCCCTTCAAGCTACGCAGGGGAAGGCAAAAAAGGGACGGTCTGTGACCGTCCCGATGAATAATGAATGATGAATAATTAATAGTGAATAATTGCCGATACAGTTGTTGCGTCAGCGCGACCGGAAACTGCCGACGAAACCATAACAAACGGAACGGGCAAGCCTGTTCCCTACAGTGGTGCGCCGCAAAACTCAGCACTGCACTTGCGTTACGCGAGGCACATACGGTTTCCTCCGCACTCTCGATACCGGGCAAGCGCAAAAAGTGTGTCGGTATCAGCCTCAATGCGCCACTAAAACCTATTTGGAGCATAGGAATGACGTTTTGGAGCGGACAGAGGGTGGTATATAAGCTAAAATGCATATCGTAACCCCCATATGTATCTTCTTTATCCGCAGGGCGGTCAGGTCTCCGCTCTGCGCGATATTGAACCACAGCCGAAAGGCATGGTTCTCCCTTCCCCTTTACCATAGCAAAGTTCTATACTCCTTTTATCTTCACTTTATGCACACTTTGCGGCAAAGCCCCGGACAAGCTCCGGGGCTTTGTTGTGCGCTGTTCAGGGCGGAAACAAAAAAGCCACGAGCTGCGGCTCGTGGCTTGGAATATCAGATTTTTGCTTCCGCTTCGGACTTCCTGGGCTTGACGATTGCTGCAAGGCCGAGTGCGAGCAGGCCGAAAATGACGGCCGGAAGTATCCAGTACAGGCCCATGTCGTACAGGGGAAGATTCTCCATTGCGGGGACCTTGAACGCACACAGGATGCTCGCGCCAACTGCGCCGAGAGCCGCGCCGCGGCTGACATAGTCGTTTGCCTTGGGGATAATGAGCGAGATAAAGATAACGACCAGTGCCGGCGGATAAACGATGTCCAGCACTGGAGCCGCGATCGAAACGATGCGGTCAAGGCCGAGATTGGATGCAACGGCGCTGAACACACAGATGGTGATGACAAACGCCTTGTAGGGCACCTTCTCGCTGCACAGCTCGGTGAAGTAAGCTGCGGCGGAGCTGGTCAGGCCGATCGCGGTGGTCACGCAGGCAAGACCCACGACGACGCCGAAGATGATCATGCCGGCCTTGCCGAGCAGCGCCTCAACGATGGCCATAACAAGCTCTGCGCGGCCGATCTCAAGGCCGTACTGAGTCGAAACGGTAGCGCCGAGGTAGCACAGGCCCATGTAAACGCCGAGCAGCAGCACGCCTGCGAGGATGGCCGAGCCGGAGACGATCTTGAACTTCTGGCCGTTGGTAGTGTAGCCCTTGGAGGCGGCGCTCTGGAGGATTATGATGCCGAAGGGCAGCGCCGCGAGCGCGTCCATGGTCTGGTAGCCGGCCTTGATGCCGCCGAGAATGACGTTGTCGGCGTTCGGGGTGAGCGCTATCTCGCCGAGCGGCGTTGCAACGCCCTTGATTATGATGACCGCAAGGCCGATAAGCAGCAGCGGAGTCAGGACCGCACCGACGATATCGACGACGGCCGACTGGCGGATGCACAAAAACAGGATAAGTGCGAAGAATATTATGGAGAACACAACGGAGGAAACGCCGCTGATGTTCGGAACGATTGCCATTTCAAAGGTGGTCGCGGCGGTGCGGGGGATCGCAACCATGGGGCCGATGCACAGGATGAGCGCGCTCATGAGTATTGCGGCCGGGACCTTGCCCAGACGCGCGGTGACGGCCTCGCTGCTGCCGACGCGCAGGAGCGCAAAGACCGCGCACATTGCAAGACCGATGTCCGCAATGAAGTATGCCGAGAAGCCGCCGAGCCACTCGGGACCTGCCTCAACGCCGAGATACGGCGGAAAAATGACGTTGCCTGCGCCGAAAAACATCGCAAACAACGCAAAGCCGACGACGATAATGTCGCGGACAGTGTGGGGTTTGTTCTGAAGCTTCATTCAATTTTCCTCTTTCATCAATTGCTTTCTCATCTGCTGAGCAGCGCCTCCGTAAATACGCTGCACACTGTTACACTTCAACCCAATGCGTTGAAAAATGTGAATAAAGGATATCATTTTTTTCATGATTGCGGAAATCACTCTTGTTCATCCCCATATTAAAAACTTTAATACTATGCACAAAATAATTTCATATTACGCGTGATAAAATGTTAACCAAATGTTATTGAATGTGTCGATTTGGCGTGTTATATTTGCATGGCAATAATTATAGATATAAGAAAGGTGTGAGCGTTATGGATGACGGAAGACTGCGCGCAGTGCTGACAGCGGTCGATCGCGGCAGCTTCAGCAAGGCCGCGGCGGAGCTTGGCTACACGCAATCGGCAATGACGCATCTTGTGAATAATCTTGAAGCAGAGCTGGGCTGCACCCTGCTCAATCGCGGCAGTCACGGTGTCCGCCTTTCGGAGGAGGGAGAGCAGCTTCTTCCTTATATAAAGGGCGTTATCGATGCGTGCGACGCGCTGCGCCAGGAGGCCGCCGCGCAAAGCCGCACCCAGCGCCACCAGCTCAGCCTCGGCTGCTTTGCGAGCATTGCGCGCTCCGCACTGCCCCAGCTTTTGCAGGAATTCAAGGCGCTCTACCCCGATATCCAGATAGATGTGACCATCCGCGGCTATGAGATGCCGGCGCTTCTTCAAAAGGGCGAGGTGCAGCTTGCGCTCGTGGACGAGACCTGCGCCGAGGGCTTCGAGTGGATACCCCTCACGCGCGTTCCGCTCATCGCGGTCGTGCCGCCGACGTTTCGCTGGGAAAGGGAACGCATTTCCATCGACAGGCTTCTGAAGGAGCCGTTTATCACCTGTCAGGAGCAGTATTCCGAAAAGCTGCTGCCTCCTGACGCAAAGCGCATCCATGTAACGGCTTCGGATGATGCGGCGATCCTGTCCATGGTGTCGTGCGGCCTGGGAGTGTCGATCCTGTCGTCGCTTTCGCTTGCCGGATACGAGGAGCAGGTCAAAACGATACCGCTCGAGATCCCCGTCGTCGTGCGCGTCGGCGTCGCGATCAAGTCGCTCGAGTCCGCCTCTACCTCCGCGCGCCGCTTCGTCAAGTTCCTCAAAAACCACTACGGTGTTTTAGAATCGAATTGAGGCACCTACCAATACGGTTATCTCTGGTGGCCCGGCAGCGCAGACTACGTCTGCGAAGTAATAAGTAAAAGGTAAAAATGAAGAAGTGCAGTATTCGCCCAAAAGGCGAATGAATTTAAATCCGTGCCGTAGGCACACCACACCTATTCACTATTACCTATTACCTCTTCACTGCGACCAAAGGTCGCTCGTAGGGAACGGGATTGCCCGTTCCGCCTGTTATGATAGCCACCGGTCGAGATACCGCAATAAATGTATCGGTATCAGCGTTAATGCGCAATTAAAAAACCGCTTGCGGCAGATGAGGTGCTATCAAATTATCGCCGTCAGGCAAACATAATAAAAAGACGAGGCCGCTTGGCCTCGCCTTTTTTAATGGGGAGTATAAAGAAGGAGAATTGTATCGAAATCAGTGTCTGCCGTACTCGATCCTTGTGACCGAGACAACAAGTCCGGCGACGCCTGCAAGGGCAAGGACTGCGCAGACTGCCGTCCAGACGGCTGCGTCGTGGTTTGCCGCGTCAAGATCCATGCGGTAAGCCTCGCCTGCTGCGGCGCATATGCCGCCGTAGGTCGTGGCATAGGTATCGGTGCCGCCGAGCAGATATTTTACCTCGCGGTCGAGCGTTGCAGCGTCGGTGTTGTATTCGGCGATTGGCTTGAGCGCCTCGGCCATGCGGCCGAGATCATCGTCGTTGTCGCCGGCAACGTTCTGCACCCTCGCCTGATACACATCGTTTTCAACGCCCATCGAGGCGGCAAGCTCGGCTGTGGTCTCTGCGCGGTTTATGAAATTCGTGTCGACCGAAACGCGCTCGACCTTCTGCGCTTCAACATTTGTAAAGCCGACTGCGGCCAGCAGGATGACAACTACGGATGCAATGGCTGTGATAACATATAATGTGTTGTTTGATGACTTTGTTTTCATGATGCGATCCTTTCCGCTCTTAAAAGAGCTATCTTTATTCATTGACCACATAATAGACCCGAAGTTTATGTAATTCAACGTACAAATTTGCCTCAAGTGACAAGAAAATAGGCAATTGCATAAAACTGCGCAAAAAACAGCTGACGTGAAAATCACGTCAGCTGTTTTTTTAATTCAGCGCTTTATCTTGTCTGTAAGCTTGCGCACGGCGTCGATAAATGCGCGCAGATCGCGGTTCGAGCGTCCCTCGCAGCCGCGCACGGCCTGCATGAGCGCCTCGGCGGCGCGCAGAAGCTCGGTAAACAGCGGATTGACCCTGCGCTCGGCCGACGGAGCTTTCGGCGTTTTAACAATGGGCCTGCCCTGCGTCACGACTGTGAAGCGGCCGGCCGCAATGTCAAACTCGGTGCCGCTGTACGGCGCAAAGGCGCGGTAGCCGAGCTCGTTATTCAGGCAGGCGGTGAAGCTGTCGGCACTTTCGGGGTCGCCGTGATTGACGAAAACAAGCTCCGGCTTTTCGGAGAAGCCCTTGAGCCATGCGATCAGTCCTTGCTTGTCGGCGTGGCCGCTGACACCCGGAAGCGAAGCGATCTCGGACTCGACCTCGATCTCCTCGTTGAAGAGCTTTACTTCCTTTGCACCGTCGTGCAGTGCGCGGCCGAGCGTTCCGACCGCCTGGTAGCCGACGAACAGGACAAGACACTCCGGACGCCACAGATTGTGCTTGAGATGGTGGCGTATGCGGCCGGCATCGCACATGCCGGATGCGGAGATTATGACCTTCGGAGTTTTATCCTCGTTTATGGCCTTGGATTCCTCCTGACTTACCGACAGACGGAGCCCGGGGAAGCACAGCGGATTTTCGCCCGAGCGGATAACGGCCTGCATTTCCTCGTCAATATAGCTCGAGTCGCACTGCAAAAACACGCTCGTTGCCTCGATGGCAAGGGGACTGTCAACGTAAACGGGAAAGTCGGAATGCCCCGTTACAAGGCCGCGATTTTTGATCTCGCGGATAAAATACAGCATTTCCTGCGTTCTGCCGACAGCAAACGACGGGATCACGACATTGCCGCCGCGGTCGAGCGTGCGCTGGATGCATGCGGAAAGCTCGGCAATGTAATCGGGGCGCTCATCGGCGTGGTTGCGGTCACCGTAGGTGGACTCAATCACGAGGTAATCGGTTTTGTCGATGTGCTTCGGGTCGCAGAGTATCGGCTGATCGAGGTTGCCTATATCGCCGGAGAAAACTATCTTTTTCTCGCAGCTGCCCTCCTTGAGCCAGATCTCGATAGCTGCCGAACCGAGCAGATGCCCGACATCGGTGAAACGGATCGTGACCGATTCGTTGACCTGCACCTGGCTGCCGTATTCGCATGGGTGCAGCAGCTTCATAAGCCCTGCAACATCATCAAGATCGTAAAGCGGCTCGACGGCGGCTTCACCGCGGCGCATCGCCTTGCGCGATTTCCATTCGGCGTCGGCCATCTGTATGTGCGCGCAGTCGCGCAGCATTATGTCCAGCAGCGAGCATGTAGCGCCCGTGGCGTACACGGCGCCGCGGAAGCCGTTTTTATAAAGCAGCGGCAGCAGACCGGAGTGGTCAACGTGCGCGTGCGTCACCAGCGCAAAGTCGAGCACCGATGCCGCGACCGGCAGCTCCTGATTTTCAAAAAGGTCCTTGCCCTGCTCCATACCGCAGTCGATAACACCTTTTTTGTCGCCGACTTCGAGAAGAGTGCAGCTGCCGGTGACCTCATGGGCAGCGCCTAAAAATGTTACCTTCATGCTTCTGACCTCACAGCTCCGGAGTCCAGCCGTCGGCAAAGCCTGCGTCGGCCTTGGGCTTTGTAAGCTCAACATAGTAGCCTGCGTAGGTCAGATCCATGTACGGCAGCACGAAGAACTGCACCAGAACGCCGAAGCCGATAACGCCGATGATCTGTGCAATGATCGACGGTCCGATTGCGCCGGCAAGCCATTCGCTGACTGAGTCGGCAATGCCGATAAGCAGCGACCAGCCGATGAAGCTAAGATCCATCCAGAACAGCTCACCCTTGTGGCCGACCATAAGGCGCTTGCTTTCGCTTATGCACTGCAAAGCGCTCATCTCCGGGTGCTCAAGCAGCAGATACAGTGCCATGCGATAGCGGTACATTGCGATTATGCCGGGAACGATGAACAGCAGCGACCAGAGGAAAACGAATATACCCTCGAGGATGTACAGCCAGATGACACGGAAGAACATGCCGAACGCATCGAAAAGGTTCCAGTAGCTTGTTTGCATTCCACGCACCGTGCGCAGGCAGTAGATCGTGAAGCCGGCGCCGATCACAAGCGACACTATGCCTACGGCGAGATTAAGAAGAGCTGCGCCCGGAGTCGGAAGGGCCTGCTCGATCGCATAGGCAAACTGATCCGGATCAAAGCTGTCGTATGCGCCTGTGCCAAAGCCGACGTCATAGCCGATACCAAACTGCTCATAAACCGACTGAAGCTCAAACGACGCGCCGCCGACAAGCTTATACGATAGGAAGCCGAGCACCGAGATGATGAGAAGATATATGATCGCGGTAACAACGGGCTTGGGTTGGGCGGTGCGAATGAGGTTTTTCGACTGCGCCTTCAATTGCTTTCTGTCCATATGTCAGACCTCCTGATAGTTATGCTGCAATTATATCATCATATGCCGCAAAATAACATAGCAGTGGCAAAAAAATATTAAACTATGATAGTTTTTCGGGTTCAAAGCAGCTTCCGTTGAAGTACCACAGCTCATCAAAGCCGCAGCTGCGAGCTATCTGCTCGCACAGGTCAAAGGCGCAGCATATGCTGCTTGCCGAGTGCGAATCCGAGCTTATCACGATGCGTCCGCCTATATCGTGAAGGTGGCGCAGAAGCTCCGGCGAGGGATAGGGTGTCGTTCTGTAGCCACGGCTTATAGCGCCCGTGTTCATCTCGAATATTTTCCCGGCGGCATTGAGCGTCTCCATCGCGGCAAAGGCTGCGTCGCGGTACCATGAGCTTTGCGTGTCGTACAGTGCGCCCTGCTCGTTGTACTTCGTCAAAAGGTCGAAGTGCCCGACGATGTCCACCTCGGGTATCTGCGCCATAGATGCGTAGTTTGCAAAAAACACATCAGCGGCCTTCTCGGCCCCGCCGAAGTGCTCGATGAGCGCAATTGCCCGCTCGCGCGTGGAGTCAACATAGAAGCCGTCGAGCACATGTCCCGAGCCGATGATATATTCGTAGCCGTCGAAATTTTTCTCGGCCGCGGCATCGTATTCAAGGCCGGTGTACAGCGTGATCTTTCCGGCATATTTTTCTTTCAGGCGCTGCATTTCCGCCTTGAAGCCGGCCTCTTTCTCCTTCGGAGTGCACCAGTCCTCGCCGTCCATCGGAGCGTGCGCGCTTATGCCCAGCGAGCTTAGCCCGTGCTCCATTGCCGCGCAGACCATCTCCTCGGGCGTGCTCGCCCCGTCGTCAAACGTCGTGTGGCAATGCAGATTTTGTTTTACCATAGCTTTTCTCCTGTGTGTCGATTTATCAGGCCTATGTTAGCATATCGCCGCCCGACAGGCAAGAAAAAGTCCGCCGCGATCGCTCGCAGCGGACGGATCATTGAATGGCGGATAATATAGAACAAAACTCCGTCCTCAAACGAGAACGGAGTCTTGGCTTTGGTGGACCCGAAGGGATTCGAACCCTCGACCTCTCGGATGCGAACCGAACGCGCTCCCAGCTGCGCTACGGGCCCATACCTTGCTCGGCCTTAGTATTATAACACACTTTTCAAAAAAGTAAAGAAAATATTTGTTGATTATATTGCAAATCTGAGTTATAATATTTTCGCGGCTTTTGACAAGGCTGCACTAGTTGGGGAGCCAGCGGTGCCCTGTAACCTGCAATCCGCTACAGCAGGAATGAATTCCCAACATAGGATCTGTCATGTGTCGTCTGACACCGGTAAGCAGCGTTGACGAGCCGGTCTCGCGCAACGGAAACCCGTGAACCATGTCAGGCGGGGAACCGAGCAGCATTAAGCGGTGCTTTTCGTGTGCCGTGAGGGTGCCGGTTCTGAGCCGGCTGCCGGCGTAACGGGCATATGTCAGTTTTCGAAGTTGGGTGTGCAGTCTTGTCAAGGGCCGCATTTTATTTATTAGGGATCATTATTTATGTATCAGGCTTTATATCGTAAGTGGCGGCCTAAGACCTTTGACGAGGTCGTCGGGCAAAAGCACATAACGGAAACGCTTAAAAATCAGATATCTACAGGCCGCACCTCGCACGCGTATCTGTTCATCGGAACGCGCGGCACGGGCAAGACCACCTGCGCGAAGATACTTGCCAAGGCGCTCAACTGCGAGCACCCCGTGGACGGCAATCCCTGCGGCAAGTGCCCCGCCTGCCTCGGCATCGAGGACGGCAGCATCATGGACGTTGTCGAGATCGACGCTGCGTCCAATAACGGCGTGGATAACGTCCGCCAGCTGCGCGAGGAGGCCGTGTTTTCTCCTGTCTCGGTCAAAAAGCGCGTGTATATCATCGACGAGGTGCACATGCTGTCAACGGCGGCGTTCAACGCGCTGCTGAAAATTCTTGAAGAGCCGCCGGAGCACCTTGTGTTCATCCTCGCAACGACGGAGCTTAATAAAGTCCCGGCTACGATACTCTCGCGCTGCCAGCGGCACAGCTTCAAGCGCCTTGATGCGCAGCTTATCGCCGACCATCTCGAGCATGTTGCGCAGTGCGAAAATCTCAGGCTCGAGCGCAGCGCCGCCGAGCTTATCGCAGGTCTTGCCGAGGGCGGCATGCGCGACGCGCTGTCGCTGCTTGACCAGTGCTCGGGCGAGAGCGATATCGACACCGACGCCGTGTACTCGGCGATGGGGCTTACGGGAAACCGCCGCACGGCGCAGCTGCTTGACTACGCGGTGAAGAAAAATACCGATGAGGCGCTCAAGCTCTTTGACAGCCTCTGGCGCGACGGAAAGGATCCGGCGACGCTGCTGTATGAGCTGAACACGCTCCTGCGCGACTGCCTCATGCTGGCGGTTGCACCGAAAGCAGGCGCAGATCTTATATCGGGCCGCTTCAGCCGTGATATCTTGGGTGTTTTCTGCAAAAAGCTCACGAAAGCCGAGCTTATTAACCGGATAAACATTGTTTCGGACTCTCTTTTGAAGATACGCGATTCTAAAAGCGCAAAGCTCACTGCGGAGTTGTGTATAATATCACTGTGCGATCCGCGCCTGACGGAAGGCGTTGACGAGCTTCGTGCGCGCATATCGCGCATCGAGGAGGACCTGAAGCACGCGCCGGTGAGAACAGCCGTGCCGGCAGCCGAGGATGACGATGATGAGGAAGAGTTTCATTCGACTCTTGACGAGCCGCCGTTTGACCTCGATGAGCCGACTGCGCCGCAGCCGCGATACGAAGACGATCCGGCAGACGAGCTTGACCCGGCCGACTTTGCCGAGTATCAGCCCGAGGATGACCTTTTGGATAAAAAGTCGCCTGTTGATCTGAATCCCGATGCTCCGGCAAGTGCGGCAAATGCGCCGCAGAATAACGAGGCACTGTGGGCGGCGATAGTCGAAAATGCCGAGGAGTCGCTTCCGCGCGGAGTGATCCCGATACTGACCAACCCCGTTCAGACTCGATGCACCGTGAGCTACGATACGCTCTCGCTCGAGGTGGTGCCCGGATTTTTCTACAACGCGGTGAATAATCAGGCGGTTCTCATGCGCCTGCGCGAGGCGGCAAACGCTGTCACGGGGCGCAGCCTTAAAATAACGATCTCGGAGCTTCTCGAGGATAACGATAAGCCAAAAAGGGACATCGAGGAGCTTCGGAAGTTCAAAGAAACACGTTTCGTATAATATTTTAGGAGGAATTTTAATATGGCAAAAGGCGGATTCCGCGGCGGTATGGGCGGCGGCAATATGATGAAGCAGGCTCAGAAAATGCAGGAAGAGTTCATGAAGATGCAGCAGGAGCTTGAGAGCAAGGAGTTCACGTCCACGGTCGGCGGCGGCGCAGTCAAGGCGACCATGATCGGCACACGCGCGCTCAAGAGCATCGAGATCGATCCCTCGGCCGTCGATCCCGACGATGTCGAGATGCTTCAGGATATGATCGTTGCCGCGGTCAACGAAGCGATCACGCAGAGCGAGAACGCGACCAACGAGGCAATGAGCAAGCTCACCCCCATGGGCTTTCCGTTCTGAAAAATGAAAACCTCGCGCCATCAAATTTGAAGGCGCGAGATTTTTTTGCGCAGATGCGAAGAAACGCATAAGAAAAAGGCTCGAAAGCATCAGCTTCGAGCCTTTTTGGTCCGAGTGGAGGGACTTGAACCCCCGGCATCCTGCTCCCAAACTTATCGGGAATACTTTTTCCGCTCGTTTATAGCGGTTTTCAGCAGTTTCCTATTTGTTTTACTTACTCTTTGACGCTCTTATCTCCACTGTTTCCGAGTGTTCCAGCGCCGTCTGTGGTAATCTATGTGGTCAAAAACGCTTCCCGCCCGGTTTCCGGTGAAGATTCACCGATGCCGGACGGGAAGCGTTTTTCGTTTCAGATCGTCTGCATTGTAACTCTGAGGAGGGTGTTATGCAAGTGGTTTCTGCAAGAGGTGAGACAGAAGTTGAGTTGCTATAGATAAGAAAAGTGAAGCTAATTTTCGGAGTGATTATAGAAAGCACTTTCAACTACTAACTTATATTCATCATGGATCTTATCTGCAGTAGCTGTAATCATAAATCCAGCTTTATACCCAAAGCCACAAAAGTTATCTGTCAGGATTCTTAAGCGCTCCTTGTCTGATGAAAGATCGCAGCGCTTGTAGGCTTTCTTCATTTCAATACAAAAAAGATTATCAAACCCTCTCTGCTCGTCATAGCCCCGCTTATGTACAATTAAATCTACAACAATTTTATGACCGTTTAACACTTTAGCGGCGTGCTCATTCCCGCGGCTTCCACGGTTATATTCTACGTCTACTACATACTCGCAAAATTCAGATTCTGCAATAGCACGTTCGAGATATGAAGCAAACTTAGCGCAAATACACCGTTCGCTTAAATCTCTGGATATCAAATACTGCTCGTTTTGATTAAAACTTTGAAGGGCGGAGTTTAAGCATGCTGTGACTCTGTTTTGTGTTTCTGTCATTGCTAATTACCTCCATCATAGGTGTTATAAGATTTTGCCATGTTAAGTGACTGATGATTAGGTGAGATATTCCTGTGGAGTTATATGGGGCAAAATTTGCACCGCAATAGACAAAGAATAACCTCACGTAGTTGCATTCTGAAGGTAAAACTCACTCTCCGTAACTCGTGTTACAAAATCATACTCCAGCTGCGTTGCTTTTGAAGGCAAAATATTGTAGCGCTTAAACACCGAGCGAAAATATGCGAAGAAATCCCTGTCTTCCTCTGTCATCGGGGCAACCCAGCCATTTTCGGCACCATGGGCTTCGATTTTCTCCAACTCTTCCATACGCTCTTTATCCATGTCAGTTGCTCCTTTCAGCGAACATTTCCGGTACCAAGCAGGGAGTATTTTGGATTGCCTGAATTGTAACTCTAATGGTAGGATTGTGCAAGAGATTTCCGAAAGGCATGCAGTTCAATAGCTGAGCTGCAATAAACAAAGAATAGGCGTTTTACAGCCGGAGATAGGGGGGGATATTTTGAGTCTCTGAGTATAAATCCCTTAATACAGGCATAATAGTAAGGGATTTATAGCACAGCCCATTGACCATTCCCTTATTTTATATTATTATTTAAGGGAAAGCGAGGGGGGCAAGGGAATGAGAACCTTCAATTACTCCGCAATCAAGGAGCAGAAGTGGGACTCGGATGTTCTTGGTCTGATTGCGGCTATATACAAGGAAGCCGGAAAGCAGGAACTGTATTTGAAGCAGCGCCCGGAGGAACTCGAAAAGCTTGTGGAGATTGCCAAGATACAGAGCACCGAGGCATCGAATGCCATCGAGGGCATCGTCACCACGAGTATCCGAATCCGGCAGCTCGTCGAGGAGAAAACCACGCCGAGAAACCGTGACGAGCAGGAAATTGCCGGATACCGCGACGTGCTGAGTATCATTCACGAGAGCTTTGACGCGATACCAATTACGCAGAACTATATCCTGCAGCTTCACAAAATCCTCTACAGCCACATGAATAACCCGCTTGCGGGTCGCACAAAAAGCGTGCAGAATTATATTACCGCAACCTATTCGGACGGTCATGCGGAAACGCTGTTCACGCCACTTGCCCCTTATGAAACGCCGGAAGCGCTGGATAGAATCTGCGAGGAATACAACCGTGTGATTGGAAATATGGAACTTGAGCCGTTGATTGCAATTCCAGTTTTCATCCATGACTTCCTGTGCATTCATCCGTTTAATGACGGCAATGGAAGAATGAGTAGATTGCTCACGATGCTGCTTCTGTACCGAAACGGCTTTTATGTCGGCAAGTATATCTCCCTCGAAGCCAAAATCGCCAAAAACAAGGATTTGTACTACGACGCACTTGCGCAGGTGCAAACCGGCTGGCACGAAGGAATCGAGGATGTAGTGCCCTTCATCAAGTACCTGCTCGGAACGATTCTTGCGGCCTATAAGGACTTTGAGGATCGCGTGGTGCTTGTGGAAACCAAACTGCCTGCACTGGAAATGGTGCGCAGAGCAAGCAAGAATAGAATCGGGCGATTCAATAAGCAGGACATCCGCGAGCTTTGCCCGACGCTCAGTGACAGCTCCATTGAGGGTGCTTTACGGAAGCTGATTGCAGCCGGAGAACTGAAAAAAGAAGGGAAAGGGAAAAATACCTGTTACTTCAGACTGAATTAAATTTCCGTCAAATTAGAGGGCCGCACCTGTTCATACGAAGGTGCGGCCCTTTTGGTCGCTTTACGGAAGTTGGCGTATAGTTCAACGGTTGAGCCGCTATAGACAGGGAATACACTCAAAGTCTCCTACCGAAACGTGCACTCGCCTTAGCCAAAGAAATACTGCTTCATGTCTGAGACACTGCCATCTTTATCACAGAACCATTCGTAATCAGCGAGACAGTTCCGGCAATGAGCAATCACATCGAACCCGCCGGGTGAATGCCTGTTGTCGGTAATACTCATGACTTCCAATGGCTTTCCGCAGGCTGGGCAAGGTCTGATTTTCCTTACCTTACGAGTGGCACGCTCTCTCTGCTCTGTCTCAAGTGCGCCTAAAAGACTCTGCCAAAGATTTGGATTCAGTTCATGCTCTGCATAGTCTTCAAGGTGCCGCCGGATATCATCGGCAGCCAGTACGAGAAACTTATCATCCAGAAGCTGAATGTGATGTTTGATATAATCGGAAACCACCACGGGCATGCATGTGTTTCTGCCCATCGCATACCGCATTGCCGACAGCAGGATCAAACGAAAGTCAGAGTCGCAGATCGATGCGAGCAGGTCCTGGGGGAACAGCAAAAACTCCTTGCCATTATTCGTGCATACGCGCAGCGGCCGCTGTTCTTCCGTTACCAGATTCAATAGGCTGTTGGCTTGATCCTTTAGTTCATCAATGGTGATCGATTCGTAGTTCTGAAATGGGTTTACTTCATAATTCATCATTTGACCTCCGCTCAGTTTGTCCTCGTTATGAGGTGTTGGCATTGTAGCTCTGACTGCCCGGAGGTTCAACCGTTTCTTTCGCACTTGAAAAGAAATTGAATAGAGTCGGAATTCGTGCGGATTTATCATTTTCTTGCTTTTCCTGCTCAAATGTGCTATCATTATAAACAACGCTGTCAAGTGTTGGAATAGGCCTTGGCAGTATGGCTGCAATAGACCGAATGCTCTGCCAAGCGGCAGAGCATTTTTTGTATATCGGTACGGAGGAGATAAGTTGCTCTATCTGATATAAGAAAGTGAAGGCCAACCTGGGACGAAAGCCGCTTGAGCCAAGGAATTTGCAGGATGAGTGCTCTGCTTTTTATGTTGAAAATTGGAGGAAGTTTGAGCGCTGTACTGGTAGCTGTCGGTGGGAAGGGTTCCCCGTCAAGTGATGACCGCTTGATTGTTTGAATGCGGAAATTGGCGGTACTGGGGATATGGCGTTCCCAGCACCGCCGTTTTCGGCTTTAATGATTCTTTTCGCGGTAAGCCTTGCCGATTTCGCGGACACGGTTGAGCAACTGGTAAATGCACGGCTCGGAAACGCCGAGCTCGGCGGCGATCTCTTTCACGTCGTACCCCATAAGCTCCTTCATTTCGAACGACCGCGCAATGCGGACATCTTCGGCATCCATCAAGTCGCGGATAGCTTGGTATTCCAGCTTGGCCATAGCCTGCTCGTCCAGGGAGGCTCCGTCCGCCGGCTCGTAACCCGTAGAGATGAGCTTATCCCACGAGATGACGGGCGGCTTGCAATCTGCATTGTGAGGGCACTTGGCACAGAAAACGGAGTCCGGGCATCTTACCCATTGCTTCCATTTTCCGGGAATCATGCACATCGCACTGTTCAATTTGCAGCTGTGCTTGCTGTTCAAATAGCTCCACTGATATTCGGCGAGAGCGCGACTCTCCACTTTCATGAAGTAGACCGTGACCTTTTCGCTGCCATGGAAGTTCAACGTCTGGCAGTCATCCCAGGTGATGCCGTAGTTGTCCAAGTCTGCCTGACTCTTGATTTCCACCGGACAGGTGTACAGAGTCCTGCCATCAGCTTCGACGATAAAATTGTGCTTGAATTCGGTCTCAAGCGTGACCTTCTTGCGATTTGCCATTGAGTTTTACTCCTTCCGTTTGTCACAGAACGAAGCAAAGTCCAATGGCTATGAAGTTTTTGTCTCATTCGGCCACCTTACGGGATTACTCCGTTCCTGGTTGGTGGCCAGCCTTTGCACGGAGACTGGCTTGTGTTCTTTGGCATCACCTGCGTCGAACGTGCAAACATCGGTTCATGACCCGATGCCCCGCCGCAGGCGATGGCAGTGCTGAAGCGTTGGTTCTTGACCCGTCGGCCATGGATCACGCTGAAAGTCAAAGGCGATTTGCTGTGTGGTTTAACGGTTTTGGCAGTAGAAAACGGCGAAGAATTGTGGTAAAATACACAATTGGGTAGTTTTGTGGTGCCAAAGCACTTCTGCCTTGGAGCCTACTGCTGCCGAAACACGCAATCCTGTCCTATGACTTCACCTCCAAACCTATTGTAGATATGGTTGTTGTCAACGGGATAGCGCTGTTTCCAGGTGCTTCGCTGTGTTTCTTTGAGTTACTACTTTGGGAGGGTTGATAATGCCAACAGAAAAAATCCCTCATCTGTGCGGTGGAATCCTGTTCGGTTTGCTTTTGGAAGCACGATGCGCTCGCAGAAAGGCCAGAAACAAATTAGAAGGCGGCACGGATCATTTATCGGCTGTTGATGTTTATGCGGGGCTCATTCAAGTCGTAACAGGAGATGATATTTCGGCTGCGGGCAGAACAATCAGCAAGGCGTGTACTTTATACAAAACATGTCAAACGGGCTCAGGAGTCTATGTCCCTTTTACGGAGAGGGTAACAATTGCCGCTTTTGACGCTGCGGTAAAAACGAAAAACCCTGACCTCCTAATACGAATGTCAGAGTTTATTAGTAGTTATTTGAACTTGGAGCGGTGTGAATGGCTTGTCCGCGCATTGATTGAGACAATTCACATGGACGAGGACATCCAAGAGAATGAGGAGTTCCTAATCGATTACGATACGGTCGTTTGCGCAGATGATTTGCCCTATGTTTCCAACGTAGTGCTTGAACCTTTTTTGATTAGCGTTCTTCACTATATCCTTCTTAATAGCCCGGACGCTGAATCTGGCAGAGCCACATTTGAAAGCTGGTACACCCAGAGTTCAAAGAACGCTGAGTGGAAGCTCCAAAGTGACATAGGGAGCAGTATCTCTCCGCTCCGTGTTTATAGTAGGCTGCCGGAAGCTGGTGGGACCACATCAGCCGAGGACTCGCCAGAGGAACGGATGGGTGCCGCAATCATTACGAACCGTGCTGATACTGCACCGGATTTGGCCTTATATAAGGACGGGGTTTTTCTCCTCGAAGAGGGAATCATTGACCCTTCTGAGAATGGCGTTGAAACTGATAATGAGGACATCAGATTGTATTTGGAGAAGATTAGTCAAAAATACGGCACGGTTCGCACACTATTAAACCCGTATCAGCAAACTCCAGTGCGGAATATTTATGTATGTAACGACATAGTTCGGAATGTTCCCGTACCTGGTCGAGTCCGAAATACATACGCTGTCAAGTTTATTCACAATGCCAGTGCCCAAGATTTGGCTGTATGTTCCAACTTCGTAATAATAATCGGAACGGGTGGCATCGGAAAATCAATGATGATTCGTCATCTTCTACTGGACGCTATCGAGCATTATTCGGAAGATGGTATAGTGCCGATTTTCCTGATGCTCAAGGATTACGATGTTAGCGGCAGTTCGCTTTTTAAGTATCTGGTCGCCAAAATACACAATTTCAGTCCGGGGATAAACACGGAACAATTAACCTCCCTGCTTGATGAAGGCCGCTGCCTTCTTCTGTTGGATGGCTTGGATGAAGTGGGTACAAAGCAGGCGGACACATTCGAGAAGAAGCTGGAAGAGTTTATTGATAGATTTCCTGACAACCAGTATGTTGTTTCATCGCGACCGCATCGGACTTTTTCCGCTTATTCACGTTTTACTATACTTAAGATTAGACCATTTACCAAAAATCAGGCGCTTGCCCTGATTGACAAATTGGAGTGCAGCGAGGACGATTCTTCAATCAAAGAAGAATTTCGGGCAAGGTTGGATTCCGCACTCTACGATACCCACCACCAGTTTGCGGAGAATCCATTGCTCTTAACGATCATGTACATGACCTATGAGTTGTTTAGGGACGTGCCGTCGAAGATGCATCTCTTCTATCGGGATGCCTATGACGCTTTATCAAAAAATCATGATGCGTTAAAAGGCCTTAAGCGTCAGTCGGAGACAGGGCTTACATCCGATGAGTTCGCCGAGTGGTTTTCGGAATTCTGCGCACGCACATACTACGATGAAAAATATGAGTTCACGGAATACGAATTCACGGAGTATTTCAACAGTCTGACTCAGCACGCGAAACGACCTGACAAGCAAATTACGGCTAAGGCCTTCAGAGATGATCTCTGTGATAACTTGTGCCTTATGTACTTCGAAAGCGGTAAATATCATTTCACGCATCGGTCTTTTCAAGAATACTTTTGCGCACTGTTTTTTTCGAAGCAGAAAGACCGCACCTTGGAAGGAATTGGCGATTTCTTCGATAACCTGCGATCTCGCAACTACGGCGACAAGACTTTTTCAATGCTCTACGACATGATTCCTGGGAAAATAGATGAATACGTCTTTATACCGTATTTGAAAAAACTGTTTGAAGAATGCGACGCTGGAGATGGATATTGGACCTTCCTGGAAACGATGTATCCGCAGATTGAGTTTACCAGTGGTGACACTGAATATGAGGCTGAAGTGTCGCCAGCGTCGTTTATCTACGAGTTTATCCGGTCAACCTTTTTTGATGAACTGTATGACTTCGGTTCTCTTCCGCGAGAGGATGCGTTTATTCGGGAGCGATACGTATGTGTTGAGGAATCCGATGGGGATCAGTCTTTAGTAGAGATTGGAGAAATATCATACGAATATCAGCAAGAGTATGGTATGCCGGATGAGGTGGGATGGCTGTATGAGGTAGATATTGGAAAATTAAGAGAAAAACGATTCCTGCACAAAGACATGCTGGCTGCGCTGGATGATGACTCTTTCTCGTTAAAAAAAGAGTATGGCGCCGCGAGAGAGTGCTTGAATAATTTACTTGATAAGCAAAGACCAAAGGGGCATAATTTCTTTGACCGATTTAGCTGAGAAAGCGAGATAGATCATAAATACAAAAAGAGAAAGAAAGGAAGGTATTGGACATGGCTGCGAACAAAGAAAAAGCGCCTTATTCCGTAGTGTCCTACTTCTGCGGATGCGGTGGTTTGGATTTGGGCTTCCGCGGTGGTTTCAAATACCATGACGAGGACTACCCGGCACTACCATTCAATATTCTTGAGGCTTATGATAACGAGCCTCGCTGCATTGAAACGTATAATGACTATTTTGGGGCGGGTCACGCCACTGTCAAAGACCTCGCGACAGTCAAGCCAGAAGAGGTGTCAAAAGCGGACATTCTTATTGGAGGATTCCCTTGCCAGGAGTTCTCTTCTTGCGGACCGCTCGGTGGGCTCGAATCTGAGCGTGGGCGGCTGTATCGAACCCTTATCGCGTATATGAACACGCACAAGCCTAAAATTGTTGTGGGCGAGAATGTAATCAACCTTGAACGTATGGAAAAGGGCGAGGTGCTAAAAACAATCAAGAAGGACCTTGCCGCAGCCGGGTATGTGGTAAAAGTCTGGAAAATGTTCGCCCCGGATTACGGTATTCCACAACGCAGAACGCGTTTGATTATTATGTGTGTTCGCAAGGATATCTTTGATAAGTATGGTTTCCCGGAAGAGCCAGAAGCCCGCTTCAAAGATAAGCATAGAAGTATTGAATGGGCTATAGGCGATTTGGTAGATGTAACAGACAACTCTGTTATCCCCAATCAGGGCGATTACTTTGGAGCGTCAAAGGCGAAGAAAGGAAACGGGCAGGGAGACGAGAGCAATAAGAAGGATATGCCAGCCTATACAATAAGGGCTAACCCGAAGTCAAGAGTACAATTTCATTACTCTTTGGATCGTAGGTTGACGGTACGCGAATGCGCCCGTATTCAAACTTTCCCTGATGATTTCAGTTTTAAGTTTTCCAAGACAGTGAACATTTCCCAGATCGGAAACGCTGTGCCACCGATTATGGCATACTTGGTCGCCCAGAGAGTCAAGCAGTATCTTGACAAGATTGGAGGAGTGGAGAAATGAGCCTTAACACTCTCGATATAACGCCGACCCCGCGAATCTTACGTACCCTTGGTGAGATTCCTTTTCAGACTTGGCAGTGCATCGCCGAACTTGTTGATAATTCCATAGATGCTTTTCTGTCGAACACCGGACTTGAAGATCGGGAGCAAAGAATAACGGTTACATGGTCATCGGACTCTGTTGGCGCGGCTGATAGGACACTGGAAGTGAGTGACAACGCTGCTGGAATGTCAATTGACCAGCTTCAAAACGCTGTGCGCGCAGGCTATACCAGTAATGACCCCATCGGCAACTTGGGATTGTTTGGAATGGGCTTTAATATCGCGACAGCGAGATTAGGCGAGGAAACCACAATCCTCTCCACGAGAAGCGGGGATGCTGATTGGGTTGGCGTCAAGATCGACTTTCAAAAACTGATTGATTCTAAAAAATTCGATGCTCCGATTATTCGGAAGGCAAAATCCAACCCGGAGGAGAGCGGCACACGGATTACCATATCTAAGCTCAAGACTGGTATCCTGGGAGAGTTGTCGAACAAGGAATCAGAAATCAGGCAGCGCCTCGAACTGATTTATACTCCTCTTCTCAGTGAGCATGATATAACCATAACCGTGAAAGGCAAGCAGCTCCGGGCGAAGAATTACTGTGTTTGGTCTGAGTCGAGATATGTACGCTATAACAACCAGAATGTTGCCGCGAGGATTACGATTGATCGCAGTTTTGGATCCGCGCTATTTGATGTTAGTCGTAACTGCTATCTGCGTCCAGACGAAGCGGAGGAGTATTTTGCTGCCATGCAGGAGGGAGCGGTGTTTCCCACACATATTGTGGAACGAGAAAAGCGCCTGACCGGTTGGCTGGGAATACAGAGATATGCTGACCCGAATGATTTCGGTATTGATTTTATTCGTAACGGAAGAAAAATCCTGATTTCAGATAAAACATTCTTCCAATATGAAAATCCGCTGACATTGCAGAAGGAGCTTCAATACCCTGTCGAACTTGGTACATCTATTGGCGGGCGCATTGTCGGTGAGCTTCATGTCGACTATCTTATTCCGACATATCAAAAAAATGACTTTGACAGGGCTGACACTTCTTGGGAACAGACCCGCGAGGCAATCTGCGGTGTAGGTCCCTTCCTGCCTAAAGCCCGTAAAGCGATGGGCTTCCATGAAGACAACATCTCGCCGTTATGCTTGCTCGTAAACGCTTATCGCCGTGTGGACAAAGGCACAAAGTGCTTGTTCGCTCCAAATGATTTGGCAAAGAGATATGCCACCGAGTTCAAAAAAGGCACTCGTGATTACCTTGATGACACTAAATGGTGGAAAGCCGCGCAGGAAGAAGACCAGAAGAACGGCTCTGGCGCAGCGTCAACCGATGTAAATACTGGCGCTACTCCGTCAGATGATATTGGTGCGTACCTTGGTAGTGGAGGGCAAGCTGGAGCATCTACTGCCGGAGATAGCACTTCTGCTGGTACAGGTACGGGCTCGTCGGCGGGAATAGCTTCTACCGCGACTGGTTCTGCTTCAAGTGGCACCGCAATATCCGCTCCGGAGACTTCCACAATGGACGACTTGCTCCAGCGTTCTGTCCCCATCCAACAGCTTTCGGGACGTCATTATCCGTTCGGCAGGACTGGTTCCCTAAATATCAGAGCATATGAGCTGACCAGAGGGGAAATAAAACAGAATGGCGAGAGGAAGCCTTGCCATTTTAACGCAGACGGTATTGATTGCGATTTTATTTATGATCCATCGCATCCACTTTTGGCGCAGTACCCAATTACGCCCAAGATGCTCCTGCTTATTTATATGGCGGAGAGGCTTAAGGCGCGGGATGTACTCCCGGATATAATTTCGGTGTATTCGGCCCTTGTCTCTGTTTCAATGGAAGATGCCAGAATTGATCGTCAGGCATTGGTGGACAGATCGAGTAGTGCTTTTGAACTGATGCGCGGGAAATTGACTCAGGCGCTGCATTCAAGAGCGGACGATGTGGTAAAGTGTATTCATGAGTCTACAGGCGAGGTGGAGGAAACCATAGCGAACATAATAAACGCTAATCCTGTTTTACTTATGCCATTCCAAAATGCAACGGCAGCCGGATTTGACGCTATTGAATTTGTTCCTCCCAAAACGCTCTACCGATTGGTGGAGAGGTTCCCAGAAGAGGTCTTTGATGGAAAGGCTTTTTCTACACCATATTTGGCTATTAACTTGACAGACGAAAACGCTACCCAGCGCGCAAGAGAAGCCTCGAAGGATCGGATTCTATCGTTTATCAAAGACGCCTTGCGCATCGCCTCTGGGTATGGGCAGCGTGTTCAAAAGGACGAATTAACAAGAGCATCCCTTAGTGTGGATTTTCTTGTCAGGGAACTTGAGCTATGAATTTCTACACAGAAGATATTTCAAACGGATATAACTGGAAGGGACTGGAACGCACCATCGCCAGAATGATGGAGCATCTCGGGTGGAGAGATATAAATGTGATTGGTGGCGCTGGCGATAAAGGCGGAGATGTTCTTGCTACTCGCGCTGAAGGAAATCAAGTTAAATCGTGGGTCGTACAGTCGAAAGCGGTAACTGGAGATCGCTATATTGGGCCCCAAGCCTTGAACGAGGCAATTAACGCACTGTCTTTCTATGAGACGAATGTCGCGGCAGTTGCTACAAACGGAGAATTTACAAGAACCGCACGACAGCGTCAGGAACAATTGGCGGCCAACGGATATACGCTCAAGCTGTGGAATGGTGCTTTTTTGAAAAGTCTTATTGATCAGATGCCTGACAATCATGCGGGCTTCCGAAAGCTGAGACCTTATCAGAATGATATCGTTGAAAAGGTCGTCGCTTCCTTTGACGTAGGTAATAAGAGAGCGTTCTACATTGTGGCGACAGGCCTCGGTAAGACCGTGATTGCCGCGACAATAGCAAGGCTTCTTTGGGAAAGAGGCTGTCGCAGGATTTTGGTATTGTGTCACGCGACTGATCTGGTGCTCCAACTTGAACAAGGGTTCTGGCCGCAAATAACAAAGGGGGTACCAACATCCGTATTCTTTGATGGTCTTCCGCCACGAAACACGGAAGGGATATCCTTTGGGTTGTACCAAAGTCTTTACGGTTATCTTCCGGGAATTGATCCAGATCAATTTGATGTGGTGATTGTGGATGAAGCGCATCACGCTTTAGCTCATGGATTCAGAACTTGTCTGGAACATTTACAGCCTCGGTTTCTTGTTGGAATGACCGCAACGCCTTGGAGAGGCGATGGTCAAAGCCTTACGACGATATTCGGAGATCCGATTGCCAAGGTATCTCTGGTCGATGGAATGGCGATGGGGTACCTTTCCAAAGTCGACTACAGGATACTCTGTGATAATGTCGACTGGGACAATATGCAGAGCGTAAGCGAACAGAATCTTTCTATTCGCGATCTGAATAAGCGGTTGTTCCTGCCACAACGCGATGAGGCTGTTATTTCAGAATTGAAGAAAACTATGCGTGAAATAGACAATCCGAGGGTTGCAATCTTCTCTCCATCCATAGAACACAGCAATCGTTTTGCGGATATGCTATCGGCGGCAGGGATACCATGCGCCGCGCTCTCCAAAGTAGACAAAGCTGAAAGGCGACGTCGTCTATTGGCTTTTGCTTCTGGAACTTATCAGGCTGTTTGCGCTGTTGATGTAATGAATGAAGGCATCGATATACCAGACGTCAACATTTTGGTGTTCCTCAGAGCAACTCATTCCAGACGGATTTTTGTTCAGCAGTTAGGTCGAGGATTGAGATTATCCGAGGGAAAGGAGAAGGTCATTGTTCTGGATTTTGTTTCCGACATACGACGTATGGCGGAGATGATAGAAATGAACAACGAAGGAAAAGCGAAAGGCGCAGAGCATGAGGTTGTGTATCTGCAGGAAGGCTTTGTATCCTTCTCAGACGCGCGCGTTGAGCGCTTTGTGAATGTGTGGTTAGAGGATGTGGCGGATCTCAGCGGTTCCGACGACGAAGTGAAACTTAAGTTTCCGGAGGGCTTTTGATATGGCGAATAGGTTACCGCAGCAGGTTAGGGAAAAGATAATTTGTATTGTTTATAGGAAAGCTGATGAGTTTGCATACATGGAGTGCGATAGGGTAAAAAATGGCCAATTTATGGACATACTGGTGGAAGACCCTGATGTGGGCGGCGTTTTACGGCAGTATATGCAAAAAGAACGTATACGCACCTATATCAAGGACACGATCCTTAATCGTTACACAAAAGATGCGACGAGCAAGACGCTGTCTTCAAAAACTCCCGAGCAAACCATACAAGAGGAGTATGGCGAAGACGTGAATGTCATTCAGAGGATTAAAGGAACGGCATACGATTGCCATGTTCTCCGGTCTGAGGCAGGTAATATCTACATTGTTAGTGAAGGAACCTTTCTAAAATGGGAGACCGCACTTCGAAAAGGGCTGGAAGTTATTGCAAACGAACCCAATCTAACGATTGACGAAAAGGTTCCATCCCTCTGCTTAAAGTTATCTTTGGCTGGTCAGTCTCTTACTGACGCAGACAAAAAACTAATCAGAACAGCTTTGGCTGCTGCAGGGGTAAAAGCCACATTCTGTGGTTCATAAGGCGCGGTTATGGCAGCAAAAGAGCGAGACCCCAAGGTGACCCACAAGATCATGTCTGCGATTCCCTCAAAGGATACCGAACCAGAGCTAATGCTCAGAAAAGCCTTGTGGAAAGAGAACCTGCGTTACCGAGTCAATTATAGAAAATTACCTGGAAAGCCAGATATTGTCTTTACGAAATATCATATTGTTGTGTTCTGTGATGGGGATTACTGGCACGGACACAATTGGGCTATCCGTGGTTTGGGTTCATTGGAAGAGGAACTTGCTGGCTATTCTGAATTTTGGCGGTCAAAAATCCTGCGAAATATTGAAAGGGATACAGAAGTCAATCGGACTCTGAAAGCTCAAGGCTGGACGGTCATACGGATTTGGGAAAGCGATATACGCTCCAATCTCGATGAGTGTGTCAGAATTGTCAAAGAGATGTTGTTTGAGAAAAAGATGGACCACGGCGAGTAAGAGATCAGGCAGCACTTACCAACGAGGTAGGTGCTGTCTGTTTTTTGTTCCTGGTAAAATCCACACTTGAATCCATCAGCCCACAGTTCGGTCCCCAGCAGCCAAAGGAGATAAGGTACAATAACTTGCGCAAATTGAAAATCGCATAAAAGAAGCCATAGTTTGCGGGCTCTGGCAGACAAGGAAAATACTTTCAATATCCAGACAGAAATACAGCGGGACAGGCCGTAGAGGCTTGTCCCGCTGTATGTATCGTAATAGTCAACAGTTTTGGGGAGGGCAAATGTAAACAAACAGGTCGGTAAGAGCTTTTCTCTTGACTGATTATCGGCACACCGATATAATAAGAGCGGTGATGTATATGACGATCCAACAGATACTGCGGGAAAAGAACCTCTCCCGCTACCAGCTCTCCAAGAAAAGCGGTGTGCCTTGGGCAACGCTGGCGGACATTTGCTCCGGCAAGACAACGCTCTCCCGATGCAGTGCCGGTACACTCATGAAGCTGTCCTCCACACTGGATATCCCGATGGAGCAGCTCATTACGCTGACCGTGGAGAAACCACAAATGCATGGCGGCAAGCCGACTGACCAAACCTATTTGGAAAAGAATCTGCCCGCCAGTCTGGATAAAGCGCTTCGTGAGTACATTCAGGGCGAAAAGGACAAGGCGTCTTATATGGACTGTCTGTGGGGAGAATTGTATAGTGCGATTAACTCCAATCAGTGGAGCAATGCCATTACACAGGAGCAGGCTGATTATCTTCGCGCAAAATATTTATGAGGGGGTGAGAACCTATGATTGATTTTACCAACTGCCCAGTCAACCGCTTCCGCGCCTACGGCGGAGCCAATGGGAATAAAATCAATATCACCTATCAAGGACATAGTTATATGCTCAAGTTCCCGCCAAAGCCCAGCCGAAATCGGGATATGAGTTACAGCAACGGCTGCATCAGCGAATATGTCGCCTGCCATATCTTTGAAATGTTGGGCTTTCGGACACAGGAAACGCTCCTCGGAAACTATACGGACAGCCGCGGCAAGACAAAGCTGGTAGTTGCCTGTCGGGATTTTACAGAGGACGGAAAACGGCTCATCGAGTTTGCCCATCTGAAGAATACCTGCATCGACAGTGAACAGAACGGTTATGGAAAAGAACTGTCCTCCATTCTGGAGGCCATCGAGGAGCAGAGTATTTATCCCTCCGATGAGCTGCGGCAATTTTTCTGGGACATGTTTATTGCGGATGCGTTCCTTGGAAACTTCGACCGGCATAACGGCAACTGGGGTTTCCTCGTGGATGAGGAGAAGCAGCAGGCAGAGCTGGCGCCGGTCTATGACTGCGGTTCCTGCCTGTACCCGCAGCTTGATTTGGAACGGATGAAAACTGTGCTGCAAGACGAAGCGGAAATCGACCAGCGCATCTATACCTTCCCAACTTCCTCTATCGAAGAAGGCGGGAAAAAGATATCTTATTTTGATTACATTTCCTCGCTGAAAAATCCGGATTGCAATGAGGCGCTCCAGCGTGTCTGTTCGAGAATCGACCTCGACGCGATCCATAACTTTCTCGACGGTGTCCCTGAACTGCTGCCGATCCAGCGTGAATTCTACCTGACTATGCTGACCGAGCGCAAGGAGAAAATTTTGGATTACAGCTTGGAACTTCTGATGGAGCAGGAGCAGCACACCTCACCGACGCTGGGAATGTAAAACCGAATATTTTATTTAGAGAGTCGTGCCAATTGGCGCGGCTCTCTTTTTGCGTCCATGGTATGTATGGGATTCAAAGAAACGGAATGGCTTATATTTTAGGATACATTCCATCATCCTGCAGACTCAGCAATTTCATCGATATGACAGGTAGAACGGTTTTGCTGAGGCCGATAGAAACACCGAACACAAGGACCGCCTATGCCGTTTACGCAGTAAAATACCGTAAGGGTTTTATTAAACTTGGCGCAGACCAATAGGGTGATTGAAGCTCAAATTCGAAGACGGTATTTTTCATTTTTAGGTGTAAGAAAAAAGATTTCCCATGAATATAAAATCGGGAATTATAAAGCAGATTTATTTACTCACGATACAAACACACTCATTGAGATTAAAAGTACCTTGTCATTTTCCAAGAAATCTATTTTTCCAACGGTATACTCTGAAAGAGCTGTAAAGCAGTTGACTGAAATTTCACGTTTGTTGGATGAGGGATACCGTGCCTGTTATATTTTAGTTTCGCTAAATCCGAGTGTAAAAGAAATTACAATATAAACTTTCCCTATGTGTACATCTGCCGTGAACACTACTGATTAAAATACTTTAATGAGAAAACGGGGCTTCCTGCTGACTAAATGTCTGATGGGAGCCTCGTTACTTTTACCATTTATGCAGTTTATCGCACCTTATTGATGTCAAACACGACAAGTAATGGTGTAGCTAACCTGCGAGCAACCCGCAATCGCAACGCGGCATCTAAAAAGTTAATATCCCGGAAGTCCAGTAAAATCAAGGGCTTCCGGTTCCATGGGGGTATAGCTCAGCTGGGAGCCCGCACCACGAATACCCCACATCCCCAATAGCGGCTGAAACTATGCGTTCCAGCCGCTATTTTTCTTAAAAGTTTCAGTAGCTGTTTCCGTCGAACTGTGGTATATGTTTGTGCTGCAAGGAGGCGAGCGCATGAAATACAAGCTGCTGAAAGACCTATATGACTGCTTTTATATCCCACCTGAACTCCAGGCTCAGAAACAGGAAATTGAGGAATGCCATCAAGCACTTAGCGAGGTGCTGGGCAAACCGGAGCGTCGGCTGGTGCTCCAGATCATCGACGCAAAGGATCGCATTGCGGAGGATACCTCCATCGACAGCTTTATCGCCGGATTTGAACTGGCGTGGAAGCTGTCCATAGAACTGAATCACTACGAAAATGAGCGCTCAGTCTTCTGCCGAACGGCAATGGGATTGGGGGCTTGTTTCGCATCTGCAAGGGAGGATGAGAAATGAAGAAGTTCGTCATAGCAACCATGATTGCCGCCGGTGTCGCCATGTGCGCCGCTGTGTGGCCACATGGCAACGTGGTCGAGGAAACACCCGCCCCGGCCGTAGAAACCGCTGTGAGCGCCAAGAAAGCGACCGTCGTGGAAATCGAAACAGAAGAGAATTCTGCGTCACTGGCAGAGATGGAAAACGAGGTTCCGCAGCAAGAAGCATCCCAAGAGGAACGTCCTGAACCAGAGACAGAGTCTATTGAAACGCCCGCAGATTCTGAACTCCAGCTTTCTGCGGAGCAGATGCCCGCTAAAAATTCTGTACCAGAGCAGACTCTGTCCCAACCTTCTAAAGAACTGCAGCCCGGTGACAAGGTTTATGTAGCGGGTTTCGGCTGGGTGGAGTATGAGGGCCCCAACCACTGTGAAGATGGTACGGATATTTACGAAAACGGCAACAAAATTGGAATCATGGGGTGAAAAGTGCGGATAACAATCAGATAGGACCAAAGCTCTATTGGCAATCAGACTTTTTAGGCAGCAAGTCAGCGGCTGCGCCGCCATAGACAAAGAAAACATTTTTCAGGATCCGGGCAGAGAAAGCAGCGGGACAGGCCGTAAAGGATTGTCCCGCTGTCTGTGTCTTATGGCAGATATTCTTCTGTGATCCGATACCGGCTGATGCCGAAGGCGCTGCCCCGCTCCATAATCTCCGGCGGGATCTTGGGCAGGTACTTCTTACTGAAGCTGGTGTCCCCGAAGTAGGCGTCAAAGCTTGCCACCGGCAGGACGACCCATTCGCAATCATCCTGCCGGTTGGCGAGGTAATAGCGGATCAGCGTACAGACAACCTCAGATGGAATTCCCTTCGGAAGTGCCGCTTTCACTTTTTCGGTCAGTTCAGGCGGCAACTCCGGTTCCTCTCTGCGCAGCGGGCCAAGCTCCAGCGCATCGGCAAGGACATCATCAAAGCGCAGCGTCCAGGCGCCCTTGGTTTGGGACGAAAAAAGCGGGATCTGGTACTGTATCACCTTGCTTCGCCATGCGGCGGCAAACTTGGACTGAATGACCTCCGCATACTTGAGCGAAGTGCTGCGCACCTTTTTCGGATGCGTCAGCATGAAGTCCGCAGCACGGAGGACATGGCGGAGGAACCAGCCGGTCCCGTCCGCATCCACCAGCTCCGGGAACTCCGTGTTCAGCTCCGAAAAGTCTGTCTGGAACTGCCACTCCTTACCCTGCACACGCTTTCCGTCCTCTGGCACACTGCACCAGGCGCAGAGCGCACGGCGGGCGTAGTCGACCCGATCATGCGGATCACCCCAAATGACCGCTCCGTCTTTGCCGTGGAACAGGTATCCGCGAGCCAGAATGGTCAAAATCCGCGCCATCCCCTCGAACTCCAGGATCGTGGCAAAGGTGAACCGGCCCAGCCAGGTCGTATCGCTCTTCCTGCTGGCGGTATAGGAAACCGTTCCGGTATACGCGCAGAATTCCTCCCATTCGTTAATCATCCAGCACCTCCAGAACATTTTTCTCAATGTATTCCGGCAGCAGATCCCACAGCAAGTCACGCCTGCCGAGAGCCACCACATAACGCACAGCCAAAGCCGGTTTCACGATAGTAGTCAGCAGTTCTCGGCACTTGGCCGTCACCGCATCACGGTAGCTCCGGGAAGCGGATTTGTCCGCGAAGGCTCTCATCATGGCGGTGAAGGCTTTCGAGTCGCTTTCACGGAACAACTGCTTTTTCACCCTGCCGGTGTTCTCATCCTCCATATCACAGACAATGTCTCCGAGGATGCGATAGCCGCCGAAGCGGAAATCGGTCAGCAAATCGTATATATCTTCAAATTCCGGCAGCCATTCCCGCAGGAAACGCTCCCGCGCATCCTCGTCCATGAGGTGCCATGCCTGCTCCCGCATGGCATACAGCAGGGCGGACACCTTTTCCGGCGGCAGGCTGCCGAACAGAGCGTACAGCTCGTCAGGATCGTATGCATCCTCCTGCCCTCTGGCATATAGAATGCGCTCCACATCGCTCTTCCGCTTTTTCTCCTTCAACGGAACGCGGCAGGCCCGGATGCGGGAGAGGCAGGCATCGTAATCCCGCAGCAGCGCATCCACTGCCGACAGCTTATCGGAGTTTAGCTGTTCCTTCCAGTCCGGCTGCCGAGCGAAGGAAAACAATTCTTCGTCCTTGGCGGGCTTTGCCTTGATGCGCGGCGTGTTCTTTTTCAGCTGCTGTGCCAGATACGGCAGACGCTCCACGTTGGAGTCCACCTTGTCCCAATCCACCCTCTTGAAAAACGCCTTCACCCTGGCCGCGTGGGTTGGTTCATACCAGGCACGCCGGGTCTCCATCTCCTCTACCAGCGTTTTATATTTGAGAAAGTCGCTGCGCTTGACGGTTTTATGAGTCAGATACTCATCCAAATCAGGGCGGATGCCGCTCTTGGCGGAGTCGATCTCCAGCCCGGTGAGGATGGCCAATGTCTCCGTTTCCTCCCTGCAACGCTCCCGCTCCTCGGCGTCGGAGTTTTCGTTGTAGGCGATAATGCTGCGATCCAGCGCGGCATTGCAGATCTGACCGACGCGGGAGGAGAAGGTGCTGCGAACCGTTTCAAACCGCGCCTCCCAGTCGTCGGCATTGCGGATCTGTGGCTGGGCCGTAGGGATCATCAGCAGAGGAATGTTCTCTGTGTTGGTGAGGGATTTGTGTTTCTCGTAGCGGTAGAGGTTGTAGTTGCGGCGGACGCAGGCATTCAGGATCGGATCAGATATGGTCTTGATCATATCGCCGTCGTAGTCAGCGCCGCCCAGCCGCTCCGCAGCCAGCATATTGGAATCCACCATCACCACATCCGTCAGGTGCCCGAAATAGTAATGCCGCATCTGCTTTCTCTCTTCCTTCGCGTCGTAGAAGGAAAGCTGTAACTCCTCGTTGCGGGCAATGTGCGGATTGCGTAGCAGCGTGCAGGCGTCGTCATGGGCATAGGCCGCCTGGGGTGCATAGAAGGAACTCTCCGGGAAGTGGTCGGTCATGACGGTGCTGTAAAACATCCGTTGCCTGCGTTTGCGCGGCGAAACAGTCGGGAGCAGGAATGCCAGAAAGTCCAGAAGATCACCGGAAAGATAACGGTTGTCTCCCGCCACAATCAGGCGGCCGACGGCGTACTGTTCCACGATCTTGTCCGCTTCGTCCTCCAGCCGCCTGGCATAGACCGGTTCGTTGATGAAACGCGGATTCTTTTTCAGCACGGCGGCAAGGATCTGGTCTTTGCCCTGATGCCGTTCCCACCAGCTGATCCGATCCGCTTTCTCCAGAAAGTAGTTCTGCCGAAATTGCGGGTTTGCGCAGAGGTTATAGTACCGTAGCTCCGTCTGCTTGGTGAGCCAATTTCGATCGTCTGTCTCCGGGCTGTGGTCCCAGCCGTCCGGCAGATCGGCGGGGCGGAACTCGTCACCCTGAATGGAAACGGTGGTCAGAAACTGATAGTTCAGCTCGGTGGTCTGTTCCGGTTTTTCCTTGCTCACATTGGTGATGTACAGCGCATGGCGGTACTTGCGAAACACCGTCCGGTAGTCCTCCCAGTTCATGCCACTGGCAGTGAGCCAGCCGTATCCCTTAAACATGCTCTTGGTGAGGATGACGTCCACATCCCGGACGGAATGCTCCATGCCCCACAGATCGGTGATGGTGTCCGTCCCGCAGAGGGTCAGGAAGTCTTTGAAGTCCACCTCGTGCAGCATACCCTTGACATAGGGCATACGGATCTGGAATGAGGTGTGGACTTTCTTCCCGCACAGCTTCTCGTCCACGACGCGGGCATATTCTTTTGAGATCAGCCCCTCGCCGTCGAAGCAGGTGATTTCGATGTCCTCTTTTTTCTCCACCCGGTGATATTTGCGGGTACTGCTCTGCGTTCCGTCGTCCTCTACGGTGATGACGCTGACATTCCGCTCTGTGCGTGTAGGATTGTCGATGACCACCACCCGTTGGGGCCGGTCAATGCCGATGCCGTCAATGCGGATACCGCTGGACAGCATCAGGCCGTTGTAGGCATAGAGCTTGCTGAGCTGGCAGTCACCGATGGTCATATCCATCATGATGCGGCGGCACACCGTGTCATAAAAATCCTCCCGGATGAAGGCCAGCCGCGCCTGCCGGCTCATGCTGCCCGAACGCTCAAAGGCGAGGTAACGATGTGCCCCGGAGCCAAAGTCCAGGCTGACACCTTCGGGACGGAACAGGGCCCTGGCCTTCTCCTGCCGGATCAGGTGTTTCTTTCTGGCGCCGCTCCGGTCGAAGATGCCGGAGAAGTCCATATAGAAAATGACGTCCGAGAGGTCGGTTACCAGCTGCCCACCGGGTGTTTCGGTGAAGGCGTCGCCGTGCAGCACGCACATGATCTGATAGAACAGTGCGTTATCGTCCTGCTCGTGGGGTGCGGAAAGTGATTTGCATTTCTCTGTCTCAGCGGCACTGAGATGGAAGGTGTATACACCGTCCTGCTCTCTGCCGTAGCTGATCACGGCTCTGGCGGACAGTTCGTAGATCCTGTATTTCACCAACGGCATCGGCTCACCTCCTGATGCTTCTATTCTATCATGAGGTTCCAAATTTGCAATATGGATACTGCTCCCACTTTTTCGGCGGGAGCTTTTTGCTTGCAGCTCTCAACAAAAAATTATAAAGGAGGAATCCAATGCAAGAATCCACATTCACCAACTACGACCAGCTGCCGCTGTTCCTCAACGCGAACACGGTAGCGCAGGTGCTGGGCGTGTCCATCTCCAGCGCCTATGAGCTCATGCACGAGACGGGCTTCCCTGCGCTGCGGATCGGCAACCGCATCGTGGTGCCAAAAGAAAAATTCCGTCAGTGGGTAGACGCACAGGCAGGAGGTGATGCCTGATGTTCCGACGCTGGCCCAAGCGGGACCCGAACAAGCACTACTACCTCGTGCCCAACGAGGTGTTCAACCTCGGTCTCAGTTCCCACGAGATCGCCGTCTACAATTACCTGCTGCGCTGCGAGGATCGCAGAACCTACCAATGCCATCCCAGCTACCGCACCATCGGTCGGGCGGTGCAGCTGAGTGAAAACACCGTGCGGAAGTATGTGGCCGGTCTGGAGGAGAAGGGGCTTATTCACACCGAGCCCAGTACCATCACCACAAAGGACGGCCGCGTGCGCAACGGAAGTCTCATCTACACCATCCGCCCCATTCAGGAAGCACTGGAACTGAACTATCAGCGGCAGTTCCTGCGGGTGGAGCGTGACATAGAGCGGGCAAAGGCAGAGAAACGGCTGGCCGAATTGAATCGGCAGAACAAAAAGGAGGAAAGCGCATGATGCAGCAGCTTGCAAACTTTATTGTAGACCATGACCCGATGATGGTTCTCCAGCGCACGCACGACACGGTGCGCTACATCCGGTGGGCGTGGAACAAGGATCATGCCGACCTCATTGATGAAGACGGACTTCGCCTGTTTCTCTGCGATGAACATCGCGGCGATCTGACCGAGGAGCAGAAGGTTTTCGCCCGCCGATGCCGCGACGAGATGCGGAGCGTCTATGAGGAAATGTGCGTGCGCTTACTGCAACATGAGATCATGCTGGAGCGTGGCATGGTGCCGGATGTCAGTACCTACCGCAGCGTGTTCTGCCCGGAAGGGGGTGATGCGCCGTGGATGCTTGACCGGGCAGGATAACCGAAAATCAGACCGATTTGCCGCCGACGAAAGAAAAGCAGGAGAAAGCCCCGACGCCTATTCGCGCCGGGGCACCCCCACAAATGCCCGCAGTGCGGGCATTTTCAAGGGTTTGTGACCGGGGACAATGCGACGCTCTTTCCGGGCTCATGGACCCACTCTGACGCTGAAAATCCGAAAAAGTCAGTGTTTGCAAGGGCTTCTGCCGACGTCATACCGGCCCCAATCCCCATTTTACCCCGATTTCAGGCCAATTTGCGGTTAAAGCTGATAGAAGAATACAGTAGCTATTTCCGCAAAAATGTGGTAATTGTTTGTGTTGCAAAAAAATCTCAATCAAAGGAAGTGAAATACATGGCAAAACGAAGACCAGCCGGTGACGGCATGGTACGAAAGCGGGAGGACGGACGCTGGGAGGGTCGCATCGTTATCGGCCACCGGGAAAACGGCGAGCCGCTGTTCCGTCATGTGTATGCCAAGACCCAAAAAGCTTTACTGGACAAGCTGCACCAGAACATCGAGTGCTACCGCGATGTGGAGCTGACCGAGGACAGCCGGATGACGCTGGGCCAGTGGCTGGACCGCTGGCTCACGGAGTACAAGGCGGGTACGGTGCGCCCCGGTACCCTCGAGGGCTACCGCCGCTACATCGAATACTACATCAAGCCACAGTTGGGCGACAAACAGATCTCACTCATCTCTCAGCAGGACGTCCAGCGAATGTACCGCCGCCTAAAAACGGAGGGGCGCATCCACGAGCATCCTGAGATGGATCATCAGCTCTCTGACTCCATGGTTCGCCACATCCATTCCACGCTTCACGCCGCACTGAAAGATGCGGTGCAGGCGCACGTCATTCCCAGAAACCCTACCGAGGGGACAACGGCTCCCAAGCCCAACTACAAGCCCAAGCGCATTCTGACCGGCGAGGAGCTGGACGCCTTCCGCGCAGTGGTGGAGCAGGACGAGGTGTGGCGGGACTTCTTCCAAACGGAGCTGATGACCGGCCTGCGCCGCGGCGAGATCTGCGGTCTGCAATGGAGCGACTTTGACGAGGAGGGCGGCACGCTGAAGGTGTGCCGCACCCTCCACAGCCAGAGGAAGGGCGAGTACACCGTCGGTGAAACGAAGACAAATCAAGGAATGCGTACCATCATCCTGCCGCACAGTGTGACGAAAATCCTGCGGCGGCGAAAAGCGGATGCTATCAGTCAATGGATATTCCCAGACCCGGTGAAGCCGGAAGATCCCGTCGATCCCAATGCGGCTTATCGCCACATGAAAACGCTCCTCCAGCGGGCAGGGCTGCCCAGCATCCGCTTCCACGATCTGCGCCACACCTTCGCCACCCACGCTCTCACCAGCGGCGTGGACGCCAAAACGCTGTCCGGCATCCTGGGGCACACCAATGCGTCCTTCACGCTGGACACCTATACCCATGTCACCTCGGATATGCAGAAGACAGCCTGCGGCATCGTGGGCGGCTTCATGGAAGATATCTTCGGAAAGGAGTTGAGACCGTGGCAAGAAAGCGAAAAGCCGGAGACGGAACGGTAAGGCAGCGCAAGGATGGCCGGTGGGAGGGGCGCATCGTCATCGGCTATGATGACAGCGGCTACCCCAAAACAAAAAATGTCCTCGCCAAAACCAAGAAGGAGTGCGTCGAGAAGCTTCAAAAGCTCAAGGAGGAGTGCGGCGGGCGGAAGCCGGAGAAGGTGCGGCCTGAGATGCCCTTCGGAGACTGGCTGACATACTGGTACGAAAATCACTCTAAGCCAAAAATTCGTCCCACCACGCAGGAGACTTATGAGAGCCGCATCCGCCTGCACATTATCCCGGAGATCGGGGACATCCCGCTGAACAAGCTGACGCAGAACGACCTGCAGCAGTTCTATGGTCGGCTCAAGAAAAGTGGCCGGAAGCGCTTCACCGACAAGTACGGCGAAGGGCTGTCCGACCGGATGGTGCGTATGTGTCATGCCACCTGCCGCTCCGCATTGGAAAAGGCGGTGCAGGATGGACTGATCCGTGTGAACCCGGCCATCGGCTGTAAGCTTCCGCCGAAAAAGGCGCGGGAGATGCAGGTACTGACGCGGGAGGAGTTGCAGCGATTCCTCATTCAAGCAAAGTTCGAGGGGTACTACGAAGTGTTCCTTCTGGACTTGGCAACCGGCCTGCGCCGTGGTGAGCTCATGGCGCTGCAATGGGACGATCTGAACTTCAAAACCGGTGTGCTGAATGTGAATAAGCAGGTCTATGATGTGCGTGGCCAGCTTCAAATCAGCACGCCCAAGACGAAGAACTCCGTCCGCAAGATCGTCCTGCCGCCCGCGGTGGTGGCAGTGCTGCGGGAATACAAAAAGACGGTGGACTCCCGCTGGATGTTCCCGTCACCGGTGAAGGAGGACTGCCCCATTACACCCGGCGTGGTGCGCCGCAGACTGCAGCTCATTCTGGAACACGCAGGGTGCAAGCATGTGAGATTCCATGACCTGCGCCACACCTTCGCCACGCTGGCGTTGGAGAACGGCATGGATGTGAAAACGCTTTCCGCCATGCTGGGGCATGTGTCGGCGGCCACCACGCTGGATATCTACACCCACATCACCGACGATATGCAACGCGCAGCCGCTGCCAACATCGACCGCGGCATCGGCAAGGCAGCGCCGCAGGAGGACGCTTCAGAGTCGGGGGAGAAAACTGCCCCGGCCCAGGCGGAAAAGCCGAGTATGACCGACTTCAAGCCCTATGTGGGCCGCAAGCGCAAGTCCGGCACCGGCTGCGTCAGCGAGATCAACGACCATCTCTTTGAAGGACGTTATTCCCCCAAATGGCCCGACGGCAAAAAGCACGCCCGCAATGTCTACGCCCACACCCGCGAGGAGTGCGAGGAAAAACTGAAGGTGCTGATCGCGGAGATGAAAGCCGAGCTGGCGGAGCTGAAGCGGCAAAAGGCGGAGAGGGTGCTGGCAGAGCGGGAATCAGAGAAGGGTAAGAAGAAAACGAAAAAGAAACAGTAAAAATTATCACCGACATGGGTGCCGATTACTCGGTCACCCATGTCGGTGATAATTGTTCTAAAACCTTTAACAACGAATGTTCATAAGATAAGTATTATTCGTTTTCTGAAATGAGTTTGAACAAATCTTGCAACCATCCATATGCTTCCGGGTGTACCAACTCCTTATTTGCAATCGTCGCATGGACAATCTTCTCAATTACACTCTGGTAATTAAAAGAATCTGTTTTAGCAAAGCTATATGCATTGTAGGGGGAATTAAGTGCAGCATGGAGTGTTTGAATTGCAAATGTATTTGCAGAAATATCAGTATAATCATTGATGAAGCATTTATGGCACAGAATAAGAGCCTGTGTATATACAATATGATCCATTGAGATGACTAACTTTTCATTCCCACACTCATCATATCTTTGAGTAAATACTTGTAGTGCCACATTTGCATCTCTATATGCTTTGTCCAGGTAATCTAATTTCTCTTTAGTACCCGTTTCGTAATACGATGACTTGATATAGCACTTTGCACGTTGGTGCATATAATTGGGATCCACAGATAAAAGATCGTTTAGGCCCTCGTAAATTACCCGTATAAGAGCCAATCCTTTTTTGCCAGACGCCCTATTAAAAGAAAACAGACGATTAATATTATCAAAGAAAATATAATCCTTATAGGATGTCACCCTATTTCCATAAAGAAGATCTGGTTTTCCCTCGTGTGCAATAATTTGAGAGATAATATACTTATACGCATTTACAATCTGAGCATAGTTGTCTTCATTACGTGCGAAAGCCTCAAGTTGTCCACATAACCAGTACTCTGCATTTAGAACATATTTGACAGGAGAGTTGTCTCCACCGCTTTTTTCAAATGACCAAGTAGCTTCACAGTCAATCAATGGCTCCGTTGCTTTCTGTTGATTCAAAAGTTCTTGATGTAAATCTAACTTTGTCGCCAGAGATGAATATACCTTTCGCTCAATGCCGAGTACAATCAAGGAGGCCAGTTCCCGAACATTCCTGCATTTAGGAGTAGCTTTATCATACTTGTTTTTTTCTGCGAGTTTATTACTTACATCAATAATGTTATCGACGATTGTTTTATGACGACTAAAAATTCCCGCATCTATCGCTGTAAGCAATGGATTTAACTGTGCCAATTCCTCTGGAGAAAACGTGCTTGCAATGCTGATCTGAGGGATTTTTTCTGAACTGATACGTCCTTGTAATTCATATAATTTAAGAATACTGCTAAAATCTCGATTGTTCTTATTTGCGGCAATCACAACATTGATTCTACGTTGTTCCAAGATCGATAGATTGTCCAGCATTATCTCGAACTGATCATTGGAAAGAGCTGCATTGTCGGCTAATATAAGACAATTCTCTCGGCAAAGAAGTTGCTCAAATGCTTGGTCGCTCAAACGGTCTTTGGTTTCGAAATAGAATACATCCCTATCTCGTATTTTACTTGCAATATCAGCAAGGATATAGGATTTGCCACTGCATCTGCTACCTATCAATAACTGGAGGCTGTGTGCTGTAAAATTATTGATAATTGTAGTGCTTTCTTCACGTGTAATGAAATAATAAGGAAGAGTTATAGTGTGGTCTTTTCCAATCAAGCTCTTACCAAACAGCAAAAACGACTTATTGTTTTCATAGTCTGAGGGGAGCTTTCGAACACCAAACTTCCTGTAATGAGCTAAATCATCCACATTGATTTTTTGTGCTTCGATGCCAACTGAGTATAATTCGTCGTAAATGCTATCATACGAATCAAATGTGATACAATGTGTAATTCCGTATTTTTCATACTTCAATTCATCAAGAACCGAAGGTTTTTGAGTGACGCAGATATACCTTGCTGTCTGATTTCCCTGAGTCTCTGTAGGAACAAGGGAGTACAACAAGTCGATTTCGTCATCTAAGCTACAACCAAGGAATAGAAGATTTTGAAAAATACTGTCATGTTTTAACTTAGAAAGCAAGGGGTCGTTCTTTTTTAAGCTCGTAATATACTGTTCTTGTGTAAATACTTCGCTGTGTGAGTCCGCATAAGAAAGCATATCATGAACATCACCATGCAGTTTAATGACGCATTTTTCACTATCAAAAATGCGATTATTTATCTGTCGGTTTGCATAAATAACGCAACAGTAATCACTATTTTTTTCGATGCCATCATCAATATTTAAAGTGTATATGTAAGACCAAGGCAGTGACAAAAAATCCTTTTTCTTGTCTTCAATTGAAACTCTTGTAAAGTTATTCCGAAGATACTGCTCCTGCTCCTCATTCGAAACTACTTTGTGATACATGCTGGAAATATTTGAGAAAAGTTCTTTTTCTAATCGCTCTTTTTCGGCAGAAAGAGAAGGCTGTGCCTCTAAGATTCTACCAATCATATATCGCCGGTAATCTTCACCGGAAGGAACTTTTCCCTTAAAACTGTTACAGTTTCTTGTAAAACCCGAACCAATTATAGGAACGAGCAATCCTCTTTGCATGTTGCTGATCAATTCATTTTTAATCTCTGAAAAAGAAATGATTTTCATACTTGTCCCTCCGATCCATTCGCCAATGAATGACACATAATAATTAGCTAACTATAATATACACCATTCGACAAGGATCGACAAGTATA
>OLRQ01000446.1_pt1 | contig 43869 bp, 28 predicted proteins | sample 1671971 | NCBI WGS metagenome assembly OLRQ01 (sample SAMEA3136631, study PRJEB25190) | human gut metagenome | biome: human gut; feature: human-associated habitat; material: faeces | place: Austria | collected 2013
GGAGATGCGAAAAAACTCAATCGAGTTTTTTCACATCCCCTTTTAAACTTACCTTAGACTTTTAAATTTACCTTAGAATTTTCATTTTTCCCCGTTAATTGTTTTCTGGTTTTGCTACACTATTTCCAAATACTGTAAATTCAACCAGTCCTGGATGAATTTTCTCTGGCCATCCTGTAATTGTAATACGGGCGAACTGTCCTAAAACAGGCTGATCCAGGGTTACATAATCAATAACCGTATCCTGTCCTTCTCTTTCATAAACAGTTGTCCACTTATCTGCATTTGCTTCATCTAAAGGATTTTCTGTTCCATTAAATATTTCAATCTTATAATCAATGCAGCATTTATCTGTCAGAACTTCAGAACGATCTGCATTAATTTCTTTCCAAATCACACGGAAAGAATCAACATTATAATTTCCTTTAAAGGATACCAGATACCACGGCTGCTCATCTTCATCAGCGGGCTGCCACCAGGTTATCATAGACTCATCGTTTGCATATATAGGATGGCGTCCTTCTGAATAGCTCGAAACTGCATATCCCTGTTTTACTGACAGAACATCTGAACCTGTTTCGTTTCCATCTGCAGGATTTGATAATACACCTGGAACATATTGTGGAGACTCTGACAGATGTGGCACCACAAGATTTCCTTCCTCATCGATTTTTGCCGGATCGCATCCAATTCTTCTCTCCATATCGCCTTCATATCCCACATTTACTGTATAGAAACACCAAAGCGTATTCTCAGGTCCTTGTACAATTGAACCATGACCACCGCCTCTAACAGTTCCTGTCACAGCATCTGTCTCGTTAATAATCTCTTTTTCCTGGAGTTCAAATCCATCCAGTGGACCTGTTGTGGACTGATAGCATCCCATTGTATAGGAATCATACTGAGTGCCCGCTGTGGCCCATGTCAAATAATACTTCCCATCAATTTTTACCATCCAGGAACCTTCTGGAAAACCATTCTCATAATCCTGATGATTCTGACCAAAGTTCTGCCATTTATAATTATTATCATATTCAATCAGCACTTTAGGTTCCGTAATTAATTCTGTAGGATTTTCCGGATTCAGTTCTGCACCGCTGATATATGGACCCATGCCCCAATATAAATACATTCTCTGGTCATTATCCACAAAAATATTGACATCATTATGTGCAGCAATTACGTTTCCATCCTCAATGTTATCTTTGAATGATTTTCCGTTATAAGTAAAATCTCCTAAATCTGTAAATGGGCCTTCTGGGGAGTCGGCTACATATAAGTCAGAACTGTTCCAGGCAAGATAGAATTTTTCTTCTCCGCGCTCATCTTTTCTTACTGCGATTGTAGGTGCAGTAAATTGCATATCTTCCCCCTGATCATTCTGCAATTGCACAAAACGCCAGTTTACAAAATCCTCTGATACCCATAAAGAACCGTTGGTTCCATACAGATACCATGTATCATTATAATAAAATGCTGATGGATCAGCTGAAGCTCTTGTATCATTTTCACTGATATATGTAGACGTACCTCTAAACATATCCTGAAAACGTGCGTGTGTGATTTGCTCAACTGGATCATTAGGTATTGCTTCATTTCCAATCATCTGTCCGACCATGAATGGATTGTCAGCAATCTCTCCTTTTCCTTCTGAAGAAGAACGAGCATAATCCAGCGGAAGTGGATTAATATATGTATCTGCATTTTCTTTTTCCACAATAAAGTTCTGGGCTGTTGCCGTATTTTCTTGGGCAAAAGCACTACAGGTCCCTCCAGTGATAAGGCTCACTGCCAATATTCCAAATAACATTTTTTTCTTCATGTGTCATCCTCCATTTTCATTTTTTGTGCACAAAATGTAATTAAAAAACTGTTCCGGATGGCACAATTATAACAAATGCTTATTTTTATACAATATCATTGACATAAACCGTTATTTTAACAGCATTATCGGTAGTAGGATCCAATTATTTCGTTAATTTTTTCTAAAAACCATCGTTCAATGCAACATGTAAAGAATTGCGTCAGTGAATTTTTAAAAGTGCTATGTCGAGAAAAGAAGTAGGTTGCCTTATATTGCTATTCTCGATAAACTGTTAAAAGCATAATTTTGAAAGAACAGCTCGAAAGCTGCCATTTTTAGGTTACCAATTATTCTGCCAGAACTTCATCCAGCCATGCATACGCTTCTGTTACATCATAATCCCCTTTATGAGGCTGAAGCCATGCGAATTTGAAGTTTGCATTCTGAATGTCAGAATTATTTGTAATGCTGTATCGAAGAACTGTTTCCAGTGCAAAAGAAGTATCCCGGTCATTCATTCCGTGGCGGACATACCAGTTCGGAGCTTTTACACCCGAAGCATCATTATCTTCTTTGTCATTCAAATAAGCAACTGCATTGGTCATACGGATCTGTTTTGCCAGCGCCTGTCCCTCTTCTGTTTCCATGTATTCGTCCCAGGTAAGCCCTGTATCATCAAGTCCGCAGCCATTTCCTTCTACTGTGTCATTGTCCCAGGAATAAGGATTGAATGCACAATATTCAACATCCTTGGAACCAAAAAGAGAATCTTCATTGGTCGGTCCATAACCCAGACCAGCATTACTGAATGCGCTTACCACTTTAAGTTTTGTATTGGACGCTACATAGGTAAGGTGTTTTTCATAATCGTAAGTAAAGCTTCCGTCATCCCCGAAAGTAACCCAATCCAGAGGACCGTTTGCATCTTTTCCATTGGTAGGAATCACTTCCATATCCTTTTCCATGGTATCTACGCCATACTCTTCAATGGATGTTTCAATTTCATCCTCCATCAGATCTATAATCGTATCTTTCAGGTTATCACTGGTAAGCGGTGTTCCATCATCCAGCTTCAGTCCCAGCTGATCTACATAATCCTCATAATAACCAGCCAGAAGCTCTGAAGTTTTGGAGTCTACCGTATGGTCCTCCTGGTTATACCATATATTTTCCTCTTTATCCGGATCTGTCTCAAAATTTACGCCTTCTAATGCCGCACGCGTATCTTTATAAGTCCATTCATATGCAGCGCACGCATTTCCAAGGTCTGTAATAGGGCAATACGCAATTACTCCAAAAACATCATCATTTATGGTTGAGGTATAAGTACCGTCATCCTGCTTCTCAATTCCTGCTGCCCCAATCTCATATAAAGATTCAAAATAATCGGTACTGTTTCCGCTTGCTCCGATTACTGCAGACAAAGCACCGCCGCCAGAAGTTCCAGTGATTACAATTTTCTCCGCATCACCTGCCGGAAGAGTATCTGCATTGTTACGCAAATAACGTATTACAGCCTTTGTGTCAGCTACAATTCCCGGTGCATGTCCGTCATATTTGCCGTCAACAGCTTCCTGATTTCTGGAACGTCCGCCATAGCTTACCAGAACACAGTTTCTGGAAAGAATTGCACCAACTTTATCATTATCATCATTGCTGCTGTATTCTGCCACTTCTTCCGGATCATCATTTGCCACCTTTGTACGGCTGGCCCAGCTATTTGCAATCCAGCCAGAGTTATTTACGCACAAAATAATCGGTGATTCAGCCGTTGCTCCTTCCGGGACATACACACTAATCCGTTGGTCAGAAATAGATGGTTCCGGAAGGTATACATCAATGTACTCTGTAACTTTCATTTCCTTTCCATCAACTTTTACCGTTAATTCCTGTGTCAATGCATCACTGATGTCAAGGTTTCCCGTCGGCGGCATAACCTCTTCCTCTTTGGAGCTGTCTGCCCAAACCACGCTGGAATTTCCAGCAGCCATGCTTAACAGCATTGTGCCCACCAAAATTTTGCTTATCAGCTTTCTTTTCATTTTTCCTCTCCTTTATACTGTTTATTGAACACGTTATATTCATTTGCTCCAAAAAGCCAAATCCGAATATAGTTCTATATTATACCTTTTATATTCTTCTTCAATGTCATTTGGTTACATCTTTGTACCGTTTATTGAACCTTTCATCTTAAAGTGGTATAATTTTTTTAATCTACAGGTACGGGAGAAAACATATGGCTGTGAAAGAACTTAATAATGAAGAAAAATATTCAAATACCTATATGAAAATCAGATCAATTACAACAATTATCAGAAACACGAAGCAATACTCCAATCCTTTTTTCCTGACAAACTGTCCTATGAAAGTTTTGTGAGACTGAACCTTCAGGAATATAATTTTCTAAGCTATAAGGCTTTTCTGCCGGAAACAGAACACATGGATGCTTTTTTTCATCCCCGTTTTATACAGCAGTCATCTCATTCCCATGATTTTTTCGAGGTAAAATATCAGCTGCAGGGAACCAGCACAGTTACAATCGGAACGGAAGCCATCTTTTTGAAACAAAATGATATCTGCATGATCGCCCCTTCCATTCCTCACCTTACAGAGATTTTTGACGCAAATTCCTACATGATCAATCTGGTGATTATTCCAGAATACATTACTCAGCTTTTTCCCCGATTACTGGCACAGCCAAATTCATTGAGGGATTTCTTTTTATTAGCACAGAACAGCATGGGCGCATTCACTCCCTATCTGCACATTCATGCCAGTTACAATGAAGAAATCATATACCTTGTCAAACGTATTTTCAATTATTATTCACCACCGCAGAAAACCCTTTCTCCATTGAATTCTGTGATTGCGGAAGCCAATCTGGAAAAAATGTTTCTTTTACTGCTGCAAGACCAGAAAAATATAGCGATCCGCGGCAGCGCACAGCACAACCAGATTATCAAACAAATGCTGGATTATATTCAGGAACATCTGGAAAATATATCTTTTGCAGAATTTGCAGAACATTTTCACTACAGTGAGTCCTACGCAAGCAGATTTATAAAGAAATGCACCGGACATACTTTCACCAATCTTGTAAAAGGCCAGCGATTGAAAAAAGCCGCTGAACTGCTTGGTTCTACGTCTTTCACCATAGAACAGATTGCAGCTCAGACAGGCTACTCTGGACGGACAAACTTTTATCAAAGCTTCCGAAAATATTACGGGGTTACACCAGCCGAATTTCGAAAGAATAAAAGAGTGCCGGCGGAGTTTTAAAAGCAATGCGAGGCAGGAAACAACCTCTCCTTGTTTTTTCCGTTAAGATTATAACCAACCGCTTTTCCAATGATTTTTAGCTTGTTTTTGTACACTTTTCCAACACTTTTTAATGCCATTTTGTACGCTTTTCCAATTTGCAACAATTACTCGGCTTGGCTGTTCAATTCCACTTGTTCATTCATATAATTGATAGCCGCATTCCATGCAATTTCTTGTCCAGCTTCATAAAATGCATCAAATGCATGCACAGACTGCTTTCCTGAAACTAAAACCAACTCAGATGATGAATCTGCATAATAATTATTTAAAGCATCTAGAGATGCTGTATACGGTACCGTTGTATCAGCAATTCCATGAACAAGAAGAACATTTCCCTTAAATTGACTGCAAGTACCCGCTACATCCCAGTCATAAACATCTGTAAGAAAGGCGGTTCCAAATTCCTTTCCGTTATCAGTAATTGTATCCTGTCCCTCGATTACAGACAAATCCGGATACTCCTCATGCAAACGATCAATCATATAAAATCCTGGATACATCAGCATAAGTCCCGCCACCTCATCAGCTCTTCTTCCAGCCTCCATAGCAGCCATGATACCACCGCGGCTTTGTCCCATAAGATAAATCTGATTTTCATCACAAAAAGATTGTTCTTTTACATAATCCATAATAGCATCTATGTCCGAAAGCATTGTTTCACCGGAAAGTTCCATTAATGTGCCATCACTAAGTGAATTCTGTGAACCTCCGCAAAAATCAAACACGTAGCTTATATATCCATTCTCTGCCATTTTCATAGGCCATTGACATTTCTCATATACTGCATGTGTTCCATCGGTGCCATGGCACATAATAATTACCGGATAGCTTTTACCATCTTCATAATCCGAAGGATAATAAAACTTTCCAAAAATATTTTTATCTCCGTTTTCAATCCAGTCTACAACAGCTGTGTAATCTTCACTTTCTTCTGTATAGCCTTCTGCAGTAGTCTCCTCACCAGATTTCTCTGCAAAGACAGATACCGAATTAAACACCATTGTAGTCATCAGCCCCAATGCAATTAAAACTTTTTTTGCCATTTCCCAACTCCTCCTTACATTTACATTTACATCGATATAGGCAATTACATTTTTTCAATACCACATTAAAATAACACATATATTATTCCAATTGTTACTGCTGGCAAATACTCTGCATTTTCTGGCAATAATTAAAAAAGCACTAACAGGACCGCCTCCTAATTACTATGCCCCATCAATGCTTTTCCTTCATTTTTCGAACATCTATTCTCTGTTTAATTTAGCAGGCAGAAGCACATTTACAACAAATAGCTTCCCTTCCTGTGAAATTGTAAAATTCCCATCATACTTTTCTACTGTATAGCGCATACTTCTGGTTCCATATCCATGAAAGTTTGAATCTCCCTTGGAAGTTTCCGGTAATCCATCTGAAAGCAATTTAGGAAAATTTTCACAGTAATTTTCTATTCGAATACATACCATGTTTCCTTTTTGTATTGCTTTCAGAAATATATACATATTTTCCTTCTTTTCTTTTCGTTCATGTTCAATGGCATTATCCAATGCGTTTCCAAACAATGCTGCAATATCCGTGGAAGATATAAATTTCAAACATTTTCCGTCTGCAATTGCCTGAAATTGTATCCTCTCCCTTTGACAAATCCGTCCTTTTTCTGTGAGGATAATATCAAGTGCTGTATTCCCAGTATCAAACATATTTTCATAATCTTCCACTGACTTCAGCACGGTTTCCAGTTCCTCTGGATGTGTATCCTGCAATAACTGTACTTTATGGATATAATGTTTCAAATCATGAACCTTTCGATTCATAAACTCCTGGTTACTTTTTGTCATTTCAAACTGCTTTTTCTCCAACTCCAGAAGCTGGCGCAGCCTTTCGTTATCTGCATTTCTTGTACGAAGTTCTACAAACCCCAGTGCTACGCCCAAACCCAAAAGGTCGCAAAGAATCAATGGAGAATATACAACCCACACATCGCGTATTCCATAAATCCAAAATAAATAATGCAGAAAAAACACAAATATGACAACTGCAATGAGCCAGAGCCACGCTACATTACTCAACATATTTTCCAATCTATCTTTTACAAATTTTTTTATAATCAGAAAATAAAACCCACTGTATATCAATGCCATTAGAAATACCGAAAGAAAAAATTGTTCCATAATGGAAGTTCTGCTAAGCATCGAATAGAAAATAAGATTATACACATTGGATGACAGATTCTGAATAAATAGCGCCAACATACAGCTATACAATATTTCCTGGGACTTCGATGCACAGCAGAAGCGCCAAAATCCAAGGCTGAGAAGAAACACAGTAAAAGAGAATAACCCTGAAACATAGTTGCTGATTATATTCGGTAGCACAACAGAAAACAGCAAAAAAATCGTTCCACCCACTAATGCACGTAGCACAAATCTCCTTTTCTTTGCCAAATATCTTGTACAAAGAACTTCCGCTACGAAAATCTGAAAAATATATCCATGTGCCTGGGTAATCCTAAATAATTCCATTTTTTCCATGCTACTACTCCATATCAATCTTATCACTGTCCCATCTGCATGGTCAGCCTGTCCAGGAATTCCTTTTTATATTTCTGGGAAAGAACGAAAGTCTGACCTGCTGCTTTGATTTCGTTTCCTTTCCATTCATCCACCATGGAAAGGTTCACCAGAATGGAACTGTTTACCAGCGCAAAATGACTTGCCAGAAAATATTCCTGAATCTCTTTCATCGTTCCCCGCATTTTGTAAACATCTCCGTGAACATGAAATTCCAGATAATGCTTGTTGCTTTCTATATATGTGATCTGCCCCGGAGAAACCTTCTTCGCTCCGTTTGGGATCTTAATATAGTAGGCTTCACTCCGGTCAATATGAGACAGAGCTTTTTCAAATTTGATGCAGAACAGCTCATGAGCCAATGGTTTCACAAGAAAATCGAAGGCATTCACTTCATAGCCCTTCAGCGCATACTGCGCCATGCTTGTGATAAAGATAAGGCAGGTGTTGTCCCCTCTTTTCCGCAATGCGGCAGCTGTTTCCAGACCATCCATATGAGGCATTGCAATATCCATAAAAATCAGGTCGCAATCTCCCTTATAGTCATCCAGAAAATTCATACCGTTCTGAAATACTGTAATTTTGTACTGCGCTTCCTGTTCTTTTCCGTATTGTTCTATATATTGTAAAAGCTGTTTCTGATACTCCTGGTCGTCTTCTACTACAGCAATTGATATCATAGGGCAAGGTTCCTCCAGCTAGAGCGTGTTTGAAAAAGGCTTTTCTATATCTCTTTGTAATGCACAACAAGATATTCCAGCAAAGAAGCAGCCAGAATATCTTGTTCTTATTCATCTCTTGCAGCTATTCCTCCTTTTTGAGTGTCAGAATATCTGCATCTCTTTTTAATTATACAGGCATCACTGCCTATTATCCAGAACATATTGCAAAAAACGATAAATTATTTATCCAAGAATCTCCACCTCAGCCACTGCTTCGCCAAGGTCAGACTGTGCTTTTACAACTACTTTGCCAGCGCCGGACTGTGGACGAATGATAGCAAGGGCTTCGCCGTAGTAGGTATCGGTTTCGGCGCTCTGGTAGCTTTCCGGGTAGTACGGGCATGCACTGCCGAAGGCAAGAAGGTCGCCGCCTTCTACTTCAAGCTTGATCCGTCCTCTTGTCAGAGGTTTAGTCTCGCCGTTTTCATCGGTGTAGCGCATTCTTACATAGCAAAGGTCGGTGTCTGCATTCACACGGGTAAGCTCCGGTTCTGCACGAAGGACAGTTTCTTTTCCAGCTGTTGCTAAGGTTTTCTCTGCAATTACATTATCATTTGCATCAAATGCAACCGCCTTGATTTCTCCATTGTGGTAGGTGGTATCAAAGAATACCTTGCAGTCGTTTTTCGGCTTCTTAGTTCCTACGCACTCTCCGTTTATATAAAGCTTTACATGATCTGCGCGTGTATAAACCTCAACCTTCGCAGCCTTTCCTTCACAGCCATCCCAGGACCAGCTTTCCATGGCATTGGTCATTTTCCATGCGGATGGGGAGTGCGCATCTTTGGTGTGGTCAACCGGAACTACTGCAATTGCCAGGTCTTCCAGTTCGAAAGCCACTCTTGTATAAGTCATCTCGCCAAGAGGCTTTCCAGTAAGGTCGATTCTTCCGGAACCAGCGCTTACCCAGCCGCAGCCGCCATCAAAACGCGGTGCATAATCCTTGTACTCCCAGGCTCCGATTCCAACCTCTCCAAGATAATCCTGCGCTGCCCAGACAAAATCACCGATAATACGTTTGTCCCTTTTTGCTTCCTGCATAAATTGATAAGCATCTGCACAGAAGGTCTCGCTTCCCAGAATCATTCTCTTCGGATATTTCTTCAGGTCATGACGGTAACGCTTGATTCCATAGTTGTATCCGGCCACATCCATGTTTGCGTAAGCATCTCGTGTTTTTACATCACAAGGATAAAGAGTTGCCCCTGTTTTCATAAATCCGGCGCCAAAAATTCCGGCAACTGTGTTATAGAATTCACTTCCCACAGCCTTTTTCTTCTTGGCATTTTCCGCAGCTTCGTCTGCCTTTTTGTCACTGTAAACTCCAAAGCCCATAGAGCTTAAGAAGTTAAAGAAAATGTTGATTCCGCAGCTTACCGGGCGGGTGGAATCCAGCTCATGAAGTCTGTCTGTAAGGGATTTTGTAAGGGCAATTCCCTTTTTCTGAGCGGTTTCAGATACTTCATTTCCAGTGGAATACATAATCACAGACGGGTGGTTATAGTCCTTATCCACCATATCCTTCAGGTCTTTTCTGTAGTTATCCAGGATCTCATCTGCGTAGTCATATTTGGTTTTGTGGATGTACCAGCCGTCAATATACTCGTCCATTACCAGCATTCCCATCTCATCACAGGCACGAAGAAGCGCCTTGGAGCACGGGTTGTGAGCAGAACGGATTGCATTGTAGCCGGCATCCAGAAGAAGACGTACTTTACGGTGCTCTGCAAATTCGTAAGCGCAGGCACCAAGAAGTCCGTTGTCGTGATGGATACAGCCGCCTTTAAGAAGAACACGTTTTCCATTAATCTGGAATCCATTCTCCGGGGTGCAGCTTACCATACGGATACCGAAAGTTTCCTCCTGCACATCCTCTCCAAAGGTCACACGGCACACATACAGATTTGGTTCCTCTGGGCTCCACAGTTTCGCTTCCGGAAGTGCGATTTCACAGGAAAACTTGCCGTCCGCCTGAAGGATTTCCATTGCAGCAATGTTCTCCCCAGTGTTGCCTGCTGACTGATTTTCTCCTTCGCCCTGTGCAAAATTTCCTGCACTGGAAACTTCTCTGTTTCCACTTTTCTCCAAAATCTCAACTTTCACTTCGCCTGCAGTATTTGGCCATGCTTCCACGCGGATCTTCGGCTCTTTATAATCCAGAGTGGTGATCTTCACGCTGTCAAAACGCAGATGCTTTTTCGGCACTGTGTACAGCCAAACCGGACGGTAAATTCCGGTTCCGGAGTACCAGCGGCTGTTTGGCTGATCGTGGTTGATCACTTCCACGCGGATCACATTCTCTTCGCCGAATTTTACATGCTTGGTTGCATCCACATAAAATCCAATATAACCATAGGAATGATAAGCCACTTTTTCACCGTTGAGATACACAGTAGCTTTACGGTAAACGCCTTCAAATTCCAGGATCACTTTCTCTTCCTTTGCCTCTTCCGGAAGTGTGAAGGTTTTCTCATAAGTGTAGTCCTGCGCCTCATACCATCCTGTATTTACGCCGCCAGCACTTGTCTCGCTTCTCTCGTCTAACTGCATGGCATCGTGAGGAAGAGTCACTGCAAATGCGTGCTCTCTGTCACCTGTTTTGTAACAGAGCCAGTTATTATTGAAATTCTGTTTCATGTTTACCTCCTGAAATCTCCCATTTTTTCTAAAAAGCCTAATTATTGCTGTTTAGTGTGCCTAAAAATCATTCCTGCAATCTACACTCCCATACACAACCAGCAATTTCACATACTTTCTGACTATATACTATCAAACAAATAGCAGGCTGCACTATTTTAAGCGCAACCTGCCAAAAAATACACGCAAACTGTATAAATACATTTTCAGATTCTTATAACTCCCCAATATAATCTTTATTAAAGCTTTTCCATAAATTTATCCAGTCTCGCCGGCATCCAACCCTTTTCCCAGCATCTGCATAAATCCCAGGAATCCAGGCGGGTAGCATACATAGCCACATCCTTATCCCGGTACAGCTGATAGTTCCAGTAGAAAAAGCCGGCTGTATCTTTCCATGCATTCAGCTGAAGAACAGCAGCCTTTCTGTACCATTTTTTTCGGTAATCTTCGTACTCATCACGGATTACTTCATGTCCCTTTTTCTTATCCGCAAGCTCATTGCACACACACCATTCACCTACGAAAACAGGGGTATACTTCTGCGTTTTTTTCAGCAGATGATGCTGGTATGCGATAAATGCACGGTATGCCCAGAATTTGTGGATATGAGTCACATCCTCCATTGCCTGGATGTAAATATGCGTGTCGATCATCACATTTTTCATATGGTGCTTTACGAAAAAGTCCTTCCACATTCCCAGGCGGAAGCCATCGTGAAAGACGATTACTTTCTCTTCCGGCAAAATTTTGCGGAGCCGTCTGTAAGCCTGCACATAGAACTTTTTCAAAAATCTGCTGGAAACGTGGCGGGAACCTTTGGCCTCCTCTTTGTCTGCAGCTTTCTTTCTGCTGGGGGCAGTCATATAGACGCTGAAGCTGATGGGCTCGTTAAGCACTTCAATTCCAAACAGCTCTTCCCGGTCGCGGTAACGCACTGCCAGCCGCTCCAGTACAGTCAGTACAAATTCCACCTCATCCGGCTGCTGGCTCCATTTGCACACGCCCTCGATTCCGCCATTGTCATAGCTGTTCTGTCCGCCGGGTGCAGTGTGAAGGTCGATGAGAACCTTCAGTCCGTATTTTCCAGCCCAGTCAAAGGCTTTATCCAGATATTCGATACATCCGGAATAGGGTTCTCTGTCTCCGAAAATAAAATACGGTACCGGAATGCGGACGGTGTTTAAGCCGTGAGATGCAATGTTTCGGAAATCCTCTTCTGTTACGTAAGTGTCTCTGTGTTCTTTCATCATCGGCCAGAGCTTTTCCTTGGGTACATTGCGGTTCAGCCAGGTTTCATCTTCTGCTCCCGTTCCCTTGAAGATGAAAGGCTGCATCCATTTCTCAAGTACAAGCCAGTTGCCCAGATTGGTTCCGATTATTTTGTCCATATAAAAATACCTCCCATATGTAAACCTTTTTATAAAAAGATCTTCTGCAGATAATTATACAGCGCCAGATGCCAGTTTCCCATAGAATGATATCGCATGGGAAATACATCAAATGTCGTATTCACCCCAGCGCGCAGCCTTGGCTCAATATCCAGAAGTGCCTGATAATCCTGCACCTGTCCCGGCAGTGCGAAGTCAAAATTGCCGCTTGCCACATACAGATAATGGATTGGCATATCTGCAAACTCCCCCGTCTGAATAGTATCTTCAAACGCCTGTACATCCGTCCTGCTTCCGCTAAATGCCCCGAACCAGGAGAAATAATCCAGGCTCCGGCAAAGCACAGAATGGTACATGGTCACGGCTCCACGGGACAATCCCGCAAACGCTCTGTGATCTCTGCTCTCTGAAAATCCCGCGTCATCTGCTGATTTCGCATAGGTAGAATAAGAAGATTCAATTTCTGGCATCAGATCATTTCGAAGCTCTTTTGCAAAAGAATAGGTCAGCTGATCCAGATCATCTGCACAGTCATCTTCCACATATAAGGTTGGCGTTACCACGATCAGTGGCTGGATATCCCCGCTGGCGATCAGATTGTCCAGCATAGTCTTGTTATATGGATTGGTTTTCAGCCAGTATTTTTCATCATCCCCTGTACCGTGCATGAGATATAAAATATTATACTCCCTCTCCTCTGAATATCCATATGGCAAATATACGTAAGCGGTTTTCGTTACAGTTCTCTCATCAGTTGCATAGGCTTTCGTTTCATAAACAACTTCCTCTACCGTTCCCGCCTGCTCCGGTTCAGCCCCATCATATTTTTCTGGCACTGCCCACAGCTCGTCCCTGGCCTGTCCATCGGCATTATGTGCTGCCTCATATCTCATTTTCCAGAATCCCAGTGCCCCTGCCGCAATCAGAACTGCTGCCAATAATGGAAAAACTGCCGCTTTTCCAACTGGTGTCTTTTTCCAGACCATATACCCAGTTCCCAGAATTCCCCCAACTGCCGCCACAATGCATTCCACCAGAAACATCCAGTTGAAGTAATAAGTGCTGGTAGAAAAATTTGTATTAAAATACAGGACAAACGCCGCCGCTCCAATCACCAGATACAAAAACGGCATCCTGCTTTTCCACGCAGCAACAGCCAGCAAAATGAACGCTACCGCAATTACCCCGAATGTAATAAATGCTGTTTTATCCCCCAGCATTGCAAAACGGACAATGTCAATACAGGCGAATAAAATCAAAATCCCCGATGTAATCCGGCAAATCCAGTCCACCGCATCTTTCTCAAATTTTCTTTGTTTTTCATCACATATCTTCATTACTGTCCCACCTTATGTCTCAGATTATTTTACCACACTTATCAACAATATCAAACCCTTGCCCCTTTACGCCCCATCTGGCAAATTTAATCTATTTTCAGGCAAAAAAGAAACAGCCCTCTGAATTTAAACACTCAGAAAGCTGTCCCCATCTTAGAAGGAATTATCTTAAATCAATTGTGTAGGAAAACTGTATTTCTCACTCTTTCACCGCACCAGACGTCATACCGCCCACAATATACTTCTGACCGATCATATACACAATAATAACCGGGATACAGGTGAGTACAATATCTGCAAAAATGTAGTTCCAGTAGCTCTTGTTCTTTCCGAAGAACTGATAAACAGCCATTGTCATCGGGAACATTTTGCTCTTGCTGGACAGGTACAAAGGTGTAAGGAAATCACTCCAAACGCCCATAAACTGCAGGATAAAGCAGGTAACCATAGTTGGTTTCAGAAGCGGCATGATAATCTTGAAAAACAGGCTGAGAGGACCTGCGCCGTCAATAACAGCAGCCTCATCCAGCTCTACCGGCACGGAAACCACGAAGTTGCGAATGGTAAATACGCAGAACGGAATCATTGCACTGGTAAATACCATGATAATTCCCTGGCGTGTATCATTCAGGTGCAGCGTGCTGAGTACTCTCACCAATGTTACATAGTTTACCGGGAAAAACAGTCCGCAAAGTACAAAATAATATAAGAACACATTTAATTTGGTACGTTTACGACACATTACAAATGCTGCCATTGCACAAAGCACAACCCCAAAAGTGGTTGCGACCAGTGCGTAAAGTAAACTGTTTGAAAATCCCTGGATCAGGTTTCCTTTGTCAATAACCTCGGTATAATTGGAAAACAGCCATTCCTTCGGCAGGGCAAGACTCATTCGGGAAGCCTCGCCTTTACTCTTGAAAGAGTTTATAACTACCATATAAAAAGGCAGGATAACGGTCAGGCACAGCAGGATGCATACCAGATGTTTCAGCAGATTCTGAACTTTTTTCTTTGTCATTGCTGTACCTCCTGTTTTCCTAAAGTTTTAACAATTACAACACCAGCAATTGCTGTGATCAGAAGCAGAATACTGTTCAAAGCAGAAGACATACCGTACTGACCTCTGGAATAAAGCTGGAATGCATAGGTGGTAAGAACCTCTGTTGCATGTCCAGGGCCACCGTTTGTGAGAACGTAAACAATATCAAATACCTTCAGACCGTATGTAATACCAAATACCAGGTTGATCATAATGGCGCCGCTGAGCATTGGAAGTGTCACATAGCGAAGTCTCTGCCAGAAGTTTGCCCCATCGATCTCAGCTGCCTCATAGTAGGATCTCGGAATGGTATTCAGACCGGCAAGGAAAATCGTCATTACATAACCAATACCTCTCCATGCATCCACACCATAAATGGATTTCCACACAACGCCAAGATCCGAAAGCCATTTCTGTTTCAGGATTCCAAGATGCAGACCATCCAGGATTGCATTTAAAAGACCATTGTTATAGTTGAGAATGGACTTGAAAACAAGACCAATGATAACAAAAGGAAGGATAGACGGCAGATACAAAAGTGTTCTGTAAAGTCCCTTTCCTTTCAGTCCTTCCTGAAGCATGATGGCAATCAGAAGTGCCGGAATCAGCTTCACAATGTTGGAAATAATGGTAAATTTTAATGTATTTCCAATACCGCTTAAGTAATCCTTATTTGATGTGAAAATCTCTTTAAAATTGTCCAGTCCCACAAAATGAACACCATTTAATACACTTCTTGAATTCCAGTCTGTGAATGAATATGCAACACCCATTATACTGGGAAGCAGGAAAAAGATAATGTACAAAGCCAGCGGCAATATCAGAAACCACTGGGGATAAATTTTCTTCTTATTCAAAGGCGATACCTCCCCTTTATCAAACAGTGCGAAGGAATCACTCCTTCGCACTGAAGATATACCCTTATTAAATATCTTATGCTTAAATAATTATGTCAATTTCTTACCGAAATACTTTAGTTCCAGTTTGCATCTCCAACTGTCTTGGCAGCCTCTGCACGGTTTGTATCCATATTTGCAAGAACGTCATTTGCTTCCATTTCGCCCTGGCAGAACGCAACCATATCTTGACCGAACTGCATCCAGTAGTCGTTTGTATATTTGGTACCAGTCTGAAGAACAGATACGCTCTTCTTGCTGTCATCTACAGTTGCAAGGAACTCTTCTTCCTCTGGCAGCCAGTGCTGCTCAATTGCATCATCGTTCATATCAACGTTTGTGTATGCAGGAGAGTTGTCAAGGATTTCCTGAAGACTCTCTGTGGTTGTAACAAAATTGAAGAATTCTTTTACAAGATCCTCATGCTCTGTTCCCTTGTAACCAAACATGGTAGGTCCAGCCGGGTTGGTCGGATACCAGGTGTTATCGCCAAGTGGGATCAGGAACATACCAAACTCATCCTCTGTGCCTGTGTCATCTTTGATCTGCTGAATGTAACTGGAGTTTGCCATAGCCATTGCAATGTTTCTGTCGCCAAATTCATTTGTCAGGTTGGTGCTGTCAGTTCCAATCCAGTCCTCTCCGAAATATCCTGCATCGGAAAGCTCTTTGAACTCGTTCAGAACCTCAAGCATTTTCTCATTGTCAGCAAATGTAGCCTGATTTGTATTCAAAGCATCGTAAAGTCCTGGTGTAGCTTCTTCGTAAACACCACCGATCTGGAAGAATGCCAGCTGATGCTGCCATCCATCTGCACCTGGCATAAACCATGGAGTAATTCCCTGTTCTGCGATCTTAGCGCAAAGGTCTTTCAGCTCTGCATAAGTAGATGGTATCTCCCAACCATTCTCTTCGAACAATGTTTTGTTATAAACCATTACATATTCTGGTGAATTGTGCCAGATCTGAAGTCCGTATAATTTATCATTGTATACACAGGATGTTTTTCTTGCTTCCGGCATAAGATCTTCCCAGGAAGCTCCTGTGAAATCAATACAGTATTTCTCTGGATCAACGATTGTAGACTCGATTGCAAATGGGTTGGACTGAATCCAGAAAATATCTGCACAGGAATCAGTAGCTAATTTTGACTGAAGAAGATCAGAATACTGGTCAGCCGGAATAGTCTGAAGGTCAACTGTTACACCATAAGTATCTTCAAAACGCTCGATTGTTGCATCATATCTGTTATCCATCCAGCCTGCTGATACCAGAATACTCAGCTCCTCACCGGAAAAATCTGCAGTCTCCTCTGCAAATACGGTAAGTCCGCTTGTCATGGACGCGATCATTGCTGCTGCACAAGCCACTGCCACAAAACTCTTTCTTTTCATTTACATATCCTCCTTTTAATAAAATGGCATTTACCTCATTCAGGAATCTCCGCTGATTCCTCTGTTCTTTTGATGATATTATTTTATCAGCCAGATGCTTTTTAATCCATGGATATTCTTACTTTCAATTTGTACTTTTTTCACCACATATTATACTTTTTTCACATAAGCTTATGTTTCTTCGAAAAGTCACCCGAAATTCTTATATATATTTTCTCTGTTTTCGAGCATTTATTTGTACTTTTTAAACAAATATGATATACTGATTTTTAATGTTTCACACATGGATTTCTGCATCTGCTTTCATAATATAGTCAGCAGCGCGGGCAAAACAATTACAGGAGGTATCGCCAGATGAAATCACGCAGTTTACAATCCAAGCTTTTTTTTGCCTATATCAGTCTGGCCTGCCTGATTCTTTTTTCTTTTGCTGTTTTTTTCTATGCTTTTGTTTCCAGACAGCTCAAGCAAAGTCAGATCAGTGCCATGAACACTCTCAATTCCAGCTTTCAGACTCAGGTAGATTCCGCGATCCGCAATCTGGATGCAGTATCTGTAAACATTAACTACAGCAATCAATCCAAAACCATTCTGGACAATTCCTTCAACTTAAACATTTCCAGCGATATGCTTTCTGCCATGTCAGATTTGTTTATTTCCCTTTCCGGAACCGAGCTGAAGGCAGATCAGGTAAATCTCTATGATTTTTCCGGATATGTTCTGGAAGCCGGCATCTCAACTATAGTCAAAAAGACGGATGGCTCAAAGGATGAGTGGATTGAGGCCGCCCGTGAACTGGAGGGAAAAAAAGTCCTTACTCCACCCTACTGTACCAGAGAATATACAAAAACAGCCACCTATGACCAGTGGTTTATTTCCCTGTACCGATCCTTTAACAATCAATATAAACGTGGCGTGGGTGTGATTGAAACAGCCAAGCAGTGCAAATCCGTTTTTAAAAGTATTATCACTTATAAAAAAAAGAACCATGAAGATGCTGCCAGCATCTATGTTTTTGACAGCAATGGCGATCTGATCTATCCCTACGATATTTCCCAGGAATACAAAGCAGCACTTCAGCCCTACTATGAACTTACCAAGGGAGATGATTCAGCCCTCACTTTTATTAGTCCTCTTACAGGAAAAACAGAATATGCAGCAGAGGCCGTGTCCTCTTATACCGGCTATACCTATCTTACAATTCAGCCGGAATCTGTAGTTCTGGCTCCGGTTTACAATCTGCTTCGTATTCTTGCAGCAATTGTTGCGCTGTTTCTGACAGTCTCCATCTTTATTTCCTACCGGCTTTCCCGTTCAGTCGTAAAACCGGTAAAGCATCTGAAGCATATTATTCAGCGCATGGAGCTTGATACACTTGGACAGGAAAAGGTAACTGCATATCCGGTTTCCGTTAATGAACTGGAAGAGCTCTACCAGGCCTTTCAGCTGATGAGCGATAATCTGAAAGATTCCATGGAGCAGCTTACCCAGGCAAAAGAGCAGGAGCTGCGTGCCAGAAGCATGGCTCTGCAGACACAGATCAACCCGCATTTTTACTATAATACCCTGTCCAGCATTATAGTGCTGGCTGAAAATGGGGATTCGCAGACGGTTGTAAAAATGTGCCGGAATCTTTCCCAGATCATGCGGTATATTACCAGCACTGCCGAAACCACCGTTACTTTAAAGGATGAGCTTGATTACGTACAGAAATATCTGTACTGTATGAAGGTGCGTTACCAGTCCAGCCTGAACTACTCTATTGATGTGGATGAAAGACTTCTTTCCCAGCCAGTTCCAAAACTGATCATCCAGCCCATAGTGGAAAATGCGATCCGTTATGGCTCTGACTGTGCACCACCCTGGAATATTTCTGTTACCAGTATTGTCACACACGGAAGCTGGCAGATTGAAGTATCTGATACCGGCCCCGGATTTACAGAAGAAGCCAAAGAACGAATTACTGCAAACATTATGAAAGCCATTCAGAATCCTGGACTTCCCGAACTGAAGATAAATGGACTGGGAACTGTCAATGTATATCTCAGATGGAAAATCTTTTGCAAGGGAGACATTATTTTCAGATATGGAAACAATACTGACGGACATGGAGTCGTATCTATCGGTCGATATTTTCAAAATAAGGAGGACACAGAAACAGTATGAAATACACAGTCATCGTTGCGGAGGATGAAGAACTTCTGCTCAATAATCTTGTCCAGAAAATCCAGAAGGCGGATCCGGATTTTCAGGTTGCGGGAACAGCACAGACAGGAGATCAGGCACTTGCACTGATAGAACAGCTCAGCCCTGACCTTGTAGTTACGGATATCCGTATGCCTGTTATGGACGGAATTACCCTGCTCTCCAGAGTACGGGAACAGTTTCCATTTACAAAATTTATTATTACAAGCGGATTTTCTGATTTCGAATATGCCAGAAAGGCTATTACCCTGAAGGCTTCTGATTATCTGCTGAAACCGGTTGATCCGGATGAGCTGAAAGAAGCTTTGACAAAAATAAAAAAAGAATTTCAGATTGCCGGAAATGATTATGAAGAAATATTCAATGCACAGACCGCTGCCCTGACACCTTCTCAGATTGCTAATCTGCTTAAGGATTTTATTGTAAATAATTACAGCGAGGATATTAATCTGAATCTGATTGCAGATAACCTGAACTACAGTCCCAGCTACCTGACCAAAATTTTCTGCCAGGTCTACGACTGTACACCTTCCAGGTATCTGATCAACCTGCGAATGAACCACGCCCAGAGACTTCTGCTCCACGAACCGGGGCTGTCCATTAAACAGATCGGAGAAATATGCGGCTACCATGACCAGGGATATTTCAGCAGGATTTTTAAAAAATACACAGGGAAAAGTCCTCTGGAATTCCGGGGATAAAACAGGCTGTCGGGATAAAAATCATAGTATCCCGACAGCCTGCTTATTACAATACGGACAGCAAAACCTGTTCCTCTTTCTGTAATTCAATACTCAGGTATTCCCCGAAACACACCTCTTCCCGTCCACTGTAACCGTATTTCACTATAACACTTTTTTCGGGCCAGGGGTTTTCCACGCGGCAGGTATTCCCTTTGTGGCTTAGCACAGTGACCTTTTCTATCTCCCCATCCTTAAGGGATGCACTTACCTCAAAGCCACCCCATGCGCGAAAATTCCTGAAGGAAGCATTTGGATGTTTTTTTCTTGGCCATACAGGAAAAATGCGGATGACGCCTTCATAGCTTTGAAGCATCATTTCCTGAATTGCATCCGGAATAGTGTTCAACTGCTCAATTCCATGCGGATTTTCTTTCAGAAAGCCGTTTGGAATTCCACGGTAAGTAATCATATCCCTCATTTCCTTCCAGATAATATCCGGGTCGTAGCCTGTACGGACAGCTGCAGTAAAAAACAGGCAGCTCAGATTAGACGCATTAAATGCCCCTGCTTTATAGAAATGGGCATGCTTTACAACTGTTTCTTTTTTCTCATCAGCAGCTCTCTCAAGAGCCTTTTTATACTCCAGCTCACCCAGTTTGTTCTCCACCAGGCTGTGAATATGCACTGTATTTCTCGCCACTTCCAGCTCTTTTTGATCACTTCCAAGACCCACTGCATTCCCCGGATAAATATGCATTATATTTCCGGGAAAATGGAAGGACCACTTTCCGCCAACACCTTCATCATAATAAATTTCTTTATCCAGCATTTCCTGGGGAAGCAAATCCTCCAGCTTCACATCCACTTCTTTCCACAATGTAGGATTGTCCTGAATTTCCCGAATGCTTCCCTTTGGATATGGCGCCAGATTTTTGGCAATTTCCTGCCACTTCGTTCGTTTTTCTTCATCCAGTTCCAATGCCTCACTGATTTTTGGAAGCCTGGTAAAAAATGTTTTCAGATACCCCAGAGTATTTACAGGATCCTCCGGCACACCATTTTCCCTGATATTTCCATCTGTACGCTCATGCATGCCATCTCCAACCACATGGTAAACGCCATCCCGAAGAACCAGATCCTTTTCCCAGAAATCAGCCACTCCTCTGAGATATGGGTAAACCTTCCAGGCATACCTTGTATCCTGACTGATTTCATAGCGATAGATCATATTTAGTGCACCGTGAAGTGCCGGTGATTTCATATGCAGAAGCAATGCCTCACTGACCACCCCATCAGGACCAAGTCCAAGCGGATAATAAAGCCCTTCATGATGAAGAAGGCGCTTACACATCTCGTCTGAAATCTCCATTAATTTCAGATAAGGTGCATCATGTGGATCGGACTGTTCAAAGTGCCCGGAAACCATCAGGTTCAGGTAAGGTGACTGATGGTTATAATTGATCTTGTAATTTCCATTCCACGCAGGGCGGTCAAAAGTACTGATTCCAAGAATATTCGGCGGATAATCCGGATCCCGTGACAAACTTGCCAGCATATACTTTGACAGATAATATCTCTGCTCGATCACCGGATCGTCCAGAGAGATTTCCGACATGCTCCAGAATCTTTTCCACCATGCCAGATGACGGGTGCGGAGATTTTCCACATCTTCTGCAGTTATCCACCTTGCTCTTGAAAAAGCATATTCATAAGGTCTGCTGCATTTCGCCCAGGAACGCACTGCCAAAATAAAAGTTGCCTTCTCACCGGCTTTTATTCTTCTTCTGGTGCTTCTGTCACGTAAGTCATAAGCATTTCCGAATTCTCTGGATTTTTCAGCGGACACATTGTTTTCTGCCTTTTCTTTTTTCAGAAATCCCCCTGCGAATCCAACCTTCGTCGGCATGTCCACATGATCGGAAAACTGCCTGTAGCCACTTACAATACCACCTCCGGTTTTCTTCACCTGCAGCGGCCGTCCTGTCACAAGCCCTACAAACATTCCATTTTGAATTTTCTCTGACTCACCGCTTCCCCAGATATCAACTGCTTTATCACAGCCTTTCCCCGTTTCATCCGGAAAATAAAAATCAAATTCCAGATCCAGGTCTGTCTCCGTTTCAAACTCCACCACAAGAACATTCTCATCTGCTGCCATCCAGCTTTTCAGAGCACATTTCTCGCCTTTAGAATTTGTTAATATTGTTATAGTTTCTGCCGTTGCAAAATTCTGTTCCGTATACCACTTCGCATCCTCCATAGCTGGAATGTCAAACACCATACGGCCAACAGGTCTTGGACTGCCCCCACTTACAGCAGGATCACATTTGGCAGAATTGTTATCATGAAAAAACTCCCAGTTCGCTGCACTTTCCATCTGCCAGAAATCATTTGTAGTAAACCAGAACTGCGGATACCTTGCATTTCCTGCCACAGCAGCCAGCAAATCTCCATTTCCAAGAATGGGAGCATCAATCTTCGTTCCGGCATTCTGCCAGATTTTCCATCTTCCACCGCCAGATACATCCACATTGCCATCCGGCACTGATTCCGGAGGCTGGGTAAATACCGCTTTATTTCGTTCTGCTATCATATAATATAAACTCCCCGATTATTTTACAATCACAGTCTGGTACACTGCTTCCCTCATTCCCGGGAAACTTCCTTCTCTTTCTCCAATGTTCAGCCTGCCGGCGCTTTCATCCCATACAAGCTTTGTAATTGCATACGCGCCATTTTCAAAATTGTAATTATTTCCTTCATCCTCATACAGTACAAACTCACCATCTGCCCCAGGATAAACCATAAGCTGAATCGGCTTTTTGGGCTCCTGCTGAGCATAAACCAGCCCGTCTGCAACAGGGATTACCGCTCCTGCTTTTACAAAAACCGGAATCCTGTCGATAGGTGCTTCCACTGTTACATACTGGCCGCCCTTATATTTTTCATTTGTCCAGTAATCATACCAGCCGGTTCCTGCCGGAAGATAACACTTCCATGTTTTTTCACGGTCAACAGGCGTACTCTCAGGTCCATAATACATGGGCTCTGTGACTGCACAAACAAGCAGGGACGGACCAAACATAAACTCATTTTCCACCTTTCTGGCTTCCCTGTCTTCTGGAAAATCAAACAGCAGACTTCGCATAATGGTATAATCCTCAAAATGCACAGCCCCTGCAAGGGAATAAATATACGGCATCAGATGATACCTCAGCTTAATAAACTTCTCAATGGCGTCGTAGAACATGGTTCCCTTTTCCCCGAAATTCCAGATTTCCCTTGGTGTGTCTGTTCCATGAGAACGGAACATAGGGAGAAAAGTGCCCATCTGCAGCCATCTGGTGTAAAGCTCACAGTATCCCTTATCCTTCACTCCCTCATTATATTTCCCCTGCCAGAACCATTTAGGCTCAGGATCTGTATTACATCCGCAGCCGCGATTCTGCCATTTATCTGCCACAGTGAAAAATGCTCCGATATCCAGAGTCCAGTACGGATAACCACTCAGTCCCATATTCAGGCCTTCCACAATCTGGATCTTCAGGTTTTCCCAGTCAGCACAGGTATCCCCGGACCACAACATGGCTGCATATTTCTGTCCGGAAGCATAACCGGAACGTGTAAGATTTAATACACGCATATCCTCACGGTCTTTTCTCTGATTTTCGTAAATTCCCTTTGCATGCTCCAGCGCAAAAACATTTGCCACAGCCGGATCCAGATATTTCTTATGCTCGCCTCCAACCATCAAAAAGCGCTCCCAGGGCTCTCTTTTTACTGCGCCGCCCCAGTCAGGACCGGAAAAAGGTTCTGTGGAATCACACCACCAGGAATCAAAGCCCTGGTCAAACAATCCTTCTTTTGCCTGCTTCCAGTACATTTCCCTGGCCTTTTCATTAAATGCATCATAAGTTGCGTAATCATAAAGCAGATAACCTGCATCGAAAAATTCCTGGTGATTTTTACCGCCGGCATTCATATTTGGCCATACGGAAACCATGGTGTGTGCATGCATTTCATGGATCCGGTTCATACATTCCTTGTTATCCCCATAACGGGACTGATCCAGAATTTTCTCGCCCCAGTTTCCCGGATCCCAGGTGTTCCAGTCCTGGACCACACAGTCCAGCGGAACATTAAGTTCTCTGTAATGACGGACGATTTCCTCCAGCTCTTTCGCTGTATAATACTGCTCCTTTGACTGAATATATCCGTAAGCCCACTTCGGCAGCATCTGCGCTTTTCCCGTCAGATAACGATAATCGCGGATAATTCCATCCATAGAGCCGCCGCCCATAAAGTAATAATCAATCTGCTCCACTGTATCCAGGAACAGGTAGGACTCCCGCCCCTCATCGTTAAAGGTCATAAGAGAACAGCAGTCAAACAGGATTCCATATCCTTCTGTGGAAACAAAAAGAGGCATGGGAATTCTCATATTATGCTGGTAGAGATACTGATTATGACCGCGGTAATTATAAATTCCCTCCTCAGCCTGTCCAAGGCCGTGAATCTCTTCCTCCTCATTCCAGTCAAAGAAAACTCTGGCGCGATAGCCCTCGCGTACCTTTTCCGGCTTCAGATTTTGAATAAAATTACGCTCTCCATCTACAGTTTTCACGCGATTGATAATCGGCTTCTCTCCACCGGTCGTGTAACGTACCACATCAATTTTCGTCAGATCTGCCTTATTCTGGGTGCACCATTTGCTGCCATCCGCATGCTTCCATTCCACACATCCCTCAGACAGATTTAAAGAAACCAGAACCTTTTTTGTTCTTACATTCAGCCTGCCTTCTTTTTCTTCTGCTTCAAAAGCAACTTCAGGATAATCCTTTTTTTCAATTATAAGCGACTCCGGTTCTCTGATCTCTTCTTTTCCGATCACGCAGCGGATAATTTCCTCTGTCACTGGAATAAGACGATAAACCATTCCCCCGGCTGCTTCCTGCACATAGCTTTCCGTTTTTATCATTTTTTCTTTTCCTCCTTGATTCGGTTAAAAAGGCCGCCATATCAGGACAAACTTTCCTACTTTCATCCTAACATGCCAGCCTTTGATCGGTCTATGTCATATCCGCTCCTGAATTTTAATTATTTTTACTCTTCTCATCTCCAGGAGTTTTTCCCATATGTTTTTTGTACAATCTGTAAAAATTTGAAATATTATTAAAACCGCATTCCATGGCAATTTCCGTTACATTCGCCCCGTTTTCCCGAAGCATTTCACGCGCCCTGTTAACCCGCAGCCGTGTTACGTAATCGCTGAAGCTGATATTGGCCACCCTGCGAAAATAGGAGGAAAAATAATTGGAGCTCATATAAACAGAGGCTGCCACTTCCTCCAGGGTGATCTTCTCACAGTAATGATCATTTATGTATGTGAAAGCCTGCTCAAGGCGTTTCATTGCGTTTTTCTTTTCCTTAAGCATTTCCCCTGACTTGGTCTCATCCTGATATGCGCGGATCAGCATGGTAAGGATTCGAAGAACATTAGCCTTGATCATCAGCGGATAGCCCTCTTTACGCTCATTCCACTCCTGGTGGATTTCGCGGATACTGATCCGGATTTCCTCATTTACCTTCTCTTCCCGCCCAACTCTGTTCTTGAAATTACTTCCTCGCTCCACAAACGGCTTCAGATATTCTGCATCAAACACACTGATCTTCTCAGCTACAAATTCCGGAGAAAAAATCATTACCAGAAGCTTCATATTACCGCCAAGCAGCTTCCATCCATGAGGCTCCACATTGTTAAAAATGATAATATCATCCTTCTCCATTGTGTATTCCTGGCCGTTGACAAAATAATTCCCCTTGCCTTCCAGAACCCAGGTGATCTCAAAATAACTATGCCAGTGCCAGGTTCCCGGGCGGCTGTTAGCCTGATTTAATTCTACCTCTGATATCTGAAAAGGAAACTCCTTATCAAGAGGAATGCTGTCACGTTCCAGTTTCATCTTCTGCCTCCTGTAGCTGTGTCATATGCACAGTATAGCAGAATTCCTGCTGACCTGCAATCTCCCTTCCGGACTCCTTATCCCAGAAATCTTTCCAGTTTTTCCAGTTCTTCCTCATGCTTTCCGTGAACTGCGATTCTGAAATAATCCTTTCCCTGGACACCTTTTATCATATAATAATCACTTTCTATTTTGAAAAAAGGCTCTTTAAGCATATCCAGATATACAAAGCTTCCAAGAGGTTTCAGACTCAGTATAAACTCTCTGTCTATTGGCTGATCCAGCAGATAATCCGTTGCAAACCATCCGGATTCTGCGCATTTCTCCCTTGAAGGCTGTTTCCCAAGAATTTTCATTTTCACTTTTGTTCCCTTCAGATAATTTTTCCACACGATTTCATCAGATTCAGCTACCTTTTTAAGGAAGCTGCAATCTGTCCGGCAGCTGTCAGAAAAGCCTGAATATCTTTTTCCCCGGTAAACCAGGAGATGCTGACTCTCACAGTTCCACCGTTTTCTGTCCCCATTGCCTGATGGATCAGCGGCGAGCAGTGCAGTCCAGCGCGGACTGTGATCCCATATCCGCTTTCCAGTATATAAGCTGCATCAGAAGCCTTTAAGCCATCGAAATTCATACTCAAAACAGGCCCTCTGCGCCCTTTTGGACTGCCGTAAATTTGAATGCCATCTATTTTTTTCAGTCCCTCATACAATAGCTCCATAAGCATTTCTTCTTTTTTCTGTATCCAGTCCAGCCCTGTTTGGAGTATATACTCAGTCCCTGCAAGAAGCCCTGTAATTCCCGGAATATTCTGTGTTCCCACTTCATATTCGTAATCACCATTTTCATAGGTGAGCTGCTGACTGTTTCGCCCTGTACCTCCGTATTTTAATGGTTTCAGGGAAATGCCCTCTCTGATATAAAACCCGCCTGTTCCCTGGATTCCAAGAAGACTTTTGTGCCCTGTAAAAACAACGGCATCTGCATTCCAGCCATCTATATCCACAGGAATACATCCTGCACTCTGGGAAATGTCTGTAATTAAAAGCAGGTTGTTTTTTCTGGCAAAATCAGCTGCCATTTTCATATCCTGTATATATCCGGTCACATTGGAGCAATGATTGATGATCATGGCAGATGGCTTTTTTCCAGTTGTTTTTGTTGCTTTCTTCAATGTATTCTCAAGAGCCTGTTCTGTTATTGCCCCATCTTTCCCACAGGGAACGATCCATACAGGATGTGTGTCTTTCACTGTCTGATTCATCAGCGGCCGAAGTACACTGTTATGCTCTGTCTGTGTTGCAAGAACAGCCTGACCTTCTTCCCCGAAATTCAGGCCGCAAAGCAATGTATTCATACTCTCCGTTGCGCCTGAGGTAAAAAAAATCCGATGATAGTCACTGATATTTAAAAGCTTCCCAAGCTTCTCCCTGCACAGCTCTTCTGCATCTTTTTTTAATATATCGCTTCCTCCCCGGAATTGCGAAGCAGGCGTGTCCATAAGACACGCCTGTACAGCTTCACATACAGAGGAAGGCTTAGGCCAGGAAGTGGCCGCATTGTTCAGATAGATCATCTAACTCATCCTTCCAGGATATTGAAATCCATAACCTTTGCAATTTTTTTGATCAGCCTGGTATAATCACCAAAAATCAGAACCTGATGATGTCCAAAGCCAGCCAGATTGTGCATAAACTCCCTTGCATCATCCATCTGGATATAGTAATACGGGCTGCAATAGGTCTCGGCATATTCCGAACGGATTACTTTTCCTTTCTTAATGCACATGGTATCACCTGCCGGATTGAAACGACCAAGTGTAATATAATCGTCTTCGTTCTGTGTAAAATCAACCTGAAGCTTACCGCCGAAGCCCTGTCCGGTAAATGCCCACAGCTTGTATTCCAGCGGTTTTGTTCCGTATCCGTTCATACAAAGTGCCGGAACTGCATGATGGATCCTGAGCAGCTCATCTGTCTCATGATTTGGATTTCCCATAAAGGCCGGACGGTTTGCAGCGTATTGCATGATCAGCATTGCCATAAGTGCATTCAAGTCTTCCTCGCATCCACTTGGAATTCCCTCATCCTTCATAATTGAATGACACATGCATGGTGTAAATTTACGGTTCTGTGGAATTTCCGTCGTACAAAGCTCATGACAGGCTGTGGAAAATGCATTGCAGTCATAAATATCCATCATTTTCTTTGCTGCAAGATAATATTTAATGTCATTGATAAACCAGTCGGTATTTACCTGAGTATCTGTAGAACCAGCAATCAGCTTATCCGCAATTGGCTTTGCCTCTTCATCCGTAATCTCATCCATATATTTGAAAATAGATGTGAATGGAAGCTTGATCACTTCAAATCCATAACGCTGACGAAGAACCTCCGGATCACGGATAAGGCTCTGAATTCCAAATGTAGGCTGGGAACCTGCGGTCAGCACAAGTGCTCTTGTATTGCGAACTGCTTTTCTTACCCAGAGAATATGTGCGATTTCATTTACATCCTGAAGATCCATTGCCACATATGCTTCCACGCCAATTGAGCGGCAATATGCTGCAAAATCAATGCCCTCATTTCCATTCTGCCAGATAATGACCGGTTTTCTGTAGCGTTCCAGCTTCGGAATTCTCCATCCCATGCAAAGGAAGCAGTCAATTTCATCTACATCTTCACCGATCTTGTCGAACATTTCTTTTTCTACAACAAAGGATTCATTATATCTTACATCCAATGCCTCTTTAAATTCAACCTCGCTAATCACGTCCTTCAGGGCCTCTACAGAGCTTTTGAAGGTTTCATCAGCAACCTTTGTCTCTGCCTCTACAGTCATGTCTTCTTTTCGTCCGGCACGGCACGGTCCCTCCCAGAAATGAGTATGTGTCAGACAACCGATCAATGGTCTTACAACAAGTTTTACATCCATAGCTTTCTGTTTCATAGTTTGAAATACCTCTTTTCCCCATTCAATTTTTGTGTTTCCCCCGCGTATTAATTTCAATTATATCTTTTAAAAAAAACTTTTTCTTCTATTTTCTTCCTGTTACTTTATACTTTCTTATTGTTTTTTGTACTAATTACACAAATATTATAATTATTCCTATTAGTTTTATATGAATTATTGCACGTTGTATATCTCATACAGACAACGCAAAGCGCCGACAGATTTACCTGCCGGCGCTTTTTGGTTTTTATTATGGAGTTAACAAAACAAACTTAATTTGAATATGGGTTACTTCCATCAATAAGACTGCATATGTTTCAGCGTCCCAGAGACTCTACAAAAGTTCCCTTCACATCGCTCCAGTTGCGGTCTGCATAATCAAGAAGATATGCAGCCTGCTCCATGGACATTTCCGGGAAAAGAAGGAAAAGGCTGTGGGAGCCGTATTTATTTACAATTCGGTCTACGTTGCGGATCCAGTCTTCAAACTCACCGGAATATACCTTTACCCAGATGGATTTGCCTGCTGCAATTGCTTTATCATAGATCACATCCCAATCCGGAAGGGTTCCGTCCGGACCGGCATCACCGCTGGTCCACTGAAGAGCATCAATTCCCTCAATTTCCATAAGCGCATCCATGTGCTTAATTGCAGCCGGACCATCCAGATGATAAAGTACATGATCCACATTTTCAGACTGACTGCGTAAGGACGGCTGGATATATTTACGGAAATCTTCCGGTGACATCATTGCTGAGAAATCGCACTGAAGCTTCACCGTTCTGCCTGGTCCCCAGATCTGGAATACGGTGTATGCATTTCCGCCTTCTTCATCTTTGATAACATCATAAAAACGGTCATAATATTCATAATAAATGTCCGTTACCTCCTGGATTCTTTCCCCGATCATTTCCGGCTCATCCAGAAGATCAAACAGAATATCCTGCGCTCCGCGAAGAGAGGCAAGAACATCAATGTTTTCCATAAGATCCGGCATATCCACATAGAAGTCATCTCCGGCAAGTGCCTGACAATCCTTTGCAAGCTGAAGATGTTTCTTAAACCATTTATTCTCCGGATCAAAGGTCAGCTTCGGCACACCGTCCCAGCCGTCCAGACATTTGTTAAACCATACTGTATCTTCTTTAAACCCAATTTCAGAACCAAGATAAGAAGCAAGTGAGCCTGGTCCAAAATCAATATTCAGATTCGGAAAGCTCTCTCCAAGGAATGCATGTGTCTGGCAGAAGTAACGATAGCGGTCAACAATTCTCTGAGGGTTCTGGTATTTGTCCTCCATATCTTTCCACTTCAGTTCTTCCGGCATATTATAGTATTTTCCCTGACAGATCTGATCCAGATAACCGCCCTCTACAGGTGTTCCGTCGGAGTACTGCTCCACCTCAGGTCTTCTTGCGATTACGCACATAAGCGGTCTTCCCGTGTTCTTATGCGCCCAGTAGTTGCGGAATTTCTCTTTGGCAGCTTCCATATTTACTTTGTAGCCTTCACCAGGTTTTGGAAGCTGAATTTTACTCAGATCCACTTTATCCTTCACAAAATGAGGTGCCTCATGAAGCGGTCTGCGTACCCAGGTACCATTGGTTTCGGATGTTTCGCAGGAATCATCTTCCGGAGTTTCTTCTGCATCCGGCTCTGACTTTGTCTGCACATCAGTCATCGCAATATTTTTCTCTTTGTCTTCCGCACCTGCAGTTACGCTTTCCTCGCCCTTTACTGAAACCTGGTCAAATTTCCCGGCTGCTGCCTTTGCACAGAATCCGGATTCCGCATATTTTTTTGCACACTCTGCCGCAGAAGCTGCATCCTCTGTGTATGCGTCTGCTCCGATCTCATCTGCAAACTCCTGGCTGATCGGCGCACCGCCAACCATAATCTTAATACGGCTTCTGAATGGCTGTGAAAGAAGTGCCGCTACTGTGTCACGAAGTGACGGCATTGTAGTGGTAAGAAGAGCGGAAAGTGCTACAATGCTTGCTTCTTTGTGCTTATTTACCTCATCAATAAAAGTCTGGATCGGCACATCAACACCAAGGTCAATTACTTCGAAGCCTGCACTTTCGAACATCATTCCAACCAGATTTTTACCAATGTCATGAAGATCTCCGGCAACCGTTCCAAGAATGATGGTTCCTGCGCTTCCGGCCTCTCCGGTTGCAAGATATGGCTTCAGTACTTCCACACCAGCCTTCATGGCTCTGGCTGCAGCCAGCATCTGTGGTACAAAAATAATCTCTTTCTTAAAGTTATCGCCAACAACTGCCATGGCGCCGATCATGGCGTCGTTGAGGATTGCAGTTGGATCACATCCTGCATCAAGTGCCTCCTGGACAGCCTGTCCGATTTCTTTATTTTTTCCATCCTGGGTTAATTTGAAAACCTTCTGCATTTTCTCATCAAGCGGAGATGCAGGAGCCGGCTGAGCGGCTTCCTCGGATGCTTTGTTTCCGAATTTATCAATATACTGCAGGCAGTATTCATCACGCTCCAGAAGTGCGTTTGTTGCATAGATCATACCAATCATGTTTTTGTTGGTCGGATCTACGATGGCACTATCCATACCAGCATTCATAGCAAGAACCATAAATGCCTGGTTAATATTTTTTCTCACCGGAAGTCCGAAGGAAATGTTGGAAAGTCCACTGGTGATATGGATTTCCGGATATTCGTATTTGATTCTTCTGCAGCAGTCTGCAAATACAGTCAGCGCAGTCTGGTCTGTTCCCAGGGTTACAACCAGTGGGTCAATATGTAAACGGCTTGGTGCAATGCCGTACTGTTTCGCTTTTTCCATAATTCCGAAGAAAATTTTCATACGACGCTCTACGGAATCCGGAATTCCATCGTTATCGCAGAGAAGGGCTACACACTCCCAGTCTGTATCTGCGATCACTGGAAAAATAGTGTCAATTTTGTCTCCCTCAAGGGAAACAGAGTTAATAAGTCCCGGTCTTTTACAAAATGGAATGGCTGCGACACAGGATTTTGCACTTGGACTGTCCACACAGATCGGTGTGTCTGTCACTTCCTGTACAAGATCAATCATCCATTTCAAAGTTTCTACCTCTACGTCCTCTTCTACTGACGCACATACATCCAGAAATGTGGCTCCCGCTTCTGCCTGCATTCTGGCTCTTTCTCTGATCAGGTCCGCATCCTTCTCAGCGATAGCTTTGGCAACTGACGGAATGGATCCGTTCAGCTTCTCACCAATAATAATCATGGCATTTCCCTCCAATATGAAATTGTTTTTGCTGCTCATCAGCTGTTTTTTGACAGCTTTTATTGTTCTCTCCGCTTGAATGCCTCCGCTAAGACATTCTTTTCAACAAATTCATTTTATATCAGAAAAAGGGAATGCCGCTTCTCTTTTTTTCTCATTCCATTATACTATCTTACTGTGAATATTTTCACATATTATGATGAGTTCATAAAAAAACAAAACGCTTCGTCATGTAAATATGAGTTGCATTTTGCTTTTTGATCTTATTTTATTTCAGTAAATAACAACTGGTATAGGCAATTTTTCCTGAACCATAATAATAATCCAGATGATTTGCCTGACACACCTGCATGACCAGCATTCCATATGCTTCCATTGAGGAAAAAGCTTCCCCTGGAAAACGGCAGGGCGCATCCGGATAGGTACAGACCTTACACTTCGTACAGCATCCCGCTCCAATAGGCAGCATGTCCGGGTAAAACTTCCGCAGGTCTTTTTCCAATGCATAAAAGGATGCCTTGTGCATGTCCTCGATTCGCATCATTCCCTCCCCATCCATGGAATCTTCCAGTTGTCCAACAGTCTGCACCAGAATCCCCAGCTTGTACTTTCTTACTCTTTTTTCGCATTCTTCCAAAGTACCGCAGCCTGGAGGACAACTCCAGCATTTATTGTATTTATGACAGGAATCAGAAGCGCACATCTGACGAACTTCTGGTTTCAGTTCGATGGTATCACAGGCCAGCGGCACTGTATGGGTAAAACCATGGGACTGACATAATTCCTTTAGCTCTTTAAAATTCATTTTTTCACTTCCCAAATCCAAGCTCGTCTACGAAGCAGTCCTGAAACTCCGGACAAGCAGCCAGCTCCAGAAATTCAATTTTCTGTACGGCCTTTTCTGCTTCATGGCGCTCCTTTTTATTTAACAGTGCAATCTTTGCCCCTTCTCCGGCAGCATTTCCCACACAACTTACTTTCTCAGCAAAGTTTTCTGGAATCAGGCCGATTCGCGCGGCGTTCCTGGCGTTCATGTAATTCCCGAATCCGCCAGCCAGATACACAGTCTGAACCTGAGTTTCTTCTACATTTTGTTTCTTCATTAAAAGTCGGATTCCCGCAGCAATGGCAGCTTTCGCCAACTGTACCTCACCAATATCTTTCTGTGTAAGATAAATTTCCCTTTGTGATTCCCCTGACGGCACAAGTACAAAGGTATCCGCTTTCACCTGCCCACTGTGCAAAATTCCGTTTTCGTCCAAAAGCCCAGTGCGCAGAAGTTCTGCTATCAAGTCAATCAGGCCAGAACCGCATAATCCTGTTGGCTTCTCATTTTCAATAGTAGTATACTGCCACTTTCCATTTTCATATTTCACATGGTCAATGGCACCTGGAAGTCCTCGCATTCCGCACTGGATTTTTGCGCCTTCAAATGCAGGCCCGGATGCTGCGGAGCAGGCAGCCAGACCATGTTTATTTCCAAGAATCATTTCTGTATTGGTTCCAATATCCAGAAGCAGTGTGGTTTCTTCTTTCAGATCCTGGCGAAGCGCCAACAGACACCCGCTGGTGTCTGCACCTATGTAGCCTGCAATGTTTGGAAGCAAAATAAGCTGGCCCTTTTTATGAATATGAATTCCATAATCAGATGCCCGTAACGTAAGCGGCTGACTGATTGCCGGAGTGTACGGAGCATGAACTAATGATGCAGGCGAAATTCCAAGAAACAGATGATGCATGCAGGTATTTCCAACAAGGCTGATCTGATAGATATCTCCGGCTTTTTGTGATTTTTCAATAAGGGTTTCTAATATTTCATTGATTGTCTTTCGCACACATTCACTCAGCGCTTCTGTGCCATGTTCCAACACATAATTGGCTCTTTGAATTACGTCTCCGCCATACTGCATTTGAGGATTCATCCGGCTTTCTGTTGCCAGAGTCTGTCCGTTTCTTCCATCAAGAAGATAGCCAACAATTGTAGTGGTTCCAAGATCGATAGCCGCTGTGAAAATGTTACAACATGCTTCTGAATATCCTGCGTCATTTCCAGACTGGTTTTGACAGAGATCCGCTTCCGTGTTGCTACTCTGCCGAAAATCCAGAATTTCATTCTCTGTATAGATTACTTCCCACACTGGCGCAAGCATCCTTTTCTCATATAAGATGCCAGAGAGCTGAACATCTGCAGCCCCCACCTTAATATATGGAACAGCACTGTTTTTGCACCCGATTTCTTCATGATCGTTATGAATTTCCCCGTCCCCATATACCGCAGCCAGCAGTCGTTCCCATTCTGACCTTTTTTCCCCAATCTCCGGTTTTTCCAGGCGGATCCTTTTCACCCGTAAATCTGGCTGGAAATTTACGTTTCTTGAAAATCCCTCACTGAGAATTTTTCCTCTTTTCTTCTTTCCCGGAATCTCCACCTGGCAGTCCCCTACCACCTTGGTCTGACAGGCCAGCACAGGATTTCCATTTACCTTCACCAGGCATTTTCCACAGCTTCCCTGCCCGCCGCAAGGCGCATCCGGCTCCAGCCCTGCCCGGATTTCCGCCTCCAAAACCGTTACCCCCAGCGGAACTTCCATACTGATTTTTTCCCTTACAAAATATACTCTTGCCACTGTCTTACTTGTCCAATCTTTCTATTATGCATTCATGCTCTTTCGTCTTTTTGTCATAGCTTACCCCAACAAGCAATATATTTCCTGCATTTCTTCGATACTTCTCCCCAGTCAGAAGTAGAAACCGTATTCACATACTCTGCACGGATTTCATTATTGGGAATCTTTACTGTTTTATTTTCGTTGTCGTGTGCTGGACTGAATTGGTATATTTCAGCAAACCTGTCTTATCTACATAAATATCCGATGCCAGCACTTCCTGAAATTTATAATTCCCAGGATTCAGATAAGTTCCCAAATTTACACCTCATTTCTCCCAGCTACAAGCCTTACTTTTCAAATATACTTATTTTCATTATAGGAGAAATACTTTCCACCGTCAATTTGCAAAATGAAAAAGGATCTCTAAATCATTTTCTCCAAAATCTTATCTGACTTATTCAACGTCAAAAACATAATTCCGGTGCCCGCTGCCCAATGGGTAATATCAAAATCATGCCATAAGAATAATCCGTCCCGGTTAAGTGCCCAGAACGGATTATCATTTAACATTATTTTATTTCTCTACAAACTTCTCCACGAACTCCTCATACGGGCAGGGTCTTCCCCAGAAGAATCCCTGGCTGAAATCCGGCTGGAGGTTCCGAATCTTCGACCACTCTTCTTTATTCTCCACACCCTCAATGCAGAGTTTCAGGTTCAGATTGTGGATCATGCTGCAAAACTGATTCAGAAGATAATATTCTCCCTCATCTGCCACTGCACTGGCTGTAAAGGAGCGGTCAATTTTGATGATTGCCGGACCCAGCTCACTAAGGTAATGGAAGTTGGAATATCCGGTTCCAAAATCATCCAGTGCCAGCTTGATCTTCATTCGCTGCAGCTCTGTAAGGAAATGTCTCTCATTTATATTTTGCTCCAAAAGATCACTTTCTGTCAGCTCAATAATAAGCGCATCCGCCGGAAGCTTGGCTTTCTCCATAGCTGCGATCACATCCAAAATTACATCTGACTTGGCGGCCTGTACCTGTGAAATATTAATGCTGACCAGAAACTCCGGAAGCACTTCCCGGATCTGGCTGCATTTTCCCATTGCCTCACCCATCATCCAGCGTCCGGCAGGAATAATCAGTCCCGTCTCTTCCAAAATCGGAATAAATTCAGCAGGCGATACCATTCCGAACTTCTCTGAGATAAAACGCATCAGCGCTTCCGCGCCATAAAGCTTTCCGGTTTCTGACCGAAATACCGGCTGATAAAATGCGGTAAATCCCTTAAAGTCATTTATCACTGCATTTCTCAGTTCCTGTTTCAGCTCGCTTCTTCGCAGGAACTGCCGATATTCTTTTTCTTCAAATACATAACAGCGGTTTCTTCCAAGCTTCTTGGCCTCATTCAGGGAAAAATCCGTCAGCTTCATAGCTGCGGAATACCCCATCTCTTCTATGGCATGCAGCGGCAGGATTCCTCCTGAAATTGTAAACATCACAGTATATTCGTTATCTCTGATGAACTGATCCACAGATTCTCTCACTTTATCGTAAAGCTTCTTTACCTCCTTTACGCTCCTGGAAGAAAGATCCAGAATCATAAATTCATCGGAAAATAATCTGTATACCGTCTGATTTTCTGACATGCAGCCGGAAATGCAGACTGCTGTCTCACGCAGTACCTGATCTCCGTATTCCCATCCCAGATTCTCATTAATTTCTTTAAAATGGTCCAAGCCAAGGCGGATCAGATATCCGTTTTCAAAAGGCGGCTTCAGCTTTTTCAGATATTCTCTCAGTCCGGTTTCTCCCAATAATCCGCTGACATTATCCGCTTTCTGCCGTGCTCCGATCTCGTTGATGCAGCCTACCATGTACAGCGGCTTCATGTTTTCATCCCGCACAACATAGCCCCTGCAGTTAATCCAGATGGGTTCTCTTTTGGGATCCAGCCAGCGGTATTCCATATTGTGAATACTGCGGTCTGTACTCAGCAGATCTTTAAATTCTGCTTTCAAAAGAGGATAATCCGGTCCATATACAAACTCTCTGTGACACTCCATCACATCATGAAAAGCATTTTTCGGAATGCAGAACCGTTCCATTGCCTGAGGTGCAATATAGTAAAAATCCGTTCTGAAATCTATCAGATAAAGGTAATTGTCTGTACTCGGGCTGAGCAGGTCGATTACTTTGCAAAGCTCCTCCGGTGTAATATCCTGGTACTCTTTTTCCTGGAAAATATCCTCTGCATTTTCCTGCGCCAGCATTTTTTCCATGCCGGCTGCTGCGGTGTCCATGCATGCACGGTTCAGCTTTTTCCTGCGCTTACGGCGGTAAAGCATGATATCGCTTCGTTTCGCAATATCCTTAAAAGCACGGTCTTCATCAGGCAGATAATAAGCATATCCGGTGGATACACTTAATGGATAGGAGACCTTTTTGGCTGCTTCTTCAAGCAATATGTCCAGGCGTTTTATACGATCAGCGATCAGGTCTTTCTCATCATTGTGATACACATATGCGAATTCATCCCCGCCAATTCGGAAACAGTTCTGTGCCTCTTTAAAAACCTGGCGGATGCAGTTGTAGCACAGCTTAAGGGCTTCGTCACCTTTCTCATGTCCGAAATTATCGTTGATCACCTTCAGATTATCCAGGTCAAACAGCACAACGCCTGTTTTCTGCAGCTGCGATGCCTGTTCATCCAGCTGCCTGATGGTGTGCTCGTAAGCATTTCGGTTCATGGCTTCTGTAAGCATATCTGTGTTGGCAACCTTCAGCAGATACAAAACCTTCTGCTTCTCAACATACTGGTCATAAAAGCGGGACACCTGTATCCAGATCAGGACAATAATAAATCCCATTGTTCCAAGAGGAAGGAATATGGATGTAGTCTTAAAATGTCTTGCATAGTATAAAATAAGCTCCGCAACGCCAAATCCCAGCACAATATATAAGGGATAGGTGAACTCCCTTGCAGACTCATTTTCTTCTACCCTTGCCTCATAATGAATAAGCACAAATGTATAAATAACGTTGCATATCATGAGAACATGGGTTACCGGGAGCAGCTGGAACATGTCCACGATTCCGGCACACTGAAGGATCACAGATACCGTCATATCCACCAGATAAAGCACCGGAAAATACAATGCGCCCTTACGGTATTTGCTGCTGCAGATATCGTAAACAAGGAAGTTAAAGGGAATCGGGAAAAGATAAAAGGTAAACAGATCCACATAGTATAAGGTTCTTCCATCCGGAATCAGAAACTGAAGAAATCCGCACTGCTGCAAGGACCATAAGGCAATCAATACAGAAAAGATTCCCAGGTTCAGGAAGATCTCATTTTTCCCTTCTACTTTGGTTTTTCTTTTGCTTTTTATTGCAAAAAAATAGAGCAGCAGACTTACCAGTCCTGTGAATAAAATACCGCAGCTGATAATAAATATGCCCAGGCTGTCGCTGAGGATCCTTAAGATGCAGTCTCCTCTGGTTCCCAGGTAAAGGCTGATGTTGTTTCCATAATATCCGGAATATGCAGGGAGTATACGGATTTCCAGTTCTTTCCCGGCACTGTTCTTGGGAATGTCTGCAATATGCCAGCAGGAACCTGGAGATTTCATGAATTTCGGAGCGTTTTCCTCATGTCCATACTGATAAATTTCTTCTCCGTCCAGCAGAATCTGCACGGACGTATGGGTGGTCTTGAACAAAAGCGACCTCGGAATGTCAAATTCCTCTGGCAGAACCAGATTCTTGGTCTTGATTTCTCCTGCCGTATCAGCCTCCGTTTCAAGCCTTACTGTATTATTAAAGGACACCCGCTCCCCACCCATGCTGCGGTTAAAAATCCAGCCAGTAAACCCAACCGCAAACAATCCAAAGGCAATCAGAGCAATCCATAGTTTCTTTTCGATTCTCATAGCTCTCCTTCGTGTAAATCACACATGTAAACACATTCTGGAACTAGCATAGCAAAGTTAGCAATTTTTTTCAAGTATCGCCAAGGTTTTTCAGGAAGTTTTCAGGATACCGGAAAATAAAAAAATCTGGCATAGAGCATTTCTGCTTTTCTGCCAGATATTTGTTTTATTTTGCTAATTTTGTGTCCAGATATTCTTTTAAGGTTCCAAGATTCTCGTCGCTGTACAGCTGGTCGGCGGCGTGTTTGTAATTGTGGAAAAGCTTGTATTCTACCTTGTCTGCACCGATCTGTTCTGTGAGAAGTTCGTTCAGGCGCTCGGACTGCAGGTAGGGGACGCTTAGATCTGCATCACCGTGCCAGATCAGCACGCTTGGGCTGTTTTCCGGGGTAAGGTTCTTTTGGATATAGTACAGGGGGCTGTAGGTATCTTTTTCCTCCTGGGTAAGGGTGTTCACATCCTTACGCATCCAATAAGATTCCACATCATTATAGCCAGTATCCTTGATGGCATCGGTAAGCCACAGACCGGATGCCCACTGAACTACTTTCGGGATTTTCAGTTCCTTATAATCTGCTGCCTGGGTTCCGAATTCCATGCAACCGTAGTAGTTCAGGATTACCTGTACTTCACTGGAAACCGGATTATTCTCATCTTCTCCGATGAACGGCACACTATTGAATTCTTCGTCATTGGAAGCACCACAGATCACGGACAGATAGCCGCCTGCAGATTCTCCCCAAATAGCAAAACGCTCCGGATCGTATCCATATTTCTCAGCGTTGGCACGGAGGAAACGGATTGCGGATTTCACATCCTCCACCCCTGCCGGGAATGCAGCTTCCTGAGCCAGCCGATAATTGATGGAAGCACATGCATATCCATGATCACGGAAATAGCGGTACATCAGCTGTGCCTGTCTGGACTGGCTGTCATTAAAGACAAAACCGCCGCCATGAACCATTACGATCAGGGGCATTGGTTCATCACTGTCCGGCACATATAGGTCCAGATAGTCATTTTCGGATACTTCGGAATACTGCAGTTTCTCGTAAGATTTTCCGCCATCCCACTGTGTGGATTCATCCAGTTTTACAGATGGAGAATAGACATTATGGAAAACCACACGGACAGCCTCATGATTGTAACCCAGTATTCCCGCAATAGCTGCAAGGCAAATACCGCCTATAATAAGACCTTTTTTCTTCATTTCATCAACCTCTTTTCTTATTAGAAAACAGGTTTACAAGTCTCTCAACCGTAAACCTGTCATTTCATTTATTCACATGGAATTTCGGCTACATAAGACCGTGTCTCATCTGTCACTGTGACCTTCACAGGGCCGTTTCCATCTGCCTGTACAACCGCCATGGCCTCACCATAATAAGTTGCCACCGTATCATCTGTATAGTTGCCTTTTACGTATGGTGCCGGACTGCCAAGGCCTTTCAGGATTCCGTTTTCTACTGTCACCTTCAGGTTGTGCTTTTCCATCGGCTTCCAGATACCCTTTGCATCTGTGTACTGCAGCTGGACGAAAGCAAGTCCTTCTGGCTTCACGGATTTCTCTTCCGGTCTTACCTGAAGAATGGTTTCTTTTTCAGCGGTCTGCAGGGAATAGCGGTTGATTTCTTTTCCTTTTTCATCGTAAGAAACAGCCGTAATTTCGCCATCCTCATAGGTTGTGTTAAAGTTGGCGCGGCATTTTTTCACGTTCTTTTTGCCAACACTCTTGCCATTGATAAACAGCTCAACCTGAGCAGCTCTTGCATAAACCTCAACCTTTGCAGGCTCCCCGCTGCAGCCGCCCCATGCCCAGCTCTCCAGTGCTTTGGTCAGCTGCCAGCCAGTGAGACGAAGCTTTTCTTTCTGGTAAACAGGGTCTACTGCGATGAACGGGCCTGTCTCTCTTTCGAAAGCAACTCTGGTGTAGGCTGCCTCCGCACGAGGCTTTCCATTCAGGTCGATTCGGCCGTTTCCGCCAGTCATTCTGGTTGACGGATCTTCAAATTTATAGTCGGAATACTCGGCTGCGCCGTCTCCAACTTCACCGATATAATCCCAGCCTGCCCACACGAAATCACCGATGATTCGCTTGTTTTTCTTGGCAATTTCCCAGAAGCTGTATGCATCCTTGCAGAAGGTTTCGCTTCCAAGAATCAGACGATTAGGATACTTCTTAAGGTCATGCTTGTAACGGAAAATACCGTAATTGTAGCCTGCGATATCCATGTTCGCATAGGCATCCCTGGTCTTCAGATCACATGGATAAAGGGTGGCGCCACACTTCATGAAGTAGTCACCTACCAGGCAGGCGAGGGTATTGTAAAACTCACTTCCAACGGGTTTTTTCTTCTTTTCGGGCTTCGCAGCGGCTGCTTTCTTAGCCTGCTCTGCAGCGAACTTTTCTGCGTTCTCGGCGCTTTTTTCTGCCTTATCATCACTGTAAACTCCAAGTCCGATGGAACTTAAGAAGTTGAAGAAAATGTTGATTCCGCAAGTTACCGGGCGAGTGGAATCCAGGCTGTGAAGGTAGTTTGTCATCTCTCCGGTAAGGGCAATTCCTTTCTTCTGGGCGGTCTCTGCTACCTCATTTCCAGTGGAATACATGATAACGCTTGGGTGGTTGAAATCTTTATCCACCATATCCTTTAAATCCTGTTTCCACCAGCCGGCAAGCTGATTTGCGTAATCATATTTTGTTTTGTGGATGTACCAGACATCTACGTATTCGTCCATCATCAGCATTCCCACACGGTCGCAGGCATCCAGAAGTGCCTTAGAACATGGGTAATGTGCGGAGCGGACTGCGTTGTATCCGTTTTCCTTGAAAATACGCATCTTTCGCTCTTCTGCTTCTGGATATGTACATGCGCCAAGCACGCCATTGTCGTGGTGGAAGCATGCTCCGCGAAGGATTACGCGTTTTCCGTTAATGGTCATACCCACCTGCGGATTCCATACCAGTTCACGGATTCCGAAGGTTTCGGTTACTTGATCTTCACCAAATACTGCTTTGCAGGTGTAGAGGTTCGGGTGCTCCGTATCCCAAAGCTTTGCGTTTGGAACATCCAGCAGAAAGACTGCCTGATATTCTTTTGCAGGCTTTTCGCTAGCTGCAGATGCATTTTTTGTTTCATTATTCTGTGCAGCTACTGCTTTACTTTCTCCAATCGCAGTCAGGACTCTTTTTCCCTCAAATTCAATTTCAAGAGAAACCTCACCTGGCGCGGAGGTCTTTACTGCAACTTCGATCTGTGCCGGATTATAGCTTAATGTGCGGATTTTTACTCCGTTTACAGGAATGTATTTCTCACCGCCAATATGCAGATATGCAGGACGATAGATACCTGTTCCTGAGTACCAGCGGCTGTTTGGCTGGTCTGCATTATGAGCAATTACTTTGACTTCATTCTCTTCTCCGTATTTGAAAAAGCCATCTGTATTTATGTAGAAATTGGTATATCCATATGGACGGCCTGCTACTTTTTTTCCATTTATGTGGACTTCAGCGTTATGGTAAACACCCTCGAATTCAATAAGGACTTTCTGATTCTCATATTCTTTCGGCACGGTAAATTTCTTGGTATACTCGTAATCTCCGCCGATGTACCATCCAATGTTTCCCTCACCGGTACTCTCCTGGGTACGTGGCTCGCTGAGCATGGCATCATGCGGTAAGGTAACCGGATAAGCTGCCTCATCGCGGGTAAGACATTTACACATCCATCCTTTATTAAAATCAATCTTCTGCATACAGTAAACTGCTCCTTTCTTTTTCGTCAGACTTCTCTATCCTTTTCCAGCTTCCTCGCCAAGCGGACATATCTGCTTACGCAGACACCACTAAATCTGAAAGCCGATTTACTCCATTCTTAATCTGACTACAGTGTACCGTATTTCCCCGCCCCTGTGGCATGAAAAACGCGAACAGTTCTTTTTTATACGCTAACTACCGACAGGAAATTTAGATGTAAAATTCATTTATCTATTTTGTACAAATTATGTATCCTGTTTTTGTGCAAAACAATGAGGATGAAGATTTTCTCCATCCTCAGCATTAATATTCTTTTTAAATATGCCCAAAGCGGAAAACAGAATTAATTCTACACACTCTGCACTCTATTTTTCTGTAGCTGGCGTCAATCCCGCACACCATCTTTTCACTGTTTTCAACGGTATTTCTAATACATCTGCTATCTCAGTCTGCGGATAGCCTTTTGAAAACATCCGAAATACTTGTCTGCGACTCTTTTCATTCTCCCTTTTTCTCATCTCTTTCTTCATTTCTTTTCTCGTTGCTTCTCTCGCCTCATCCGCATACATCTGCATTGCTCCGTCCCATGCCTTACACACGTCTCTCACCTCCACGACATCATCATCTACTATGGTATACTGTTCCAGCAATATTGCCAGGAACCATCTGGTTTCCAGGCTTAGCTTTTGTATTTCGTTTTTGTTATCTTCTATGTATTTTTTCAGTTCTTCTTTCTTACGGCTGTGGCTCATCAGGGAAAAAATATCCCGCCATTCGGTGTGAAACAATTGGGGATTTTGCTCATGGATATCTGCCATGCAAATATCATATTCCGGAAGAAGGCTGGAAAACTCACCTACTTCTTCTGGTATCTCCATCATCTCCTGCAGTTTTTTCTTACTTTGCCACCGCTCTTCTCCCAGATAAAGAACCTGGTGGAAAACCGGCACTAATGGACGTCTTTTTCTGTGTTTTCCTCTTTTCCTGTTTCTCTTCCGGGATTTCAGCTGATCGGTATATTCTACACCGTCATATGTAAAACATCTTACTGGCATTTCATAGTTCGCCCTGCTTTCGGCTTCACAGGCCAGAAGCACTCTGCATCCTGGCTTATCATGCAAGCGGAGAAAGTCCCGTTCCCTTTCCAGATATATAAATTTTACGCCGTTTTCGTCCGAACTCTTTATCTTATGTGTATTGCTGCCAATAGTCTGCAATTGGCATGAAACCCTTTTTTTCCTTTGTACTTCTTTCAAATAAGACGCTTTTATAATCTGCTTCCCTGCAAATAAAGTGCCATTTACAAGATCCGCAAAGCGCTCATTATCCCTTAAATACTCCTGTAGTCCCTAGAGCCTGTTTGAAAAATCATTCCTGCAATCTGCACGCCCCACTTTGCGGTAT
>OLRQ01000447.1_pt1 | contig 43729 bp, 40 predicted proteins | sample 1671971 | NCBI WGS metagenome assembly OLRQ01 (sample SAMEA3136631, study PRJEB25190) | human gut metagenome | biome: human gut; feature: human-associated habitat; material: faeces | place: Austria | collected 2013
CGCGGCGGCGGGGCTGCTGGAGCGCCGCCCCGTCCCCGGCGACAGGCGCAAGACGCAGCTTGTATGCACCGAGGCGGCGGCGGACATTATCCGGCGCGGGCGGGAGCTGCAGGGGCGCTTTGCCGAAGCGCTGCTCACCGGTCTTGACCGCGAATCGCTCGAGACCTTCCACCGCTGCCTCGCCGCCATCGACGGCAATATCGACAACATTCGCAGAAACGGAGTGTAAGCATGATCAAGCTACTGAAAAATCTGAAGCGGCGCGAGATAATAATGGCGGTCATATGCGCACTGCTCATCCTCGGGCAGATATATTTTGACCTGACTCTGCCCGATTATATGACCGACATCACGAAGCTCATCAACAGCCCCGACGCGCAGACCGCCGACATCATGAGCATCGGCCTCAAAATGCTCGGCTGCGCGCTTGCGAGCGCCCTGCTCGCCGTCGTCTGCGGCTACCTCGCGGCGCGGGTCGCCTCCGGCTTCAGCTATACCGTGCGCGAGAAGGTGTTCGGCCACGTGATGGACTTCAGCTCCGAGCAGCTGAGCCGGTTCGCCGTGCCGAGTCTCATCACCCGCACCACGAACGACATCACCCAGCTTCAGATGATCGTCGCAATGGGGCTGCAGATGATGATCAAATCCCCTGTCATGGCCGTGTGGGCAGTGATAAAAATTCTCGGCAAGAGCTGGGAGCTGTCGGCCGTGACGGCGGGCTTCGTCGTCGCGATAGTCACGCTGATCCTCGTCGTCATGACGAGCGTGCTGCCGCGCTTCCGCCTTGTGCAGAAGCTGACCGATAAGATCAACCGCGTCGCGCGCGAGAACCTGACCGGCATCAACGTCGTCCACGCCTTCAACGCCGAGCGGTACCAGAACGACAAGTTCGACGAGCCAAGCACGAAGATGATGGAGACTCAGCTCAAGAACCAGCGGCTCATGGCCGTCATCCAGCCCGCGATGGGGCTGTGCATGAACGCCCTCGTCCTCGTCATCTACTGGCTCGGTGCGGCGCTGATAAATCAGATACCGCTGGCCGACACGGTGTCGCGGCTCAATATGTTCTCCGAGGTCGTGGTGTTCAGCACCTACGCGACCTACGTCGTCATGTCCTTCATGATGATGGTCATGATATTCATGATGCTGCCGTCGGCGCAGGTGTCGGCGGAGCGTATCAACGAGGTGCTCGACTGCGGCGAAGGCATCGTCGAGGGCGGCGTCAGCGAGAGCGGCGAGACCGGCACGGTGGAGTTCCGCGACGTATCCTTCCGCTACCCCGATTCCAACGAGAACGAGCTGAACCACATCAGCTTCAGGCTCGGCCGCGGCAAGACCCTCGCCATAATCGGCGCGACCGGCAGCGGCAAATCTACGCTGATAAGCCTCATCCCGCGCTTTTACGACGCGACCGAGGGGGAGGTGCTGGTCGACGGCGTGAACGTCCGCGATTACAGCTTCGACGCGCTGTATGACCGCCTCGGCTACGTCACGCAGAAGGCCGTGCTCTTTTCCGGCAGCATCCGCGACAACGTCCTCTTCGGCGAGAGCCGCGGCAACGGCGACGCGGCGCAGGCGATAGACATCGCGCAGGCGCGTGAATTTGTCGATAAGCTGCCCGACGGCGAGGAGCACCGCATCGCCCAGCTCGGGCGCAACGTCTCCGGCGGCCAGAAGCAGCGGCTCTCGATCGCCCGCGCGCTGGCGCGGAAGCCGGAAATTCTGATCTTTGACGACTCGTTCTCCGCGCTCGACTACAAGACCGACGCGGCGCTCCGCGCGGAGCTGAACGGGAAGCTCAGCGGAACGACAAAAATAATCGTCGCGCAGCGCATCAGCACGATACGCCACGCGGACGAGATAATCGTGCTCGACCGCGGCGAGGCCGTCGGCATCGGCACGCACGACGAGCTGATGCGCAGCTGCGCCGTGTATCAGGAAATTGCCCGCTCGCAGCTCAGCGCGGCGGAGCTTGCATAAAGGAGGCCGGAATAATGGGACCGCATAACAGAATGGCAGTGACCGAAAAGGTCGATCTCGGCGCGTCGCTGAAAAAGATATCGGCGTATATGCGCGGCGATCTCGCCCTGATGATAACCGCGCTGGTGCTCGCGGCCTTCGGCGCGGTGCTGACGATAGTGGGGCCGGACAAGATCGGCGAGATGACGAACCTCATGGCCGAGGGCTTCGCCTCCGGCATCGACATGGCCGCAGTTGCGAAAATCGGTATTTTTCTCGCCGTAATATACGGCCTGAGCGCAATCTTCACCTTTACTCAGCACTATATCATGGCGACAGTGACGCTCAAGATGTCGCGCCGGATGCGCGGGGAGCTGTCGGAAAAGATAAACCGCGTGCCGCAGAAATACTTCAACACCACCTCGCAGGGCGACATTCTCAGCCGCATCACGAACGACGTCTCCACGCTGCAGCAGGGACTGACGAACAGCCTGCCGACGATAATCAGCGCGGCGACGCAGTTCGTCGGCTGCCTCATCATGATGTTCGTGACCGAGTGGCGCCTCGCGCTCACCTCGCTCGGCATCACGCTGATCGGCCTGCTGCTGATCGTGCTCATCATGTCCCGCTCGCAGAAATATTTCGCGGCGCGGCAGCAGAGCCTCGGCGAGCTGAACGGCTACATTGAGGAGATGTACTCCGGCCATGAGGTCGTGCGCATCTCCCGCGCCGGAAAGGGCGTCAAGGAGCGCTTCGACGGCATGAACCGCGCCGTGTACGACGCGAACTGGAAGTCGCAGTTTCTGTCCGGCCTGATGCAGCCGCTGATGAACGTGATCGGCAACGTCGCATATGTCGCGGTGTGCGTCGTCGGCTCGGTGCTGGCGATAAACGGAACTATCAAATTCGGCGTAATCGTGTCCTTTATCATGTACGTGCGGCTTTTCACCTCTCCGCTGACTCAGATAGCGCAGGGCATGACCAACATGCAGACCGCGGCGGCCTCAGCGAACCGCGTTTTTGATTTCCTTGAAAGTGAGGAACTGCCCGACGAGAGCGACAAGCCCGACGAGATGCCCGAGGTGAAGGGCGCGGTCAGCTTCGAGAACGTCCGCTTCAGCTATCCGGACGCGCCGGACAAGATAATCATCAAGAACTTCTCCGCCGAGGTCAGCCCCGGCCAGAAGGTGGCCATCGTCGGCCCGACCGGCGCGGGCAAGACCACGATGGTCAACCTGCTGATGCGCTTTTTCGAGATAACCAGCGGCAGCATAAAGATAGACGGCACGCCGATATCCGAGCTGCGGCGCGAGACGGTGCACAGCATGTTTGCAATGGTTTTGCAGGACACATGGCTGTTTGAGGGTACGGTTCGTGAGAATCTGGTTTACAACATGCAGGACGTCACGGATGATGACCTTGAGCGAGTATGCCGCGCCTGCGGGCTTGACAAATTCGTCCGCTCGCTTCCGCATGGCTTCGACACCGTGCTGACCGACAGCACCAGCATCTCCGCCGGGCAAAAGCAGATGCTCACCATCGCCCGCGCAATGCTGCAGAATTCGCCCATGCTGATACTCGACGAGGCCACGTCCTCGGTCGATACGCGCACTGAGCTTATCATCCAGCGCGCTATGGATCAGCTGATGCAGAACCGGACGAGCTTCGTCATCGCGCACCGGCTCTCCACGATAAAGAACGCCGACCTCATCCTTGTCATGCGCGAGGGCGACGTCATTGAGAGCGGCACGCACGAGGAGCTCATGGCCGCCGGCGGCTTCTACGCGGAGCTGTACAACAGCCAATTTGAAAAGACTGCCTGAGGCATATATAGTAATAGACCATCCGGTTTCGGACGGTCTGTTTGTTGATTATGTATCACGGATTTATCTGGCTTTTCATGCGCTTTTCACCGCGGATTGCCGCAACGCCAAACACGGAGCCAATAATCGAGATGACTATCCACATTGCATAGACGCCCTGCCAGCCAATCGCGTCGATTACCGCACCGGCTGCAACGCCCGTGAGCGCGGAGCCTACATAGATAAAGCAGTCAATAAGGCCGGCCACAAGCCCGACTCTGCCCGATTTGTCGTAGTCCATCGGGATAAGGGCGTTCAGCAGCGGATTGACCCCGAAGTTTGCGGCACAGCACAGCCCCATCAGCAGGGCGCACAGGGCGGCGTTTTTCCACAGCCCCAGCAGCGCGGCGGAAAGCAGCGCGCTGACCGCAAGCAGTATGCTGACCGCGCCGCGGGCGCTGCCCCTGAACAGGTAATAGCAGCGGCGAACCAGAAGCACACCGCCGAGGTTCAGAACTGGAATTATGAGCGAAAGCATCGTGGAGCTGAGAGAGCCTTCGCCGAAGTCCGCCGCCAATATAGTCGGCGCCCATGTGACGACGCCGTCGCGCACAAAGCCAATGCAGATGCAGCAAACAAGCAGCGCGGCAAGGCCGGTTCCGCAGATGAGCTTCTTTATTGGCATTGCGGGCGCATCGGACACAGCCGTGCTCTCAGTATCGCCGTTCAGCGCCGTCTCCGGCCTGTCGCGCACAGTGAGAATCGCGGCAACGCCCATAACGGCCATGAACACTGACGGAATCACGAACGACCAGCGCCAACTAAATGCTGAGGCCAGCGCGCCGGACACCGCCCACGCCGCAAAGTGGCCGAAGATGACCGTGATCGACAGGATGAACGACGCGCGCTCGCGCTGTGCGCCGTGAAACCACATGGACGCGAGCTTCACTATCGGCGCCCACAGCATCGATTGCGCCGCGCCGTTGAGCGCCCAGAGCGCCATCATCAGGACATAATTATCCGACGCCGCCAGCAGCACATTGCAGACCGCCGACAGTATCAGCCCCGTGCCGATGCTGCGGCGGATGCTCGTGCGATCCGCCCGCGCGCCGTTGACGATCTGGCCGACGGCATATATCAGCGCGAACACCGTCTGGAACATTCCGGCCTGCGCCGCCGTCAAAGCCATGCCGTCCCGAAGACCGGGCAGCGCCGCCGACAGATTCAGTCTGCCGGTATAGGCCGCAGAATAGCACAGAAAGCACAGCAGCAGAGTTTTCCTCTGTCCGGATGTAAACTTTTCCTTCATTGCAAAGTCTCAATTCTTTTTCAGTGCAATAAAGCTGCGTCAAAGGGGAAACCTTTGACGCAGCTTTTATCGTTTGGGCTGCGCTGCGATTAGAGCGCGTTGGACTTGTTAACGAGAGCGGACAGGTCAACATACTCCTCCGGCTCGGAGGCGATGTTATCGTCGGTCTCCATCTCGAAGTCGCGGTACTGGGTCAGACCGGAGCCTGCGGGGATGAGCTTACCGATGATGACGTTCTCCTTCAGGCCGACAAGGCGGTCGACCTTGCCCTTGATGGCGGCGTCGGTGAGGACCTTGGTGGTCTCCTGGAAAGACGCAGCGGACAGGAAGCTCTCGGTAGCAAGGGAGGCCTTGGTGATACCCATGAGCAGCTGGGTGTAGGTCGCGTGGGTCAGACCCTCTTCGCCGGCGGCGATGCGCTCGTCAACGAGCTTGTTCGCGGCCTTGATGGCGGAGATATCGACGGTCGCGCCGGAGAGCAGATTGGTGCTGCCCGCGTCCTCGACTCTGACCTTGCGCATCATCTGGCGGACTATGACCTCAATGTGCTTGTCGTTGATGTCAACGCCCTGCTGACGGTAAACCTTCTGGACCTCGCTGGTGATATAGCTGCGGACGCCCATGCGGCCGAACTCGTCGTCGTTGACGCCGCGGATATGCAGCACATCGTGTGGGTTGAGCGCGCCGGAGGTCAGCTCCTGACCCTTATCGACATGGTCGCCGTTGTGGACGAGGATACCTGCGGAGTGCGGCACGGTGTAAACCACGGTCGCGCCCTCGGCCTCGTTTGTGACGGTGAGGGAGTACATGACGCCCTTCTTCGCCTCGTCGATGGTGACGGTACCGGATATCTCGGAGAGGATGGCCATCTTCTTGGGCTTGCGCGCCTCGAACAGCTCTTCGACACGGGGAAGACCCTGGGTGATATCGTCGCCCGCGACGCCGCCGGTGTGGAAGGTACGCATGGTCAGCTGAGTACCGGGCTCGCCGATGGACTGCGCCGCGATGACGCCGACCGCTTCGCCCGCGTTGACGGGCTTGCCGAGAGCGAGGTTGATGCCGTAGCACTTCGCGCAGACGCCGGTGAGCGCCTCGCAGGTGAGAACGGAGCGGATATAGGCCTTGTGGATGCCGTGCGCCTCGAGAACGCCGGCGTCCTCGGGCATGAGCATATGGTCTCTTGCGAACAGCAGCTCGCCGGTCTGCGGGTCGACGATATCGACTGCCGGGAAGCGGCCGTGGATCGCGGTGCCGAAGGACTCGACCAGCTGGCCGCGGTCGTACTGAGCGGCCGCCCAGACGCCCTCGGTGGTGCCGCAGTCCTTCTCGCGGATGATAACATCCTGGCAGACGTCGACCATACGGCGGGTCAGATAACCGGAGTCCGCGGTACGGAGCGCGGTATCGGCCATACCTTTACGTGCGCCTCTGGTGGAGATGAAGTACTCCAGGACGCTGAGGCCTTCACGGAAGTTGGACTTGATGGGGATTTCGATGGTCTTACCGGCGGTGTTAGCCATAAGGCCGCGCATACCGGCAAGCTGACGGATCTGGTTCATGGAGCCGCGGGCACCGGAGTTTGCCATCATGTAGATGGGGTTGTACTCGTCGAGGCAGCTCTGCAGAGCGTCGGTGACTTCCTTGGTGGTCTTTTCCCACTCGGAGACGACCAGACGGTAGCGCTCGTCATCAGTGATGAAGCCGCGCTTGTACTGGCGCTCGATCTTGACGACCTCTTCCTCGGTCTCGTGGATGAGCTCTTTCTTCGCACTCGGGACTGTCATATCCGCGACGGATATGGTGATGGCGCCCTTGGTGGAGTACTTGTAGCCCAGAGCCTTGATGCTGTCGAGGACTTCCGCGGAGATGGTGAAGCCGTACTTCTTGATGCAGCGGTCGATGATATCGCCCAGCTGCTTCTTGCCGACCTGGAAGCTTATCTCGTGGTCGAAGGCGTGCTCGGGATCAGTGCGGTCGACGTAGCCGAGATCCTGCGGGATAGGCTCGTTATAGATGATGCGGCCGACGGTGGTGGTGATTATGGCGCTCTTCTCGGCGCCGTCCACGGTCTTGGTGACGCGGAGGCGGATGGGAGCGTGCAGGCCGACGACGCCTTCGTTGTAGGCCATGATGGCCTCGTTCGCGTCGCGGTAGATGAGCTTGGACTTATAGGTGCAGGGCTTGGTGCCCTCGGCCTTGGCCTTGTTGTTGGCGGCGTAGATCTCGTCGCCGTCGACAATGGAGTTTCTCTCGAAGCCGGTGTCGCCCGGATCGTCGATGACCAGCTCCTCTGCGCCCTTCTCGGCCTTGCCGATGCGCATCATGGTCAGGTAGTAGGAGCCGAGGATCATGTCCTGAGTAGGAACGGTGACGGGGTGGCCGTCCTGCGGACGCAGGAGGTTGTTTGCGGAGAGCATCAGCACGCGCGCCTCTGCCTGCGCTTCGGCGGACAGGGGGACGTGGATAGCCATCTGGTCGCCGTCGAAGTCGGCGTTGTACGCGGTGCAGACCAGCGGGTGCAGGCGCAGGGCGCGGCCCTCAACGAGGATCGGCTCGAAGGCCTGGATGCCGAGACGGTGCAGCGTAGGCGCACGGTTGAGAAGCACGGGGTGCTCCTTGATGACGTACTCCAGCGCGTCCCACACCTCGGTGCGCTGCTTGTCGACCATCTTCTTGGCGGACTTGATGTTGTTGGCGATGCCGTCCTCTACCAGCTTCTTCATGACGAAGGGGCGGAACAGCTCGATGGCCATTTCCTTGGGAACGCCGCACTGGTAGATCTTGAGGTCGGGGCCGACAACAATAACGGAACGGCCGGAATAGTCAACGCGCTTGCCGAGCAGGTTCTGACGGAAGCGTCCCTGCTTGCCCTTGAGCATGTCGGAGAGGGACTTCAGAGCGCGGGAGTTTGCGCCGGTGACGGCACGGCCGCGGCGGCCGTTGTCTATCAGGGCGTCCACCGCTTCCTGAAGCATGCGCTTCTCGTTGCGGACGATGATGTCGGGCGCATTGAGCTGCTGGAGTCTCTTGAGGCGGTTGTTGCGGTTGATGACGCGGCGGTACAGGTCGTTGAGGTCGCTGGTCGCGAAGCGGCCGCCGTCGAGCTGGACCATGGGGCGCAGCTCAGGCGGGAGCACTGGCAGCACGTCGATCACCATCCACTCGGGGCGGTTGCCGCTCTGATAGAAGGCTTCGACGACTTCGAGACGCTTGACGAGCTTGGCCTTCTTCTGGCCGCTCGCGTTCTTCAGCTCCTCGCGGAGCTGGGCGGCGAGCTGGCCGCAGTCTATCTGGGAGAGCAGCTCCTTGATAGCCTCGGCGCCGATGCCGGCCTTGAAATCGTCCTCATACTTCTCGCGCATCTCGCGGTACTCGCGCTCGGTGAGTATCTGGCACTTCTCGAGCGGAGTGAAGCCGGGGTCGATAACTATATAATTTGCAAAGTACAGAACCTTTTCGAGCATTCTCGGCGTGAGGTCGAGAATAAGACCCATACGGCTGGGTATGCCCTTGAAATACCAGATATGGCTGACGGGAGCCGCAAGCTCGATATGCCCCATACGCTCGCGGCGAACCTTCGCCTTGGTGACCTCGACGCCGCAGCGGTCGCAGATCTTGCCCTTGTAGCGGATCTTCTTATACTTGCCGCAGTGGCACTCCCAGTCCTTGGTCGGTCCGAAGATACGCTCGCAGTACAGGCCGTCCCGTTCGGGCTTGAGCGTGCGGTAGTTGATGGTCTCCGGCTTTTTGACCTCGCCGTAGGACCAGCTGCGGATCATCTCCGGGGAGGCGATACCTATCTGAATTGCGTCAAACGGTGTGTAGCTCATCACATATCCTCCTCGCTATTATCATCGCTGTCATCGAAATCGCCGAAGTCGGCGCCGAGATCGTCGGGTGCATCCTCAATCGTGAAGCCGCCCTCCTCTATCTCGCTGTCATCGGCCTGATACAGCTCATCCTTCATTTCGGGGATGAAATCGTCGTCATCGTCGTCCTTCAGCTCGATCTCCTCGCCGTTCTCGTCGAGAACGCGGATATCGAGGCAGAGGCTCTGCAGCTCCTTGACCAGGACCTTGAAGGATTCCGGTACGCCGGGCTGCGGGATGTTGTTGCCCTTGACGATGGCCTCGTAGGTCTTGACACGGCCGGTGACATCGTCGGACTTGACGGTGAGTATCTCCTGCAGAGTGTAGGCCGCGCCGTAGGCTTCGAGCGCCCAGACTTCCATTTCGCCGAAGCGCTGGCCGCCGAACTGCGCCTTGCCGCCGAGCGGCTGCTGGGTGACGAGGCTGTAGGGGCCGGTGGAACGGGCATGAATCTTATCGTCAACAAGGTGGTGCAGCTTGAGGAAGTAGACCCAGCCGACGGTGACGTCATTGTCGAACTTCTCGCCGGTACGGCCGTCGTACATGACGCTCTTGCCGTCCTCGCGGAGACCTGCCTGACGCAGAGTCTCGCGGATGGTGGTCTCGTTTGCGCCGTTGAAGGTCGGGGTGGCGACCTTCCAGCCCAGAGCCTGAGCCGCGTAGCCGAGGTGAACTTCAAGAACCTGACCGATATTCATACGGGACGGAACGCCCAGCGGGTTCAGAACGATGTCCAGCGGGGTGCCGTCGGGCAGGTAAGGCATATCCTCACGCGGCAGGATGCGGGAGACGACGCCCTTGTTGCCGTGGCGGCCGGCCATCTTGTCGCCGACGGATATCTTGCGCTTCTGCGCGATATACACGCGGACGACCTGATTGACGCCGGGGCTCATCTCGTCGCCGTTTTCACGGGTGAAGACCTTGACGTCGACTATGATGCCGCTCTCGCCGTGGGGAACTTTGAGCGAGGTGTCGCGCACTTCGCGCGCCTTCTCGCCGAATATTGCGCGGAGCAGACGCTCCTCGGCGGTCAGATCGGTCTCGCCCTTCGGAGTGACCTTGCCGACCAGAATGTCGCCCGCGGTGACTTCCGCGCCGACCATGATTATGCCGCGCTCGTCGAGGTACTTCAGAGCGTCCTCGCCGACGCCGGGGATATCGCGGGTGATCTCCTCGGGGCCGAGCTTGGTGTCGCGCGCGTCGCACTCGTACTCTTCGACGTGCAGGGAGGTGAACACGTCCTCCATGACAAGGCGCTCGTTGAGGAGGATAGCGTCCTCGTAGTTGTAGCCTTCCCAGTTCATGTAGCCGACAAGGATGTTCTTGCCGAGCGCTATCTCACCGTTGGAGGTGCTGGGGCCGTCAGCCATGACGTCGCCCTCGGCGACTCTGTCTCCGGCGTTGACTATCGGGCGCTGGTTGATGCAGGTGCCCTGGTTGGAGCGGGCAAACTTGATGAGCTTGTAATCCTTCACCGAGCCGGAATCGTAGCGGACGGTGATGGAGGTCGCGTCCACGCGGGTGACGACGCCGTCGCCCTCGGCGAGGATGCAGACGCCGGAGTCCACGGCGCACTTGTGCTCGATACCGGTGGCGACGATAGGCGCCTGGGTGGTGAGCAGAGGAACGGCCTGACGCTGCATGTTCGCGCCCATCAGAGCACGGTTCGCGTCGTCGTTTTCAAGGAAGGGGATCATCGCGGTCGCGATGGAGATCATCATCTTGGGGCTGACGTCGACGTAATCGACGTCCTCGCGGTTGACCTGAACGGTATCGTTGCGGTGACGGCAGGTGATGCGCTTGTTGACGAACACGCCGTTCTCGTCGACCGGCTCGCTCGCCTGCGCGACGATGTACTGGTCCTCGACGTCGGCGGTCATGTACTCGACCTCGTCGGTCACGCGGCAGGTGCCCTTCTCGACCTTGCGGTAGGGCGCTGCGAGGAAGCCGTACTCATTGGCGCGGGCATAGGATGCGAGGTAGTTTATAAGGCCGATGTTCGGGCCTTCAGGAGTCTCTATCGGGCAGAGACGGCCGTAATGGCTGTAGTGAACGTCACGCACGTCGAAGGATGCGCGCTCGCGGGACAGACCTCCGGGGCCGAGGGCAGACATACGGCGCTTATGCGTCAGCTCCGCGAGGGGGTTGGTCTGATCCATGAACTGGCTGAGCGGGCTGGAGCCGAAGAACTCCTTGATGCTCGCCGTGACGGGACGGATATTGATAAGGCTCTGGGGGGTGACGATGTCGAGATCCTGCAGGGTCATGCGCTCGCGGATGACGCGCTCCATGCGGGAAAAGCCGATGCGGAACTGGTTCTGCAGCAGCTCGCCGACGCAGCGGACGCGGCGGTTGCCCAGATGGTCGATATCGTCGGGGCTGCCGATGCCGTGGGCAAGGCAGTTGAGGTAGTTGACGGAGGAGAAGATATCGTCGTTGATGATGTGCTTCGGAATGAGGATATCGATATTCTCGCGGATGGCGTCCTTCAGAGCTTCGCCCTGATACTGCTCCATGAGCTGGCGCAGGACGATGCCACGCACCTTTTCCTTGACGCCTACCTCGGCCGGATCGAAATCGACATAGGAGCCGAGATTGACCATGCCGTTGGAGAACACGCGGACGTTCTTGCCCTCGACGTTGAGGATGACGCTGATGACGCCTGCGTCGTCGATGAGCTTGGCCTTGTCGCGGGTCAGCACCTCGCCCTCGTCGGCGATGATCTCGCCGGTGCGCGGATCGACGACCGGCATTGCCAGCGCAAAGCCTGCGATACGCGGGAAGAGGGAGAGCTTCTTATTGAACTTATAGCGGCCGACGTTGGAGATATCGTAGCGGCGGCGGTCAAAGAACAGGCCGTCGAGCAGGGTCTCGGCGGACTCCACGGTGGGAGGATCGCCCGGACGCAGCTTGCGGTATATCTCGATCAGGCACTCGTCGCGCCCGTTGGTGGTGTCCTTCTCGAGGGTGGCGACCATGCGCTCGTCCTCGCCGAAGATTTCCTTGATGCGCTCGTTGGTGACGGCGCCGACGAAGGGATCGTCAACGCAGCTGAGCCAGGTTGCGGGGCGGTTCTCGTCGTACGCGCCCATGGCCTTGAGGAACCAGGTGATGGGGAGCTTGCGGTTCTTGTCGATGCGGACGTTGAAAACGTCGCTCGCGTCGGTCTCATACTCCAGCCACGCGCCGTGATAAGGGATGACGGTGGAGGAATAGATGCTTATCATGGACTTGTCAAGCTCTTTGCCGAAGTAGACGCCGGGGGAACGGACGATCTGAGAGACTATGACGCGCTCGGCTCCGTTGATGACGAAGGTACCGCCCGGAGTCATGATCGGGAAATCGCCCATGAAGATCTCCTGCTCCTTGATCTCCTCGGTCTCCTTGTTGCGCAGGCGGACGCGGACCTTCAGGGGTGCGGCGTACGTTGCGTCGCGGGCCTTGCACTCCTCCTCGGTGTACTTGGGCTTCTCGTCCATCGAGTAGTCGATGAAGCTCAGCTCCAGATTGCCGGAGTAGTCGGTGACGGAATCTACATCCTTGAACACCTCGCGCAGTCCCGTTTCAAGGAACCACTTGTAGGAGCTTTTCTGGATCTCCAAGAGGTTTGGCATATCCATGATCTCCTGGGTGCGGGCAAAGCTCTTTCTCAGAGTCTTGCCATAGAGAACATCTTTCGGCATTGGCGCACTCTCCTTATCAATAAGTTGCAAACGCACGGGTGTGTTGTCAGTTTCTTATAACCCGGTGTTGATTTTACATTGCGGTGATGCTATAATTGCGATGTTGAAAGTGGGATATTATCCCCCTCCCCGGCAAACATAGCAAGGTATTATACCATTTGTCATATTGCAAAGTCAAGGCTTATTTTATTAAATAAGCGGCTTTTTTCAGGCGGCTTTCGAAGCCGCATTTTTTTATAGCGCAATTTTCGCTGCGAGGTACTGCAATGGATATTCGGATCATTTTAATGCTCGCTGCCGTGGGCGTGTTCGCTCTGGCGCTGTTATATAAGGAAGGGCTTCTCAAAAAGCCCGCGCCGATCGTGATCGCCGTCATGCTGACGGCGCTGGCGCTCGTGCTGCGCGCGCTCGTTTTCGGCTATGAGACGCTCGACTATCAGAATTTTCTGACGCGCTGGGTGGATTTCTTCCGGCAGCGCGGCGGCTGGCGCGCGCTCAGCGAGCCGGTCGGGAACTATAATATCCCATATCTGTACTTCATGGCGCTGTTTTCCTACAGCTCCGTGAAGGACTTATACCTCATCAAGCTGCTTTCGACGGTTTTCGACGTGCTGCTGGCCTACTCCGCGATGCGGCTCGTCTCGCGCTGGCAGAAGTCCGCGGGGCTGCGGCTCGGCTGCTTTTTCACGGTGCTGCTGTGGCCGACCGTGTTTCTCAACAGCGCCGTCTGGGCGCAGTGCGACAGCATATATGTCGCCCTCGCGCTGCTCGGCATAGACCTTGCGCTGGACGAGCGGCCGGTGCTCGCCATGACCTGTATGGCGCTGTCTTTCGGGTTCAAGCTTCAGGCAGTGTTCATCCTGCCGGTGTGCGCGGTGCTGTGGATGCAGGGGAAGTTTAAATGGTATCATTTTCTCGTGTTCCCCGCCGTGTACGTGCTGCTGGTGCTGCCCGCGGTCATCATCGGCCGCCCGTTTATGGACACGCTACTGCTGTATTTCGGCCAGACCGGCAGCATCGGCACGGGGCTGAATTATAATTCTCCCTCGGTGTTTGCGCTGATCCACGACGTCGCCGACACGGACGCCGCCGCCAAGGCCGGCATCGTCGGGGCGTTCGCGTATATGCTCGCGGTGCTCGGCGTGTGCTTTATCGGGCGCAGACGGCTGGGCGATCAAGCGGTGTTCGCCGCGGCGGTGCTGCTCGCGGTCGGTATCCCTTTCCTGCTGCCGCATATGCACGACCGGTATTTCTACGCCGCCGATATCCTGACGCTGGCGCTGGCCTTTGCGTTTCCGGTGTATTTTCCCACGGCGCTGCTCACGGAGTTTGCGTCGCTGCTGGGGTACCACGCGTATCTGAAGATGCGGTATCTGCTGCCGATGCACTATGGCGCGGCGGCGCTGCTCATCGTGCTGGCAGTGGGAATATACTTCCTCGCGGACTCGCTCGCGGGGAAAAATGGCCAAAACGAGCAAAAAGAGAAAATTCGTGCTTGACAAACTGATTTTATCTGCTATAATAACTCATGCCTTAAATGTGGCGCGCCAATGATGCGAACGGGTTTAAATGGATCCGGGGCATCGGCGAATAAGCGAGAGTGCTGGAATAGGTAGACAGGCACGTTTGAGGGGCGTGTGTCAACCGACGTGGGAGTTCAAGTCTCCTCTCTCGCACCAGGCTTGTCAGCCAATTTTGATGACACTGCGTTTGACGCAGTGTCATCAAGGCTTTCCGGGCTTTTTCAGCTCGGAAATTTTTTTATTTTTCCATTGAGGACAAAAGGCGTTTTCACCCAACAGTAAACTGTAAACTCCTCTGCGTCTCCTTTTGGGGCTTATTGCCGCTCCCCTTCTACACGTTTTAGAAAAATATTTTCTATTTTCAAAAAATAAACTATACAAAAATTCAAGCGCCGGATTGTTGATTTCGCAGAATCAATAATCCGGCACTTCTGTTTTATCGGACGTTGGCAAGGAAAAAGTACTTCAATCAACGATTCGGAACATTATTTCTCCCGTTTCGGATCCCATGGGTATGTTAGGTAAAGGTGCATGGGGACATATTCGACACCAGTTTGCACACAAACGGAAGAGAGCAGTTCTTCTTTCACAAAAACGGCAGACAACTGTTCTGCCGGAAGATCACGGGTCAACTGGGAAAGGCCTTCTGTCACATCCTCTGCCGTTGTCTCCAGGCCAACCGAAGGATTTGCAATAAAGTAAATCTGATCAATATGGCAGGCATTCAGAACCGTCTCCATGGTTCTGCTGATCTCCTCCCTGCTGCCGGACCATGGCCGGTAGGGATTGAGCACATAAATGGCGGCGGTGTTCTCCCCATTCAGATAATCAGACAGGCATCCTACCATACGGGCCGCATTTTCATTGCCGCCCACATCCAGGATGCTGGCCCTGTCCTTTCGCACCAGATGGGGAACGATGCCATTCACCATCACAGGGCTGTCCAGAAGCTGGGGCATGTAATGCACTGTGATTCCCAGCGTCTTCATCTCCTGTTCCGCGTCCCGCGAACGGAACATGGCCTTTGTCTGATCCAGGTCAAACACATGGACGCTGCGTTCTTTGCGCTTTTGCAGCGCCACAGCCACATTCAAAGCAATTTCGCTCTTTCCGCTTCCAGTTTCACCGATAAAAACGAAGTTCTTTTTGCAGGCTAAAAGTTCCGAAAACTTTGACATTTCAGTACCTCCATCTTACTTTTCCCGCTTTTTTCGCTTATACTGATGATAATAAAAAAACTGTCTTTTGTGAAATTGAAAAACTGCATTACTGTAATTCACACTGCATTTTTCAAGAGGTTGCGCATATGAATATCTTTCAAATTGAATGCTTTCTTGCCCTTTCTCAATCTTTGAATTTCACGCAGACTGCCGAGGATATGTTCATCTCCCAGCCCACCCTCAGCCGTACCATTGCCTCGCTGGAGCGTGACATCGGCGTTCAGCTTTTGCTCCGCAACACGAAGACGGTGGAACTGACGGCCGCCGGTGTCCGCTTTGCCAAAAGCTGCAGCGAGATGCTGGAGCTCTACAACCGCAGCGTTGAAGATGCCAAGCGTGCAAGGGTCGGTGTTTCCGGGCAACTTAAGCTGGGCATCCAGCAGGACGCATTTGAACCGTTCGTGGTTGATCTCGTCAATCGCTTTCGACAGGAACACCCGGAGATTGAGCTGGTTATCAAGCCCAGTCCATTTCCCGGCTCCAGCGCAAGCTCCATGACGGCAGTCTGGATCTGATTATCGGCTCCGGGGAAAGCAATCTGAAGCACGCTGGCAGGCTCCTGCTCAGCGAGCGCTCCGAATGCGCCGTTCTCCCCATTTGGCATTCCCTTGCCGGAGAGGAGAGTATTTCCATGGAGGCGCTGAAAGACGAGCGCTTTGTTGCCATGTCGCTCCTAGTCTCCGCTTCCGGGCATTATCTGGTCATGAAATACGCCAACGATGCCGGCTTCTCCCCCAACATTGTCGCAACGGCGGAAAGTGTGCCCTCGCTGATGATGCTGGTGGCCTGCGGGGTTGGCGTAACGGTTTTGTATCGGGATCTGGAAATCAACGCCCACCACCGGCTGAAGTTCATCCCGCTTCAGGGCGTGGAACGGTTCAAGCGTTTTCTCATCTGGAATGAAGAAAGCCGCAATCCGGCTCTCTGGCCCTTTGTCCGATGCGCAGAGCAGCAGGTTCAGGAGACAGCACCGATTTTAAGCTCCCCATGAGTGACCCTTACCGACAAAAAAGAGCCAAGCACCTCAATTTTGAAGCGCTTGGCTCTTTTTTGTTTCGTTGTCTCCCTCGGATTACACTTTTCTCAGCTTAACGTTCAGGAAAAGTGCGATCAGGCAAAGAACAAGCAGTGCCAGGAAGGCCACTACATAAGTTCCCACCGCCGCAACCAGCATATTAATTCCGGTGGCAATAAAGGAAGCTAACATCAGCGTGCATGTCATGATGGGGAAGTTCATGGAGAAATACTTGGTTCCGTACATCTCGGAGGTCAAGGCAGAACCGATGGTGGGACATGCGCCATAGGAAAGGCCCGTCAGGCACATGCCGGCAACACACAGCGCCGGGGAGGAAATTACCACCGCAAAAAGCGTAATCAGCGCAGCGCCGATGGTCGCCAGGTTGGCAATCATCATGGTGGTTTTCCGGCCCGCCCGGTCAAACAAGGCACCGGTGATCATTCTGCCCAGACCGTTGCAAACGGACAGCAGGCCCACCAGCATGGTGGACAGAACGGCACTGGTTCCCACCGAGAGAGATATATCCTTGGCCGTGGAGATAACGGTATTCCCGACGGCCGAGAGGAAAGATAAGCAGAAGAAAGCCATCCAGAAGCTGCCGCTCCGGAGCATTTCCGCCGTACTCACGTCCCGAGCGGAGACAGAACTCCCGGCAGCAGTTGCAGGAACCTGCTCAACCTCCGGTCGCTTCAGGAGCAAACCGGCAGCCAGGAGAACAATGCCCAGTGCCAGGCCCAAAGTCTGAAAGGTCAGCCGCCAGCCAAAAGTGGGAGTTGCAATCAGGGCGTCAGCCAGGCTGCCAAGGATCAGTGCCGAGGCGCCGAAGCCCATCATGAGGATGCCGGAACACAGGCCCTTTTTATCCGGAAACCAGGCCCCCACCGTGGAGATAACGGCGTTATAGGCAATGCCGATGCCAAGGCCGCTCAGCACACCGTAACTGAGAAAGAGAACCGCAACATTTCCCTTCGTGCAGCCGGTAAGAAAGAAGCCGAGGGCGGAAAGCACCGCGCTGATAATCATGCTCAGCTTAAAGCCGATCTTTTTTACCATAAGGCCGCAGAGGATGCAGCCCAAGCAAAAGAAAGACATCGTAAGGGTATAGTTAAGGCTTAATTGAGATGCAGTCCATCCAAACTCTTCTGCCAGAGGTGCTTTCAGGATGGACCAGGCGTAGATAATCCCGGCAAACAGCAGGGATACGGTGCCAAGCACCAGATAAAACCAGCGTTTGCCGGTCTTATTTATATCCATAACAATTCTCCTGTCTGTTTTGAACTGTCACAGATAAACTCTTGCCGGGGAGGAGACAAATATGCCGTTTATTTACTAAGGTCTGTGAGGAAGAAGACCAGGTGTTCATCCATTGCCTTCCGGGCCTGCTCCGGCTCGTGGGCAGCAATAGCCTGATAAATTACTCTGTGCATTTCATTGATCCGCTGGTTATTGTTCACTTGCTCAGCAGGGCTGAGGCTGGCGTAATTGTCCTTGATAAAAGCACGGTTCAATTTGCTTATTGTGGAATTCATGATGCAGCTGACCCGGTTTTTTGCTGCACTGGCAATCAAATTATGGAACTGGGAATCCAGATTCATGAAGGCCTCAATATCATCCATAACGGACTCCATGCTTTCCAGGCACAGGCGGAGCGCCTCAATATCTTCCTCTGTTCCACGCTCCGCTGCCCATCCGGCAGCCGCTCCTTCAGAAACCCGACGGTATTCCGCCATCTCCGCCAGACTGATCTGACCGATCTGCAGGGCATCTTCTATGGTTTCTTCCATATTTCTGCCGTCCGGAATGGTGACAATGGCACCATTGCTGCCGGGGATTGTCTTGATATACCCCGCGCGCTCCAGCATCCGAAGGGCCTCCCGGATCGTAGGACGGCTCCTCTGGAACAAATCCATCATATTGCGCTCACTGGGTAACCTGTCCCCGGGTTTCAGTTCCCCGGCAACGATCTTATCCTTTACCTGTTCATAAATGGCCTCACTGGCTCGTTTTGTCTGTATCGGGTGGAAAATATCGGCACTATTGTTCATTTTATCCATCGTTCTCCTTACACAATTACACGAAGCATTTCTTACAGGATATCATTTTCCCAACCCGGTTACAAGAGTTTATCTGTATATTTTTTGTGGTTAGCCGATGCGGATCACATCGGTAGCCTCACCGGCAGCGAACATCTCGTCCACTTCTGTCTGAGAATAACCAAGCTCCTCCAGCACGCTGCGGGTATCCTCTCCAAGGAAGTGGCCCCGCTCATAGGCCGGAAGCTCCGTATCAGAAAACAGAACCGGTGTACGCACCATTGTGCGCTGCTGACCGTTGGGGAAGCTGACCTTGGCAAACACATCGCTCTCCCATGCCTGAGGGTCATTCAGAACCTCATCCCAGGTCTGGCACAGGGAGAAGGGCAGATCCGCCTTCAGCATAGCCTCTTTCCAGTAGGCAGCGTCATGCCCCGCAACAGCCTCCACCATAATGTCATAAAACTCATCCAAATGCTCCAGCAGGTTTGCCTGGGGATAGAAGTGGGGATGATTCACCAGATCCTCACGGCCCAGTACCTCGCTCACGAATTTGTTGTACAGTGCGTCATATGCAGGCATGGCAAACTGGAACCAACGGCCATCCGCAGTCTTATGAGTCAGGTTCAGGGGATTGGTCACCTGACGGCGGCTGATAGGATACTGGGTGGAGCTGTCTCCATACTGGTTGGCCTGCAGATACAGGGAAACATCCCACACGCCGCTGTGCAGAAGGCTGACTACCACCTGGTCGCCACAGCCGGTGATCTTCGCCCGGTACAGTGCAGCCAGAATACCGGCGGCCAGATTCATGCCTACCTGGTGATCCCCAAAGCCGGCAATGGGCATCATGGGTATACTGTCCACATCGTACATGGTTCCCATGACCCCACTTCTGGCAAAGTAAGCCGTGAAATCAAAGCCCGGCAGATCTTTGTCGGGGCCTTTCTCGCCGTAGCCGCTGACCCTTCCCATTACCAGGGCGGGATATTTCTGCTTAAGCGTTTCATAATCCAGTCCGGCCCGCTTCAGGGGGGATTCACGCCAGTTGGTGACAAAGATATCGCAGCCGGCAATCAGCTTTTCCAGTGCTTCCCGGCCACGGGGGGCCTTGGTGTTCAGGGTGACGGACTTTTTCCCGGTGTTTTCCAGGGTAAAGCTGGTGTCCTCCCCGTCGCCATAGGGCCGTCCCTCGTTGAGTGCTGTGTAACGCAGCTGGTCACCCTTGGGAGATTCCACCTTGATGACCTCGGCGCCCAAGTCTGCCAGAAAACGGGTGCAGCAAGGGCCGGCAATGAACGTGGCAAGCTCTACCACGCGGATACCTTCAAGCGGTTTAGTGTTGCTCATATGAATTTCTCCTATCTTTCAAAATGCAAGCAGATCCCGGAAAGTTTCTATAGCGGTTCTGGCCTGTTCATAGTTGACCATCTGCCGATCCACCTCAATGCAGGTGCAGGGCAAGTCCGCCGCCTCGCAGGCATTTTTGATCAGAGGCAGGTCAAACTCCTCCGGGTCACAGAACTTGGTCAGGACAATCAGCAGGCCCTCTGCGCCGGCTGCTTTGGCGTCTGCCACGATCTGATTGACCCGGCCTTTTTGGGGGTCGTACAGTACGCTGCAGCCGTCCATGGCACAGTACTTGCCGGCCAGTCTCTCCAGAGCAGCTCCTTCCTGCGGAGCATCGGTACGGTACTGCCGGCTTTCGGCGGCGATATCATCCGCCACAACATGAAAGCCGCACTCTGTCAGAATATCCAGCAGGGCGGGCGCATCCGCCAGAATGCCGGAGGTCATGATGGAGATTTTTTTCTTCCCGGGTTCAGCTTCCTTCAGGGCGGAAAGAAGCTCCTCCACCAGGGCGGTGTGCTCTTCCTTCAGCATGAAAAAGGCGCTTTTGAAGACAGCGCTGCGCTGGGCAGGGCTGACTTCCGGATGGACAGCCAGCAGGGCTGCCGCTTCCCGCATCACTGCGTTGTGGCGGTTATAGACTTCAATGGACGTTGCCAGCTTCTCTTCCTCAAAGTGGACGCCGCAGTTTTTCTCCAGATCGGCAATCACCCGCCGGTAGCCCTCTATGGTAAAGGTTTTTCCAAAGTCGGTCTTGCGGTTCTGGGGGTAGGTCATGGGAATGAAGGGGATGGACGGCACCGCATACTTCCAGTTCTGTCCCAGCACCTTCAGGCTGTCGCAAAGGCTGGGGATGATGATTGCTGACGCCCCCTCATAAGCCCCTTTTGTTCCAAGCTCCACAATGCTCTGGGCGATGGAGCAGATGAAAGCCGGGAAATACTTCTTGGACTCTTTCAGTTCAATATCGCCGCCCCATGCGCCCATGGGCACCATGCCCATGCTATGGACGATCTCTTCGGGTGTGTACACCGGAGCTGTCAGCACCACTTTTTTGCCTTCCTTCAGGTATTTCTCCTTCTGGGCCAAAGGATTTGCTGCAATGGAACTGAATTTTGAAAGGATCTGCTCAAGCATTCTCTTTCCCCTCCTTATTGGATTCCATAATTTCGGCCAGACCCTGAACTCTGGTGTCGTACTGGGCCTCGGAGAAGTTGCGGGGGTCGGCCTGATCGCCGTCAAAGCTGACCACCGGGATATTGCACTCCTGGCCGATCTGGCGGCTCATCTCATACATGAAGCCGCTCCACAGCTTGCAGCTGCGGTTGGTGTGTACCAGAAGGCCCTCCACGTGGTTGTACTTGCAGAGCTTGACCCGCTTGTCCCTGGCATACTCCAGATTAATGGCATTGGGCACCTTGCAGTATGCCCGGCACATATCCTCAAAATCATCGTAGATAAATCCGAAGGCATCCGCATATATCGTGGTCACCATATTGATTCCCCGGCTCTTCAGCCCCGTAGATGTGACACGCAGCCAGGGCCAGCAGGCAATCCCTTCAAACATGATGCGATGCTTTTCCTCTGCACGGAAAGTGGACACACCCTTTTCATGGTTCTCCTCATATTCCTTCAACAGTTGTTCCATCGCTTCCGCCGCTTCCTTCTTGCCACGAGCTGTGACCATCACCGCCATATGGTTGAGCAGATCAAAGCCGTTAAAGGGTGAAGGCGTATAACGGGCAGTGGCAGTGGCAGCCAGCCAGGCCCGGCTGGTTCTTCCGGAATACTCCTTGACCTGCCGGTATTTCTCCTCATTCCATTTTCTTCCTGTGATCTCCTCCAGCTGATGGATGGCCGCTATGAACTGGGCCTTCACATACTGAACCTCAGCATCGGAAACCTCATAGTCCGGGTTAAAGGGAATGTCGATCATAATCAGGGGGATGTTCAGCTCCACTGCTAGGTTTTCATACCATTTGATCATGCAGTTGCAAATGTTGTTGCAGCAGAGCAGGAAATCCGGCTGCGGCATATTCTGTTCAGGAATATCCTTGTCTTTCGCGTAAGCAAGACTGATGCGGGCATAGGCACAAATGTCGTTGGAATAACCTGCGGCCTCACTTTCCGCGCACATTCTCTCACCGCCGCCTCTGGCCGCGATGGCTGCAGCCTGGTTCTCAGGGTAGCAGACAGCCAACCCAAGGGTTTCCGGAATCTCTACCGGGAAATTGCTGGAGCACCAGCCCACAGGCTCTCCCATGTCTTTGGCTTCCTGGGCATCGGAATATGCCTTCGCGGCAATTTGCCCCAGTTTATACTTTGCGGAATTCGGGTCCGGTGGCGGACGGTGGGTTTTGATCTCGTCCGTTTTCATTTCTTCTGCCATGGTTTTTTACCTCCTGTATATATAAATTGATGATTATCTCATGAGCTTTCTGTACGCAAGCAGAGCCGCGCCCAAAGCGCCAAAGACCTGCGCTTTGTCCGATACCAGGATGGGTTCTCCTATCTGTCGTTCCAGAGCCAGCCGGACGCCCGCATTCTGGGCAACGCCGCCGCTCATGCACAGAGCAGGAACAATCCCCTGCCGCTGGGCCAGGGAGGAGACTTTTCTGGCCACCGAATCGCACACCCCGGCAACCAGGTCCGCCCGGGATACCCCATTGGCCAGCTGGCTGATGACTTCGCTTTCGGCAAACACCGTGCAGGTGTTGGAAATGGAGGCCGGCTTCTCCGCCTGGGCGGCATATTGCTCCAGCTGCTCCACGCCGATCTGCAGTGCAGCCGCCATCCGCTCCAGAAACCGGCCTGTTCCGGCAGCACATTTGTCGTTCATCAGGAAATATTTCATTCTCCCGGCGGTGTCCAGTGAAATCACCTTCACATCCTGACCGCCAATATCAATAATGGTGCGCACCTGAGGAAAGACCGCATGTGCTCCAAGGGCATGGCAGCTCAATTCGCTGACCTGTTCGTCAGCCTGGGTGTAGATGCTCCTGCCGTAACCGGTAACAACAGAGTACCGGATGTCTTCCGCCCGCAGCCCGCTTTCTGAAAGGGCTGCTTTTTTTACCTTCTCCGCGCCGTCCGTTCCGATGCCGCCTGGGACCACAGCAGAGGCCAGTATGTCTTTTCCTTCTCTCAGGATCACACATTTACTGGTAGCTGAACCGATGTCAATTCCCAAAGTAATCATGGTTTTCTCCTCGCTTACATAGCTAACTGGTAAGTCCAGTTAAGTCACTATACAACGTTGTGTTTTTCTTGTCAATGGGTTTCGACGAAAAAATATTTTTTTCACAAATTTTGCAAAAAGCTATTGACTTAGTTAACTAAGTGTACTAAATTATGTAGCTGAAAGCAGCAAATCAAGTTCTTTTCTGGGAGGTGGAGCCTGTGCTTCCTCTGGAGAATATAACCGTTGGATCCCTTCTGCGCCGCAGCGCAGCGCTGTATGCGAACCGGCCTGCGGTGATCTGTCACGATACTGTCTGCACTTATCGGGAGCTGGACGCTGCGGTAGATCGCTTTGCAGCCGCATTGATCAGCGCCGGTATCTCCCATGGCGACCATGTGGGCTTGTTTGGAGAAATTGAAAAAGAAAGCCTTGCTCTGTTCTTTGCCGTCCAGCGCATCGGCGCAGTGGCTGTTCTGTTGAATACTGCGCTGGTGGCTGAGGAGTTGGTGTCCTTGATCCGCCTGTCCGACGTGAAGATTCTGTGCGTGGGGCATCTGTATGGAAGAGACAGGAGTCCGGTCATTCAGCGTCTCACGCCATTGCTGGATGCCGTGCGCATCGTAAGCATCAGCAGTTCCGGCGGCTGTCAGCCCCTCCCTGATTCTCTCCCCATTCATTGTTCGCAACTTCGGGAACGGGAGGCTGCTGTGGTTCCCACCGATACTGCCACCATTATTTTTACTTCTGGCAGCACAGGACTGCCCAAGGCAGTCATGACAAGCCACTTTTCCCGTGTCAACAGCGGCATTCAGCAGGGCAGCGACTTTGAAACAAGCTGCGAAGATGTGTTCTGCGTCACCATCCCCATGTTTCACTGCTTCTGTGTTTCCGCCAACATTCTTGCTGCCCTGGCCTTCGGTGCTTGCCTGTGCATCCCCAAGGACCGGCATACCATTTCCATTCTGACCGCCGTGCAGAAATACCGATGCACTATTCTCCATTCCGTCCCCTCCATGTTCCGGGCGGTGATGGCACGGCCCGACTTCGGCAGCTGGGATCTCTCTTCCCTGCGCGTGGGCATCATCGGCGGTTCCGGCTATCCCCCGGAGGATTTCGCCCGGATTGAGGACGGCTTCGGCATGACACTGCTTTCCAGTCTTGGCCAGACCGAGGCCACAGCCGGTTTCACCATTGGAAGAAGTTCTGACAGCCGGGAAAAACGCACCTTTACCGTGGGCCGCTTCATGGACCATGTGGAGGGGAAGATCGTGGATGCGAAGACCGGCAGGGCGCTTCCTCCGGGAGAGACCGGGGAAATCTGTATTCGTGGCTACCTGGTGATGCAAGGCTTTTACAAGCAGCCCGACGCAACCGCCCACGCCATTGACAAGGACGGCTTTCTTCATACCGGCGATTTGGGAGCCATGGACGAAGACGGATACCTTGTGATGAAAGGGCGCATCAAGGAACTAATTATCCGCGGCGGCGAGAACATCAGCCCCAGTGAAATTGAAACCGAGCTTGCCCGCTTTCCCCAGGTCTCCGTCAGCAAGGTCATCGGCATCCCGGACAGGCACTATGGGGAAGAGGCCTGCGCCTGCATCGTGTTGAATCGGAAAGCAAAACTGGGCGAGGAGGAAATCCGTGAAGCTCTCAAGGAAAAACTGGCTCCATACAAAATTCCCAAGTACATCCTGTTCTTTGATCGTTTCCCGTTCAACGCTACTGGAAAGATCAAAATAAAGGAGTTGACGGAGGCGGCGCAAAAACGGCTGAACCTGTTGTAAGTACGGCCATTCCCACACCGCCCATCCCGCTTAACAGACAAACAAGGCAAATCAATATATAAAGGAGAATGCACATGATACTATCCGAAAATCATCAGCTGATGCAAAAGCTCTTCCGTCAGTTCGCAGAGGAAAACTTCACTCCCCAGCTGCTGGACCGGCTGGACGAAACCGGGGAGTTTGACTGGGAGATTCACCGCAAGATGGCGGACGCCGGCTTCCTGGGCACAAAGATTCCCGTCAGGTACGGTGGCCAGGGCGGCGATTCCCTCACCCACGTTCTCATGATGGAGGAATTCGCGCGGATCAGCCCCGTTCTCTCCATCTATGCCAATACCTCCAACTCTCTCGGCTCCGGCCCGCTGCTGGCTTCTGCCAATGAAGAGCAGCTGATGACCTATCTTCCCCCTGTGGCCAGAGGTGAAAAGATCCTGGCCTTCTGCCTGACGGAGCCAGACGCCGGTTCCGATGCCGGCGGCGTGATGACCACTGCCGTCCCGGATGAGACAGGCTTTGTAATTAACGGCAGAAAGCGCTTCGTTTCCGGCGCCCCCATGGCGGACTACGCCCTGGTTTTCGCCCGCACCGACCCGGAAGCCAGAGGCAACAAGGGCATTTCCCTCTTCATCGTGGATATGAAGCTGCCCGGGGTTACCTGCGGCGCCCATGAGGACAAGATGGGCATCCGCGGCTATCCCACCAGCGACATCATTCTGGAGGATGTCCATGTGCCCCAGGATGCGCTGCTTGGCCCCCTTCACTACGGCTTTGTCACCGCCATGAAGACCCTGGACGGTGGCCGGCTGGGCATGGCCGCCCAGGCGCTGGGTATCGCCCAGGGCTGTCTGGATGAGGCTGTCCAGTACGCAAAGACCAGAAAGCAGTTTGGCCGTGCCATCTCCAACTTCCAGGGCATCAGCTTCATGATCGCCGATATGGCAACAGAGCTGGAGGCAGCCCGGGAGCTTGTTTACAACACCGCCGTGATGAAGGACGCTGGTGCCAAGGACGCTGGTATGCGCTGCTCCATGTGCAAGTATTACGCGGCGGAAGCGGCTAACCGCATCGCCTACAAGGCCGTGCAGGTCTTTGGCGGCTACGGTTACATCAAGGGCTACAAGGTGGAGCGGATGTACCGGGATGCCAGAATCACCTCCATTTATGAGGGCACATCCCAGATCCAGCAGCTGGTTATTGCCAACAATCTTCTGAGAGACTGAGGAGGGCGGAAATATGAAAATCTTTGTTTGCGTCAAGCAGGTTCCCGATACCCGCGGCAAGGCCTATATCAAGAAGGACGGTTCTCTGGATCGCAGCAAAATGTCCACCATCATCAACCCCGATGATCTGGGTGCGGTGGAGGTGGCGCTGCGGCTGAAGGAGCGCTTTGAGAATGTAAAGATTATTGCCGTCACCATGGGGCCGCCCATGGCCGCCGTGATGATGCATGAGCTTTATGCCATGGGTGTGGATGAAACGGTAATCGTCTCCGGCCGTGAGCTCGGCGGCTCCGATACCTACGGCACCTCTCAGGTGCTGGCCTCCGCCATTGACAGCATCGGTCTGGATCAGGAGGACATCATCCTCTGCGGCCGCCAGGCCATCGACGGCGACACCGCCCAGGTTGGCCCGGAGATTGCGGAAAAGCTTGGCATAGCGCAGCTTACTTATGTGACCGAGATTGAACAGGACGGCCAGGATCTGATCTGCCGCCGCAATCTGGAAGACGGCTATATGACCGTGCGCCTGCATCGTCCCTGCCTGATCTCCTGCATGAAGGAGATCGCCCAGCCCCGCTACATGAGCATCAAGGGCATTCTGGATTGGGACAGCAGCAAGCTGCGGATCATCGGCTACAACGAGCTGAAGCAGACCCGTCTTTTCGATGACGATGTGATCGGCACCGTCAAATCCCCCACCATTGTCCTCACCAGCTTCGCTCTGCAAAAGAAGACCGGCGGGATGCAGCTGGAAGGCAAGCCCGCCGAGATGGTGGAGAAGCTTTTCGCCTGTCTGGAAGACAAGCACGTACTGGATTAAAAAGGAGGCTGACACTTCATGAAATGCAATACCAGAGAAGATTTTGAGCAGTACAAGGGAATCTGGGTCCTGGCGGAGTGCCGTGACGGGGAACTGTCCCTGGCCTCCATTGAGCTGGTCAGCGAAGCCCGGCGGCTGGCAGATCGGCTGAACACCACCGTGACCGCCCTTCTCCCGGGCTGGCAGGTGGAGTCCCACGCCCGCACCCTGGGCGCTTACGGTGCGGACGAGGTGATTGTCTGCCAGCATGAGGCCCTCAAGGTCTACACCGCCGAGGCCTATACCGCCGCCGTCTGCCAGGTGGTGGAGCAGGGCAAGCCGGACACGCTGCTGGTCAGCGCCACCACCATTGGCCGTGATCTGGCTCCCCGCTGCGCCGCACGGCTGAAAACCGGCCTGAACGCTGACTGCACTCTGCTGCATGTGGGAAAAGAGGAATATCTGGAATATCTCAGGAAAGAGTCCTCTATGGATCTTTCCGAGGTCGAGGATAAGGTTTTGGATGGGCAGCTGAAAATGACCATGCCGGCCTTCGGCGGGCATCTGATGGCCACCATTCTCTGCCCGGATTACCGGCCCCAGATGGCCACTGTCCGCCCCGGCGTCATGATGGCCGGTGCCTATGACGAGCAGCGGGCCGCGGCCTGTGTTGTCCGTCATGCCGGCATTGAAATTCAGCCCTGCGACCTGCTGACAGAGGTGCTGGAAACTGTGAAGGAGATCAAGAACACCGTGGACATCACCGGCGCAAAGGTCATTGTCTCCGTGGGCATGGGCATCCGCAAGGACAACAAAAAGGGCCTTGCTCTGGCTCAGGAGCTGGCAGATGCCTTCGGCGGCGTGGTTGGCGCCACCCGTGACGTGGTGACGGAAGGCTGGGTCGATGAAGACCGTATGATCGGCCAGACCGGCAAAATCGTCCGCCCCAAGCTATACATTGCCCTTGGCATCTCCGGCGCCATCCAGCACCAGGGCGGCATGAAGGACTCCGAGTTCATCGTGGCCGTCAACACCGACAAGCGTGCTCCCATTTTTGAGATTGCCGATTGCGGCCTGGTCGGCGACCTGTTTGAAGTTGTTCCCGCGATGATCAAGGCAGCAAAAGCACAGTAAGCAAAAAGCCCCGGCCGTCTCAAGGCGGCCGGGGGAATCAAAATCCATAATATCAGGTGAGTGCAATGTTCAGAATTGCCATTTGCGACGATGAAAACTATTACCGGGACAGGTTGGGCGACATACTGAAAAGCTATGCCGTTGAAAACAACCTTGAATTTGATATTCTCTATTTTGAAAGCGCCGACCAGCTGCTGCTGAATTACCCCAAAGACCTGGATATTCTTCTTTTGGATATTGCCATGGGCGGGGTCGATGGCATGGCAGCAGCACGCGATATCCGAAAATTTGATCCTACTGTGTGCATCATTTTTGTCACCACCATGTATCAGTATGCCATCGACGGCTATGCCGTCAAGGCCTTCGGCTTTATCCGCAAGCCTATTAGCGCCGCAGAGCTGAGCCATGAATTGACCTGCGCCCTGACAATGATCAATAACACCCGGGCCAGGGAGCAGTTCATCACGATCAAAAGCGTCGGCGTTTTCCACCGGCTGCCCATCTCCCGTATCAGCTACTGTGAGGTAAAAAACCACCAGATCGACATCCGCAAGGATAACGAGACCTATCAGTGCCGGGATTCTATGAACGAGCTGGTAACCCGGCTCTCTCCCCTGGGTTTTTATCGCTGTCACAGTTCCTTTCTGGTGAACGGAGAGCACATCGCCAGCATTGAGCAGACCCAGCTGACCCTGAAGGACGGCAGCAACATCCCCATCAGCCAGCGCCGGCGGAAGGAATTCATGCAGAAAATTTCCAGCTTTTTGGGAGCCAGTATATGACAGATTTTTCTATAACCGCCAATGCGCTGAATATGCTGGTGGAGCTGGTGGGCGTTATTTTTCTGTTCCATGCCCTGGAAAGGCGGGGCGAAAGATGGCGGATATTCCCCGGATTTCTCTGTCTTCTGCTGCTGGTGCTTATCTATATTCCCATTATTCCCTGGATCAATCCCACTCATAATTATTCAACGGAAAACCTGTTCAACCAGATTCTGCGAACCTGCCTGAATTTTCTCGCCGTGTTCAGCTATTTGCTCTTTTGTAAAGATAAAAGAGCCTCCGTATGTGGGTATCTTGCGGCCATCTATATTTTGGTCTACATGGTTTCCTTCAATTTGAGGCAGGCCTTTATACCCTATCTCTTTGGTACGGACTTCCGAGCCGCGCAGTGGAAGATGTTGTTTGCCCTTGTCCTGATTCAGTGGGCTGCTGTTTATGCAGTATATCGTCTGGTGGACCTGGACAGCATCCAGAAGGTCACGGCTGCCCGTTGGGCAAGCGTTTTGATCCCGATCACCATTGAATTATATTTCAAATGGTCGCTGATTTCACCTGACGGAAATCCGCAGCGGATTTTTGACACGGTCTTTTACACGCTGTGCGCAACCCTGGGCGTTCTTATTATGGTTATCCTGTTGGAAAGAAATATTGCCGCCCAGCAAAAGCACACAGAGATGGCTCTGGAGCAAATGCAACTTCAATATGAGATGCAAAATGCCAAGCGGGCCCTGCGGGCCAATACGGATATCCGCCGCCTGTATCACGACATGAAAAACCACATGCTGGCTCTTCAGACCATGATCGACACGGAAGGCTTCCGATCTGATGCCTCGGAATATCTCTCAGAGCTTTGCACCCATCTGGAGGAATATGAGGTCAACATCCACACTGGCAACACGGTGGCCGATGCTCTCCTTGCCGAAAAAATGGAGCGCGCCCGGCTGGACAATATCCGTTTCAATATCTGTGTTGATCTGACACCCCTGGAATTCATGCACACGATTGATATTGTGACCATTCTCGGCAACGCTTCAGACAACGCCGTGGAAGCCCTGCAGATGATGCCGGAAGGCCAGGAGCGCATTGTGTACTTCAAGTCAGCCTGCTATGCCAATATGCTGGTACTGCGCATCAGTAACCAGTTTCACGGCCAGCTCTCAATTAAAAATGGGATTCTGCACACATTGAAATCCAATACCAATATGCATGGCATCGGCCTGAAGAGTATTGAAAAAGCCGTCAAACGCTATAATGGGAACATGGAAACCCAGTTTGACAATGACGGCAACTGGTTCCGCCTGATCTTGATGATCCCCATTCCAGCGAAGGGTGAGGACTCGTCCGCATAATTTTAATCGCTTTCCTTTCTTTTCACTCCTGAACCGGTCGGGTAATCCATTGCCCGGCCGGTTCTCTTTTTTCTCCATTTCACATGCGTCATAATTTCCATCACTTACGACAAATTCCTTGTATATTCTATGAACTGTGATAAATTAATAACTGTTTAACGGAGCATAAGAGACGCTCAAAAAAAGGAGGCAAAAAGCAAATGTCCGAAAAGAAAAAAGCCGTACGGTTCTTTGCAATCTGTATGGCAATCTTGCTCATCTCTTCCATTATGATCTGGGGCTTCCAGACCGCTTGGGGTGATGTAAAGATCGATCGGGTGACCATTACCGGTGATAATGGCTCCATCATCAGCTCTCTGGTATATCTTCCGGGAAATGCCAGCAATGAGAATCCTGCCCCGGTGGTCATGATGTTCCATGGACGCTCCAATCAGGGCCACTCCAACGACACCTGGAGCATGGAGCTGGCAAGACGCGGTTACGTTGTCTTTTCCCCTGACCTGTCCGGCGGCGGTGAGTCCGACGTCAACGACCGCCAGGCCCAGGCCATCGCTCTGACCAAGTATGTGGCCACCCTCTCCTACATCCAGCCCGAAAACATCATCTGCGTGGGCTACTCTGCCGGTTGCGGCACCTGCTCCAAGGTTGCCGCTGCGCTGCCCGAGAACGTCAGCACTGTTGTTGCCTGTCTCGGTCCCAACCTCACTGCGCCTGTGGAAGGCCATGACTTTAACTTTGGTGTCATTAAGGCCGTTGCCGACCAGTATAACTGGGAGTTCATCGGCGATGTTCAGGCCTGTGCCGACGCCATTACCCAGCGCTTCAACCTGCCCGAGCCTGTTGTCCCCGGCAAGGACTATGACATCAACGGCACCACCTTCCGTTACATGGTTGCTACCGGCACTCTGCACCAGACCGGCAACATCTCCGGTGACACGCTCAACAACCTCATTGACTACGTCACCTCTGTCGTTCCCGCTCCCACTCCCCGGGCTCTGAATGATCAGACTTGGGTTCCCCAGCAGCTGTTCTCCGGTATCGCCTGCGTTACAATGATGTTCGCGCTGGCCGCTTTTGTGAACCTGCTGATGCAGTTGGATTACTTCGGTGCCATCGCCACTGTCCGCGCCCCCCGCAAGGAACAGCGCGGTGCCAAGGCCTGGGCCCTGGATATTCTCTTCAGTGTTGTGATCCCCGCTCTGCTCTTCATCCATGTGTCTTACTTTGGCATGAAATTCTTCCGCGAATCCAAGATTCTCACCTCTGTGAACCTGAACGGCATCATGCTGTGGCTGGTTGCCATCGCCGCTATTGGTGTTGTCCGCACAATCATCAAAGCCAATGCCCGCAAGAAAGCCGGCGAGGCCATCACCCCGGCCGACTACTGCCTTGCAGCACCCGATGAGCGTATTAACTGGGTCAACGTGTGGCGCTGCTTCGTTCTGGCTCTGGTCACCGTCTGCTTCTTCGGCCTGTGGATGACCGCCGTAGAAGGCTTCATGGGCATCAACTATCAGGTCTGGAACCTGTCCACCTACCTCAAGCCCAGCCCTGTGCGTATTATTAAGTCAATTCCCTACATGCTCATCATCTTCACTGTGATGTTCCTGGGCAACATGAATCAGCGCACCCTGCCCTCCACCGGCAATGAGCGCAAGGATATGTGGATTGCCGTTACCGTAAACACCGTTCTGACCGCCAGTGCGCTGTTTATCCTCTTGGTCATCCAGTACGGCGGCAACATGATGATCGGCACCGGTCAGGCTGTTTTTGAGCAGCTGCCCGAGATCCCCGGTGTGGGTACCTGCGTGGGCGCTCTGGACTTTGCCTTTGGTTACTGCTACATGATGGGCGGCACCACCGGCGTAGTCACCTACCTGTACCGCAAACACGGCAACATCTGGTGCGGTGTAATCCCCTGTGCAATCTTCGCAGGTCTGTTTACTTTGGCGGGCTTCACTCTTGTGCGCTAAGATGCTGATTCCCCTGTCAGAATACGAACAGGCATTAGAAGGTTTTCTCCATTGCCGCTCGTAATATTCACGCTCTTTTCTCGGCCCGGCCTGTATATACAGGCCGGGCCATTTTCTCTTTGCCTCCCGCTTACGCCACAAATACACTTCCAACGAAGCAAGTAAAAAATCTTGGTGAACTGCCGAAATACCGTGTATTGGGTACACATCCGGCTATTATCAGTCAGGAATTGTTCGATATGGTTCAGGAGCTTCGCAGCTCGCGAAGGAAACGTAGTACCGGCAGGTCAGACAAAAGCCCGAGCGTCTGGCTCTGAAGCTGCATGAGATCGCTTCCACGGGCTTCTCGACCTTCTTCATCGACGTGGCGATGGGCATCCTGACGGTGCTGTTCAACCGCCAGATCATGAAGTACCTCGGCTCGGACGCGCTGGCAATCTATGGCCCCATCATTCAGGTCAGCACCTTTGTGCAGTGCTGTGCGTACAGCGTCGGGCAGGCGGCGCAGCCATGAAAAAATATACCGCCGCCCTGCCCGAATAAGGGCTGGAGATTTTCGTATAAGGGTGCTATAATAGTTCCGAACCGCGCGAATCCTCATAGGGGGTCTGAAAAATGCGCTCAAAAACGAAAATTTATCCCCTCGCCGCCGCGATATGCTACACGGTGTTCGGGGTCTATATCGCTGTTGAGTTGGTTGAGCCCAACTTCAGATGCGGATATTATTTTGCCGCATTCTGGAACACGCTCTTCTTCTGCGGACTGATCGGGCTGGCCGCCGCGCACGTGTTCAGGAGTAAGAAGGCCGCCATCGCAGCCGCCGGAGCCATAGTACTGTATCGGGTATATTGCCTGATACTCTGGTTCTGCGCGTGGAATCTGTTCGGGCTTTTGTCCGCTGCCGCGCTGCTGCTTATCCTCATCTTGGCGCAGAAAGGCAGCGCCGCGGTGAAAAAGCTCTGGTTTGTTCCGGAGGTGCTCATGTTTATCATGCAGATCGTTTATATTTCCGATACCTTTTCGCTTCTTATTTCGAACTTCTATTACTTCTGGGCGGTGCTGTGTACCCGCGGCCTTCCCTATTCTCTTATCTGCATCGCCGGTCTTGACCTTACCGGCACGTGGCTCAGAGATACTACCATCGCGGAGTAAAAATAATAACAGCAAAACAGGAGAGGGACTTCCCTCTCCTGTTTGATTTTTCGGTTTTACTCGGCCGGTGAGAACATATCCTTGCCGATGCCGCAGACGGGGCAAACCCAATCTTCGGGGACATCTTCCCACGCCGTGCCGGGGGCGATGCCGCTGTCCGGATCGCCGAGGGCGGGATCATAAATATAGCCGCAGGGGCACTCGTACTTCATGGTGAAGGCTCCTTTCTTATTTTAGACTGAATTACTTGCCGAAGTAGCGCTTCAGCAGACCCTCGAAAGCCTTACCGTGTCTCGCTTCGTCGCGGGCCATCTCGTGGACGGTGTCGTGGATCGCGTCGAGATTGTACTGCTTGGCGAGCTTTGCAAGCTGGAACTTGCCGTCGGTCGCGCCGTTCTCGGCATCAACGCGCATCTGAAGGTTCTTCTTGGTGCTGTCGGTGACGACCTCGCCGAGAAGCTCTGCGAACTTCGCCGCGTGCTCGGCCTCCTCAAGGCCGGCCTTCTCCCAGTACATGCCGATCTCGGGGTAGCCCTCGCGGTGCGCAACGCGCGCCATTGCAAGGTACATACCGACCTCGGTGCACTCGCCTTCAAAGTTGGCTCTCAGTCCGGCGATGATCTGCTCGCGCACATCTTCGGGGACGTCTGCGCCGAACTGCTTGCCGACGCCGACGACATGCTCCGCCGCCCAGACCTTATCGGCCTTCTGCTCGATAAACTTGGAGCCGGGGACATGGCATACAGGACATTCGGCAGGGGGAACGTCGCCTTCGTGAACATAACCGCATACAGGGCAAACCCATTTCTTCATAGTAATTTTCCTCCAAAGTAATTATTTTTTTAATGAGATTATATATTTATTGATTTCTCAATAAAGCAGATTTATTCGCCTGCGAGACAGTTTCTGCACAGGCCGGTGTAGCTGAGGCTGATGCCGTCCGGCTTGCAGCCGGAGCTGCGCGCGAGGGCTTCGCAGACGGTCTTGACCTCGTCCGTCGGCTCGATATCGGTGACGCAGCGGCAGCGGCGGCACACGAGGTGCGCGTGGAAATCCGTCCTTGCGTCGTAGCGCTCCTGCCCGTCCACCGTGCCCACGCTGATTATCTGCCCCTCTTCGAGGAACATCGCGAGGTTGCGGTAGACCGTGCCGAGGCTGAGGTCGGGGTACTCAGGCTTGAGGCGGTTGTAGATCATCTCCGCCGTAGGGTGATCGGTCACGGAGCGGAGGGATTCGAGAATAGCCTGACGCTTCTTGCTGTTTTTTCTTTGAACCTCCATCGTGTTTCTCCAAAACAATAATAGTTCTTATTACTGATATGAATATAGCACATGCTTTTCGATTTGTAAAGAGTTTTTTTGAAAAAATCGAAAAATTTTTTTGCGGACGTGTAGCGCCTCTTGCAGACAACACCACGCACTCTCGGCGCCCCCTTTTAGGGGCACCAAGTAGGCGTGGCAAAGATTCGGCACCGCACCCCTATTCCACCAGCTCCAACAAAGCTGGGGCAGCGGCGTCCGCGAAGAGCCGTATCGCGGCCAGCGCCTCCTGCAGCGTGTTGCCGCTGCTGCCGACCTCCATTATCAGCGAGCCGCGCGTCAGATGCAGATTATACCGCTGCGGCACCAGATTCACAGGTCGCATCAGCGTCCCGTGCCGGCGGCTGACCGCCTCCTGCAGATACAGTGCCAGCGCCAGATTCGAGCGCCAATTCGGGTTCTCAAGCCCGCTCTCGTCGGTGCCCGACAGCAGCATTATCTGGCTCGCGCACACGCCGCTCTCCTCCGCCATCGTCTTGTACACCACGCCGTCGGAGCCGAGCGCGTCGCGGTGCATGTCTATCACTATCCCGATGCTCGGGTAATCCGCCAGATACTGCTCCACCGCCGCGCCCGACCGGCTGTAGCTGCCGGTGTAGCTCGGATAGTCGTATATCCCGCGGTCGTGGATGACGTTCAGCCCCGCCTCGGTCAGAAGCGCGGTCAGCTCATCGCCGATGCGTACTATATTATATTCCGTGTCCTCGGTGCGGCAGGTGTCGCTCGCCTCATAGCGGTCAAGCCCCGCCGGAGTGTAGGCCTCGCTGCTGTGGGTGTGGATTATGAGTATCTGCGGCTCGTCCGCGCTGAGCCTGACGTCAGGTCCCTGCGCGAGCACCGCCGCGATGTCGATCGGGTACGAGGTCTCGTTGCGGATGCTCAACCCGCCGCTTATCGTGGTGGGCAGGATGTCCTCCGCGGCGGTCTCCGCCGGTTCCGGACTCGGTTCCGGAGACGGCTCGTGGCTGGGGCTTGTCTCCGGCGCGATGAACTCCGTCTGTACAGAGGCCGGACGCGCCGTCATGTCCGTCACGACGGACACGTTCTTCATGCGCTCCGCGCCTATCCCGCGCAGCACAGCGTCGCGCACCCGCGCGGCCAGTCCGCCGGACGCCGCAAGATATATGCACAGCGCTGCGACCCCCGCCGCAGCAAGCTTTCTGGACGTTTTCATTCCCTGCGCCGCCTCCTCTCCATAATTATCTATGCGGCGAAGCGGCGCGATATTTCGCCGCTTAAGTCAAATTAACTTGACATTGAGCGGGTCAGGAACTAAAATTAGCATGGTATTTTATTATATAGAAAGGAAACTGACCATGGAATTTACATATAAGCCCAAGGGCGTGTGCTCCAAGCTGATGGAGCTGGACATTGAGGACGGCAAGATACAGAGCCTCAAAGTCACCGGCGGCTGCAGCGGCAACCTTCAGGGCATCGCCCGCCTTGTCGCCGGCATGGACATTGACGAGGCCATCAGCCGCATGGAGGGCATCCGCTGCGGATACAAGAGCACTTCATGTCCGGATCAGCTTGCGCAGGCGCTCAAGGCATACAAGGCATCCCAGACCTGATCGCCTATGAAAGCACGCTTGAGAAAGACGTTGTGCCTGCTGCTTGCGCTGTGCCTGCTTGCGGGCAGCATCGCGTTTGCGGACGGCAGCGACCAGCGCACCGACCTGCGGGTATATCTCGACGGGCTGCTCCGCGGCCGCGCGTATCTCGACAACGGGAAGATCTATCTCTCGATGGAGTCGGTCAGCGACTTCTATTCGCTGGGCATCTCGGCCGTATTCAAGGACGGGGAGCTGTATTTCACCGGCCCGAACTTTGACATGTACGTCAATTCCGACGTCGGCTACACCCGCGTCAACGGCCGCTATCTCTACACGCCCGACGGATATTTCCGTTCCGGCGGGCAGATATACCTGCCGCTGGAGGTGCTCGCGCGCATCTTCGGGTTTGAATACAGCGTACCGGAGGACGATCAGCCGCGCGTTGAGCTTCAGCGCGGCGAGCTGAACGTGCTTCAGGGCGGGGACAATTATTACGACATCAACTTCGTCTCGGAGGACATTTTCTGGCTCTCGCGCATTATCCGCGCCGAGGCGCAGAACGAGCCGCTGTCGTGCATGATCGGCGTGGGCAACGTCGTTCTCAACCGCGTGGCGAGCGACGAGTATCCGGACAATGTGTTCGACGTCATATTTGACGAGAAGTACGGCCAACAGTTTGAGCCGGTCGGCAACGGCACCGTTTATGCCGACCCGACCGAGGAGGCCATCATCGCGACCTATCTTGTGCTCGAGGGCTACAACACGGTCGGCGGCAGCATGTACTTCCTCAATCCGCATCTCGCGGACGACACATGGTTCCGCACGGATCTCCAGTTCTGCTGCACGCTCGGCCTGATGGACTTCTATCAGTGACCATACGGAGAAACATATGCTTCTTGAAGATACCCTGGCCGCGGGCTTTGCCGCGCTCGGCTTGACGCCGGACAGCGGCGCCGCCGCGCGCTACCGCATATATTTTGAACATCTCGAAAAAATGAACGCCGTCATGAACCTCACCGCGATAAGCGGCGAGGAGGATGTGGCGCGCCTGCATTTCCTCGACTGCGCGGCGCTGCTGGGCATGGCGGACTTCCGCGGCCGGCGCGTTATCGACGTCGGCACGGGCGCGGGCTTTCCCGGCCTCGCGCTGAAGATAGCCTGTCCGGACATGGAGCTGACACTGCTTGACAGTCTCGACAAGCGCATCGGCTTTCTGCGCGACACCTGCGCGCTGCTCGGCTTTGACGACGTGCGGTGCATCCATGCCCGCGCCGAGGAAGCGCCGGCGGAGCTGCACGCGGGCTTCGATATTGCCTGCTCCCGCGCCGTCGCGCGGCTGAATCTGCTGTGCGAGCTGTGCCTGCCGCTGGCGAAAAAGGGCGGCGCGTTCATCGCGATGAAGGGGCCTGACTGCGCGGATGAGCTGAACGCCGCCAAGCGCGCGATAAAGCTTCTCGGCGGCGAGGTGGAGGACGTGAAAAAATACCTCGTCCCCGGCACCGACGCGACCCACAGCGCCATCATCATCCGCAAGACCGCCGACACACCCGCAAAATATCCCCGCCGCTGGGCGCAGATCAAAAAACAGCCGCTTTAAAAGCGCAGAAAATCCCTGAGAGGAAGCTCTCAGGGATTAAAAATATCGTGAGTTTTACTCGTTCAGCAGCCGCTCAAGCTCGTCGATACTGTCGACGATGACCGACGCGCCCGCGTTCAGCAGCGTCTCGCGGCTGCGGAAGCCCCAGCTCACGCTGATGCAGGGCAGCCCCGCGTTGCGCGCGGTCTGGATGTCCACCTCGGAGTCTCCGACGTAGACGGCGGAGTCCTTGTCCTCGCCCATGAGTTTCAGCGCAGCCTCGGCGGTATCCGGCCACGGCTTGCGCCGTACGCCTGCGCTCTCGCCTACGGCGGTCTCAAGCACGTCGGGGAAGAACTTTTCCGCCAGCTCCTTGACCGATTCGTCGGGCTTGTTGGAGACGATGGCGAGCCTGTGCCCCGCGCCGTGCAGGCGGCGCAGCAGCTCCGGTATGCCGTCGTACGGGCGGGTCTTGACGCTGCAGTGCGCCGCGTACCAGGGCTTGTAGAACTCTAGGATACGGTCGACGGTCTCGCTGTCTGCGTCGGGCGCGGCCTGCTCGATAAGGCGGCGGGACGCGTTGCCGACGTAGCGGCGCGTCTGCTCTATCGTTATCGGCGCGTAGCCGAACTGCGCGAGGGAGTAGTTCACGCTGTCGCAGAGGTCGGGCAGAGTGTAGAGCACCGTACCGTCCATGTCAAAAAGAATGGTTTTATATTTCATGCTATCAGCTCCGTTGATTTATCTCATGCCTATATCATACACCGGATTGTCAAGTGTCGCTTGCACTTTTTGTCAAAATGTGATATAAATGGTGAATATACCATGCATTTTTCGAAGATTCAACCGCAAAGTGGGGCATGTCGCCCACAAACAGGAGTGAATATGACAGTTATCAAAAAACTCACGGCAGCGCTGCTGTGCCTGTGCACGCTGCTGCTGTGCGCCTGCGCGGGCGAGGAGCAGGAGCCGGACGAGCAGCATCAGCTCAAGCTCTGGTACGTCGAGTCCGCGCCGATGGCAGAGAACCTTGTGCAGCTCATCGAGGAATTCAACGCCTCCAGCAGCGGCTACAAGGTCGTGCCGCGCGCGTTCGAGAGTGAGCAGAAGCTCGCCGCCGCGTTCGACAGCGGGCATCCTGACCTGCTGCTGTGCGGTCATGAGCGGGCCTTCGCGCTGTATGAGCAGGACAAGCTCACGGACATCTCGTCCGCATTGGGCGAGGATGCGCCGGAATTTCTCAGCGGAGTGGATATATATTCGCTCAGCGTCGGGCGCAGCTATTTCCCGCTCGGCGCGCAGACGCAGCTGCTGTACGTCAACGGCGCGGCGTTTGACGCGTCAAAGACCGGCGCGGGCGTCGGCTCCGCCGCCTTCGGGACGATCGAAGCGCTGTGCTCCATCGCCACGGCCTACGGCCGCAGCACCGGCGAGCCGTTCATGACGGCGGACTCGTTCGCGGACATTTTCTATAACTGCATGCTCCAGCACGGCGAGGAGTTCACCGGCATTGCGGAGCAGGACATGCAGAGCGAGGAATACAAATCGCTCTATAATCTGCTGGCGGACGCGGCCTATAATCACGGGCTGCGCGCGCTGGACGGCAACGCCGCGCGCCTTGCCGAGGAGGGCAGCGTCATCTGCGCGCTGGTGCATTCCTCGAAGCTCGGCGGCGAGCTGCCGGAAGGGATGCGCGTTTACGCGTTCCCGGGCGTTGAGCGCGGCGAGGACATGTGCAGCGCGGAGCTGTTCGGCCTTGCGGTGACAACGCGGGCGAGCGAGAAGCTCGGCGGCGCGGCGCAGTTCATCAAATGGCTGTGCGCCCCTGCGCGCTATACCGCGGCGGCGCTGGACGGCGGCTGCGTCCCGCTCATCTCCGGCGCTAGCTACACCGGCGACTCCGCGCTTGCGCAGGCGCTGATGGATATCTATAACGGCAAGCGGCTGTATCTCGCCTCGGCCTCCAGCGGATACTATAAGAATCGGGACGAGTTCGACCGCAGCTTCGCCGCCGCGCTTGAATTATTCTACTGACTGTGATAGAATCAGGTCATCAAATATTTTTCGGAGGCTAATTATGGACGGATTCAGAGTTCTGGAAATAAAAAAGAGCGTATTTGAAAGCAACGACCGCGAGGCCGATCTCGTGCGCGAACAGCTCAAGCGCGACCGCACCTTCCTTCTCAACCTCATGTCCTCCCCCGGCAGCGGCAAGACCACGACCCTCAAGGCCACCATCGCCGCGCTGAAGGACGAGTTCCGCATCGGCGTCATGGAGGCCGACATCGACTCCGACGTTGACGCCGCGACCATCGAAAAAACCGGCGCAAAGGTCATCCAGCTGCACACCGGCGGCATGTGCCACCTCGACGCGGGCATGACGAAGCAGGGGCTTGACGGTCTCGGCGTGGACGACGTCGACCTCGCCATCCTCGAAAACGTCGGCAACCTCGTCTGCCCCGCGGAGTTTGACACGGGCTCGGTCAAGAACGCGATGATCCTGTCCGTCCCCGAGGGCGACGACAAGCCGCTCAAGTACCCGCTGATGTTCTCCATCTGCGACGTGCTGCTCATAAACAAGATCGACGTCATGCCGTATTTCGACTTTGACCTTGATGCCTGCAAAAAGTATGTCCGCAAGCTCAACCCGAATATGAAGATCATCCCGATCTCCGCCCGCACCGGCGAGGGCATCGCCGAGTGGGCAGACTGGCTGCGCACCGAGGTCAAAGCCTGGAACGAGCAGTGAAATGATCTGACGCAGAAACTCCCCCGACGGTTCTACGTGACCCGTCGGGGGAGTTTTGTTATGGCCTTATCAGCCCATGTTTGAAAAGCGCTCGACCGCTTTCGTGAAGTTCTCTATGGTCTTGTCCGCGTCGCCGTGCTCAATTCCGTCGCGCACGCAATGACGGATATGCCCCTCGAGCACGACCTTGCCGCAGCCGTGCAGCGCGGATTTTGCGGCGTTTATCTGGGAAAGTATATCCTCGCACGGCACGTCCTCGTCGATCATGCGGTCGATCGCCTGCACCTGACCGATGATCTTCCTCAGCCGTCTGTGCAGATTTTCAGAATCCATGCATTGTTTCATTCCAAGCGCTCCTTATGATTTAATTGTATACATGATAATCTCGCGCCCATGTTTTGTCAAGGCTGGGGCGCGCGGCGGATGACCTTTTCCAGCGCCGCGCCGTCAAGCTGGTTGACGCTGATGAAGCTGCCGTTCCAGAACGCCGCCCAGTTGTTGAACACGCATGGCAGCGACTTCGCCTTTTCGAGCGAGTCCACCAATTCAAACGCGGCGGGGATGCCGTGCTCCGCGCAGTATTCGCGCAGCTTTTCCACGCGCTGCGGGATGAATGGACACTGATGATCGTAGTACACCAGCAGCCCCGGCGCGTCCGTCCGCTGCCGCTTCGCGCTCTCCGCAAAGCGCGGGACGCTCCCATCGAACGACAGCGCCAGCAGCTCGTACCCGTCCGCGGTGCTGTCGACCGTCGTGAAGCCGAACTTCTTTGCGAAGCTCTGATCCGAGAGCCACGATTTCTGCTTCTTCGCGCCGAGCATGCATACGCCGGACCTGCCCTTTGCCTTTGCATCGGCGATGCAGTGCTCCATCAGCGCGCGGCCATAGCCGCTGCCGCGCGGCGCGCCCAGCACCCACAGGCAGTAGATGTACAGGTAGTTCTCCCCCACCACCGGCACCCACGCCGTCTCCAGCGGGGCATACTCAATGAACACGCAGTCGCCAGTGTTCAGCTTGCGGAAAACGTGCCCCTCCGGCAGGCGCGCGGCCAGCCACTCCCGCTTGGCCTCGACGCCTGTATGGGGCTTTTTCATGCGGATAATGCAGCAGAGGTGCTCGTCCGCTATGTTCTCGGCCGCGAGATCAATAAACTCCGCATCCATGCGCAGTCCCCCTCAGATATATAGTGCATGTTATGTATTATACCCCCGCATCGCCGTGATGTCAACGCGCAGGATATTGCGTCCGGCGGAAAAAGGAGTATAATATAAATAACAAAATACGGGAGGCGCAATCATGGGAAAGGGCAGATACATAATCCTTATCGGCAACTACGGCTCCGGCAAAACGGAGATCGCGCTGAATATCGCGATCCGCGCCGCAGCGCGCGGCGAACGCACGCAGGTCATCGACCTCGACAAGGTCAACGACTATTTCCGCATGTCCGACCGCGTCGAGTTGCTGGAGCAGAACAAGATAGACGTCGTGTCCCCGACCTTCGCCGGAAAGGGGCTGACGCCGAGCAACATGTCCGCCGCGGTGGCCTCGGCCTTCGCGCAGGACTGGGATCTCGTCGTGTTCGACGTCGGCGGCGACTCGGCGGGCGCGATGTCGCTCGGGCGGTATCACAGCGATTTTGCCGCGCTGGAGCCGGAGCAGCTTGAGGTGTGGGACATTGTGAACGTGTTCCGCCCGATGTCGGAGTCGCCGGAGAAGATCATGAAGCTCATGGGCGAGATGGAGGGCTTCGCGCGGGAGCGCGTGACCGGACTTATCAACAACTCCAACCTCCTCAACTACGCGAGCGCGGACGACCTGCGCCGCGGCTACGACGTGCTGCGCGAGACCTCGGAGCGCAGCGGGCTGCCGATCGTGCATACCGCGGGTCGGCCGGAGTATCTGGCGGAGTTTCTGTCCGACGGGCGCGATGCACGCTATATCGGCGAGCCGCTGCCGCTGCAGACCTATCTGCACCGCAGCTGGGAGAGCTTTACAAAAAACGGCTTCTGATTCCGGAAATATCAACAGGGATCGCCTGTATGGCGATCCCTGTCAAGGCGTCGACAAAGTTCGACGCCTTGAAAACTTATTCAGGAGTATTCAAAAACACTCCTGAATAAGGATGTATTGAACACAGAAAGGGGACTCCCGTCCCCTCTCTGCACTCTCCCCATGCAATTCTATACATCGCCGACAGCTTTGTCTACAGGCTGACAGGGATCGCCTGTATGGCGATCCCTGTTGTTTTCTCAGCCCATGGCGGAGTACTTCTGTTTGACCTGCTGGAGCTGCTGCTGCGGCGCCTGCTCGGACGGATACCAGCCGCGGCTGGCCATCTGCTTATAAATGCCGTCCTGCATGCACAGACTGTCGTTGAGCGCGGTGCTGAACGCCTCGTGCACGTTCGGCGTGGCGGACTCTATCGAGCCGTGCATATACAAATCGCACACGCCCTTCGTTGTCAGGAGGATGCCCTCCATTATCTCCTTGTCGTTCATGCTCTGTCCTCCTTACACAAGGTTGTAAAACTGCGTGAACAGCTTCTGGTTCGCGTTCACAAGCTCCATCGCCTGCCTGCGCAGTGCGGGATCGGTGAGCCGGTTCGCCGCTTCGCGGCACTGGGTCATAAGGAACTGGGTATGGCCAAGCGCATCGTCAATATAAAGTAATTCTTTGGGACTCATTTTTTATCACCTCGCGTTTATTATGTCCCGCCGCGGCGCGCGGAACCGAGGGAATCTCAGGCAGGTTTGGAAGCGGTTTTTTTCGTCAATAATAATAAAAATTTTAAACTGAAATGTGAAAGATGCACAGTTGGAAATATCCGCGCGCTGTGATACAATGGCCGTATAAGACAGAAAAGGACGGATCAACCATGCAAATTGCCCTGAGTATACTCGGCGGCGCGGTCTGGGGACTGCTCGCCGCTCTACTGAACGCCACGCTTATGAAGCGCGCCGTTTCGAAAAACGACATCAAGAGCGTGTCGCTGTGCAACATGCTCCGCTTCTTCATCGACGCGGGTGCGCTGGCGATCGTGTTCCTGATGCGCGCGGTCATCCCCATGGACTTTACTGCCGCTATAATCGCGACGGCGGCTGCAATGTCCATTTTCACCATCGTTTTCACATTCAGAATAGCCAGACCGGACGGCAAGTCGGAGGAGAACAAGCCCGAATAAGTCCGGTGCCGGACAGGAGGGTTCCACTTGAAAAGAAAAGTTATAGTCATCGTCGCGCTGCTCGCGGCGTCCATGTCGCTGCTCATCGCGGCAGCTGCGCTGTATTCCCGCGGCGCGGCCACAGTGCCCGCCGACACGGCGGAGCCTGCGATGAATGCCGAGACGACGCCCGATCCCGAAGAGCAGGCGCGGCAGGAGGCGCTCACCG
>OLRQ01000452.1_pt1 | contig 43488 bp, 39 predicted proteins | sample 1671971 | NCBI WGS metagenome assembly OLRQ01 (sample SAMEA3136631, study PRJEB25190) | human gut metagenome | biome: human gut; feature: human-associated habitat; material: faeces | place: Austria | collected 2013
GACATTATCGAGCATTTTGGCAACGCAGATGCCGTGCCGCAGCCGCCGGAGCGGTACTTAAGCCGTCAGGCGGGAATTGTGCGGTGTTGCCTTAGATTTCGTATAGTTTCATGTTTTCCACAGCCCTGTTTAAAACTTTTGGGATTGCTTGTTTGCGGGCCGATGACGAACATCGGCCCCTGCAATCAAACCGTAAGATTCTACACAAAAAGGGAGACGCCGTGTTACCGGTGCCTCCCTCTTTTTATTTAGGATAATTAAAAGTTCTCTTTCCTACTTTTCTTGAAAGAAAAGTAGATTAAAACTCGATCTTGCCGAAGGCGAAATCGTCGCCGTCGTGGATGCGCTCCGTGGTCTTGGGGGCCATGGGCTGAGCATTGGGGTCGCGGGGACGATCCGCAAACTCACGGCCCGGCACATTGGAACGGGGGCCGCCGTAGGGGCGGCCGCCATCACGGCGGGGACCACGACCATCACGACGCGGGCCACGGCTGCCATCGCGGCGGGGACCACGGGTGTTGCGGGCGTTGTCACGATCCGGCAGGTTGGATGCGTTGGGATCGGTGGAGTAGATCACGATGTGGCGGGTAGGTCCTTCGCCCTTGCTCTCGCTGCGCACACCCTCAATGTCCGCGATAGCGGTGTGGATGATGTGGCGCTCGTAAGGATTCATCGGCTCCATCTCGTAGTAGCAGCCGGTACGGATCACGCGGTCGGCAATGCGCTTTGCCAGGGCAGAAAGATCATCCTCGCGCTTGTTGCGGTAACCGCCCACATCCAGGCCCAGCTTTACGTAGGGGCCTTCCATGCGGTTGATGACCAGGCTGGCCAGGTAGGACAGGCTCTCCATCGTCTCGCCGCGGCGGCCGATCAGGGCACCCATGTGCTCGCCGGTCACGCGCAGGATCGTGGCTTCGCCCTTCTTGACGGCGGTAAAGCTGAATCCCTCCACGCCCATCAGCGTAAAAATGGGGGTCAGGTAATCAACAGCGGCCTGCAGGCGCGGGTCAGCAGCAATATCCAGGGGAACTTCCTCATCGGCAGAAGCGTCTTCCTCAACCGGGGCCTCGGCAGACTCTTCAGCGGCAGGCTCAACAGCCGGGGCAGCTTCCTCTGCGGGGGCGGCGAGAGCTTCGACGGGAGCGGGGGCATCCTCCACGGGCTTCACTTCCTCTACTTCCGGCTCCTCGACCTTTACCAGAACTTTTGCGGGGATGGTCTTGAACAGTTTACGGGCAGGGAATTCCAGCACTTCGTAGCTTACGTTGATGTCATCGCGGTCTACGCCCAGGGCCTCGCAGGCAGCCTGTACCGCGGCTTCTACGGTCTTGGCGCTCATTTCAATGCTGCGCATCTTTGTTGCCTCCTCTTATTATTGTTCTTTATTCAACGGGGTGGTCCGTTCATCCTTATGCAGTTCAGCTTCGCGCTTGCGTGCCAGCTCCAGGCGCAGCTTGTTGGCGTCTGCCAGGCTGACTTCTTTGGTAACGGTCTGGCCGTTTTCTTCCACGGTCACGCTGCGCTTCTTCTTTTTCTCGGCACGCTTGGCGGCCAGTTCTTCCTCATACTGCTTCTTGAACTTTTCGGGGCTGTAGATCTTATAGGTCACAAAGCTCTGGCCGATCTGCCAGATGTTGGAAACACTGTAGTAGAAGGAGAAGCCGATGGGGGCGTTAAAGCAGAAGGTAACGAACATCAGGTTGCAGACCAGCATCATGATTTTCATGCTGCCCTGCATCTGGGCGTCCATGCCGGAGAGCTTCTGGGTGATGAAGTAGCTCAGGAACATGGTAACAGTAGCGATGGCCGGGAAGATGGCCAGCGGGGTCAGGGCAAAGCCGGCGATGTCGCAGATATCCAGGCCGAAGAAGGTGGTGTTGAAGTTGGCAATCTCGGCAACCGTGGCAGCCGGAATGATGGACGCATCAATGGATGCACCGTTGTGGATGGCCTGGATCAGGGCCGTCTGCATGGTGGAGGTGTTAGTGGTTACAAGGCCAATTGCCTCGCAGGCAGCCTTGATAGAAGCATTATCCACGCCGAAGATGTAATGGACAGGGTAATACACAACGCCCAGGAAGCCGAACAGAACCAGGAAAGTCAGCAGCATGGGCAGGCAGCCGCCCATGGGGTTATAGCCATGCTCCTGCTGGAGCTTCATCAGCTCCTCCTGCTGTTTCTGAGGATCGTTTTTGTATTTTTGCTGGATCTCGTTGATCAGGGGCTGGAATACCGACATCTTAGCCGTGGATTTCTGCTGGTGGATCGCCAGCGGGAAAAGCAGCAGCTTCATGATGATGGTGGCGACGATGATCGTCACTGCGTAGTTGCCGATGAAGCTGTACAGCACCTTCATCAGCGGGCCAATCAGGATGGCCAGGAAGTACATAAAGTTCATACTCTATCCATTCTGCCCCGTCTGCGCCCGGGACCTTTTTATTTTTTATGTAGGTCTCTGCCACGCAGAGCAAAGACATGAGAGGCTATTTGGAGCGGGTCAGGTTCCGGTTGGGGTTCACCCATTTCCCTTTTTCCGGCACCGGGTCGTACCCGAATTTTGCCAACGGCTGGCACCTCAATAACCGCCAGACCGTTAAAAGTGTCCCCTTAAAAAAGCCATGCACGGCCAGCGCCTGCATGGCATACTCGCTGCAGGTGGGCACAAAGCGGCAATGATGCCCCAGATGCGGGCTGATGTACTTTTTGTACCCCTTCAGCAGGGCGATCAGCAGCCGGGTCATTGCGGGGACGTCTGGGGAGCAGCCAGGTCCGGCAGACCGGCTTTTGCAAAGAGTTTACCCAGTGTTCTGCTCAGCTGGGTACTCTTGAGCTTCGGCGTCTGGCCGCGCGCTACCAGTATTATATCATATCCGCCGATATTTTGCGAGAGGTGTTCGCAAAGTGCTGCCCGCATTACGCGGCGGGCACGGTTGCGCTGTACAGCGTGACCTACTTTCTTGGTAGCCGTCAGGCCGATGCGGGTATAGCCCAGTCGGTTTTTTGCCACGTACAGCACCACATGGGGGTGCACGTAGCTTTTGCCGCGGCTGTATACCCGATTGAAATGCCAGTTTTTATTTAAAGTGCGATAACGCATGGTAAAAATCCTTTTTTGAAAAAAGGGCTGCTGATATTCCATCAGCAACCCTTTACTTCATTGTTATACCAAAGATCAGACAGTCAGGCTCTTGCGACCCTTAGCACGGCGGCGAGCAATGACCTTGCGGCCGTTCTTGGTAGCCATGCGGTTCAGGAAACCGTGGACGCGGCTGCGCTGACGCTTCTTGGGCTGGAAAGTACGCTTCATTTTTCATTCCTCCTGTTGAAATTCCCAGTATGGGGCTAGTCCAGGCTATTGCCCTACACTGGGGCAGCCTTGCAGACTTAGATTATACGCGATGTATATAGGTTTTGTCAATACTTTTCGGGATATTTTTTCGCAGAAACGCTAAGTTATTGCGGATTTTTTGTTGGTCTACAAGATGTAGTGTACAGCCGGTTTTTTCCCACATAGTCACACGCCGGTCCTGCCTCTCTTGTCTGCGCGTGATTTTTATTTTAAGGGCGGCCGTGCAGTTTTCCACCATAGTTTTTCCACTATCTGTTGAAAACTCGGTTCAGAGCTTGGACTTTTTAAAAAATTTCTACCTTTATATAAAGGGACTGTTGTTTTGGGTGCTGTTTTGTGGTATACTGTATGTGGTATTTTTGCGCCCTGTTGAAAGGGGCGATTTTTAACAGGAAGTGGGGAGTATCGAGATCCATGGATTCCATCAACGACGTATTGAACGCGGCCAAGCAGTATTGCCGTGAACATACTTCCGAGGCGACCTATCAATATTATATCAGCGACATCAAGGCGGTCAGCTTTGAAAATTCCAACACTATCACGCTGGAGATCCGCAATGCGTTTATTTTAAGCATTGTGTCGGACCGCTATGCAACTACGTTGAAGGATGCCTTCAAATCGGTACTTGGCTTTGATGTTGACCTGAAATTCGTTACCCCGAAAGAGGGCGGCGACGAAGAAGGAAAAGAGAAGAAACCCAAGCTGGACGAAAAATCCCTGCCCAGCGGCCGGTATGATTTCACCTTTGAAAACTTCATCAAGGGTCCATCAAACCAGTTTGCCTATGCGGCGGCGCAGGCGGTTGCGGCCAACCCGTCCGGCGCGTACAACCCGCTGTTCATCTACGGGCCATCCGGCCTGGGCAAGACCCACTTGCTGAACGCGATCCAGGTGGAGATCAAAAAGAATCACCCGGATTTCAACATTGTGTATGTGGACTGTGAAATGTTCACCAATGAGATCATCACCGCCGTCAAGACGGCCACCACGGAGCAGTTCCGGGACAAGTACCGCAAGGCGGACGTACTGCTGATCGACGATATCCAGTTCCTGGCCGGCAAGGAAAGTACGCAGGAAGAGTTTTTCCACACTTTCAACACCCTGCACAACGACGGTCGTCAGATCGTTATCGCGTCCGATCGCCCGGCAAAGGAGATCAAGAGCCTGGAGGAGCGTCTGCGCACCCGGTTCGAGTGGGGCTTGACAGCCGACATCCAGCCGCCGGATTTTGAGACCCGCGTTGCCATTGTCAAGCGCAAGGCGGAACTTCTCAACCTGGACCTGCCCAACGATGTTGCGGAGTACATCGCCAACCATTTGAAGCAGAACATCCGCCAGCTGGAAGGCGCCGTGAAAAAACTGAATGCTTATTACATGCTGGAAGGCATTGCTCCCTGTATCGGTGTGACGACCACAGCCATCAAGGATACCCTGAACGACAGCCAGCCGATCCCGGTCACGATCGAAAAGATCCTGAATGAGGTCGCCCGCACTTACAATGTGCTGCCTGCGGATATCCGCGGGAAAAAGCGCAACGCAAATGTGAGCGCCGCACGGCAGATGACCATGTATATCATCCGCGAAGTTACCGGCATGAGCATGGAAGCTATCGGCCAGGAATTCCAGCGCGATCATTCCACTGTTGTGTATTCTATTAAAACGATGGAGGAAAATATCTCCCGCGACCAGCACCTGAAAGAAATGTGCAGCGACATCATGAAAAACGTGCGTACCTGATTTTATGGAAGTTTCCGTTACTTTCTTGAAAGAAAGTAACCAAAGAACTTTTAATATATTATCACCGTTAAGTGGATATATTTTTTATGTTCCTCACATTATCCCCAGTTCTCGTGAGCTGCAAGTTATACTCTACATCCTCTTAATTTCAGATCTATATTAGAGAGTTTCTTTGGTTCTTTCTTTACAAAGAAAAAACGACAAATCTTTCCACAAAGTTTTTAGTTATTAACAACGGGTTTTCCAAGTGTCGTGTGGAAAAGTTGAGTTTTCCCAGTTTTCCACAAAAGATTTCACAGCGAAATCTGGAAAATCCAACGCTTATTTTCCGCGCAGTGATAATAAACGCGCCATTTTTCCACAGTTTTCACACCCCCTACTACTACTACGATAAAAGATTCTAGTTTATTCTCTACTTTTGCAAACTGAACGGCAAAATTGCAAACAAACTGCCGACCCTTTTGTGGAAAAATGTAACTAAATCAAAAATTCCCCTCTCAAGAGGACTCATTTAAAGTTTCTTTGCTTACTTTCTTTTCAAAGAAAGTAAGGAGAAAGGAATCAATTATGAAATTTGAATGCGAAAAATCCATGCTCGCCTCCGCCATTGAGGGTGTCAGCCGCGCCATCACCAACCGCGCCGCCATCCCCGTGCTGGAAGGCATCTATATGAAAGCCGAAGGATTTAATTTAACTTTGACTGGTTACGATATGGAGATGGGCATCACCACTACCATTGAGTGCAACGTGCTGGTTCCCGGCGAGACCGTGCTGGATGCCAAGCTGCTGGGCTCAATGGTCAGCCGCATGCCCGCCGGCAATGTCCGCATTGAGCTGAACGACGAAGGTCAGGCAAAAATCAGCGGTGGTGTGGCAGAATTTGAAATTCCTGCCCTGAACGCCAGCGACTACCCCAGCCTGCCCGTGACCGGCGCCGATAATACCATGACAATGAAATGCGGCGTCATCCGCGAAATGATCGAAAAGACCATTTATGCCGTCAGCCAGGATGACAAAAAGCCAGCCCACACCGGCGAACTGTTCGTCATTGAACCGGGCAGCCTGACGGTCGTGGCTCTGGACGGCTACCGCCTTGCCATTATCCAGCGCGACGTCGAGTGCACCCGCGACATCCGCATCATCATCCCCAGCAAAACGCTGCAGGAACTGCTCAAGATCATGGGCAGCGCCGACGAGGACGTGAAAATCGATGCCAACCGCCGTTATGTCGTGTTCACCACCAACGGCTACACCATCATGAGCCGCCTGATCGAGGGCGACTTCCTGAACTACGAGAGCGTTATCCCGAAGGATAAGAAAACACGTATCACCGTTGATTGCAAGACCTTCATCGATACGATTGAGCGCGCTTCGCTGATCATCACCGAGCGGCTGAAGAATCCGCTGCGCATCAGTTTTACCGAGAATAAGATCACCGTGCGCTGCCAGACCCCGCTGGGCAAGGTCGTGGACGAGTTTGCCCCCGTGGAGATGACCGGAGACCCCGTGGAAATCGGTTTCAATAACCGCTACCTACTGGACGCCCTGCGCTACTCCAAGTGCGAGAAGATGGTACTGGAAATCAACGGACCCTTGAGTCCCGTCAAGATTTTGCCGGAAAACGGCAAGGACTTCATCTACCTGGTCCTGCCGGTCCGCTTTAAGAATGAAGGCTAACGTATGGAAAAAATTCGTATCAACACGGAGTTTATCAAGCTGGATGCCCTGCTGAAATTTGCAGGCCTGTGCGAGACCGGCGGCGAAGCCAAGGAGCTGATCCAGGGCGGCGCGGTCAAGGTCAATGGCGAGGTCTGCACGATGCGCGGCAAAAAGTGCCGCGCCGGTGACACGGTGGAGCTGGAAGGCCAGACCGTGCAGGTCGCGGAGGGCGCGTAATGCGCCTGAACCACCTGACCATGACCGACCACCGCAATATCAAATACGCCGAGCTGACACCCGATCCTCATCTTACGGTTTTGTGCGGCCCCAACGGCCAGGGCAAGACCAACTTGCTGGAGGCCGTCTGGCTGCTGACCGGAGGCAAAAGCTTCCGCGGGTCCAAAGATGCCGAGCTCATCCGCCGCGGATGCGACTTTTCGGTGATCGAGGGTGCGTTTGAGACCGAGGATTGCGCCAAAACTATCCGTTTAACGGTGGGCAGTAAAGGCAGCCAACGGCCGGGCCGCACCGCAAAACTGAACGGTGTGGATCAGGGCCGCGCGGCTGCCTTGGCCGGGAACTTCCAGGCCGTTGTGTTTGAGCCGGACCTGCTCAGTTTGGTCAAAGGCGGACCGGAAGGCCGGCGGCGGTTCCTGGATTCGGCGCTGTGCCAGGTGTACCGGTCCTATCTGGTGGCGCTGCGGCGCTACACAAGGCTTGTGGCACAGAAAAATGCGCTGCTGAAAAGCTACGAAATAACGCCCAATGCCTCGCTGCTGCTGGATGCTTATAATGAGCAGCTTGCCCAGTACGGTGGGCAGATCATGGAGCACCGCCGCAAATTTATTGCGGAGCTGGCCCCCATTGCCGCCAAGAATTACAGCGAGATCTCCCACGATGCCGAAGTGCTGCAGCTGAATTACCAGTTGTGTGCCAATAACACCACCGCAGACGCGCTGGCGGAAAAATTGGAATCGGTCAAAAACGCAGAGCTGCGCGCCGGGTTCTGTTTGGCCGGGCCGCACCGCGAAGATCTGGAAATCAAACTGGATGACCAGCCTGCACGCGTGTTTGGCAGCCAGGGCCAGCAGCGCAGCTGCGTATTGGCCATGAAACTGGCCGAGGCCAGCGTGGTCGGCAGCCTTTTTGGCGAACACCCGGTGCTGCTGCTGGATGATGTGCTCAGCGAGCTGGACGATGAACGCCAGACCTACCTGCTGACCCGTATGGGTGAGCACCAGACCATCGTGACCACCTGCGATACTGCCGCATTTGCACGTACCAATGGTAAAATCGTGATGGTGAAAGCAGGCGCCGTGACCGAATAAAAGAGGAGCAGGGCATGTATTTCCATGCAGGGCAGGACTTTGTTTTGAATACCCGGGATGTCATCGGTGTGTTTGATCTGGACACAGCCGGGGCTTCCCGCCGGACAGAAGAATATTTCAGAAGTGCCGAGGATAATGGTGCCGTGGTGGACCTGTGTGCCCCCGGTAGCCTGCCAAAAAGCTTCCTCGTCACCGATTTCCCCGATGAGACCATCTACATCAGCCAGCTTTCGCCCGTAGCCTTAAAAAAGCGGGCAGAAAAGGCCGAATTAAAATAAAACTGCTTCCATAGAGGGAAGCAACAGCAGATACCCACCACAACAGGAGGCTATCATTTCATGGCAGAAGAAATCATCACCGAAACCAACCGCGAAACGGCCACAGACCATGCCTACGGCGGTGCGCAGATCCAGGTCCTGGAGGGCCTGGAGGCTGTGCGCAAGCGCCCCGGCATGTATATCGGTTCTACCGGCCCTTCCGGCCTGCATCACCTGGTCTACGAGATCGTCGATAACGCCATCGACGAAGCCCTGGCTGGGTACTGCACCCATATCGAAGTAACGATCAAACCCGGTAATATCATCGAAGTTTCCGATAACGGCCGCGGCATCCCCGTGGACATCCAGCCCAAGCTGGGCATCCCGGCCGTCACAGTCGTATATACCGTGCTGCACGCCGGCGGTAAGTTCGGCGGCGAGGATTCCGGCTACAAGGTGGCTGGCGGTCTGCACGGCGTCGGTGCGTCGGTCGTTAATGCACTGTCTGAGTGGCTGACCGTCCGCGTCCGCCGCGATGGTGCCGAGTATGAGCAGAGCTTCAAGCGCGGCAAACCCGATGGTGATCTGAAAAAGATCGGCGCGGCAGCCTCCACCGGTACTACGGTCACCTTCAAGCCGGACCCGGAAATGTTCCAGGAAACAACGCTGTATCGTTATGAAACGCTGCTCAAGCGCCTGCGGGAAGAAGCCTTCCTGAACGCCGGTGTCCGCATCACCCTGACAGATGACCGTCCCGAGAGTGACCGCCCACAGGAAGAAAAGAGCGAAGAAAACGAGCTCCGCACCGAGACCATGTGCTACGAGGGCGGCATCCGTTCCTTCGTCAGCTACCTGTGCGAGCGCCGCGACCTCACCCCGCTGACCCCGCAGGTCATGTATATGAAGGGCGAGGGCCAGGGCGCCGTGGCCGAGGTGGCTTTGCAGTATTACGATAACAGCTATAATGAACTGCTGCTCAGTTTTGCCAATAACGTGCATACGCCTGAGGGAGGCACCCACGAGGAAGGCTTTAAGCTGGCCCTGACCCGTGTGCTGAACGAGTACGGCCGCGCTAAAGGCATCCTGAAAGATAAGGACGAGAATCTTTCCGGCCCCGATGCCCGCGAGGGTATCATTGCCATCATCAGTGTCAAACTGCAGGAGGCTCAGTTCGAGGGCCAGACCAAGGCCAAGCTGGGCAATACCTTCATCAAGGGCCTGGTCAGCAATGTGGTCTACAAGGCCCTGACCGAGTACTTTGAGGAAAACCCCGCCGTTGCCAAGGCAATTCTGGAAAAGGCCACCCAGGCAGCCCGTGCCCGTGCTGCCGCCAAAAAGGCCCGTGAACTGGTCCGCCGCAAGAGCGCGCTGGAATCCAACCGCATGCCCGGCAAGTTGGCCGACTGCCATGAAAAAGATCCCAGCAAGACCGAACTCTTCATTGTGGAGGGCGATTCTGCAGGCGGCTCGGCCAAGATGGGCCGAGACTCCAACATTCAGGCCATCCTGCCGCTTTGGGGCAAGATGCTGAACGTCGAAAAAGCCCGCGCCGACCGTATTTACGGCAACGATAAGCTGATGCCCGTGGTCACGGCTCTGGGCACCGGTATCGGCGATGAATTTGATATTTCCAAGGTGCGCTACCATAAAATCTTTATTATGGCCGATGCCGATGTTGACGGCTCCCATATCTGCACCCTGATGCTGACCTTCTTCTTCCGTTATATGCGGCCGCTGATCGACAACGGTTACGTCTACGTGGCCCAGCCGCCGCTGTTCAAGCTGCAGAAAGGCCAAACCGTCAAGTATGCCTATAATGACGATGAAATGAAGATTTTGAGCGCCGAAATGCCCGGCGCCAAGGTCAACCGCTACAAAGGCTTGGGCGAGATGAACCCCGACCAGCTGTGGGAAACCACCATGAACCCGGATAACCGCGTCATCGTGCAGATCAAGATCGAGGATGCCGAGCGTGCCGACGAAGCTTTCAGCATCCTGATGGGTGAGCAGGTCGAACCCCGCCGCCAGTTCATCGAGAAAAACGCCAAGTACGCGAATCTTGATGTGTAACCTACTTTCTTTGAAAAGAAAGTAGGCAAGAAAATTTTAATTTTCCCGCCGTAAAGTGGTTCTAGAGAGATAGATTAGATATTTAAGGTGATAGAATGGAAGAAAATATCATCATGGTGCCGGGGTCCGGCACCAAGGTCATTGTGCGCGATGTAAAACAGGAGATCGAGACGGCCTTTTTGGACTACTCGATGTCTGTTATCGTTGCGCGCGCATTGCCTGATGTGCGCGATGGCCTGAAACCCGTGCATCGCCGTATCCTGTACACGATGCACGAGCGCGGCAATGATCCGCAGCATCCCTACCGCAAATCCGCCGATACCGTTGGTGCTGTGCTGGGTTCTTACCATCCCCACGGCGACGCCTCCGTCTACGACGCTATGGTCCGTCTGGCCCAGGATTTCAGCCTGCGTTACCCGCTGGTCGATGGCCAGGGTAACTTCGGTTCCGTGGACGGTGACCCCCCGGCTGCTTACCGTTATACTGAGGCCCGCATGTCCAAAATGGCCTGCGAGATGCTGACGGATATTGACAAGGATACCATCGATTGGGACCCCAACTTTGATGAGACCAAAAAGGAACCCCACGTCCTGCCCAGCCGCTTTCCGAACCTGTTGGTCAACGGCAGCCAGGGCATCGCGGTCGGCATGGCTACCAATATTCCGCCCCATAACCTGCGTGAGATCGTCAACGGTATGGTCGCCCTCATCGATGACCCGGAGATCGACCTGGCGGGCCTGATGGAGTACGTCAAAGGGCCCGATTTCCCCACCGGCGGCATTATCATGGGCCGCTCTGGCATCCGTGCCGCTTACGCCACCGGCCGCGGAAAAATCACGCTGCGCGGCCGTGCCGAAATCATCGAAAAGAAAAACGGCCGCTACGAGATCCTCATCAACGAGATCCCGTACATGGTCAACAAGACCCGCCTGATTGAATCCATCGCGGACCTCGTGAAGGATAAGCGCATCGAGGGCATCAGCGACCTGAACGATGAATCTTCCAGCCGTACCGGCATGAAGATCGTCATCGAGATCAAGAAGGATGCCAACCCCCAGGTCGTGCTGAACCAGTTGTACCGTTACACCCAGCTGCAGGACACCGTTGGTGTCATTATGCTGGCGTTGGATGACGGCGTGCCCAAGATCATGAGCCTGAAAACCATGATGGAACGCTATATTGAGTTCCAAATGCAGGTCATCCGCCGCCGCACCGCCTTTGATTTGAAGAAGGCCAAGGAGCGCGAGCATATCCTGGAAGGCCTGCACAAGGCCGTCGATATCGTCGATGAGATCATCGCTACCATCCGCGCCTGCAAGGGCGGCTTTGCCGAGGCCCGTCAGGCTGTGATGGATAACTTCGGCTTTGACGAACTGCAGGCGGATGCCATCGTCAAGCTGCAGTTGGGCCGTCTGGCTGGTCTGGAGATCCTCAAGATCGAGCAGGAATTGGGTGAACTGCGCGCTGCCATCGCCGATTATGAGGACATCCTTGCCAACGATGAGCACGTGAAGAACATCGTCAAAACCGACCTGACCACCCTGGCCGACAAGTACGGCGACGAGCGCCGCACCTCCATCGAGGCTGTTTCCGGTGAGGTCGACATCGAGGACCTGATCCCCGAGGAGACCTGCGTCTTCACGCTGACCCACGAGGGTTATATCAAGCGCACCACGCTGGACACCTACCAGGCACAGAACCGCGGCGGCCGCGGCGTGCAGGGCATGACCCAAAAGGACGACGACTTTACTGAGGAACTTTTTGTCGGTTCTACGCATGATTATATGTTGTTCATGACCGACCAGGGCCGCGTCTACCGCCTGAAGGGTTACCAGGTACCAGAGGGCAGCCGCACTGCCAAGGGCACCCACATCGTCAACCTGCTGCAATTGCAGGAGGGCGAAAAAGTCACCCTGATGCTGCAGCAGGCCGCCGATGTGGACGAGGACAACACCTACGCCACGATGGTCACTAAGATGGGCCTCATTAAGCGCACGCCGCTGTCCCAGTTCCGTAACATTCGCAAAGCAGGTCTGATCGCCATTGCCCTGAACGAGGGCGATAGCCTGGTCTGGAGCCACTTGACCAAGGGCGACGATGAGATCATCGTTGCCACCCACGATGGTGCCGCCATCCACTTTACCGAGAGCGGCGCCCGCGCTATGGGCCGTACCGGCCACGGTGTGCGCGTCATCAAGCTGCGCGAGGGAGACTATGTCATTGGAGCCGGTGTATGCCGCCCGGGTGCCAGCGTGCTGACCATTACCGAGGAAGGCAAGGGACGCCGCAGCCGCATTGATGATTACCGCATCACCAACCGCGGTGGTTTGGGTATCCGCAACTACAACAACGGCGGCGTGGCCGGCATCAAGATCGTGGACGATACAGATGACCTGATTTTGATCAGCCAGAACGGAATCCTCATCCGCATCCATGCAGCTGACATCAACACTCAGAGCCGCTACGGCAGCGGTGTGCGTGTCATGCGCCTGGCTGAGGGCGACAAGGTAGCCGTTGTGGCCCGCGTGGACCGCGACAACGAGGCCGAGACCGCCCAGATCGACAACGAGGGCGAAACCGACCCGACCCCCGAGGAACTGGCCGCCATCGAAGCTGAAGAACTCGCCCAGGAAGCCGCCGAGGAGAGCGCACCGAGCGACGAGGAATAAACGAGGGTTATGTTACTTTCTTTGAAAAGAAAGTAACCAAAGAAACTTTCAATAGAATCACAAAAAAGGACGATGCAGAGGTGAAATCTGCATCGTCCTTTTTATATATCTGTAAAAGTTTGCAACCCGTTCACGTGATATATGATTAAAGTTTCTTTGCCTACTTTCTTTTCCAAAGAAAGTAGGTTAGTCGTGGCGGATGGCCTCCAGGGCACTGATTTTCACGGCTTTGTTGGCAGGCAGGATGCCGGAGACAAGGCCAATCAAAGTCGCAAACACCAGGGCACCCAGCATCAGCCAGGGTGGGATGATGGAGATGGTCGAACTGGATGCCCCATACCCGCCCATGATGCCGGACAGGTCTACGTACTGGCCAAAGGACGCCATGATCGTGGTCAGGTTGTTCAAAATGAAACTGACCAGCAGGCTGATAAGCACGCCCAGCACGCCGCCAATAAACCCAATGCAGGAACTTTCCATCAGGAACATTGTGCGGATGTTATTGATCTCACAGCCAAGGACCTTCATAACGCCAATTTCCCGGGTGCGCTCGTAAATCGCCATCGTCATGGTATTGATGATGTTGATGGCTGCCACCAGCAGGGAAACAGCCGCTACACCGCCAAAAATCATCTGGCTGCGGAAGACTTGCTTCTGCATGTCCTCCCGCTGCTGGTTCGAGGACCAGGTGTTCTGAAAGCCCAGGTCATGGATGGCTTCTTCCACGTCGCCCACATTTTTCAGGTCGTCGACCTTGACGTAAACCTGATCGTAGGAAGAATTGGTGTCCTTGATCTTGGCCATCTTGTTGTAGGCATCCTCGATCACTTTCAGGTTCTGCATGCTCATGATAATGCCGCTTTGGGTCCACCAACCCTTGGAGGCATCCTGCTGCAGCTTGCCCACCACTTCCAATTCCCAGGTCTGGGTCTTGGCGTTGATGTCGTCGCCGTTGGTGATGGTCAAGGTCATTTTGTCCTTGTCGACGTCCACAAATGGCGGCAACTCGTTGCCGTTGGCATCGGTCTGGCCCTGCCAGCGGTAACGCTTGGGGCTGTTATTGCTGCGGCGGCTGTCGTAAAAATTGTAGCCGGTGTACTCACAGACCAGGACCGGGATTTTTTTGGATTGCGCATTGATGACGGTCGTGTCCAGCCACCGGCCGGATTCCAGTGCAAAGCCCATCGGCTCCAGAGCCACAGGATCCAGCGCCGTAATGTTGCCAATGTCCGATACATACCTGCCATTGCGCCCGGCTGAGATCGTGCCCTGCAAATTGTAAGGGTTGGTAAACGGGGTGGCCGCCAGCACGTTGTTCAGCTCACGAATCTGCGTCAGCGCGGCATCGTCCAGTTTGATTGCTTTGCCGTCACTGCCGACAGAAATGCCGCCACCGTAAATTTCAATCTGGGTCAGGTCGCCCCAGCTCTGGATCATCTCGTCGTTGGCCTGGTTCTGGGCAATTCCCAGGGAAATCATCAGCACAACCATGCAGGTGCCAATCACGACACCCACCAGCGTCAGCGCGGTACGACCTTTGCGGCGTAAAAGATTTCGCGCCGAAAGACTGATCTCATCAGATATCTTCATCGCTGTCCTCATCCAAAGCAGCCAGGGCCTTGGCCTTCTTGCGTTTGCGCAGCACCACGACCACGATAACAGCCACCACAACGCCCACGCAGACTACGATCAGCACCCAGCCCCAAACCGGCATGCCGGTCTGCTGGGGTTCGTCCATATTGGAATCGGGATCCGGCATGTAATCATCGTAGTTCATTTCTTCCGCTGTAGCGGTAAAATCTTTGCTGATGGTGCGCGGGTTGCCGCTGGCATCCTCGTAGTTCAGGGTAATAACGCCGGAGATGTTGCCGGCGGCGTCGGGGGTAATGTCAAAGTCGACGCTGCCCTCGGTGCCGGCATTCAGGTTGCCCAGGTACTGGTAGTTTTCGCCGCCCAGGTTGGTGCCAGTCAGGCGGGCTTCCAGGTTGCCGATGGCGTTTTTGCCTTTGTTGACGTAGCTCAGGGTCACGCTGCCGGTCTCACCCACCATGATGGATTCGGAGCTTAACTGCAGCTGGCCTACCTCAAAGCGGTCGGGCTGGCTGATAGGCACCGAGATAGCGGTGGTGGAACTGACTGCCTTGCCGGAGATAGCGCCGGTGCCGGTCATGTTCACGGTAATGTCGGCCACTGTGCCGGTAAAACCGGCGGCAGGCAGCACCGAAAAGGTGATATTCTGCATCGACTTGGCCGCCATGCTGCCCACATAGTTGGACAGGCTGCCGTCGCCCAGCGAGATATTCTCCGGCAGGGTCAGCGAGACGATGACGTCGTTCAGTGCCTCGTTGCCGTCGGTGGCGTACAGGCCCAGCGAGAGGGTAAAGGCGGTGCCCGCCGTTACGGCGTCACCATAATTGGAGGTGCGGACGATGAGGTTCGGTGTGGTGGCCTGGTCTTTGTCCACGCACTGGCCCAGCGTTACGCTGAACTGCTGCAGAGGCTTGCTAGTATCCAGATAGCTGAGGTTGATGGGCAGGGTATTGCCGCCGCCATTGTAGATGACATCGCGGAACAACAGCACATAACTGTAATAATTGTACTGGGGGTCCTTGCGGGTCTGGTCAGGGTCGTCGTTGCCTTCAAACAGCTGACCAATTTCGCCGGTGCCGGTGTAAGTAAAGATGGAAGAATTGATGCGGGCCACAATGTCTTCGGCCTTTACGGCATACCGGGCCGAGGAATGGTCCACCACCTGCAGCACGATGTTGACCTGATCGCCCACGTTTAGCGTGGTGATCTCGCCGCCTGCGGGGGTGGTCACGGTGTAGCCGGTGACATAAACGCCCTGGTTGTCTGTGGTCACGGTCGAAGTATCGCCGCCGTTGTTGATGCCGGAATCAGGGTTACTGTCGTCCGCCCAGACAGGCAGGCAGAGCGCTGCCGCCAGCGTAAGTACCATCAACAGAGAAAATAAGCGTTTCAAGGTAAAACCTCCATATATCAGTTACTTTTTTCTTTTGCCGCGTCGCCTCCGATGGACATATCGCCCTGCAGGTCGGCAAACAGTCCTTCACGGTTGCGGGTTTTGGTGGCCTCGTCCTGCACCACGTTGGAGCAGACTTTACCGTCCAAAATGGTCACGACCCGGTCCGCACATTCGGCCAGTTCCGGCTCGTGGGTGACCATGACGAAAGTGACCTGCTGGTTCTTGGTCAGCTCCAGCATGCGGTACAATACCTGCTTACTGGTTTTGGAGTCCAGGTTGCCGGTAGGTTCATCAGCAAAAATGACTTTGGGATTGCTGACAAAGGCACGGGCGATGCCCACACGCTGCTGCTGGCCGCCGCTCATCTCAGTGGGCAGGTGGTTGGCGCGGCCAAGCAGGCCCATGCTTTTCAGTTCCTTGCGGGCCAGCTTTAGGCGGGTCTTTTTGTCGATACCCTTAAACATTAACGGTAATGCGACATTTTCTGCGGCGGTCATCGTGGGCAGCAGGTTGTAGCTCTGGAAGATGAACCCCAGATGCTGCTGCCGGAACTGCGCCAATTCGGTTTCGTTCATGGCGCTGATCTCGTGTTTGCCAATGAAAACTTTGCCGCGGGTGGGCTTTTCCAACCCGGCCAGCTGGTTCAGCAGGGTAGACTTACCGCTGCCGGATTGGCCGACAATGCAGCAAAATTCGCCTTTTTCAATCGCAAGGTCTACGTCATTCAGCGCTACAACGCGCTCTTTTCCAACAGCGTAGACTTTTCGCAGTTTTTCGGTTCGTATGATGGGTGCCAAAGATTCGCCCCCTTTTCGTAAGATGTGTCTATTTTACCATAAAACGTAAAAAATAGGAAGATAACGAGATGTAAAAATTTGAAATATGGACCCGTTTCTTATATAATAATAGGAAAAAGAGGGGAGAGTGTTACCGTGGAGACTATCATCCGTCCTATTGCTCATATAAAAAGTGACTTTACCGATAAATTTGGCATCCCGCGGCAAAGCGGCCTGGTGCCGGAGCTGACCGCCCGCATCGTGTTTGAACCGGAATATCGCGACCCCAACGCGCTGGTGGGGTTGGAAGGCTACAGCCATCTGTGGCTGATCTGGCAGTTCTCGACGGTGGCGGCCGAGTATGCCGCAGGCAAAAGCTGGCGGCCCACCGTGCGCCCGCCCCGGCTGGGTGGAAACGCCCGGCGCGGTGTGTTTGCCACCCGCAGCCCTTACCGGCCCAATGCGCTGGGTCTTTCCTGCGTGGAGCTGTCGGGCATCGAGAACGGCGACATTCTGGTAAAAGGGGCCGACCTTTTGGACGGCACGCCGATCTTTGACATTAAGCCCTACCTGCCTTACGTGGATGCCCACCCCGAAGCCCGCGGCGGCTTTACCGAGCAGACGGCTGCTTACGCGCTGGAAGTACAGTGCCCGCAGCCACTTTTGGACAAACTGCCAGAAAATAAGCGGGCCGCTTTGTTAGGTGTGCTGAAAAACGATCCACGCCCGGCCTACCAGCATGACCCGGACCGTGTATATGCCATGGATTTTGGCGGTTACCGGGTGCAGTTTCAGGTCGGTGAGTCTATGTTAACTGTCATTGACATTAAAAAATAAGCATACTTACGATTGATAAAAATATAACAGTCCAGAAAATGTCCCTGCAAAAAGGGTGAAAAAACTGCCATTTGGTGAAAATGGTCAAAATGTACACATCGGACAAAAAAATCTGTGCAATATTCTAAATAAAACCCCTTTACGAATGGGGGCGTTTTTTGGTACAATAAAGCTATGCAAAAGCGTTTATCTATCAGTGCGCCCGGAGCAAACTACAGGCCGCCAGACAGATAAACGTGGGCCCGTGCGGCATGACACCCGCGCGGAAATGCAATACACTCTAATGAAAACGGAGGAAGAAAAATGCCCAGAGCAAAACAGTCTATGGACGGCAATACCGCTGCGGCGCATGTAGCTTATGCATTCACCGATGTGGCTGCCATCTACCCCATCACCCCCTCCAGCCCCATGGCCGACACGGTTGACCAGTGGAGCGCTGCCGGTCTGAAGAACATCTTCGGCAACCAGGTCAAGGTTGTTGAGATGGAGTCCGAGGCCGGTGCTGCCGGTGCCGTGCACGGTTCTCTCGGTACTGGTGCTATCACCACCACCTTCACCGCCTCTCAGGGCCTGCTGCTGATGATCCCCAACATGTACAAGATCGCAGCCGAGCAGCTGCCCTGCGTCTTCGACGTGTCTGCCCGTACCGTTGCTACCCAGTCCCTGAACATCTTCGGTGACCACAGCGACGTTATGGCTGTTCGTCAGACCGGCTTCGCTATGCTGGCTGAGAGCAACCCGCAGGAAGTTATGGACCTGTCTCCCGTGGCTCATCTGTCTGCCATCGAGGGTCACGTTCCCTTCGTGAACTTCTTCGACGGTTTCCGTACTTCTCACGAGATCCAGAAGATCGAGAAGTGGGACTACGCCGATCTGAAGGAAATGTGCAACATGGAGGCTGTCGAGGAGTTCCGTGCTAAGGCCCTGAACCCCGAACACCCCAAGATGCGCGGTTCTCACGAGAACGGCGACGTCTTCTTCCAGCATCGTGAGGCTTGCAACCCCGCTTACGAGGCTCTGCCCGCTGTTGTTGAGAAGTACATGGCCAAGATCAACGAGAAGCTGGGTACCAACTACGACCTGTTCAACTACTACGGCGCCGAGGATGCTGACCGCGTCATCATCGCCATGGGCTCCATCTGCGACGTTGCAGAGGAAGTTGTTGACTACCTGACCGCTAAGGGCGAAAAGGTCGGCCTGGTTCTGGTCCGCCTGTATCGTCCCTGGGTTTCTTCCGCTCTGCTGAAGGTCCTGCCCAAGACGGTCAAGAAGATTGCTGTTCTGGACCGCACCAAGGAGCCCGGCTCCCTGGGCGAGCCCCTGTACCTGGATGTTGCCACCACCCTGCGTGAGGCTGGCATGAACGATGTCGTTCTGACCGGCGGCCGTTACGGCCTGGGCTCCAAGGATACCCCGCCGTCCTCTGTCTTCGCTATCTACACCGAGCTGGAGAAGGACGCTCCGAAACCCCGCTTCACCATCGGTATTACCGACGATGTGACCAACCTCAGCCTGCCTGAGGTCAAGCCCGCTCCCATCACCTCCGCCCCCGGCACCAAGGAGTGCAAGTTCTGGGGTCTCGGCGGCGACGGTACTGTCGGTGCTAACAAGAACTCCACCAAGATCATCGGCGACCATACTGACAAGTACATTCAGGCTTACTTCCAGTATGACTCCAAGAAGACCGGTGGCGTTACCATCAGCCATCTGCGTTTCGGCGACAAGCCCATCCGCAGCCCCTACTACATCAACCAGGCTGACTTCGTGGCCTGCCACAACCCCGCTTACATCCACATGGGCATGAAGATGGTCCAGGATGTCAAGCCGGGCGGCGTGTTCATGATCAACTGCCAGTGGACCGATGAGGAGCTGGACGAGCATCTGAACGCTGCTGATAAGAAGTACATCGCTGACAACAACATTCAGCTGTACACCATCAACGCTATTGATAAGGCTATCGAGATCGGTATGGGCAAGCGCACCAATACCATCCTGCAGTCTGCCTTCTTCAAGCTGGCTGACGTCATGCCCATCGACGATGCTGTCGAGTACATGAAGGCCGCTGCTAAGAAGAGCTATGGCAAGAAGGGCGACGCTGTCGTCCAGATGAACTGGAAGGCTATCGACGCCGGCCTGGACGCTGTCCATAAGGTCGAGGTCCCCGCCTCCTGGTCCAACCCCGCTGCTGATCCGGCTCCGAAGGCCCTGAAGGGACCCGACGCCCTGGTCAAGCAGATCCGCGATGTCATGGAGCCCATCGCCCGTATGGACGGCGACAGCCTGCCTGTTTCTGCCTTCGAGGGCAACGTCAACGGCGAGTGGGAGCAGGGTGCTTCTGCTTACGAGAAGCGCGGCACCGCTGTTATGGTTCCCGAGTGGGATGCTGAGAAGTGCATCCAGTGCAACCAGTGTGCATTCGTTTGCTCTCATGCTACCATCCGTCCGTTCTGCCTGACCGCTGATGAGGCCGCCAACGCTCCCGAGAGCACCAAGCTGGCCGACACCAAGCCCAAGGCAAGCGAGTACAAGTTCACCATGGCTGTTTCTCCTCTGGACTGCATGGGCTGCGGCGAGTGCGTCACCGTCTGCCCCACCAAGGCCATCGAGATGAAGCCGCAGGAGAGCCAGTCCGCTCAGCAGGCTGCTTTCGACTACTGCGTCGAGAACATCCGCAAGAAGGACAACGTCCCCGGTGTTGTTTCCGAGGTTTCCGTCAAGGGTTCTCAGTTCAACCAGCCGCTGCTTGAGTTCTCTGGCTCCTGCGCAGGCTGCGCCGAGACCTCTTATGCCCGCCTGATCACCCAGCTGTTCGGCGAGAAGATGTTCATCTCCAACGCCACCGGCTGCTCCTCTATCTGGGGTGGTACCGCTTCTATCAGCCCGTACACCACCAACAAAGAGTCTGGCCACGGCCCCGCCTGGATCAACTCTCTGTTCGAGGACAACGCTGAGCACGGCCTGGGCATGCAGATCGGTTATGAGACCGTCCGCGCCAACCTGATCACCAAGGTTGAGGCCCTGAAGGGCAAGAATGCTGACCTGGATGCTGCCATTGACAACTTCCTGGCCACCAAGAACAACACCAAGGCCAACGACGCTCCTGCAAAGGCTCTGGTCGCAGCTCTCGAGGCTGACGGCAGCGCCGAGGCTGCTGAGATCCTGAAGGATAAGCAGTACCTGGCTAAGAAGAGCTTCTGGATCTTCGGCGGCGACGGCTGGGCATACGACATTGGTTACGGCGGTTTGGATCACGTCCTGGCTTCCGGCCACGATGTCAACGTTATGGTCTTCGACACCGAGATGTACTCCAACACCGGCGGACAGGCTTCCAAGGCCTCCAACATCGGTGAGGTCTGCCAGTTCGCTGCTGCCGGTAAGGAAATCAGCAAGAAGTCTCTGGCTGAGATCTGCATGACCTACGGCTACATCTATGTTGCTCAGATTGCTCTGGGCGCCAACATGGCTCAGGCTGTCAAGGTCATCGCTGAGGCCGAGGCTTATCCCGGCCCGTCTCTGATCATCGGCTACGCTCCCTGCGAGCTGCACGGTGTTAAGGGCGGCATGACCAACTGCCAGAACGAGATGAAGAAGGCAGTTGCTGCTGGTTACTGGAACCTGTTCTCCTTCAACCCCGCTGCTAAGGCAGAGGGCAAGAACCCGTTCACCCTGACCTCCAAGGCTGGCGATATGTCCAAGTATCAGGAGTTCCTGGCTAACGAGACTCGTTACAGCCGTCTGGCACGCGCCTTCCCGGATCGTGCTAAGGAGCTGTTCGAGAAGAACCAGGAAGTTGCCGATGCTCGTTACACCCACCTGACCAAGCTGGTCGACCTGTACAAGTAATCTTGTATAGGCACCGCCTAACGGCATAAAAAAGTTCCCACCTGCGCTGAGCAGGTGGGAACTTTTTGTTGTGATGGGGTGAAGTTTCCCGTTCTTTCTTTACAAAGAAAAAACCAAAAAAATTATAAACAAAAGTGGGAGGTATGGCCGCAGGCCATGCCTCCCGTTTTTAATTAAAAATTCTTTTGGTCCTTTTCTTATAAGAAAAGGACAGAGAACCTCATCCCATTACGCCAGCACAAAAGTCTGCAGTACCCAAATTCCCAGGACAACGATGCCCAGGGCGATGCGGTACCAGCCGAAGGCGGTGAAGGTGTGCTTCTTGACGTAGTTCATCAGGAAGCGGATGGCCAGCATGGAGACCACGAAAGCCACAATGCAGCCTACCAGCAGGGCCGAAATCTCGGCCAGGGTGAACACGCCGCCCTTGGCCAGGAACTTGACAAGCTTGAGGCCCGAAGCACCTGCCATAACGGGAATGGCCAGGAAGAAGGTGAACTGGGAAGCAGCCGGGCGGCTCATACCGCAAAGCAGACCGCCAATGATGGTGGAACCGCTGCGGGAAGTGCCTGGAATCAGAGCCAGAACCTGCCAGGCACCCACGATGAGGGCCTGCTTGTAGGTGATGCGGCTCAGCTTGGTAGTGGTGGGCACGCGGGGGCGGCGCTCAATGAGGATAAATGCGATACCGTAGATGATCAGCATCAGGGCCACGGTAATGCTGTTGTACAGATGAGCATCCAGCCAATCATCCAGCAGCAGGCCTAGAACTGCAGCCGGGACGCAGGCTACAATGATCTTGCACCACAGACGCACCACTGGCCAGCGGAAATGCCGGGAAAAACCGGAATCCCGGCCATTGTCGGCGCAGAACGGCCACAGTTTTTTGAAATAAAGAACGACGACCGCCAGAATTGCGCCCAGCTGGATGACCACGCGGAACATCTCCATAAACTCGGCGCTGAAACTGAATTTAAGAACCTGCTCCGCTAGGATCATGTGGCCAGTACTGGAAATCGGCAGCCATTCGGTAACGCCCTCGATGATACCATACGCCACCGAGCGCAGAAGATTTAGGAAAAATTCCATTGGGGTAAAACCTCCTTTATAATAAGTATATCATACCATAAAATGTCGAAAGTGACACAGGTTTTCGAGAATTTTACAAGGAATTTCCGGGCTTGAGGGTAAATTGGACAAATTCGCCTTGCTGTTTTTGGCAAATGCAACTATAATAAGAAAGAACATGAGAATTTTGAGGTGAATGGAATGTTTAAAACCGTACTGTTTGACCTGGACGGCACCTTGCTGAATACCATCGACGACCTGGCTGATTCCGCCAACCGCGTGTGCAAAGCCCACGGCTGGCCGGAACATGACACCGCACAATATAAATACTTCGTCGGTAACGGCATCCCCAAACTGGTGGAGCGGTTCAGCCCCGAGGATCAGCGCGACCCAGAAACGCTGCAAAAAGCGCTGGCCGAATTTGATACAGTATATGGCGCCCACATGCACGACAAAACCGCCCCGTACCCCGGTATGCCGGAATTGTTGGCAAAATTGCAAAAAAACGGCGTAAAGATGGCAGTTTTCTCAAATAAAGCCGATGAATTCGCCCGCGCCGTGGTGGCACGGTACTTCGACAGCAGCCTGTTTGAGATCGTGCGCGGCGCACTGCCCAATGTGCCCACCAAACCCGCACCCCAGGGCACCTGCGCCCTGATGCAAAAACTGGGCGTGACGGCCGAGAGCGGGGAAGTGCTCTACGTCGGCGACAGCAACGTGGATGTGGCAACGGCCCATAACGCCGGGCTGCCTTGCTGCGGCGTGCTATGGGGCTTCCGCACTCAAGAGGAATTGCAGCAGGCCGGGGCCGAGTACCTGGCCGCGACCATGCAAGACTTGGAAAAGGTGATTTTGCAGTAAAAATCAAAAAAACGGGATTCGCAGGAAGAACGGATTTTCGCAAAGGAGTGTTGTTATTATGATCGCACAGCATTATAAAGACATGCTGGGGGCAAAATCGGTCATCCGCCAGATCTCGGAGTGGAGCACCGCCCGTGGCGCCGAGATCGGATACGAAAATGTGTTCGATTATTCGCTGGGCAACCCCTCGGTGCCCGCACCGCAAAAATTTACCGATGTCTGCCTGGATCTGCTGGAGCATGTGGACCCGGTTACGCTGCACGGCTACACGCCCACGCTGACCCTGCCCGACGTGCGCGCCAAGGTGGCCGAAAGCCTGAACCGCCGCTTTGGCATGGACTACACCGGCGACCATATCTTTATGACTACCGGCGCAGCCGGCGCGCTGGCCCATGCGGTGCGCTGCATTGCTGTGCCGGGGCAGAACATCGTCACTTTTGCGCCGTTCTTCCCGGAGTATAAGCCCTATGTGGAGGGTGCAGGCCTGACCCTGCGCGTGGCCCCGCCCCGCTGCGAGGATTTCCAGGTCAACTTTGACGTGCTGGACAGCCTGGTGGACGAGAACACCGCCGCCATACTCATCAACTCGCCCAATAACCCCAGCGGCACGGCCTACAGCGCCGAGACGCTGACTAAGCTGGCCGCTTACCTGAAGAAAAAGAGCGCCGAGTATGGGCACCATATCTTCCTGATCTCGGATGAGCCCTACCGCGAAATCGCCTTTGGCGGCAAGACCATCCCGTACCCCGCTAAATTCTACGATGATACGCTGACCTGCTACTCCTTCTCCAAGAGTCTGAGTGTGCCGGGCGAGCGTATCGGCTATGTGGCGGCCAACCCCCGCTGCGAGGATGCCGCCTACATCGTGCCGATGTGCGGCCAGATCTCCCGCGGCACCGGCCATAACTGCCCGTCGGGCCTGTTCCAGCGCGCCGTGGCCGAATGTCTGGAGGAGACCAGCGACCTGTCTGTCTACGAGACGAACATGGAGCTGATCTACGATGAGCTGAAAGCCCTGGGCTTTACGGTCTGCAAGCCGGACGGCACCTTTTACATCTTCCCGAAAGCGCTGGAGAAGGACGCCAAAGTCTTCTGCCAGAAAGCCATGAAATATGACCTGGCGCTGGTACCGGGCGACAGCTTCGGCTGCCCGGGCTACTTCCGCATGGCCTACTGCATCGAGACCGAAAAGGTCCGCCGCAGCTTTGTGGCCTTTGAAAAATTCGTAAGCACCGAGTACGGTGTAACAAAACAGCATTAAGGAGAAACTATGACGATTGTGCGCCGTATTTTGCCGGTACTGCTGGCGGCTGTGCTGCTTTCTGCCTGCGGAGAAACTAAGGATGTGCTCCCGGAAATCGAGCAGGAGGTTAAGCAGGAAGTGGAGACCGTGCTGGAGGAAGTAGAACCCACGCCGGAACCCACCCAGACGCCCGAGGAGGCCAAGACCATGGCATCGACGGCCAGCAACGCCACCAAGGATGCCCCGCAGGTCACCGACCCTTCCACCTGGAACGACGCCGGCAAAACCATCATGGAGGCGCTGGAAAAGCAGTATGCCCCCTACGGCATGACCCTGCAGGCAAAAGAGGGCACACCGTACTTCCTGGCCGTGAACCGCGATGCCAACGTGGTGACGGTCTACACCGCCGACGAGGACGGCCGCTACACGGTGCCCTTTATGGCTATGGTGTGCAGCGGCGGCGTGGACACCCCGCTGGGCTACTATGCCACGCCGGTGGATTACGATTGGCGGCTGCTGATGGGCCCCAGCTACGGGCAGTACGCCACACGTATTTTTGACTCCTACCTGTTCCACAGCGTGCCCTACTATAGCCAGCACAAGGACGACATCGAGTACGATGAGTACAACCTGCTGGGGACCTCGGCCAGCCTGGGCTGCATCCGGCTGGAAGTGGTGGATGTCAAGTGGATCTACGATAATTGCCCACTGGGCACGCCGGTGCTGATCTACGCCGACGCCGAGAACCCCGGCCCCATGGGCAAGCCCGGCACCATCTACACCGACCCCGCCGATACCGAGAAGCGTGGCTGGGACCCCACCGACCCTGACCCGGCCAACCCATGGGATGATGCCTTTGAGACCGGCACCACCATCCGCAGCCAGGCGGCCTGGGACCAGTGGGAGGAGCAGCACGAAAGCTGGCAATCCAGCCTGACCCCCACCGACCTGCAGGGCTGGAGCACTGATTCCAGCGTTGTGGGCACCCGCGGTTAAACCCTTACGCAAACATGAACAAAAGAGCCTGTCCTTTTCAATAAGGACAGGCTCTTATCATTTGCTGCGGGAAGTGTAAAGGTCACAGGTCAGCATTTTCTTCTGCGTCATGAACAAAGCGCCAAAGCTCGCCGATCGTGAAATCAACGCTCAAATCACTTTCATCGATTTCGGTGCCCACGGCTTCGCCCAGCCCCCAGGCCAACTCGACCATATCCTCATGGTCGGCGCCCAAATCGGCCAGCGTTACACCGCGTTCCAGTTCGGATGTGTCGCAGCTGAACTGCTCTGCCAGCAGTTCCTGCAAGTCTTCAAAAGTCACTCTTGTATTGCCCCCTCTCACTGGCAGGTTTTCTTTAATGATACAGGGCAGGACGGCGTTCGTCAAGCAAAAATTGAACAAAAACCATCCAAATTTATAGGCTGTTGTTTGTAGAATCTGCCGGTGTGGCGGCGGGCAATTGCGGCTGTGCGTTCAAAATCCGCATAAACTCCTCGCCGGAGATGGTCTCTTTTTCGTACAGGTACTGGGCAATCTCGTCCAGCTTGCGGCGGTTGTCGGCCAGCAGCTTGTAGGCCTTCTTGTGCTGCTCCTGCACGATCTCCACCACCTTGGCGTCCACGCGGCTGGCGGTCTGCTCGCTGCAGGCCAGGCTGGTGTCGCCGCCCAGATAGGCGTTGTTCACGGTCTCCAGGGCCACCATGTCAAAGTCCTCGGTCATGCCATAGCGGGTGATCAGGGCACGGGCCATCTTGGTGGCCTGCTCAATATCGTTGGAGGCACCGGTGGTGATGGAGTGGAAGATCAGCTCCTCGGCCGCGCGGCCGCCGGTGAAGGTGGCAATCTTATCCAATATCTCTTCCTTGGTCATCAGGGTGTGGTCGCCGTCCTCCACCTGCATGGTGAAGCCCAGCGCACCCGACGTGCGGGGCACGATGGTGATCTTCTGTACCGGCGCACTGTGGGATTGCAGCGCTGCCACCAGCGCGTGGCCGACCTCGTGGTACGCCACGATGCACTTTTCCTTGTCGTTCAGGATCTTGTTCTTCTTCTGCGCACCGGCCAGGATGGTGTCCACGGCCTCCTGCAGGTCGTACTGGGTCACGGCCTTGCGGTGGTGGCGTACGGCGCACAGCGCGGCTTCGTTGATGATGTTGGCCAGCTCAGCGCCGGAAGCACCGGGGGTCATGCGGGCCACAACGGGAAAGTCGCAGTCGGGACCAATCTTGACCTTTTTGGCGTGCAGGCGCAGGATGCTCTCGCGGCCTTTCAGGTCAGGCAGCTCCACGGGTACGCGGCGGTCAAAACGGCCGGGGCGGGTCAGGGCCGGGTCCAGGGATTCCGGCCGGTTGGTGGCGGCCAGAATCACAACGCCCTTGGTGGCGTCGAAGCCGTCCATCTCGGTCAGCAGCTGGTTCAGGGTCTGCTCACGCTCGTCGTTGCCGCCCAGGCCGCTGGCACCATCACGCTTTTTGCCGATGGTATCAATCTCATCGATAAACACGATGCAGGGCGCTTTTTCGCCCGCCTGTTTGAACAGGTCACGCACCTTGGAGGCACCCATGCCCACGAACATCTCCACAAACTCACTGCCGGCGATGGAGAAGAAGGGCACGCCGGCCTCGCCAGCCACAGCGCGGGCCAGCAGCGTTTTGCCGGTACCCGGAGGGCCTACCAGCAGCACGCCCTTGGGCATTTTGGCGCCGATGTCCTCGTACTTTTGGGGGTTGTTTAAAAAGTCGACGATTTCCTGCAGGCTCTCCTTGGCTTCGTCCTCACCGGCTACGTCGTTGAACTTGATGCCGGTCTTGTCGTCCACCACGTACTGTTTGGCGCTGGACTTGCCACCGCCGAACAGCATCGAGTTAGCGCCGCCCATGCTCTGCATTTTTTTGCCGATGTAGCGGTTCAGCCACCAGAACAGCAGGATCATCGGAAGCAGCGAGATGGCCAGGTTCAGCAGGCTGTCCCAGATGGTAGGACTTTGGTAGACAGTGCCAAACTCGACCCCTGCATCCTCCAGCCGGGTGACCAGGTTGTTATCCTGGGCGATGGCGTTGGTCTTGTAGGAGTTATTCTCGTTATCCACAAAGTAGATCTGCTGATCTTCAATCTGGACGGTGGAAAGCTGCTTGTTCTCCAGCATCTGCAGGAAGGTGCTGTAGTTCACGCTTTTGACTTTGGCCTGCATCATGGCTGGGAACAGGAACAGGTTGCAGGCAAACAAAATCGCGATAATAACGGCATAACCAATCCAAAGTTTCTTTTTAGGGTCCTTTGGCGGTGTGGTCTCTTTCATAGGGGATCCTCCTTTTCTTGTACATTCTATAGCATGGACTAAAATTTTGAACGACATATGAATGGACTTTGAAATATTAGCAAAAAGTGCAAAAATCCCTTTGTTTTGCGGAAAACGAGCCATTAGACAGATGGTGAAAATCTGTTACAATTTATTTACAACTATGAGTTTTAAACAGTTTCGACCGGGTTTTCAACAAGAATCCATTCTTTTACACATTGGAAATGTGGAAAACTATGTTGAAAATGTTGAAAACACGGTTGAATCCTGTGGAAACAACAAAAAACTGCTGGTACAACGAACCTTTTATTCCGTGGAAAACTTTGCAAAACTCGCCGCAACGCTCGGAATCAGCAGGGGAAAAGTCCATCCCCCTTGTGGAAAACCTGGTAGTGATTTCTACAGGAAAAAGGTGTAATTTTGGCTATTGTACGATATAACGTAAAATACAAGTTTTCAACACGGTTGGGGAAAACTATGTTGAAAAGTGTAGGAAACCCGGGGGAAAAGGCCCAAATAATCAACAAATGGCTGGGGAAAATAAAAAAATGGCCGGAATTGTAACAAATCCGAAACATCTGTCGTTATTATATATAGTAAATAACAACGAAAGGAAACAGCCATGACGAAAGATATGATCGTAAAAGCGGCTCAGGAGGCAGCGGCCCGGCGCAATGAGGTGTTTGCCCTCAATGACCTGCGGGTAGATTTGACCGCCCGCCGCGTGTGGAAAAACAGCAAGCCTGTGCGGCTGACCCCGCGGGAATATGCCCTGCTGGAGATGCTGATCCGCAAGCGTGACCTGGCGCTGACCCGCGGCGAACTGCTGACCACGGCCTGGGGCTACGAGTATGTGGGCGCCAGCCGCACGGTGGATGTACATATCAACCGTCTGCGCACCAAGCTGGGCCTGGATAAGGAGATACAGACCGTGTTTAAGGTCGGCTACCGGCTGAACACCCACCCGGGCTGCTGAGTTTAGTCGCCGCGCCAGATTTGCGCCACGCTGTCCTGCTCGGCCGCGGCCAGGGTGGGATAGGCGGTGTTGTTAAATAGAGAATCGTAACGGTACAGCCCAATGTAATCGATGCCAAGTGTGTTCAGTGCGGCCAGTTGGTCGGCCAGGCTGTGGCCGGTCGACCATTCACCGGGGGTGTCACTGCCGTCGCCATCGCCGATGCGGTAGGCCCCCAGCCCGACTGCCAGGGTAACGTCCTCGGCCCGGGGCAGGGCTGCCCACCGCGCGGCCAGCTGGCACAGGCTTTGGGCTGTGCTGCCATTTTTGGTGTAGTTTTGCCCCCAATACAGCTGGGGCATCAGATAGTCCACATAGCCGCCCTGTGCCAGCCATAGGGCGGCATCACTGTATTGGTCGGCGTAGCTGCGGTCCGGGTCACCAATGGGTGCGACACCGAACCGTACACCGTACTGGTGGGCGGTTCGGTAGCACAGGGCCATCAGGGCGTTGACATTTTGCCGCCGCCAATCGTCCAGCGAAAGAGCTGTGCCTGCGGCAGCGTAGTCGTCAGCGTCAAAGGCAGGGTCGGTGGTGGGGTAAAAGTAGTCGTCAAAGTGGATGCCGTCTAAGTCATAGTTATGGCACAGCTCGGCGACGGCATCGGAGATGAAAGCGCGGACCTCGGCACTGGCGGGGTTTAGGTATAAGCCGGTGGAGGTGGTTTTGGTCCACTCCGGGTGGAGCAGGGCGGGACTTTGGGCACACAGTAGAGGCATGCTGCCGCTTTGCAGCCGGTAGGGGTTGATCCAGGCTTCCAGCTGCAGGCCGCGGGCGTGGGCCGCCTGCACCAGCAGGGCCAGTGGGTCAAAGCCGGGGCCTTGCCCCTGGGTGCCGGTGCAAAGATGGCTGAAAGGGTAGTAGTCGCTGGGATAGAGGGCATCGCCAAAGGGGCGCACCTGGACCAGCACCACGGTGGCCCCCAGATCAACGATATTGTCGAACATGGCGGCAATATCTGCTGAAAAGGCCTGCGCGGAGGAAAAGTCTACCTGCTGCCACTCCAGATAGCTGACCCATACGGCATGGTAGGGCTGGCTGGCTGCAGGCTCTGCGGTGGGCGAGGGCACAGGCGTGGTATCGGGGACAGTGATGGGGGCGAAACCGCTATGTCGCCACCCCCAGAACGGTGCTGTAAAGTAAATGATAAGCAGGAAAACCGCCCAAAAGAACCCCCTGCGCCGCATGAATCAACGCCCCCTTTTACCGCCATTGTATGCAAAGAAAAGGGGACATACCTCTTGGCAAGGGGAGAAAATTCTGCTATAATATAAAATACAACTGTGCGGGACATTAGTTCAGTGGTTAGAACTCTCGGCTCATAACCGGCTGACCCAACCGCATCCACTTTCAAATATGATGAAGTGCCGCAGTTTTTACTGAACTTCATCGCCAAGATTTCTGCTTTGGCGATAAATTGGCGATTTAGCCATCAGCAGCACTTCTTCATCATAATAAGGGCCGTTAGCTTAACGGTTAAAGCCACCGGCTCATAACCGGTTCAGTGGGGGTTCGAATCCCTCACGGCCCATAAAAAGTACGCAGCTATGTTATTTTTTAAGATAACACAGCTGCGATTCTTTATTTTTCGTACAATTCACGGCTCAACTGATTGCGTATCGACTCCCGGCGTTTTTTGTATTGCTGGGTGTAGATCATTAAAGTCGTGCTCGGCTGGGCGTGACCTGCTTCAGCGGCAACCGTTGCAACACCGATGTCAGGATTCGACATGAGCAGGCTGACAAAGGTATGGCGAAACATGTGTGGGTGAATCCAGCCTAAAAGGGCGATGCTCATTTTTTTCGGGTGGCAATGTCCTGAAAGCAGAAATAATCAGGCTGGTGACGGGACTGCGTAAATTCAAACAGCATCCCGGAGGCATTGAATGTCTGGTTTGTGACAACGGCAACGCAGTCATAGCTGTCCATGGCAAGTACTTTTTCATCCTGCGCGGTGGCGTGTTCCACTGTGATACGGCGCTTACTGGTGATAATCTGCATACCCAGTGTGTTTTCTATATAATCGTAGATGGAGTTGGCCGCAATCTCGGGGGTCAGACCGTGAACAAACTCTGTCAAAAAATAGTTAATATCCAAAATGAGTGCTTTTCCATCCAGATACCGCACACGGCGAATATACCACAATTCATCGCCCACGGAAAACCCACTCAGCGAGGCGAGGCGCTCATCGGCAATGACGGTTTTAAATTCCAAAACCTTTGTCACTGCGTGTAATCGGTTTCGCCGCGCGGTTTCCTGAAAAGTTTCAATACCTCCGATGGTAAATGTGGTTTTTCCCACCGGTTGATAAATCACCCGTACTCCGCGCCCCTGCATGGCCTGCACATAGCCATCGTTGGTCAGTTCAGCCAGCGCACGGCGAACAGTGTTGCGGGAGCAGGCGTATTCCTCGAGCAATGTATTCTCACTGGGCAGCAGGGACTGATAGGGATAGTCCTGCGCTTCAATACGCTTTTTTAAGCTGTGATAAATTCCTTCGTATTTTGCTTTTGGCATAGCGGAAGTCCCTTTCAACTTGTTCAAACATTTGATTTAGTATATCGTATTTTCAGCCAAAATTCAAGAGGAAAATTTGTGCGCTGAACCGAATTTCATGCCTGCACATATAATTTCCGAAAAAACGCTTGACTTGTATGAACAAGTTTACTATACTGAGGCTGTAAGGCAAACTTGTTCATACAAGTTTGAATATCCGCTTTAGCGGAATTCTGAAGGAGGAAAAAATAAAATGGGTAAGTACGAACAGGATGCACGGCTACTGCTTGAGTATGTCGGCGGAAAAGAGAACATTGCGGCGGTATCTCACTGTGTATCGCGTATGCGCTTTGTTCTGAATGACCCTGCCAAGGCAGATGTTGCCAAAATCGAGTCTCTGAAATCTGCCAAAGGTACATTCACACAGGCCGGGCAATTTCAGGTGATTATCGGCAACACGGTCAACGATTTTTACAATGATTTTATCGCGGTATCCGGCATTGATGGTGTTTCCAAAGACGCCGTCAAGAGCGCGGCCAAGCAGAATCAGAACGCACTGCAAAGAATTATGAGCGTGCTGGCTGAAATCTTTGCCCCGCTGATTCCCGCCATCATCACCGGCGGTCTGATTCTGGGCTTCCGTAACTGTATTGACAGTATTTATTTGTTTGGCAACGGCACACAGACGCTTTGTGATATCAGTCAGTTCTGGTCCGGCGTTGACAGCTTCCTTTGGCTGATTGGCGAAGCTATCTTCCATATGCTGCCGGTCTGCATCTGCTGGTCCGTTACCAAAAAGATGGGCACCACGCAGAGCCTTGGCATTGTGCTGGGCCTGACGCTGGTTTCCGGCCAGCTTCTTAACGCCTACGCGGTGGCCTCCACGGCGGCAGCCGACATCCCCAAATGGGACTTTGGCTTTTTCACGATCAATATGATTGGCTATCAGGCGCAGGTCATTCCGGCTATGCTGGCCGCGTTTACGCTCGTGTATCTGGAGCGCTTCTTCCGTAAAGTCTGCCCGCCGGTCGTTTCCATGATTGTGGTTCCGTTCTGCTCTTTGGTGCCGGCCGTTATCATCGCCCACACGGTTCTCGGCCCCATCGGCTGGAAAATCGGTTCTGTCATCTCCGAGGTGGTTTATGCAGGTATCTCCGGCTCTTTCCGCGTTGTGTTCGGTGCCATCTTCGGCTTCGTGTATGCCCCGCTGGTCATCACTGGCCTGCACCACATGTCCAACGCAATTGACATGCAGCTGATTGCCGACTTTGGCGGCACCATGCTGTGGCCGATGATTGCACTGTCCAACATTGCACAGGGTTCTGCCGTTCTCGGTATGATTTATCTCCAGCGCAAAAATGCCGCCGCACAGGAAGTCAATGTTCCCGCCTGCATCTCTTGCTATCTGGGTGTCACAGAGCCTGCCATGTTCGGCGTCAACCTGAAATATCATTTCCCCTTTATCTGCGGCATGATTGGTTCCGCAACCGCCGCAGTGGTCTGTGTGGCAACCTCCACCACGGCCAACGCAATCGGCGTCGGCGGTATCCCCGGTATTCTGTCTATCCAGCCGACCTATATGCTCAGCTTTGCGCTGTGCATGTTGATTGCTATTGTCGTCCCCTTTGTGCTGACGGTTGCCATCGGCAAGAAAAAAGGCGTTGCCTGATTCGGTTCTGAATGTAAGTGGGGTTTGCAATGTACAATTTCAAGGACAAGGTTGTCTACCAAATTTACCCGAAATCCTTTAATGATTCCAACGGGGATGGCTTTGGCGATTTGAAAGGCGTCACCCAAAAGCTGGACTATTTGGCGGATTTGGGTGTGGATTACCTATGGCTGACACCGTTTTTCCCTTCACCCCAGCGGGACAACGGCTACGATGTGGCCAACTACCGCGCGGTGGATCCCCGCTACGGCACGATGGATGATTTGGACGAATTGATTCGGGAAGCCGACAAGCGCGGTATCGGCCTGATGCTGGATATGGTGTTCAACCATACCTCCACCGAGCATGAGTGGTTTCAAAAAGCATTGGCAGGCGATAAAAAATACCAGGACTACTACATTTTCAAGGACGGCTCTCCCGACCGCTGCCCCACAAACTGGGTGTCCAAATTCGGAGGCTCCGCGTGGGAGTATGTGCCGCAGTTGGGTAAATGGTATCTGCATTTGTTTGATGTCATGCAGGCTGATTTGAACTGGGAGAATCCTGCTGTGCGTGCCGAAATGGCCGACATCCTGCGCTTTTGGAAAGCGAAGGGAATCAAGGGCTTCCGCTTTGATGTAGTCAATCTTATCTCCAAACCGGAACTGTACGAAGACGACTTGGAGGGCGATGGCCGTCGCTTCTATACGGATGGCTGCAATGTCGGTAAGTATCTGAAAGAACTGGTGGCCGCAGGCGGTATTGACGGTATGATGACTGTCGGGGAGATGTCCTCCACTACGCTGGAAAACTGCATCGGGTACACATCAGAGAAAAACCATGAACTGACGATGTGCTTCAACTTCCATCACCTGAAAGTGGACTATAAAAACGGGCAAAAATGGGAGCTGATGCCCCCCGACCATGGGGCGCTGAAGCGTTTGTTCCAGACCTGGCAGGAGGGAATGCAGGAACACGGCGGCTGGAACGCTTTGTTTTGGTGCAATCACGACCAACCGCGTGCTGTCAGCCGGTTCGGCAGCGACACGACCTATTGGAGAGAAAGCGCCGAAATGCTGGCCACGGCGATTCATTGTATGCGCGGCACACCCTATATTTATCAGGGCGAGGAACTGGGCATGACGAATCCTCATTTTACCGAAATTGACCAGTACCGTGATGTGGAGAGTCTTAACTACTATAAGATTCTGCGTGAGCAAGGTAAATCCGAGGCTGAGACGCTGAATATTCTGGCAAAGCGCAGCCGGGATGACGGCCGTACTCCCATGCAGTGGGACAGCAGCCCTAACGCAGGCTTTACGTCAGGTACGCCGTGGATTGGTGTGGCGGATAACTATAAGAGCATCAATGCTGCGGCGCAGACGAGTGATGCGGATTCGATTTATAGCTTCTACAAAGCGATGGTACGCTTGCGGAAGGAACACCGGGTCATAAGTGAGGGAAAAATTGAATTTCTTTATCCCGATAACACTGACCTGCTGGCTTATCGGCGCTATGGCTCGGCGGACAAGGAAGAACTTCTTGTACTTTGCAACCTGACAGAGCAAGAAATCCACGCTGAACTGCCTGACGCTTGGGCGACTGCAGAAAAACTGATAGGAAACTACGCAGATAACCCTTCAGAGACCCTGCGTCCGTATGAGTGTGTTGTATTGCATACCACAAATGAATAAAAAGTAAAGCAGCAAGAGTGTCTACTACGAAAGCAGACGCTCTTGTTGCTTTTTTTGCATTTTTTATATGAGAGGACTTGAACAGGAAACAATTGACAAACCACCCTGAATACGTTTTAATGATAGTACAATAAACCTGAAAAAAACAGAAAAGGGGAACCCATATGAAACATGCCAAGCAAACCCGTGCACCTTGGATTCTGCTCGCCTGTTTGGCGGCCATTGCACTGTGCATAGTGGCAGCTGTTACACTATTACAACCCAATACCAACCCAAAGAACATCGAGATCCCCGGTACGCGGGGCAATATCCCGGCTACCATCCAGCTGCCTGCCAAATCTGCCCGGGGCGAGGAACTGCCGCTGGTGGTGCTGTGCCATGGCTTTACCGGCAACCGGCAGGGAGACGGCCACTTCGCGCCCCTGGCTGAGGACCTGGCCGCCCATGGCATTGCCACTGTGCGGCTTGATTTCGCCGGCTGCGGCGACAGCACTGAACCTTACTCCAACTACACGCTGGCCAATATGGCGGCGGATGTGGACAGCGTGATCGGCTACATGCAGGCCACCTACGGCACCGGCAAAACGGCGTTGGTGGGCCACAGCATGGGCGGGCGGTTGGCCAGCCTCTACCCGCAGCTGGGGCAGTACCCCGTCACGGCACTGGCCCTCTGGAGCCCCGCCAACGGCACGGGCCTGCAGGGCTTGGAGTTTTTAAGCATTGATAACTTTGCCGCCGTGGAAGAAATGGCCGCCCGCGCCGATGACGAGGGCAGTGTAGCGGCTTGGGGCGTGGAGCTGAGTGCCGCCTACATCGACGGTATGCGGGACAGCGACCCCAACGTGACCCTGCAGGAAAGCGGCCTGCCGGTGCTGCTGACCTACAGCGGCAACGAGCGCATCTTGAGCGACACTACCCAAACCGAAACCAAGGCGGCCGTCGAAAGCCTGCCGGACGGCCAGGTGGTGCTGGACTCCTTCGTGAACGGTGACCACAATTATACCAGCGAGGACCCCGCTACCAACACCCAGCTGGACGCTGACCTGCGCCAGGTCACGGTAGATTTTTTGACGTCCCATCTGCAATAAATACAAATAGGCACAAAAAGCGCCCCCGTTCGGTTGCGGCTCCGAACGGGGGCATAAGGGGTATCGATTGGTGTGAGGAGGAATCATGTTCCAGAATTACGGTTGCGGCTCCGTAACCCTGTGCTTATACAATACAGGACATCTGCTAAAAAACTATGATACTGGTATGAACATTTTGTAAATTGCATAAAGCAAACAAAAACCTCCGGCTTTCGGGCCGGAGGTTTTTGTTTGCTTGTGGTTTAAGCTGCGATTAGCCGAACATGTTGATCAGAATACCAGCAGCAACGGCGGAGCCGATAACACCGGCAACGTTGGGACCCATGGCGTGCATGAGCAGGTAGTTGCGGGGGTTGTACTCCTGGCCGACTTTCTGGGAAACACGGGCAGCCATAGGAACGGCGGAAACACCGGCGGAACCGATCAGCGGGTTGATCTTGCCGTGGGTGATGACGCACATGATCTTGCCCAGGATGACGCCGCCAGCGGTGCCGACACCGAAAGCAACGATGCCCAGGACGATGATCTCGACGGTCTGGATGTTCAGGAAGGTAGAAGCGTTGGTGGTGCAGCCAACGGAGAAGCCCAGGAAGATGGTGATGATGTTCATCAGTTCGTTGCCGGCGGTCTTGGTGATACGCTCAACAACGCCGGACTCCTTCATCAGGTTGCCCATCATCAAGCAGCCAACCAGGATAGCAGCATCCGGCAGGGTCAGGGCAACGATGATGGTAACGATGATGGGGAAAAGGATCTTCTCGGTCTTGGAAACGCGGCGGGGTGCGGTCATGACGATCTGACGCTCTTTTTCCGTGGTCAGGGCCTTCATGATAGGTGGCTGGATAACAGGCACCAGCGCCATGTAGCAGTATGCCGCAACCGCGATGGAACCCAGCAGGTGCGGGGCCAGCTTGGTGGTAACATAGATAGCGGTGGGGCCGTCAGCACCACCGATGATGCCGATAGCACCGGCTTCCTGGTTGGTGAAGCCCAGCATCTTAGCGCCAACGAAGGTGAAGAAGATGCCCAGCTGAGCAGCAGCGCCCAGCAGCAGGCTGGAGGGACGTGCGATCAGCGGCTCGAAGTCGGTCATGGTACCGATGCCCAGGAAGATCAGCGGGGGATAAATACCTAGCTTGACGCCTAAGTAAATGTAGTCGACCATGCCGCCGGAAGAACCCAGCAGCGCCCAGTCAATGTGGTTTGTCTCATTGATGAAGATGTCCATGTGGAAGATGCCGTCCAGGGGCAGGTTGGTCATCAGCATACCAAAGCCGATGGGCAGCAGCAACAGAGGCTCGAACTGCTTGACGATGGCCAGATACAGCAGCACGCAAGCCACGGCGAGCATGACGGCGTACTTCCAGCCGCCCTCGGTGAAGAAGATCTGTGCCCAACCGGACTTGGCAAAAATCTCCGAGATGTTGGTTAAAATAGCACCCATTTCCAGACCTCCTTACATAAAGGGCGTGGTATGCTCACGCACACCGGCGTCGCCCCAGGAACCACGGCGGGAGCCTGCGGCGGGCTTGGAAACGCGGCGGATGCCGTGGATCACAGCGCCGGAACCCATCACAGTAGCAACAGCGGCAGAAATCGCAGCAATGACCTCGCCGGGGATGCCGCCATTGTCAGCCTTAGCAGCGGGGGCAGCGGGCTTGGCAGCAGGTGCCGGGGCAGCTTTGGCAGCCGGTGCGGCAGGGGCCTGCGGCTTAGGATCAGCAGGTTTTTTGTTTTTCAGGTCGAAGAGCTTGCCCTCCAGGGTAATGATGAGGCACAGGGCGATCAGCATGGCAAAAACCAGGGTAATACTGGTCAGCACCACAGTGCCGTCGCTGGCTTCCAAGGCAAGCAGAGCGAGGTTGGGCATGGGATTTCCTCCTTTTTGGATGAAGCATAAAACTCTTTTTAACAAAAGGGCATTTATCTGTATTATAGCACAATGTGAATTATTTTGGTAGATTTTTTTGCAAAAAATTTAACATACCCGTAAATTTGCCCAGGTTCGACCGCAAAGTTCAATTTGTTGGCAAGCGCTGACCACGTACAAAAAACACATGCCTGTAAAACATGCATAAAAATCAACGGAAATTTTTGCAGCTGCAAGCCAAAACTGACAAAATGCAGCAAACTGTGGCAATTCCCCTTGACCGTGGGCGCAGACAGTGCTATCATAGCGGCAACACAACAAACGGCAAAGGCGCCGGACGGGATAGCAAGCTCCCGCCCGGCGCCTTTTGTTGTTGGTTGCAAAATGCAGTGCCGCATTGTGCGAGGCGGCGCTGTGCAAAGTGAGAGAGGGGAATCTGTTATGTACAACTCTGCGGACGTTACCTGGACACTGGTTGCGGCGTTTCTGGTGTTCTTTATGCAGGCAGGCTTTGCTTTGTGCGAGGCGGGCCTTACTCGTGCCAAGAACACCGGCAATATTCTGATGAAGAATATGATGGACTTCTGTATCGGCACGCCCTGCTACTGGCTGGTGGGTTTCGGCATCATGTTTGCCGGCTCCAGCGCACTGATCGGCGGGTTTGACCCGTTCATCCAGGGCAGCTACGATTTCGGTACCCTGCCGGTCTGGGTCTATGCGGTGTTCCAGACCGTGTTCTGCGCCACAGCAGCTACCATCGTTTCCGGCTCAATGGCTGAGCGCACTAAGTTCAGCGCCTACTGCTGCTACTCCGCCGCCATCAGCCTGATCGTCTATCCCATTTCCGGCCACTGGATCTGGGGCGGCGGCTGGCTGGCTCAGCTGGGCTTCCATGATTTCGCCGGTTCCACGGCGGTCCACTTTGTGGGCGGTGTTACCGCCTGCCTGGGTGCCTGGATGCTCGGTCCCCGCATCGGAAAATATGGTAAGGACGGCAAGGCACGGGCTATCCCCGGCCACAACCTGACCGCCATGGCCCTGGGCGTTTTCATCCTGTGGTTCTGCTGGTTCGGCTTCAACGGCGGCTCTACCGTCAGCATGACCGGCGATGACACGATGGTTTCTGCGGGCCTCATCTGCTTCAACACCAACCTGGCGGCGGCGCTGGCTACGGTGGCTGCGCTGATCGTCAGCTGGGTGCGCTACGGCAAGCCCGATGTCTCCCTAACCTTCAACGGTGCGCTGGCCGGTCTGGTGGCCATCACCGCCGGCTGTGATGTGGTCGACCCTTTCGGCGCGGCCGTGATCGGCATCGTGGCTGGCGTGCTCTGCATCTTCTCGGTGGAATTCTTTGATAACATTGCCAAAATCGATGACCCTGTCGGTGCGGTGTCGGTCCACTGCATGAACGGCCTGTGGGGCACACTGGCGGTCGGTCTGTTTGCCACCGATGGCGGCCTGTTCTACGGCGGCGGTTTTGCCAAGCTGGGCATCCAGTTGCTGGGTGTTGTCAGCGTGGCGGCCTGGGTTCTGGTCACGATGACCATCATCTTTACCATCATCAAAAAGACGATCGGCCTGCGCGTTTCTGAGAAAGAGGAACTGGACGGCCTGGACATCCATGAGCATGGCCTGACCAGCGCCTACGCCGGTTTTGCCATCAACGATGCCACCTACGCTGAGCTGGATGTGAACGAGAACACCGACCTGGGTGAAGATGACATCGTCAAGGCCAGCCCCGAGAAGGTGGCGGCCGCCGTCAAGGTCACCCAGGAAGCTCCGCTGCCGGCCGAGCTGGATTCCGGCATGCACAAAGTGTCCATCATCGTGCAGCTGGCCAAGTTTGAGAGCCTGAAGCAGGCGCTGAACAAAATCGGCGTCACCGGCATGACCGTGACCCAGGTCATGGGCTGCGGCATCCAGAAGGGCAGTGGCGAGAAGTACCGCGGCGCCGAAGTGGATGCCACCCTGCTGCCCAAGGTCAAGGTGGAAGTTGTCGTGAGCAAGATCCCGGTGGAGAAGATCATCGACACCGCCACCAAGGCACTGTACACCGGCCACATTGGCGATGGCAAGATCTTTGTGTACAACGTGGCCAAGGTGGTCAAGGTCCGCACGGGTGAGCAGGATTACGCCGCCCTGCAGGACGTAGAATAAGCGTTACACTATCATAATAAGGTATAAAGGTCAGTAGAAAATCGGTGCCGCGTGGGAACGGCACCGATTTTCTGTTGTGTTATTTACCCGGCTTTTCCGGTAAAAACGGTATTCAAAATCACCAGCTTATCCGGCACCCCGGTCAAAACCATGCCGGTAAAATCCGTGGTGACACCGGCGCAGGATAAAAGGTCGGTCTGGCTGGCTGGATCGGCGGCGATGTTTTGGGCATTGGCCAAAATGCCCGCCCAGTTGATGTCCAACAGGTCGCGCTGGTCCTGGGTCAGGTCGGTCATCCAATCGGCGGCGGTGGAGGCGTCGATGTCGGCGCAGCTCAGGTATTCCACCAGCACTGCCGCCGCGCGGGCGCATTTCAGGCTGCCGCCTGCCGTGTCGGCGGAAAAATCCACAAAGCCATCCAGCACATTGCGCTGCTCGGTGGTGGTATCGCGGGAGGAGGCCGCAGGTGTTTCCGCCGTGGCCGGGGCAGCATCGGACGCAGCTTCCGAAATAACGGCACTTGCGGCATCCGACGATGCAGCGCCTGAATTTCCCGGCGCCTGCCCGCAGGCTGTCAGCGTGGCCAGTGACAGACCCAGCAAAAGGGCAATAGATTTACGCATAAAATGTCCTCCTAACAGGTTACTTTACAAATATATTATTCACAACAGCCATGCCTTGCTCCGTAGGGGGCGGCGGGCTTATCGCCGCAGCAATTGCTGCAGGCATTTTTGCGGATATACGCCTGTATATCGTCAAAAATTGGCATCAATGCCTCGCCGTTCGGGGTCAGGCGGTAGTCTACCCGGGGCGGGACCTCGCCATAATCGATGCGCTCCACCAGCCCATCGGCGGCCAGCTCCTTTAACTGGTTTGAGAGCATCTTGTGGGTCACGCCGTCCAGCAGGCGGCGCAGCTCGCCATAGCGCAGGGTGCCGTGGGCGCCCACCATAAACAGGATGCGCATCTTCCATTTGCCGCTGATCTGATCCATGACTTCTTCCATTTTATCGCAGCCAACATCGGCATAGCGGCAGTTACAGTTCGCGTTCGGGTGCATAGATAACCTCCTGGGGGTACTTTCCAAAAAGTGCGTACTTGTCAAAACGGACAGTATGACTATACTGAGTATAGAACAAATTTTCCTGTTTTGCAACTTGTTCCCACTGTAAGTTTGCGGTACAATATTACCGTATGATTCACCCGGGACCCAAAAGCCCGGAAAAATAACAACAGTAAGGAAGAAAAGTACCCATGCTCGATGATTTATTTGAATTTTTGCAGGGGGCAGTGACCCCCTACCACGCGGCTGCCATAGCCGCGGCTTGGCTGGATGCAGCCGGTTATACCCGCCTGGAAGAAGCCGATTACTGGAACCTGGAAGCCGGCAAAGGGTACTACATTACCCGCAACGGTTCCTCGGTCATCGCCTGGCGCGTGCCGGAGCATGCCATCGGCGGTTGGCGCATTGCCGCCAGCCACAGCGATTCCCCGTGCTGGAAAATTAAAAACGAGAAGGTCGAAAACGACGGCTGCTCCCGCCTGAGCGTCGAAGGTTACGGCGGCATGATCATGTCCACCTGGCTGGACCGCCCGCTGACGGTGGCTGGCCGCGTCATGGTCAAGACCGAGGACGGCATCGAGAGCCGCCTTGTCAACATCGATGAGGACCTGCTGGTCATCCCGTCGCTGGCCATCCACATGCAGCGCAACGTCAATAAGGGAAAGGAGTTCAACCCCCAGATCGACATGCAGCCGCTGTGGGGCCCCGCTGGATGCCGCACCCTGACCGATGTGCTGTGCGAGGAGCTGAACGTCCAGCCCGAGGACATCCTCGACCGCGACCTGCAGCTGGTCACCCGTCAGCAGCCTACCTGCATTGGCCCGGACGGTGAGTATCTCCTCGCCCCGCGCATCGATGATTTGGAATGTGCCGCCACCACGCTGCTGGCCTTCCTGGACGCTGCCCCCGATTGCGACAGCGCCTGCGCCCCGGTGTGGGCCCTGTTTGACAACGAGGAAGTGGGTTCCTCCAGCCGGATGGGCGCCGAGAGCAGCTACCTGCGGGATGTGCTGGACCGCATCATCGATTCGATCCCCCACAGCGCCCAGGCAAAGCAGCAGGCCATGGCCAACAGCTACATGCTCAGCGCCGACAACGCCCACGCGGCCCACCCGAACTTCCCGCAGAAAGCCGACCCATGCGCCCCGGTGCATATGGGCGAGGGCGTTGTGCTGAAGTACAACGCCAGCCAGAAGTACACCACCAACGCCGTCAGCGGTGCGATTTTCAAGGAAATCTGCCGCAAGGCCGGTGTGCCGGTGCAGGTGTTCACCAACCGCGCCGATGAGCCGGGCGGCAGCACCCTGGGCAACCTGCAAAGCCACACGCTTCCCATCCCGATGGCGGACATCGGCCTGGCCCAGCTGGCCATGCACAGCGCGGTGGAGACTGCGGCCGTGGCCGATGCTGACCACATGATCAACGCGGTGGCGGAGTTTTACCGTGTGCATCTGCGTGCCCTGGGCGATGGCACCTACACGCTGGAATGATCGCCGGCCGTTACGCACCCAGCCCCAGCGGGCGGATGCACCTGGGCAACCTGATGTGCTGCCTGCTGGCCTGGCTTTCCGCCAAAAGCAAGGGCGGGCAGGTGCTATTGCGCATCGAGGACCTGGACACCCAGCGCTGCCCCCGTGCGTTTGCCGATGCCATCATCGACGATCTGGCCTGGCTGGGCCTTGCCGCCGACGGTCCGCAGCTGCCGGTCTACCAGAGTGAGCGGGCAGAAATTTACCAGCATTACTACGATATTCTGGACCGCCGCGGGCTGGTGTATCCCTGTTTTTGCAGCCGTAGCCAGCTGCATGCGGCCAGCGCACCCCACCGCAGCGACGGTCAGGTCGTCTACGCCGGGACCTGCCGGGGGCTGACCCCCGCCGAGGTGGCCGAGCGCTGCAAGATCCGTGTCCCCGCCTGGCGCGTGCAGGTGCCGGATGAGACTATCTCCTTTACGGACGGCCATATGGGTATGTATGAGGAAAACCTTGCCCGCGATTGCGGCGACTTTTACCTGCGCCGGGCAGACGGTGTGTTTGCCTACCAGCTGGCCGTGGTGGTGGATGATGCCCTGATGGGCGTTACCGAGGTGGTACGGGGCAGTGACCTGCTGTCCAGCACGCCGCGCCAGCTGTGGCTGTATCGGGAGCTGGGGCTGACGCCGCCAACGTTTTACCACCTGCCGCTGCTGCTGGCCTCGGATGGCCGCCGCCTTTCCAAAAGGGACGGCGACCAAAGCCTGGAAAACCTGCGGGCCAGGTACAGCGCCGAGGAAATTATCGGCAAGCTGGCCTTTGCCTGCGGTTTGCAGGCCACGCCCCGCCCCGTGACGCCGCAAGAGCTGGCGGCGGATTTCGACTGGGCCAAAGTTCCGAAAAATGACATTGTTTTGCCGGAAAGTATGTTTTAATTAGGTTACTGTTTTAGGGTAATACCGCATAATTCTAAGTGCCGATACGGCGAGCGAGGTGCGGCAGCTGCT